>Ga0247780_1001105_pt1 | contig 18929 bp, 10 predicted proteins | sample UWRJL079202R5_FD_179927 | JGI IMG/M metagenome (GOLD analysis project Ga0247780, IMG submission 179927) | Plant litter microbial communities from Arlington Agricultural Research Station in Wisconsin, United States - UWRJ-L079-202R-5 | ecosystem: Environmental > Terrestrial > Plant litter >... | reverse complement strand
ATGCGCGCCCTTCTTTGTGGTCGCAAATTCTGCCATCGCCACCAAACTCTCGACTTCTCCCAGGCCACCAAACACCCACAACGGTTTGTCGCATCGCCCTAGTATGGTTCCAGTAGCTAATAATATAACCAGTCAATGCCCTAAAGCCTTTAGAAGCACCAGATCCCCGCGCAGTGTCAAGCAGTCACCGAGTTTCGCAGCTGCAGTAATAGCAACCAATACAGGGCCCCCTATCATCCCCGACAGCGACGACCAGTACTATTACAGCAATATTAATAATATTCACGCACTTAAGGACCCTTCTATTCACCAATCCGAGGCTTACTCTTAACGTGAGGGCTTAGTTCAGCCTTTACGTAAGGCCTTAAGCTTTACGAAAGGCCTTATACTAATTAATCTCCGCGATAATATACTTACTAAACTGCTGCCGTTTAACTCTGAAGGTAACTCTGATAGTAAGTCCTGGGAGGGTATACAGAGCAACCATAACGGCTAAGGTGACGATTCAAGTAAGGGTTACTCTACCAATAAGGATAAGGTTATTCCAAACTTACTGGTAATAATTACAGTAACTATAATTAAAGGCTTACAGGTTACAATTAACACTTAGGCAAAGGATAAAGGCTTTACTGTAATTAAAGGTAATGGCTGTGAAGATAAGAAAAAGGAGGGCTTTTATAAGTAATACACTTTATAATATAACCGTTACAGCTAGTTAAAAAAGTCTAAGGGTATTAAATTACACGCTTTTAAGACACGTAAATACAGTTATAATTAGAAGGCTAACGCTATTTAGTTAATTAGCGGATAGCGGTTCTAACTTTACGAAAAAGTAATCTACTAAACTCATAACTATAGTTATTCTCTTAACCCCTAAGCTTATCCCTAACACTGTAAAATGTTTAATAAGGTCCTTAAAGCCATTACTAATGCTTTTATTTACCTTAATATTTACGTAAGAGACGTAAGTAACCTTCTCGCTACTTAATTCCTAAACAGTAACTATATCAACGTTAATATTTATAATGTAAGATCACAGCTTTACTAAGAGAGGCTAAACGGTTATATAATTATTATAGCGATAATTAAAAACTTTAATAAGCTTAAAATACCTTACGTTACTAAATAAAGAGACCTTAAGAAGAAGGAGGACTTTATTAGTATTATCTTTACCTATCCTTTACTCTTTTCTTTAACGGTATTATTATAGGAGGTTACTTAAATGGATATAATGTATAATATAAATATATTTAGTTATCTTCTATTTTAAATCATAAGATTAATAAGCTGTAATATTACGTTTATATCGATATTTAACCTTATTAATAATAAGAAAGAAAAAGTATTTAACTTCCTCTTTATTAGTATAAAATAATTTTAAGTAAAGATAAAGATCGCTAAACCTTTAATTATTATAACAGACTGTTATAAAGAGATAAAGTTAGCTATCTCCACTACCTTTCCTAATACTTAATAATAACTTTATATCTATTACGTTATTAAGAACGTATACGGTAACGCTAAGAAGAAGTATAAGAAGAAGGTTAAGGCATATATTAAGGTTAATTCTAATAATCAGGAGTTTAACGATAATAATAAGCCTGCACTTTTTATAACTAAGCTTAACGCTTTAATAAGGTTTTAAGAAGAAGAAGAGGAGTAAATAAGGCTTAGATCTACAGCTTAACGTACACTTTATAACTATTATAGTGTTAAGGCGATGTTTAAGGAGATAATATATATTAAGAGTAAAGATACCTTCTTTAAGGCTTAAGTTACCTTAAAGAGAGAGTTTTTAAACTAATTAACTATACTTTAATATATTTAGAAATAGTAATTTCCTCTCTATAAGTAATAAGCTAATTACTATACTAAACGCTACCGTAATTTCAGAGCTAAAGTCACATCGCTAACTAAGTCAACTAACCTTAACACTAAAAGCTACCTTATTAACAGCTATACCTTTACCTACTACCTTATAGATACCTTCTAAACTTTAGCGCTATATTAGATTAAGAAGTGGGAGGATAAGTAAACCGTTAAAAACGTAAATATACGTTATAAATACGTTAGGTGTGAGTATTTTAATTCCTTACTAATAAGGGTATTATATAAAGCCCTAGAGTTAATTAATTATAAGTATTAATATATAAAGGCAGCGTTTACTATAAAGACTTAACTAGCTAAACTCCTAAACTCCTGTTAGCTAAAGTGTACAGTATCCTTACAGTATAATATTTTATACTGTTATATAATCTACTTATAGCTTATTAATAAGAAGTAAATTCGCCTTTAAAGCGTTCTACCTCACTAATACCTTACACCCAGTCTTATAACTAACTATTATCTTTATTACTAATATCTTTAACAGTATTAAGATAAGGAGGACCCTTACTTACAAATCTGTAATCTTAAGCTAATTAAGAAGTAGTGAGGAAAACCGCGTAATAGTTACGTTATAATACCCTTTAAGTTTACAGTTATACAAACTATATCACAAACATTACAGATATTATAAACATTATAAAAGGCTACCCTTAAAGCTCCACGTAAACAGTAATAAAGAAAGACCTACCCTAAGCCTCTATAAGGTAACTTAGCGCGTACTTAACCTAATATACATTATCGGCTGTCAGCTTAGGAGGTTATACCTTCTCTAAGCTCTAAGAGAGAGCCTTATCGTTAACTGAAAGCACGCCGTCGTTATAAGGTAACCCTTAAGCCAGAGCCTTAACCAGAACCAGAGGCTAAGCCTAAGGCTAAGTGTAGCCGAAGGACTATTCTACATAGCAATCCACGCCTAAACCGACGCCCTTTATTAATAATAACTAAGAAGTCGAGAAAGCGGGTTACCACAGGCAGCTCCACAAACAAACAGGTAGGAGAATTAGTTTTAAGCCCTAAAAGGCCCGCGAAGAGGACCAGGAGCAGCCGTACAGTAAAACCAACAGAGAAGATATTAGGTGCAAAATGAGGCCTTTTACCGCGTTAGCTATATTACTACTAGTTAATCTCTAGTGTTCTGGCCTTGCGATACGCCGAGGGCATTAAACAGAGTGTTACAAAACATGTAGATTATAGTTCTGTATCAATAATAGCTGTAGATTACTGCAAGAACAGATACCACGTCACTTCTGCAATGCTGGGAATCATCAAGATGCGTGGAAGACTCGTCCAATTTTATCCCCATACATAACCCTAACCCTGGCGGGGGGGATGCGTCCCTAAGAAAAATGGGGTGCGTCCCTAATAGATGCCCATAGCAATGGTAGTCAAGTTGACGAGCTGGCAAGTGCACCTTCGTCACCCCGTCGTTCATCTTGCCTGGAATAGCAGACGAATCTCAGTTGAGCATCGTGGACGATTAGCGCAACGGTGACCTTTTGTGCGAGGAATAGTAGTGTCTGAGCAGATAAAACCAAACTAGATCAAACGAAGGGCAACTTCGGCGGAGCCTTTCCGCCCAGCGGCTGCTGCTGTCGTCGAGTAACATTCGCCGACCATCTCGAAATCACTGCCGCTGGGCCGCAACACCAGCGGCACCACCGCGCCCTTGCAACTCCAAACTTGATCACCAATATTCGACGCCTGGGGAACCAGAGCCAAGGACCCGGAGCTCAGCATGGCCAATCTCCTCAGCTCCATGCAGTCAAATTCCGCCCCCAAGAAGCCATTGTTCACGCCATAGTTTTCCCAGCCCTCGTGGAACATGAAGTTGGGAACAAGCTGGAAACACATGTACCACATGAACGATATCGCCACCACCGGGATACACCAGTATATTATCACTCGTTCCAGAAAACTCTCCCCAGTTATTGCACACACGGCGAATGGGAGCACGCCAAGACAGGCGGCAATACTCCTGGGAATCGCGGGTAGTCTGCGCGGGCTCCGCGCGGAAAAGTCCCCGAGAAGGCGCCTGACGGCCGCTTCATCGTACTCGGTCCTCGATCCGCAGGTGATCGTCGAGATGAAGCTGCGCCAGAAGGAGGGGTCCCGCGTGAGCGGCCGGAACTGCCTGTCCCACTTGCTGAAGACCTCGAGGCGATGGTTCTCCGCCATGGTGAATGCGAACTTGACGCTGAACCAGATGCTGCTCTGAGTCTTTTCTGTGTCGCAAACTTTACCAAGGACAGCAATATCGCCCATCCAGCATCCTGAAAGTGACAGGTGGGGTGAGTACTCTTGTAGGCTGGAGTCATGGTCATGTTGTCAACATGATTGGGACTGTTCTCCGCCGCCTTCGACGCGGCAACGGGTTATTCTATCTATGCGCGGAACAATAACAATTAACTGACCTGGGCTTGTATGGGTCGGTAAGATCCAGTTGAGTGTGCGTTACGCCCACATTATGAGCTTGGGCTAGCATGAGGCTCAGGGGTGTGGCAACGCTCCCCGAGTCATTCCAGTCGGGCACCCATGTCGGAAGAGCCGGAGCTTGCCTCTCCCAAAGCCAAATTCTGCGGAGAAAGCTCACAAAATCACCCAGAAAACTCGGCGGTCGACGGTTGACAGCAGAAAATAGCAGTAAACTGTTCTGGGCAGCCATGATCCTCCTGGCTGTGCTGATGTAGACGCGGCTCTTGTGAGAGATATCATCTCGCGAGTATGTCGGCAAGATGGCGTATGTACCTCCCGCCTGGATCTGCTCACACAACCCCAAAAGACCAAACAGCTTATCGACTGGGTCCGTGGCGTGACTCCGCCGGAACAGGATTGCTAGTGATAAGATATCCTTTGTCTGGGGAACTTTGTGCTGCTTAAGGGCCTTGAAAACATTTGCTGGGTCGCTGTAGCCGCTTTTAGGCGCACCCGGCAACAGAGAGCGCGCCACCAGGATGTTTCCAATGCCCGCAGAGCCCCTGCTACCGAAACCCGCTTCGAGGATTGTAATTGCCCCAAGGGAAAAATTGGACCAGGAGATCCTCTCAGCCCCGCACGCGATCTGAAGGTTTCTGCTGAGCGCAGCCTCCTGGACGATCCAGATGCGAGTAAAGTATGGACATCGGAGCAGGAGGAGGAGAAAAAAGGGCGGAAGAAGTTCCCACGGATCCCACCACGGTGGCCTCGGTAGCAAGGTTGGCAAGGCTGCCGGGTCAGCCCCAGCATTCAAGGCGAACTTCGAACAAGCCCTCAAGCCCTCCCGGGATAGCAGGTTGGCGTCCCCAAGCCAAATGACCGTATGGAGTGCCCGGCTATATATCTCACCCATCCTCTGAACTTGAGTTGCCTTTTCGCTGCTATTGTTCTGGTCGACACATACTGCGTCGATCCAGAGAAAACTGTCGGAGTGGGAACTGCGGAGATGATATAGAGCAGAGTACAGATTCTTCGTGACGATAAAGTCGTCTCCGTTGCACAGGATTTTGCGCAGGTTCTTGGCCGTGTCGCCCCACGTGTACGATAGCGCCATGCAGTCTAGTCCGGGGCGGCGGTTCGACGTTGTTGACAACGGGGGGAAATACCGTCTCTCCAGAGTGCAGGTGATTTCGTCATCCTGGCCGGACCCGCGATGGAGCCGTAGGACACGGATATCGGAGGGCCCCAGGCTCAATGTGTGGCCCTCGTAGAAACTATCGGAAATCGGCCCGAGATTCAAAGGGCTGCTGAATGGCCACATCTAGACTTAGTATGTTTTCCGCTGCAATTTGGGCCGTGCAAGATCTCTGAAGTGCTGGTTATTTGAATAGAGAATCAGAGACGGTGCGAGCTGCCACGTTGCAGAAAGAGAAAGTAGAGGGCCCTTACCCAGTAAATTTCTTTGGTTGTGCTTATGAATACCCAGGTGGGAGGTGGGGAACTAACCCCCGCCCGCCATCAGACTGCTGTCAGTGGCTGACTCCTCCAGCCAGTCGGATCAGCACCATTATTCACTAGGACGTTAATGGACTTGGAAGCTAATGCAAGTTGTGCAGACAAGCCGGTTTCGTGGAATAGGCTGTATGTGAGCAGAGTACAGCCTAGTAATCTAAGACGAATCTTGTCAGAAAGAAAGGGGTTCTGGCCCAGAAAGAAGAGTCTGGACACCACCAGAACAATAGATTTGTAGCCATTGCATCTATTCAGTTAGATTGTGTGTCAACTCTTGTGATGCATAAAACAAACAGGAATAAGAAAAAGTAATAAAAGAATGAAGGAAGGAAGGAGGAGGTGGAGGAGGAGGAGGAGGAGAAGCAGCGGAAGAAAACCAGTAAATATCAAGGAGGAGAGACGCACAGAAGGCCGAAATATTCCAAGATTGAGTCGAGTCGTTTGATTTTAGCAACTAGTGCCCCCCAGGATCAGGTATCTTCAAGATGGAGATGGACGCTAGGGAAACGAAGAAGATGTTGCGCTTGGCCCTGCAATGCCAAGCTATCAGGGACTTATATCTTTCCAAATATTCTTTCCATCTTGCAGCGTCTCACTTTCCATCGCCCTGCTTGATCGGTCAGGAGATCCTCACCTCATGCTTGCGAGTTGGTGGTCGCAGCAACTCTCCTCAATTGGGCATAGTGTAAAGCCACCTGAATCCCAAAAACACCTATTGGCTCGCGAGCTGAAAGCCACGAAGAGTTGTCGAGCTCGGCGTGGGACCATGATCAAACGTTTTCATGACTGTCTCGCGATATGGCTGACAAGAACACCATGATCGCAGGAGTTATCGATGCCAGTGGGTTGCGCCAGACTTGGTTTTCCCCACAACTCATTTGCAGCCTTCGGGAAAGACCGAACCGCGATGCTTGGCAGCTAATTTTCGAGCGGTGTCGATTTCAACCACCGTGTGGGGTCATGGTCGAGCATCTTCATGACCATCTAAGATGTCAATAGGTGTGTATCGCCAAAAGTTGAAGTTTTCTCGCTCGTGAGTTGGGCAAGTTGTTCACTGTCCCCTTGCTGCTTTTTATTTTATTTTAGAAAGGACCAACCTGTAATTCGTGGCAACCTAACACCCCAAAATCTTTTTTTGGGGGGTAGGGCGGTGTCAAATGCAACCATCGCTGTACTAAGTAGCCCCGACACGAAGTTAGCGCTCCTGTAAGGATGTCAAGTCGCGCTCCCGGTGACCACTTTCTTCCCGCAACAACACCAACGTCTCAACCTCAACCCGGCCGGACGACATGAGCCGAGCGTAAGCGACGGAAGTAATATCAATTGCACGAAGTACGAAAATGGATATTTAATGAGCCCAGATTCGTTTCACATTACACATGGAACTCGAAACGGAACTTGCAATGGGCACCAGAGGCCAAGCGAATCGACTGCGAAGACGATACCGTTGGGGTTGCGGGGAGGCGAGCCACTGGTTTCGAAGGGATATGAGCCGGGCCATTACTGTAAAAAAATACCGGCAGCAACCACGACCAGTACCTTCCATTCCGTCCTCCACCAGCCTGTCGCGTCATGGTGTCATCTCGAACGAGTTGCACAAGCTAGACCCTATAACAACCAATGCATTCGTCCAAAATAATGCCGATGGGCTCAGAGCCCCCAAGCTTGATGAATAAAGGACGGGATCTCGCAGAGCATACTCAAAATGGCTTTGAGACAGGATGGTGCGGAAAGGCAGACAGCTTCCAGGCTGTCTGCCTTGGGGTCAGCCTGGGATTTGTGGGTGTCACAAAATTCGGCACCCATGGCTATATTGCCGCCAATCGTCTTGGCAACGGCATTTGACCACTGGGAGACGCCCAACGATGGCACGCGGCGGACCTCAGGTTCGTGGTCTAGCCCCGAGGCATGAATGCCCTGCCATCAGCAATACATCAGGCAACGCAACGACTCCGCAACGACTCGATATCCCGGCTACGATGAGGAGCCAGATATTGCTCTACAGGCACAAGGATCTTTTGGGGGACATTTTCAGCGCCTGAGGATGACATAAATACTTCTCAGAGGGGGTTCTCAAATAGCGGCCAGATGTCATTTGATAGCTGGGCACCAACAGCGACCGAGTCATCCAGCAACCCAAGATTCACGACAGGAACGAGTGAGACAAGACAGCACATTCCAATGTCCGACGGCCGGCCAGGTAGGGAGTTGAGACCCAAAACCGAGGTACTTTACAAAGGACGCCACTGACAAACGGTAGTGGCTGGAAGCTTCTTCTTCTACGCTCCCAACAATGGGGCGCCGGTCTTTTTTTCTGCGGCTTTCACGATATCAGGCATTGTTCATCTTTGGCAATGCATGTCAGTTCCCTCATCACCAGCCATAACAACTCAGTCATGCTGATGCTCCCCCAGCCACCACAGATGCTTCAAGTTGACGGCGCTCTTCCCGTTCAGCTGCCTCTTCTTCACCATCGGCTTCGCCCTACGAGAATACGGGGCATTCCACTATGATAACCTCAGAACCTTCGTGGCTAGCACCCTGATGATATACACGCCCCCGTAGGTCCACATGCGACCATATCTTCCATGGCGCCAACACGCTGACCGTTATTTCTCTCTAGCCCAATTCTCCAGCTCGCAAATTACCACATCCTCGGCCGAATCTTCTATTACGTCCCATACTACGCTCCCATGCACCCCCTCCGCGTGCTCTCAACCTTCGGTACTCTCTCGTGTCTCGTCGAAGTCGTCAACGCCATCGGCATCTCCTACATGGCGAATCGAGCTCTCCCGGAGCGACTCCTGAAGCTCGGTGAAATCCTATTGAAGGCATCCCTCGTTTCACAGGTGGTCGTCATTGCCCTCTTCTTCCTCCTAGCCAGCATCTTCCACCGCCGCTGTCACCATGGCGGGGTCCTCACTCCCAAAGTCAAGACGCCTCTATTCATTCTCTACACAAGCATGTTCCTCCTTCTGGCGCGCACCGTGTACCGAGTGGCGGAGCACTTTTCCAACCCCCCCGTGAGCATGTTCTTCAGCCCGACCTTCGACCCCATGACTCTCAGCCCTGCCACGCGCTACGAGTGGTTCTTCTACGTCTTTGAAGCGTTTGTCATGCTCGTGAATATGGCAGCATGGAATATTTGGCATCCGAGACGGTTTTTGCCTAGGGACAAGCGTGTGTACCTTGCCCAGGATGGACAGACGGAGGTTCAGGGCCCAGGGTGGAAAGACGAACACTTCTGGGATATTACCTGCTTTGATCCCCTTGGGATTGAGGATACTAGCGGGAGGGGAGGGAAGCCATTTTGGGAGGACAGTGGATTCGCGCATCTCATGAAAGGGAGATAGTAGCCTCAAGGTCTGTCCTAAAGGGAGGGATGACTCGGCGATCTTCATTGAGAATCTTAAGATTCCGTCCAGAACTTCTTGGTGTATCCGCCAATTACCGTATATATCAGAATATCTACACTTGTTTCATGTGCGTTTGTTGTCAAAATGGGTTGCCCTCATCATGCGTTGTACCCTCGGCCAGCCAACTGTAACCTCACAAGGGCCGAAGAAAACGGGGCAGTTGGGGGAGGCGGGATTTGCAAGCTGAGGCTGAATTCACTCGGGAGCAGTCGCATCTCGGGGGAACATTCGTCGTAAATTTCCACTGCGATGGAGTTGCGTGGCGAACGTGTCATTCCAATCGGGACCAACACACTATCCAAGCTCTGCCGGTAACTCCGGTGACTGAACCACTTGTATCTGCTGCAAACTCCCTTTCCACTCCTGAAGGATCCTGTCTCTTTCATCAATGAGACTGCTTGCGAGAGCAGTTTGTTCTGCTCGCAGCTGGGCATCAATCCTCCCTAGCATCTTCCTCACCTCATCCTTGTATGGATCGCCAAATATCCTTTTAACCAGTCGTCTGACATTGATGGTAGTGGTGTTCTTTGGGCCGTATATAGGGGTAGCGTCGCTGTCTTGTAGGGATGTGCTCGAAGGTGGCAGCACGGAAGAGTCGGATGTGTCCTTGAGCAATACCAAGTCCACTTGGTACACAAACCCGTACACCGAGAAGCGTAACAGTTTCTCCTTGCATTGGTCCCAACCCACTAATTTGGCTTCGCCGCGTAGGTCCTCCAGTGTGGCGACTAGCTGGAAGCCGAGCTTCTCCGAATCTCGAATTCTTCGTTGGATCTTGTTGCCAATGTCCCAAGTTGCCTTGGAAGTCATCAAAGCCGCTACATGCGCGGCCATAAGCTCGAAAACCTGTTGTAAATAGAGGGATCTCTTAGCTGGGAGAGCGTCATTATACTTCAAACCAGCTAGGATGCACACGGGCATGACTTACTCGTGATACCCTTCAATGCGGTAATAGCGGTTCTCAGTGTGTCTTCTCGGGAATCCCAGACAGCGGACTGAATTGCCTGAGTAAAAACATCATTTTTCTCCAGCACCCACGCCGCGTTTGCGTATTGCAGCGTCTCTCTCTCGGAAAACTTTGGCGGCGGTCGTCTCCAGCAGTATTCGTGCCAGTCAACACCTGTTCCCAGCTCCCACGGTCGATCGAGTCGTTCCCACAACCCACCAAATGTGGTAGGGTCGCACCGATAGTACCAAAGTGCATTGCAGCGACGAGACAGCTGGTCAATGCCAATCTTTCTGGTACCTCGACCGCTTCCTCCCGACCTGGGCTCTGGGTGGCCGAGGTTCTTAAGGAGATACTTGATGGCGTCGGCGTCGATGTCCTCGTCGTAGTCGGGAGCAAGTGGTATAGGCCGGGGCAGGTATCTGTTCTGCAGCAGGTCCCTAAGATGGACCGAACACTTCTCGAGCCGGAGGAGGTCGTTTCTCGTGATCCGTAAAGGCTGGCCACTCGAGAGAACGACTGGTCCTTTCGCCGAGCTCGGGATGACAAACGAGATCATCATGCTTGATCTCTCATTAGGTAAGACGGTCGATCCGGGAAGGTAGGCAGTTAGGAGTGTAGATCGATTGATGCGGCACTTGTCAGACAACGGGGAGGGGAGACGGCAGGCCGGGGCTACCCACTGCGACGGGAAGCATGCCAGCTAGCAGGGCTTGAGCCTGGAACCTGCAGAAACACAAAAGTTCCGGCTGGTGTCCTACTTCGATGCGAGCACGTCGCAGAGGCAATATGGCTGGACCTCACAGCACAGTGGAGAAAAGGCAGCGAAATACTCGAGACCCCCCAAAAAAAACGTCTGGTCATTGAGCAGACGCTGATTGACAACGATACGTGGATGACACCCGGCTGTCTGCGCGCGCAAAGAATCGAGGTCAGTTCCCAATCGAGCCAAAGCTCTGGATCAGCGATGACTTGGCAAGCAGGTTGGTCACACGGTCAGGCGTTTTTGCACCCGACGGGAGCCAATCGTGACGGGAATGCTTATCTCTGAAATGCCACTTTGTGGGGCATAGGGCGTCGCCTTGCTAGGTTTATTAGCGTCCAAAGCTCAGCGTGGCAGCTACACAGACGTCGCCAAAATGCCGGCTGGGGGGGTGGGGTTGGTCGGTGGGGCGACGACCGGGAACGGCCCCAAGTGGTTAAAACTCGAGTTTCTGGGCAGGCTTTGATGCAAGTGGGCTTCTTCCCCACCATGTCGTGTCGTGTCATGCCATGCCCGGCGAACAGAGGCTATTGTTTACACATCTCCGCACGCATCGTCGTCCGCAGCCCGGAGTCAACATGCTCGTGGCGCCGGTAAACGAGCGGGCGCTTCGAAATATCGGACGGCCTCGACCAGGCAATCTCAGCCGCACATCCGCCGCAGTGGAGCTCGCGCAGTTCAGCGCCTGAGACTCCCCAACGACAAGTTCCGAGGCGTTCGCCATAATTTCCACTTCTGCTTCCTCTTGTTGAGCCTCCCCTGACCATGCGTCGTCTGCTTTTACCCCGCGACTCGCATCGCGCCCGTCACGATATCATTCCCGAACACTCGCTGAGTGTTTCTCACCCCGACTGTTATTCCTCGCGTTTGACTCCCATCCTGTCGAGGCGCTTCTCTCCCACCTCGGAGCTGGCGTGCCTGTCGCAGTCATGGCTAGTTATCCATTGGAAGTAGCTCCGCCTCCATTGAGGAATATCGATGGTGGCTTGGTTACCGAAGATGCGCTGAGAGCGAACCCCCAGGAGTTCTTCCAGGTTGGAATTCCCTACGTTGTCTCGAACACCAGGCAATTAACTAACCAAACTCCTAGGGCGCAGATATTGTTTGGGTAATGGTCTCGGCAGCTTTGGTCCTCCAGATGATCCCGGCCATCTCCATGTTTTATTCGGGCGCGGCAGACAGATCCTCCACGTTGACGCTGCTCCGCATGCCCGTCATCACCGCTGCATTCTGTAGTTCTCAGGTACGCTGATGGATGGCATCGGTGTTTCCCAAAGAGCACGCTAACACCTGTCAGTGGTACCTTTGGGGCTATGCCTTGACGTTTGGTTCAGGCTCTGGAGAGACGACATGGACGTGGTATGGCGGGCATACCCAGGCCACGGTTCTGTACCGTGTAATGGTCCGTCCTGTCGGCGCTGCGGGACCTAAGATACCAGAGCTTCTATTTGCCTTTTACCAGGGCATGTTTGCCTCGTTTACCCCCACCCTGATCTGTGGAGGAGTCATCAAGAGGTTCAAGATGGGCCGCTTCCTCATTTTTATCTCGTTGTGGTCCCTACTTGTCTATTACCCTGTCGCGCGATGGGCTTGGTCACCTGGTGGATTCTCCAGCCAGCACGGAATTATGGACTTTGCTGGTGGCACAGTTGTCCACATCACCTCCGGCACAGCAGCGGGGGCCGTTGTCCTGTTCCACGCCATTGAGAAGTACGGCATGGGCATTTTTAAAGCGGCTTGGAATGTTGCTCGGCAGTTAGAAAAGGGCACAGAGCTAGATGCTATGGAACTTCGAGCGCGTAGCCAAGCGCGTAGCCAGAGCCGGGCCACAGCTTCGAGTCAGAACAGCATAGTCCCGAGGGCCGAGGTAGCGGAGCCAGAACAGGGTTCGAAGCGCTCGGGTAATCCGGTGTTGACACGGGACGCACCACACAGCATCAACAACTTGGTTCTTGGTACTATGTTGCTCTGGATTGGATGGCTCGGATTCAATGGAGGCTCAGCTCTCGGGGGGAACATGCGCGCCGTGTCTGCTTGTGTGTCGACGCATGTCGCTGCAAGTATAGGCGGGTCTGTGATGCTGCTACTGTTCTGGGCAGCGGAAGGGGCAGCAAGGAGGTTTGGTGAAGGAAGCGGCGGAGCCAAGGCGTCAGTGGTACACTTTTGCGATGGTGCCGTGGTAGGTCTTGTTGCCGTGACGCCGGCTGCCGGATACGTATGATATTCCCAGTGCCATCACGCCCTCCAGCAAGTTAACATTGCAACAGGTCCCGGCTTGGAGCGCAGGATGCATCGGTGCCATCTCAGCCGCGATCATCTTCGGGTTGAAAAGCACGTTTCTTCAGCATCTAATGAGAGGCGACCCTCTATTTGTCGTCCTCATTCACGCCGGCGGAGGTTTCATCGGGATGGTTTTGACCGGGTGCTTTGCCGAGTAAGCTCGCTCAGCGAAAATTCTGCCTTCACTCTATTGACATCCTTCCTAGATCATACGTCGTAAGTTTTGATGGCTACTCAGTCCTCCTTGACCGTTCCGTTGGAGAGCGTGTTGGCTGGCAAGTGGTAGATGCCTGCATGGGCTTCGGTTATTCTCTTGTGATGACAATCGGGATCTTGCTCCTCATGAAGATTTTCTTGAGGCCGTTCACAGGGACGTGGAAGCTCCTGGGCGACAACGAGAGGGACAAGTTTGAGGCTGAGCTAGAGTACAAACGGCGGAGCGACTGAGCAAAGGGGCCAGGGAGAGAGTAGCCCAGACTCTTGTGCTGGAAGTTAGCGTATGAAGGGTTTAGTCCAGAACAAATCTTGACCACGCCAACCCGTAGACTACTCTTCCACCAATCGGCGGAAGAAATAAAAATAACGCAAGAAACACAACCTATTCCTGAAGCATTGGTCAACACAAGATAGAAACCTCGGCTGTCGTCAACTTTGTGTCGATGATAATGCGAATGCTGAAGGGTTGGCGCCTTGGAGTGAAGTTGAAAAGGTGGTGGGTGTTCGGGTGTCAGCTCACAAGCAACTTGGAGTAACGAGACCCTTTCTGTCAGCTGGTGTTGAATTCAACGCAGTCAACCAAGAACACAGTAATTACCGCCATCAAGTCTTGTTCTATTCAGGGAGCCGTCTTCTCAGCCAAGCGAAGCTCTGGTGCTCGGCCGCGCTGCGGTTCCGTGGCGCCAAGGCGCGATTACGTAATTTGACACACCCCCTCAATCTTCCACTTCCAAGTGGTTAATTGACTCCTGAATAAGAGCTTTGAAACAGTTAAAATAACGTAAAACAGTGTAGTTTCCAGAGCTTTCTTAATCGCTCTTATTCATACTCATGCTCTCGTACTCCGAATCCGGCAATAACCGGTCTAAAACCGCCACTTCACCACCTTCAAAAAGGTCTTCCCTAGCCTCTAAGTCCTCTGCCGTAATCTTACACGTCACGCGCGTAACCAGTTACGAAAAAGCGTCTTATATGCCTACAACGCTCCGGAATAGTTTAAACTTCGGTACCGGTAAGGCCTTAGTAAAGCTGTCAGTAAGCATCTTATTAGTTAGCTTATAGTTAACCGTGATCTTCTTATTTACAGCCTCCTATTAAAGTTAATAATTATAAATATCTACGTGCTTAAGCTTAATTTGTAACGTGGCCGTTTCTTTATTAACTAAGTTAATCGTTTACTAATTATTACATTGAAGGATAACTTTACAGTACGTACAGTAAACATTTAGTTCGTTTAGTAAGCGATCTGTATATATTACTTCCTTTACTGTTTACGTTAAGGTAAGGAACTTTACTTCTGTACTAGATATAATAACGGTATCTTATGTATTTATTTACTACCTTATTACATTATTAAAAAGCTTTATAATATAGATTTACAAGCTCTTATAATCTTTAAAGTTATTAGTAAAACTAGTATTACTTTAAGTCTTAAAGGTATCCTTACCCTTAAGAGTTAACACGAAATACTGTAAGTTTAGGAGGTAATAGATATAATAATCGGCTATATAGTAATAAAAAGGTCTAAGGTTATAATTAAATTACAGTAATTTAAAAGCTGTAAAAGCAATATCTAGCTTAAAGATTACAGTAATATAAAAGATAAATCTTACTTTACGTTAGTAATCTTATATTAAAGTTACTATAACCTTTTCTAAGTAAGTTAGGAGCTTTTTAATAATAATAAGGTTCTTTAAAAGTCATGCTATCTCCTTCTTATACTCTCCTTAACTTATATAAAGTAAGCGTTTTAACTTTATAATATACTTTAACTAACTTAACTAAATTAAGCGTTTCTTACAGTTTTAAAAAATCTCTATTTTAAGGAATTATTAAAGTAGCTTATTACCTTAAAGCTTATAAGTCTGCGTTAAGTACTTTATTAATTTTATTATAATATATTACTACTTAACTTTATAAGTAACTATTATATTATTAACGTAAAAGAAGATAACTATACCTCCTTTAGTGAAATAATAAAGCTTATAAGGTATTAGTTTAAAACCCTCTTTATAAAAAGAAGTATTAAAATGGCGTTACTAAAGGAGAGGGGACTCTTTAAGCTTATAAAAAGCTTATTAAAGTAAGAAAATAATACCTTTCTTCTTAAAACTTAATAGTATTTATATATAGATATTATAAAGTAATTTAACGTAAATAAAGGCGTTAACTACATTATATTAGATTAACTTAAGGTTAAAATACGTTATAATTACTATTAATAATTAAAATAATTAACCTGTAAGTGTACAGGTGTAAATACTTTTAAAGATTAAATTACGCTGTTAATCTCTGCAGATTACTAATCTTACCTTACATTTTTACAGAAAATCATATTTATTAAGTTTATAAATTAATACTTATATATAATTAAGTATTTAATAACTGTTTACATTACTTTTTACAGTCTTAATTTAAGATCTTATCTCTTAATAACTTTGTAAGTAAATTACTTACGCTTATGTAAATTTTAGATTTTAAAAGTAATGCTGTAGCTCTTTAAGGTTCTTTAAAAGAATAAGTAAATCTCTACAGTATACTCTCCTTTTAAAAGAGCACCTTTTAAGCGCCTTTTTATTAAGTTTATACTTAAGGTCTTTATTATTATTACTACTTTAGAAGCTTATAACCTTCTTTAAAGCCTTCTTAATAATACACCTCCCCTTTAACATTCCGATACTTACCGTTAAACAGCTAATGTTAAACATTACCTTTTAAAGTCTACCTTAATGCATTATTTTATATTAATTATAAGAGGAGTAATTTACTTACACACGTATCATATTTACTACACTTTTATAAAAGTTAAAAAGTCTTTTAATAATAATAACTGTTATAACTATATAAAGAGGGGGTATACTTTTAAATGTTAGTAATACCTTAAGTAATAAAACTAATTAGTAGTAATTAATTACTCCTTATTTACACCCTTTAAATACACTTTAGTTAATAATAATACTCTCTAGCCGCTTTATTACCTTTTTTACGTACTTAAGTGCTTTATTAAAACTAAGAAAGAGTACTTCTTCTTCCTCTTCTCTAATAGGACTTAAGGTATACTTATCTTATTTCCTTTTAAAGAGCTTAAGCTCCTTTAATAGCTCCTTTATCTCTTATAATAATTAATTCTTAAGGTTATCTTTTAAACGTTTTAAATTACTGTAAAAAACTTCTATCTTATTGAAAATTACATCCTATATACTTATTACGGTATTTATAAGAGGGTTCTAGATCTGATAGATATTTAAAGACTTATAACTTACTAAATAACTAATCTAAGCTCTCGGTTTAAGCTTATTCTTTTTATTTTTACTAAGAATTGCTTTTATAATAAAAGTAAAAGCTTTACAGTTATAAACATGTAGATAAGCTAAGTGCAGTTTCTAAGCTTATTAAAGTTAGACTTCTAGTTTTATAACGTGGATTATAATATCTTTATAAGGTGTACTCCAGTTTAGTGATTAGTATAATGTTTTGTTATCTAGATGTACCGTGTAGGAGAGAGTTTTACACTAAAGGTAAGGGGGTAATTTCGAACCTGCTTTTATAAAGGCTACCTTTACCTTAATTACACCCTTTAAGCGCTCTATACCCCTATTTTATTATTAAGTATTAAGAGTAGAGGGCTTAATTTTTACACCTTTATATAAGAAGAAGCGAAAGAGCGCCTCAGTTTAAAAGAGCTTATTATTAGCTTCTATCTCTTAAGGTTTATAGCGGAACTGGGTTTTATAAGCTTCTTAAAAATGTTTTAGAGCTTTCATAATCGTTATAACCTTCTTATCCTTTAAGTAGACCTTTATAATAAAGCTGTTATAACGATTTATAAAGAATATAGTTCTTTAATAGCTTTTAGTATCTTTGTAATAATCTAAAAAATCGATCGCCTATTATAAGTAAGGCAATTACAGCTGCAGTTTTGATCTCTTACTCTCTTACCTCTTAAGCTTACTTTTAATGCAGTTATTATACTTTATAAGTATTAGAAATAAGGTAACGTAATTAATAAGATTAACCTCTCTGTAGTAAAGTTATTACCCTGTAAGTCCTTTTACGTAATTAGGGGTTTAAAATATACTCCTTTTACGTTATAAATAAGGTACTCTATAGTAACTTTACTTAAGTAACTTAAGTGTAAGTATTAAAGATAAGGGGTTATTACGATAGGCTTCTTCTTACGAGTCTTAATATAATAGCGTTTTTACGTTACGAATAAAGCGTATATAACCTTCTTTTTAACATGCTTAAGAACAAACTGGTTATAGTGGCTTATAAGATTAGTAAGCACAGTTTTATCTATAGCGATTAGTTAATTCGCTAAAGGCTTATTATTCTATTATATACCTTACTTATAAAGTTACTAAAGTAAGACTAAGTTATAGGTAAAACCTTAGCAGAACGTAACGTTCTTAAAGTAAAGGAGCGCCTTCTTACTGTGATAAGTAAGCTTTAAGTTTATTTTACTATATCTTAAGATTAGTACTGTGGAATTTCCAGTGTAAACGCAGTCGTTTTCTAATATATAGTAGTAATTATAAAACTGTACTAGCTTATTAAAAATATAAAGGGTAATGTTAGAATTTAAGATTATAAAGTTTCTTAAGGGGTATATAACTGTTATAAAAGAGCCTTTTACTATTAAGAAGCTTATAAAAGCTCTCTTCTTTATTACTAGATCTACTTCCTTTATAAGTTATTAACTTTCTTTACGCTTTTGTTCCTTAAGCTTCTTAATAGCTTTATTAAAAGCCTTATTACCTTCTTAGTAAGAGTTAATCAATAGAGTTACGGTAAAGTTCAATTTCTACATATTAGGTATAAGCTTAAGAAATATTAATTAATAATTTTTAAAATTATAATTATTATTATAAGTAATATACTTCTTTAAACCTTTTAAACTCTTAAACCTAACCCTTTTAAAGCTCCGCTTACTGCATTTCTTCTTAGAATCCGTTTCTTTACCTCTACCTTTACCTTCTTAGCCTTTACAGCCCTTATTACTGTATTAAGAGCTATAATGCACTACACCTTTACGTAATTTACAGTTCTTTTAATTATTTCTTAAAAACTCTTAGTTATTAGTACTATACCCTCCTACTTACTTACCTACTCTTAGTATAGCTTTCTTACCATAAAACGTTAAGCTTTTTTATTCTTCCTTTTACTTTACTTAAACACTAAAACTAGCTTTCTAAATCTTTCCGCTTACTACTCTTAACGTATTAGTAATTATTAGTTAAGACTTAAGGTTATTAGTTGTTGCACAGTAGGGTTCTACAGGCCTGTAGTACAGGCCTGTTGCTCAGAGGAAGTAGAGCGGTACTGTTCCAAACCGACTACAGCGCTGGAAGCGCTGTAGGAAGCAAAAGAAAGCCTGAGGTACAGAGGCAGTGCCTCTGTATATGACTGAATGAGTGGTGTGAATTGCTTGCTTAGTAGAAGGCTAGATACAGGAGAGGAGAGGGCCTTTTGTAGGCTGTAGTCGGCTTCCAGAGCC
>Ga0247780_1001104_pt1 | contig 18943 bp, 18 predicted proteins | sample UWRJL079202R5_FD_179927 | JGI IMG/M metagenome (GOLD analysis project Ga0247780, IMG submission 179927) | Plant litter microbial communities from Arlington Agricultural Research Station in Wisconsin, United States - UWRJ-L079-202R-5 | ecosystem: Environmental > Terrestrial > Plant litter >... | reverse complement strand
CTCCCTTCTGTCTCCCCGCATCACCAACCACCACTCGCTTCTCTGGATCGCCGAGCTCAAGAGACCGAGCTGCAGACACGCGCAGGGAGAGAGAGACAGACAGGAAGGGAAGAGAGAAGAACAAAGCGATCGTTCTATCCTTTCCAATCGAGGGGACCAGAAGCCTGCGATAAACTTTCTCTGCCTGTCCGACCGAACGATCAGCCAAGGTGACCTTCAAGCTGGCCCAATTGTGTCAAACGATGTGACTTGGTTTGGCAAACTTGGATACCGTTACTTGGGTTTGGAATACATCTCTCGTTTAGTATAAGGCAATCGTTGGGAACGATTCTTTCGCTTTTCGGCCATCCGTCTTGGAGCCATATCACAAAGACGGGGTCACAGTTGACGGCAAGCTGCAACGAGCCGAACCGCCAGTCAAAACAAACAAGATAGATCCGATACACGACTTCGCTACCAACAACCCGGAGAGCACGGCCAAAGACAAGATACTGGCAGGGGAGGAGCAGAAGGAGGATTGGGGAATAGGGGCAACTAAAATCACCATTTCGCCAACATGGTTTTCAACATCCCCGAGAGCGGCCTCGCTCTTGAGAGCTCGGCCAGGGCTATGGCTGGGCTCCCAACGCAGGCTTTCGCCATTACGCTGAGCGACAGCGTGATTGAGAATATGATTCAATGTGTTCGGGGTGGCCAGGACATTCAATTGTCACTGGGAAGCAGTCCCGTAAGTTTCTTGCGCGCCCATACGCCCTCTCCACCTCCTATTGTGCTCTTCACAATAGCGCGAATTGGCCATCGATACAATAGCACAGTAGCCTCTGCGGGCAGCTGTGAGCTCACTATCCTATTGAGACCTCACAATACCAGTTGCTTAGCGTTGCAACTGTTATATATCTTTTTTTCTATTGCATTCCTCTTCTTCTGAACATGAATCTAATTACAACTGTTATAGGCCTTCTTGTTCGACGGACAGGCAGTTCACATACCCAATTCCCCCGATTCGCTCGACTACGACCTTTTTCATTCCAATTCGGCAGCACCCACAGTCGTAAACAAGCTTCCACAACCAACCATGTCTATCTTTAGGGCGCCTAAACACAGGCCTAGGATGGCCAAAGCCCCTCAGCCATCGAAGGCAGAAAAGCCCGAGAAGGCAGCCGCCCGATCCCTCACTGCGAAGCCGAGCGGCTCTACACCTAGACTTGCCGCTGTTCCGGACAGGGATGTGGGTTCAGTAGACGATGAGGACGGGGCTATTGCGAATCTGAAGAGTTCGTATGCGAAGGTGCACGCCGAGAAGCGGGAGAATGCGTATGTTTGGAGACAACAATTTTTGAAGGGGGCTGAAGCTGACCTCTTCCAGTTCTACAATCATCGACAGCATTCTGCCAGCCAAGGGACCCAAGCCAAAGCAAGCCAAGCCAAAGCTTTTAGGGCCGCAGAGCAACAACTCCTCTCGATCTCACCCTGGAAGTCCAGCCTTCGCCCCTCTTGCGTCACCATCACTTGCTCCCACAAGCACCACGGCCCAGGATCGGTTGAAGCAGCAGCGGTTCCCAATCATTCATGAGCTAGCAGTCCGAGACCTCTCGTTCGACGAACTTTTCAAGAAGTATGATGGAGGCACGGACGAGGAGTTTTCTGCTGCGCTAAAAAAGGTGGCGGACTTCGAGGAGGGCTCTCAGAAGTGGGCTTTGAAAAGAGGGTACTGGAAGGAGTTGGACGTCCAGGAGTACGATTACAACTCACCAGAGGACCGACAAAAGGCCATAGACAATGCCGTCAGACAGTATGACCGGATGCGAATTGGTGTTCTAGATCCGCTCTGGCAGAAGCTACTCCCGAAGGCAGAGCGTAATAAGGGCACCTGTCTCAGCAAGGTGCAGGCGGCCATTGCCAACAAGGGCTCTATCCCCAAGATCAACGTATCAAAAACAGATGCATCGAGTGTCAGCGGGGCCGACTCTGAGAAGGATGATTCAACAAGCTCGGGGGCAAAGAAGGGCAAAGGGGGCGAGGCGATGTCAAGATCGGGTTCGCAGACATTGAAGAAGAAGCCGTCAGCATCAGAAGCCCAGGCCAAGCGCATTCTCTCAAACTCGAAGAAGCCCGCTGCAGCGACTGCGAGGGCTTCACCAAAGGTTTCCCCCACCAAGGCGGCAGGATCTGCAAAGGCGTCCAATGCAGCAAAGAACTCAAGGGTGAAGTCCAAGGAGTTCATAAGTGATTCAGACTCGGACGACGACTCGGTTCCTCTTTCTAGCTCCCTACCTAAGCCAAAAAGCGTAACCGCCCCCACCCCGAAGCCCGCCGAACGCGTGGTGGAGAAGCCGAGGGTGACCGAGAGGGTGAAGGAACCGCTGGTCCAAAAGACAAAGTCGACGTTGGCGACTCGACCTGCCCCAAAGGAGAAGGATACGATTCGAGCCCAGGCGCCCGCCGCAAAGTCTGTCAAGGCACCAGCTAAGCGTCCACGAGAGCCTGAGGAAGACGATAGCTCAAGTTCGGGCGCTCCACTTCTAAGCAAACGCATCAAATCTGGAGCCAAGGCACAGGCCGCACCTGTGACTTCGATCAAGCAGCGCGCGCCGTCGGACGCGAGCTTGAACAGCCGTGCCACCAGCTCCGGAAACTCCTTGGCGAAGAGCAAGAACAACTCACCAGTGAAATCTTCACCACTGGCATCGTCTCCGCCAACAAATGCCTCTGAGCTAGAGCACGACAGATCAGCGACCGCGAGGGATCACGTCCGCGGGCGTGATCGGGACCGAGACTTCGACCGAGATCGCGACACGATCGTCAGTAGGGCTGGTAGTAGCACCAGCAGCAGTGTTGGGGGCGGCTTCGGCAGCAGCTCCGGCAGCGGGACCGGCAAAAAGCGGCCGGCGGACGATTCTTCGCCGGAGGGCAAGGTCAAGCGACAGCGGTTGAGCGATGAGGTTCTCAACAAGGCCAACAAGTTCAAGCAGTTCTACTCGCGCTATGAGGCGCTGCACAGAGAGATCAAGGCCTTGGAGGATCCGTCGGCCGAAAGGGTCGCACACCTCGTCGAGATGCACGCTCGCCTGCTGGAGATGAAGACGGAAATCTACAAGGAGGCCGAGGCATAAAACGTCGTAAGAGCGGAAAGTTGTAGCATCATGGTGTGCATGGGAACGGTTGATTGCGCGATCATAAAAGGGGTATTTTTTATATTTCTTTTACAGGAGTTCGGACGGACGGGGCATTACTCGGACTGGGGACCTTTTTTTTTCTACCTTTGGCATCTCTTTTCTTGCTGCATGTCATCATGATACCAAGGGCAGACAGACTCACCGCAAGTCTCTCCCACGATTGATAGGAAGAGTGGAATGAAAAGCATTTCCCCAAACCATGTGCATCATGTGCCTTATTAACGTGTCTCCCTTGCGTTGTGCCACACGATATTCCCGCTTGGAGAAGGGATCGCGGCGGAAGTTTACGGCTTGAACCCCTTGCTTCTCGCTGAATGCGGAACCTGGAGTGGGGGAAGCTTGGAGGGATTTTGTATACGATCCCAAGAACTAGTTAGTTGATCAATCGTTCATTTCGGTAAAGTATGCAACAGCGTAAGGAGGCCTTTGTTGCATGAGATCCGGTACGGACTACCAACGGGCAGGGGTAAGCTGGAAAGCATGCAACGAGGTCCCAAAAATAAGTACGCCGTTTGTTTTCTATTTCTACGGAGACCGTATCAAAGATAGAAGGGCGGCGCCGTCCGTAAAAACCCCAAAAGCTTAAATGTACAAAATGCATGGCAAAACAATCTCCATTCACAAGATCCTTACTGTCTCGTACATCTCGACGACTCCTCCCATCCCACTCAGACTCCCCAATGACACGCGTTCTCACTCTAATGAGTTGGTAAGAGTGTGCTGTCTGGCTACGGGTGAGTTGACTTGTCGTGATATAACTTGCTCTTGCCGTAACCCAGTGGCCTTCCCCGTCAAATCCTTGCGCCATGCGGCAAGGAGAGAGAGGGGATCCTCCGTTCTCCCAATTATACGACTGTTTTTGCTTTGCTGTGTAGATGTATGCTTTACAGAAACTCCAGGGACCCTGCTACAGTTTTGAGAGTAGACGGAGGAGGCCGTGTTCCTACTGCGTCTTGAAGAGCAGGATGGCGCAGTGTCCGAGGTAGAAGTAGATGAAGTGCTTGGTCTCTGGGGGATTGCGCATCTATGGTCAGTATACTCATGTTGCATGTCCAGATGTCTAAGACAAGCGCACGCGAGTACGGGCGTAGTCAAGACGGCGGGGACCTGACATACCGTGCGTCACAAAGCTGCCAAAGTTGCGTCCAACGATGCAGTGCCAGGTGGGGCCCTTCCGCTCATCGAACTTTTCGAACAGGATAGATGTCAGCAACGGAATAGACCGCTTAGTGGGGAGGGAGTTTGCGGTTTCGCGTACCGTCTTCTTGATGTGTTGCGCGATGTCCTGCCAGGGTCTTGTCAGCTACTGCATTCTCAAGAGCTAATTATGGATATCGCATTCCACGGAAGGGATATGCAAGCATGGAAAGTTGCTAACCTTCTCGATAGAGAACTTGGCCATGGCTTCCTGGGCTATGTGCGACATGTACCTGGTCAGCTGTCTGGCCGTCGTACTCAGGCGGTCTATCGGCCCCACATACCAACTTCGACGGCCTCCTGTTGCATATCTTCGGTCTTCATGTCGCTGAATTAGTCTCGTGCTAACGCGGGTGGGTTGGGAGAGCCGGGGTCGTGGTGTCTCACCATATCGGCGCTCTTGATTTGAGCTGGAAGCGCAACACATGCTCATGTCAGCAGATGCGCCGTGAACAACCGACGGGATAGAACGCTGGAGTTGCACCCACCTTCAAGCTTCTCCCTGGGAGCAGGGGAAGCGCTGCCCTTGATGTCGTCGCCCGCCATTATGAGGTTGGTGTGGGTGGTCGAGAGTTGCAACCGAGTTGAGGCTGAGTGGAACCAAGCTCAAGAAGCTCAAGAAGGATAGGCGATAGGCGCTAGGTAGGGTATCGGTCAGCATGCCGATGCCAGTAGGTACGCCGGAGAAGGCGATAACACGCGGTGGTATGTTTGCTGGAGGGGTTGTGGAAGCCAGGGGCAGCCGGGGTGGCAGCCGAGCGCTCCTTGCTTCCGGTCCCGGCAGCTGCGAATTAAGGGTTCATGGAACTTACAGCTGTGGCGCAACGCGATGCGAGGTGCGAGCTCGGATTGAAGGTGACGGCGCTCTGGTGTTGGATGGATGGGATGTTGCGTGCAGTTGGTGTGTGACGGGAGCAAAAGTGTTGTGGTGTCGGCAGTCAAAACCCAGCTCAGGGGGATGGCGATGTTGCGGTCATGGGTTGGTCGTCAGGTCAAAGCAGCCCGCCCTGGCTGGCGAACGAAACAACAGACAGCCCTGGAAAACAATGCTTTTGCTTGACCAGGGCCCAGAGGTTGCTGGGGTGGGGCCAATCGGTGAGCCGATAAGATAACAGAGTGTGGGGCTTCAAAAAAATTCGGGCGAAACGCACTTACCTCCCTCGCGCATTTTCTTGCAGCAAGTTCTCTTTTCGTCCTTCAGATCAAAACACAATGTGTGTCCGGTAGCATCATCCCTTCGAACAATGTCGGCCAGCCAGGAAGACGCCGCTCCAGCGGTGATGGAGTCGTCTAGGCTCTTCGTCAAGAACCTTCCGCCGAACATCACTGAGGTTGACTTCCGAAAGCACTTCGCGGCCCAGGGTCGGGAAGTCACCGATGTCAAGCTCATTCCCCACCGCCGCATCGGGTTTGTTGGTTACAAGTCGCACGAGGATGCTGCAAGGGCGGTCAAATACTTCAACCGCTCATTTATTCGCATGTCAAGGATTGCCGTTGACCTGGCAAAGCCCGTAAGAGCTCCCCGATTGAACCCCACCCCTACCTGAGGCTGACCAAAAGCGGCAAGATTGAAGGCTCACCTGCCAGGCCAGTGGAAAAGCCTTTTGAGGCACGTGGTGCCTCGAGTATCGCCCCTCCATCTACCAGGATACCTGATGTAGGCGGGGTGGAGGATTCCAGCCCAAAGAAGAGGAAGCGCAATGAGCTTGACGAGGCCGATCCCAAGCTTCAAGAATTTCTTGAGGTCATGGGCCACCAGCCCAAGAAATCAAGAAATCATGGTGACCTCAATGGGGGTCTGGAATCGGAAAAGATACACACGGTGGCAGCCGTGATAGAAGCTGGGGAAAGCGACGACGAGTACGAAGAAATTCCTGCACGTCCACTAAAGCTGGAGCCCAAGAAGGTATCAGTGCCCGACAAAGTTGTCGAGGCACACCAGATGGACGTCGATATTCCTGTGGCGCAACCTCCAGACGTAACAGTCGAAGAAGTGCCGCAGGCGGCAGGGGCTGCTACAGATGACGACTGGTTGAGGTCAAGAACAAGTCGTTTGCTTGACCTCATTGACCCTGGCGACCCCGGATTTTCGGCTCGGCTAAGTGCGGCTGTTCCTGCAGCGATGTCTGTCAGACAGCCACCACCTTCTGCTGTTGCAAAGGACGAGCCTCAGGGGAATACCGTCGGTACCTTGCCCGAGATCGAGGGAGAGCTCAGGCCCACGAGCTCAGACAATCCGGCAGACTTAGTCCAACAGACATGTCGTCTGTTTCTTCGAAATCTCAGCTACACAGCCACAGAAGACAACATCAGAGAGCACTTCAGCGCCTTTGGAAACTTGGAAGAGGTAAGCAGATGTCGAGTTTTTTCTCCCACACAACACCTTCAATGATGAATCCCGATAGGGACATCTTATGCCAAGGCATATGATGAGAAATGGGCTCAGTATTTTAGTAGATGCTCTGAGTAACTGAACAAGGACGCTCTCATTACTTTATTTCTGATGATTCAAAATATCAACAGCTCGCTAATCATGCCACAGGTCAATCTTCCGTTAGACAAACAAGGTAAAAGCAAGGGGTTTGCGATGGTCCAGTTCGAGGAACCTTCATCCGCGTTGGCCGCATTCCAGACGGATGGCTCGACCTTCCAAGGTCGCATCATCCACATCCTCCCTGGGGCTGCCAAACGAGAGGGGCTGGATGAGTACGCAATTTCCAAGCTGCCGCTCAAGAAACAGCAGCTGCTTCGAAAAAAGGCCGAGGCCGCTTCCAGCTCCTTCACCTGGAATTCCTTGTTCATGAGCCAAGACGCCGTGAACACGGCGATTGCGGAACGCCTCGGCGTGTCAAAACATGAGCTCCTAGACCCCACCGACGCGTCTGCCGCTGTGAAACAGGCAGTGGCGGAGACTACCGTGATCCAGGAGGCGAAATCCTACTTCGCCGCCAACGGTGTAAACATCGAGGCGTTCAAGTCTCAACAACGAGGCGATACATCCATCCTGGTGAAGAACATCCGGAACACGTCGATTGAGGAGCTCAGGCAGTTGTTTGAGGAGCATGGCACTGTGTTGAGAGTAGTAATGCCGCCAAGTGGGACTATCGCCATCGTCCAGTTTGCCCAACCTACACAGTGCAGGACCGCTTTTGCCCGGAAGGCCTACTCCAGGTTCAAGGACTCGGTCCTGTTTCTTGAGAAAGGGCCGAAAGCCTTGTTCGTAGACAAGGTGGCTCCCCCGGTGGACCGTCCTGCTGGTGTCCAGAAGACGTCTGTGGCTGAGCTGTTGGCACGCGATGACGCGGAGGACCAGGCGGAAGCCAGCTCCCTGTATGTCCGTAATCTCAACTTCTCCACCACAACCGATGGCCTCACGGACGCCTTCAAGAGCCTTGATGGTTTCGTGAGCGCAAAGGTCAAGACGAAGACGGACCCGAAGAGACCAGGTGAGGTCCTCAGCATGGGCTTCGGTTTCTGTGCTTTCCGGACGAAGGAACAGGCGCAAGCTGCTCAGAGGGTTATGGACGGCTTTGTTCTCGACGCACATAAGCTAGGTGTCAAGGCTTCCCACCGTGGCGGGGACGCCGCAGAAGAGCAGAGAAAACAGGATCTGGCGAAGAAGGCGTCCGGCCTCCGAACGAAGCTGGTTATCAAGAACCTTCCGTTCGAGACTTCCAAGCAGGAAATCCGGGCACTCTTCAGCACCTATGGCAAACTGATTGCGCTGCGCATCCCGAAGAAGTTTAACCACACTTCTCGAGGTTTCGCATTTGCTGAATTTTCTACGGCAAAGGAAGCGCTGAACGCAATGAATTCACTTAAAGATACCCATCTTCTAGGACGACGGCTAGTGATTGACTTCGCCGAGGCCGACGAGGTCGATCCAGAAGAACAGATTAAGGCGATGGAGAAGAAGATGCGGGGCCAGGCTAACAAGGTCGCCCTGCAGCAGCTCACAGGGAGAGGGCGAACCAAGGTCATTATCGGTAACGAGGACGAGGACGAAGCATGACAGCATGAATAACAGATGTCTACATAGGTCTCACAGTTGGAGACGCAGGACGGGGTGGCTGTCTCAGCGCCCCTTGCCAAGGAGGCTCTCCGTACCCCTGCCATCGATCTGAAGAATACACCCGTTTACCTACCCGCGTTCCAGCTCCTCAAGTCCTCCTTGCAACTGATCAATAAACTGTGTGGCTAATCTCCTTCTCATACCTCGGACATGCTCTTCTCCCCCACGGCAGATCGTCCACATGTAGACAGGGAAAGGGTTCTGTCATGGGTAGCGGATCTCATTCCCTTGCGTGCCAGTTGGCGCTTCCCTCCTGGATGTACCCCCCGCCAGCTGACCCAACAAGTGTTTAGCCCTTCCCCTCTAGCCCTGGGCAGGGTGTTGCAGGCATAGAGTACCTATCTGTACCAATAATCGGAAATCGGAGTTGACCCTGGCTGAGGTGGCCATCGAGGGGTATTGATCGGGCCACCCTCTATTAAGGCACAATGGTGTCCCCCTCCATACGTGGGCTTGCTTGCCTCCAGCATTTTCATATCTTGTCTGGCTTGCATCTTGACGACGACCATTCCACTAAAGCATTTCTCCAGCTTCCGTTCTCGTTTCACAAGCGTTCCTAGAGGGCTATATACTCTTTGTCTTTGGTCCTTTTGTCCATTGCAATGGACTTCCCGCTACGAGCCCCCGTGCTGGCATCACAATGTTATTCTCCCACGGTGGACTACCATCTTGAGAGCTGCTATGGGAGCATAGCCCCAAGACAACCCCTCGGAGAGTCAACAGGCAATGCCCAGCGAGGCCAGCTGGGTGCCCTGCGAAGAGCTTACATACGCCGCCCAGGCCCGCTCTCCTCGATGCCACCATCGATACTGACGCCGCCCATCATTCCGACCCAGTCCCTCGGTCCGACATATGGCCCACCAGTGCCCAGTAGACTACATGATCGACACCAATCGCAGCAGCAGGACAGGAGGAAGGTTGATGTCAACCCCTTATGGCTATACTGGCAGCAGTTTCAGACATACAGGAAAAAGCAGGATGAGAAGGATGACAAGTCGGACCAGAAATGGCCGCAGGTGCTTGAGGACGCGTTCCTAGATGGTAGGTTGTCGCAATTTTCCAGCTCATCTACGCATTATTTGCTGATATGATCTAGGTCTAATGTTCATCCCTCATATCGGGCGTAAGAAGTTCTCAGTGAATCAAACGCTACACGGCAGGAATATGCTCATCGCCGAATACCTATGGTTGGCCTACCTTGATAGTCTACCGCCAGATGAGAAAGCCTACTATGAAAACCTGCCGAAAGGCGCGGAACCAGATCACCCGATGAGGCGGGGACGGAAGCAAGTGTCGAGCCATATTCAAGTGTTGAAGAATATCTTCAAGTATCACAAGTGCTGTAAGTGGTTGGCTCGCAAGGTGTTTGCTTTTTCGGTGGCGTTTCTGCCTAGCTCACCGACCTGGTTGTCCCTTGGCTAACTAACAAACCCCCTTGCTCTATCCCTGCAGGCCACATTTTCCTGCCAAAGGAGATAAAGAAGAACAAGAACACGACAGATGATCCTGATTCGGTATCGCTCAAGCGGCATCCCGTGCTGGTCGCGATATCCGAAGGGCTTGTCCCTGATGAACGGCCCAATTACGACTACTTCGCTCGGATCCTTGCATTGAACGAACAGGTCGTCGTGAGGCCCAAGCGATGCTGGATATTTGTGTCGAATCGCGATGTGGCAGTCCGCGAGGACGGGTCTGGCTACCTTGCCACGACCGGTGAGAGGCTGGCCAGAGACCAGTATCCTCACATTGAGCGTAACCTGGAGCGCGAGAAGTGGGCCAAGGAGGAGCAGCAAATCTTCCAGGGCATATTGCTGCACGAGTACACCAAGAACTTCAGCCAAGTAGAGTCGAGCGCGCTCAGAGAGCTCGGCAGGGAATGGAAGGCCTCTTTCCCGGATCTTCACCAAAGGTTGGAGGCGATGATGGCAACGAACGCGCAGGGCGACATCCTGACGGCGGAGTCGCAATATGATATCATACACATGCAGGTGGTGCTTGAGTTGAACGAGACACGGCGTTTTCCCAGCCACTCGGAGCTCAACTCATGGGTTGAAATCAGCATTGAGAAACCGCATTTGCTCCATCACCGATGGAAGGTGGAGACGCGACTTGTCCGCCCGGCCGAGCTGAGCTACACCAATGGGAGGTCGGCACCAGAGCTAGTCTACAAGACCTCTGCTGAGATCGCCGTACAGTACCAACACCGTCCAGGCTGTGATGGTCCACGTAACGGCGCGGGTGACTGCCACTGCATGTCGCAGCACGCCCGCCGAGACTGGGTCACTGTCCCATTCCCGGCAGACGTGTGGGCGCCCACTCTCAGCAATTGCGCCGAGTACCCAGCGCATCCCTTAGTCAGAGGCGCAGCGCGGCGCGCAAAGAAAGTCAAGGAGAGCGACGATGAGGATGACTCCAAGTCGGCCACGAATGGTCGCTATCCCACCCAGATGGACCTGGTCCCGCAGATTGCCATGATGCAGGAGATTTGGTCTTGTCCACCTGACGACCCGCACGACAGCGACCCAGAGTCACAGGGTAGCAAGCGGTGGACACGCCGCGGCGTGATACTCTGGTCGTTCAAAACGATTCACAGCATTGACTCCAATAACAAGCTCACCATCGCTGAAGGCGGGAAGACTAGCTGGCGCTTCTTAACGGTTCTTGACCCCATCAGCGAGTACCATCTGCAGAACTCCCTCGTGCCTGGCAACAGAATGAGCACCGGCAGCTACGTGGACAATTCCTCACGCAACGTCCATCTGCCCACGGGACTATCTGCTTCTCTTTCTCGCGATGCTGTCATGTCACCGAGCCCGACATTTCAACAGCATCTAAATGGGAGCATGAGCGAGAACTTCTCTGCCGCGTGGGGTACTGCAGATGTGCTGGACTCGATGTCTGGCCCGGCGACGCAAGCCTATGATGCGCATCTTATGGCGCAAACGACAGGTCCGGCTACCATGCACCCCACAGGATATAACCTCCTCGACGGCGGGTACGGCGGCCACGGTGGGCTTGCTACGCCGCCGCCTTCTGCATGCTTGACAAACTCCTTCTCACAAAGCTTCGAGACCAGCACCAGCGGCGCTGGTCACGTTGCTGCGTATATGGCCACGGGCTCGCAACAGCTTCCCAATGAACCGCCTTCAGCGCACTCGTTCTTGGGTGGCGCTGGCCCCTCAGCGTTCGATGTATCATACAACGATCCGCAGCAGCACGATATGCATAGTTGGGGCAGTACCGCTGTCACGAGCATCGACACCGGAGCCTGGCCTACGGGTTATATCACTGCTGACGGCGGAAGTCAACACTCCCACCCGGCTCTGAGCTGGGCGTCTACTCACACCGCCAACATGAGATCTGCCGTAGGGGGTGCCACTCATCATCCTCACAACCAGCTCCCACAACACCACCACTGGGTCGGCGACTCCACAGTTGCGGACGAGCCCTCCCACTGGGGAGTGTCAGCCGCACCTTCGACAACCGCACCAGCAGTTGACAGCCACCACTCGCACTCGCACAGCCACAGGACCTGGGCCCCCGGGACGACCACGGCGTCTTGCTCCAGCGCCACTGACGACGAGCATGACGCTGCTAGCCAGGGATGGGAGCACGTTGCGCATCGTGACTCCTGCTCAGCAGGGGGCACCGTGTCAGATGTTTCGCATGAGTGGGAAGAAGCAGACGTCAGTGAGATTAATGCCTCGGCGCAAGGAGATGTTTCGGCGAGGGAGAGTATTCATTCTGAGAGAGGACACGTCAAGGCCGAGGACCGGGAGGGGTTGTCGCCCAGTCCGGTGCCGAGGGGTGTCAAGAGGACTAGGGAGGAGAGTGGGAGTTTTGACGGGGAGGGGGGGTTCCCTATGGCGGTGATGCCTAGGCTAAGTCGGTGAAGCCTTTGGTGTAGGTTCTTGCCTCACGGGCTTGTGGATTCTGTATTTTGCATTATTATTATCGGTGGGGCGTATACGGTCAGATACCTCGGGTGTTGTTGTATTAGTATCATTATCATTACTATATTGCTGTGTTATACACATACGCACGTCCTGTCCCGTGTAATGAAGCTTTTCATGATCGCGACTGACGCCCTACATGGTGCTATAATGTGTTCTCTGTTCTTGATCTCCGCGATTTGACCCACAATATGATTCCAGACTGGGTGGAGCATGACGACAACCGCCCAACATGGAAGGCGCCAAACATCGGAGATGCCATAGTTCTAGAAAGAAATCAACCAGGATGGAACTATATGTATTCGGGCCGAGGAGCAATACATCCACCAACAAATGGTTATCGGCTTCGCCCGTTGTGTTATGGGACAAGCTGGGATAATCACACGTGTTTTCGCAAACTACTGTATGCTTGGGTGATCTTCGCAACTGAGGTACCTACTCTAAATCCTAGCAGAGCCTCCAAGACCCCGATGCCGCACTAGGCTGTGGTTTTACGATCTGGCGGTGAAGGAGATACTGCGATAACTGTGTTGGACCCCCACAAAGAGGCGCCCGTCTGATCACGCACTTACGAGAATTACACATAAATTAGGTACTGTATAGTTTTTATCTCACAGTCAGCAAAGCACGGTACAGATGATGATACTCGCTTCTGTTCTTGGGAAGCTCTGTCCAGTCTCCATCCACTCTCCGAACACGGAGTACTGTCTAGGTACAAGCGTTGTGAAGATGTATTCCATGTCTCGTCGCATGGAGCAAACTGGCCATCATGGCCACTGGAGCCTCCGAATTGCGCTGTGGATCACTTTTGAGAGATTCGGTTGCTGTACCTGTTGGGTACGCAAGGATTTCGCCAACACTTTGCACCGGGTCTCCCCGCAGATATCGACAGATTCTTGAATAAGCGTTGCCACTGAGGCGTTTTTTCGCCTTTCCGACTCGGGAAACAAACTTTGTTCGCGTGTTTGTCAAACGTTGAAACATCGTTGTAGTCAGTGGGGCAACTTCAGATGGCTCTCGAGTGACCGGAAACGAAACATAGTGGGGCTGTGGGGAACATAGCAATTTACAAAATGGAGAGCTGTGCAGTGGCCGGATTGTGGTCCGGACGAAAAAGTGTCGTCCATCCGAAGACCTGACAATAGCGCCATGCGAGGGTCAACGTGCAGAGTCACGGGTAATAAGATGAAGAGACGTTATGGCGGCTGAAACCTCAGAAATCACCCCCTGGCCAAATCGGTTGGTGCGGGGCAAGGGGATAAGAAATAAGGTAAGCGCGATCGTCAGCGAGACAGGTAGAATTTTTAGAGCCCGACGAGGTAGGAAGGAGTTCCTGTGGTGGAAGACCAGTGTCCAGGGTCCCTGCGTACGCCAGTGAACGCGTGGTGGGCTACGGGATGGAGGATCGCCGCCCAGGCTTGGCTTCGACACCATCGTGCTCGACACAGATCCTTGTCGCGCATCACGCAGGTTAAACTGCCAGGTTCATCATGCGATGGACAGGATGAGACAGAAGCTTCGCCATCCCTGGTGGACATCGTCCTAGAGCAATCGCGCAGTTCTAAATTGGAACGGATCGGCCCAGGCCATCGTTGCCAAGCATTCAATTAAGATGCTTCTACGGCGCCGTGGAGGTCGATACTTTTAGAAACATCCTCCCAATCTTATAAGATTTGAAGGCGCAGCATTTATAGACAGACGCACGGCGGCAAGGCGCCAAAGACATCCAGATTTCCATCGGGTCCCGGGAGTTGGTTGGGGCAGGACGCTAAGCGACTACGAGTGCCGGCCTGGCTTGCTGCAGGCGTGCCTGTGTGCAGCCCAATCGCTTGCAGCAAAGGAGCCCTGCTCTGCGACACGCATGGACCCACTCGGCAATCTGGGGCACGCTTCCCGACATGGGGCGGACTGGATGAGGCGCGTCGATCCGTTGCGGAGTCGAGGCTAAACAGCGGCCCCTGCGTCTTTTTGGACGTCAGGTTGCCTGTCGATGTCGCCGCACACCCACGAGCCGCACCATTCCGCACGTCGTGAGTAGGCTCGCTCGTTTTCGAAGCCAGCGCTTGCCACGCCACATCTGGCCATCGTCTCTCGGGAGCCCGTTTCGTGACCACCCGCGGCCATGCGCCCGCAGCGAATGGCGCTCGCTGCCCAGATCTTGGGACTGTCTCGTGCCAAGCCCCTCGATTCACTGCCATCCCGGTGCCCATCCGCGTGTGCAATATGTGACTACCGTGTGCCTCTTATCAAGGATCGACCGCCGCCTTGTGTTTCCCGACGTTTCTGTTTTCCTCCCTCTGCTCTCCGTCGCGGCGCACCAGACCACGGAAGCAACACGTGGTGACCCAACCTTGACCCGCGAGTCCAAGTCAACAACAGCGTCTTTGAGCCACTTGCTATTCAAAGCAGGCAAACAAAGAGACAACAGTCACATTTTCTATCTTCTTTATTCATCGCATCACGATCCCATTGTCCTTGACAATGACATTACGAGAGTCCGCTGATTGCTGACGCCCTTTCCCTTCACTGTTCCTCCAGCTGGGCTGACTCTCTTGCGCTGGTCGTACTCTTCTGCAACGCTCTCAGTAATATCTACTTCTCGCGAGCACGAGAGGCTTCCTTTGACGAACACAACCCCATTTCCAACAAAGGAAAACCCGCCAGCACATAAAAACCAAAGGCCCCCCCCCCCGACGCACGCCGGGAAAAGAGTAAGATAAACTCACACTCTCACTCACCTACTACATTTCAATCATCCAAAGAATTTTATCACCTAACACCAACTTCACCACCCAGCGCACCTTCCCTTTTTTACTACAAAAGGAACCCCACCCAAAAAGAAACAAGAAGACGATAAACTTTCCCACCTTTCAGCATCTCAATACATCACCACAATGAGGATACGTTCGAGTTCTGCGCGCGGCCTCATCGCCGCTGCGCTCCTTCCTCTACTCGGCACAACCATGGCCCACTCATGGCCTGAGGAGACCAGACGAATCGCACCAAACGGGACAATGATTGGAGAACCTGGGTACGCGCGAATGCACCACCAGCGTGGAACCGTCGCTGAGAACGATATCGTTTGGCTTATTCCGCCAAATGGCAACCGGGAAAAGGTCATCCTTGCTACCGACAAGATCGTAAGGGAGGAGCAGGGCCCCTTGACAGCGGCAAGCTACGAGAGGTTCCCCATGCTCAAGGTCGCCCCCGGCGACTTTGTTGCCATTCAATACACCGAGAACGGGCATGTGTCTCGCCCTGAGGTGTCCAACCCTAACAAGACTGTCAACCGCGGCACCGTTTACCTCTACGGCACCAGCATGAACGACCTCAGCAATTCCAACCTGATGGACATCCACCTTGTGTGGACGGCTGATGGCAAGGGCGGCGACGGCAAGGGCAAGCTCCTGGCTACGCGGAACTACGACGACGGGCAATGCCACGAAGCCATACCCGCCACTGGCGACACTGAAGGGATCACCACTCATCGCAAAGCTATGCTTGGTTTGCCTCTCAATGGCGGGCTAACATGCCAGTCGGACCTTCAAATCCCCTTCGATGTCTCCCCGGGTCAGACCTATACCGTCATTTGGGTCTGGGACTGGTCGACAATGAGCGAGCCTGGAGTTGCTGTGCCGCCAGCAAGCTATTTCGCCAACTCCTCCGACTCGGGACAGCCCTATGTGACAGAACCCGAGCTCTACACTGGCGTCGTAGATTACAACATCGTGGGTGAATGCGACGAGAGCTTAGGTGACGTCAAGGGCCCAACTTGCGGAGGTAACAAGGGCAATGGCAAGAGCGTGGTCCAATATGCCAAACAGAACTCCCCTTTTTCTGCCGCTATCCGAGCGCAGATGCTAAAGCCCTTCCTTGTCGACGTTCCCCAGGCAGGGAACGGCGCTACGGCCGCAACCGCCAAACCAACTGACATCCCGGTATTCGGCTTGATCGGTATGAAGAACCCGGGGACCCCTCTCCCAGCTTCGTTCTTCCAGCCACTCAACGGCCCAGATACGCCTGATGAGCCGCAGTCGCAGCCGCAGCCGCAGCCTACTGAGGTTCCGGGTGCCGCGCCGACCGCGCCGTCACCCCCCAAGCTCCCAGTCAACAAGGACAGGATTTTGACCGTCACAGTCACAGTCCCGGCCACAACACTCTACGTCACCGAGACCGAAACAAGCACGGCAACGGCAGGCCTTCCTTCCGGCACAGGCAATCTCGCCCTCTTGCCATCGCAAACTGCCACTGAGGGGGGGCCGCCGGTCGTCACGCCATTCATGCGCTCGAGGAAAATCCGCCGAGAGCCTGGCGCCTGGCACTTTTGAGTCTCCTTGTAGCATTGTTTTCCACAGTTACACAAAGCGAACATACGTTCCTGCTTTTCTCCTCTTTTTACCCGAAGCGCGATGTTTTTCTTCGCATTCATCTTCTCAACGGCGACTTTTCTTCAATGTTAAAATATTTTTGTAATAATCAACTTTTCAACGCACATATGCGAAGTGGCGGACACACAGTACGGGGCGTTCACATCAACTAACTCTTTTGCATGGTACGGAGCATGAGACGGGAAATGGGGAGTCGATTGAAAGGTGCAGGTGTGCGCGAGCAGATGGATATACCCCGGTGCAGAACAGGATGGGATGAAAAGGGACACGCATATGGATCCACTCGGAATTGGGATTAAATCCCTACCGTCGGTTCATCGGTCATCAAAAACCCGGCGTTTTTTAAGAGATTCTTTTTGTTTTGTCAATTCCCTTTCTGGGCTGGGCGGTGGGTTGCATATTCCGGGGCCTTGGCTTGGGCTTCCGGCCGGACATCGCATATAGCATAGGTACCTGCATACAAAGAGGACACCATTTCACTGTACCTCACCTGTGTTGAGCTTGGTTTGTGAGTGTGAGTTGCCTTTGATACAAAGTGGCGGGGGGTATGATTATACGGGGTATTGGATCAATGGGCATCATTGTCTCGAAGACTTGGTCAAATCCTCGGAGAGGTTGTGAGGCCAGCCACCGGGAACTTTTTACTACTTGGGATAGGCTCACATCTCGCCGCACTGGGCAATCACCACATCCATATTCGGCACGTCCTTCCCTCGGTATCCCGTTTTGGTGTTCTCCATCTTCTTGACGACGTCCATACCGTCAACGACCTTACCGAAGACGACGTGCTTATTGTCGAGGAAGGGTGTCGGGACCGTCGTGATGAAGAACTGCGAGCCGTTGGTGTTGGGGCCCGCGTTCTTGAGGACAAGTCAGTCACGCCGCATTGATAGTGGGATGAGGGGGGAATCATACCGCCATAGACAGCAGCCCCGGCTGCTCGTGCTTCAGGTCGAAGTTCTCGTCGGCAAAGGACTTGGTGCCGTATATGCAGGTCGAGCCGGTGCCATCGCCGTTAAGGAAATCACCGCCTTGGCACATGAAATTTGGGATCTTTTTCCCCGGGCGCGTTAGCATATGGTAAAGACGCTGAGCGGTCGGGGCTGGACACCTACAATTCGGTGGAACTTTGACCCCTTGTAGCCCTGGGGCCGGCCCAGATTGTTCTTGGTCTCGCCGGTGCAGAACTGGCGGAAGTTTTCGGCTGTGCGCGGGACTACATCGTTGAAGAGCTCAAAGGTGATGCGTCCGAGGGGCTCGCCTGGCAGATGTTAGTTACATATGGGCTGGCTCATGTGAGCGTTGCCCGTGGTCAGGAAGGCGGTGATTCAGTCGTCGAAATACGCCAAGAACCACTGATAGGGAAGTGGATGGATACCTCCGAGAGTTATGTCGAAAAAGACGCTGCGTTCGTGTCAGCTGGCTGCACTTGGGTGAGTGAGATGAGAGACCAACTCACAGTGGGTTGCCCGAAGCGGGCAGAACCGTGGGCGCCATTTGGTTTCTGGCAGTGAGACCCCAAAGAATAACCAGGTGACCAGCTTCAATTATTCACGATGACCTGTGTGTGAGAGATGTCTGTTGTTTGGCAAATAGTGGGCGGCACTGAGGGTTGTCAACGAGATGTCGAATAAGTCAGTGAGGTCTGCAAACGAAGCAGGCGGCAGGTGACAATCGGAACTGGCAGCTGGCGGCGAGGTCGGCAGCTGGCCCCCTGTCAATGACCAACAACACCACAGCCAAAGCACGCCGATCATTGTCCTTTGATTCATGGTATGTTTTGGAATAGACCTCGTGGAGTAATAATAATAGGCGAATTTCATATGAAAAGTTCCAGCCTGGAACTGTTTCCTCCCGCCGACGGATTCACCCTCACCCACTTCAAGTTCCCTTTGACAGCCTTTTTCATTATCACCGCTTCATCCAACACCCCTCATGAAAGATATTACTCCATTCGAGAGCAACCGTAATGTCTTACCAAGTATCAAATGCCAAACCACAACAACCCACCTACCTGCTACCCAAAACAAAACAAAGCAACAATCCCCACAGGTTCCCAATTCTTACCACCCCCCTCTTCATCTCCCAAACCTTCCCATCTCCCACCTCCTCACAACCAAATAAGCCCCCCCTCCCATCCCAAACGCCAATATCAAC
>Ga0247780_1001100_pt1 | contig 19027 bp, 18 predicted proteins | sample UWRJL079202R5_FD_179927 | JGI IMG/M metagenome (GOLD analysis project Ga0247780, IMG submission 179927) | Plant litter microbial communities from Arlington Agricultural Research Station in Wisconsin, United States - UWRJ-L079-202R-5 | ecosystem: Environmental > Terrestrial > Plant litter >... | reverse complement strand
GGGATCTTGATCGCACCGCGATCAGCGTCTGGATTCTGCGAGACGGTGTTGTCGAGACCGCGATGGACTGGGTCCCTTTGTCCTAGGAGGGCGCCGGGATCGATCTTTACCTATCCGACCTCGTTGACGCCGGTCATGAGCTGCCCTCTGAATTTGTCCGTCCGCGTAATGGGTTTTTCCTTCTCTTTCTCTGCCTCCGTTTTCCCGTACATGTCTGACGCTTATGTTTCTCCAGGCCTGGCTGGGCGCCAACCATTCACATCCCTTTCACCACAATTATTCGCGAACTGCAGGAGTTCTGCCGCATCGAATCTGCGCTGCCCCACCAACCTCGCAAGCGTAAATACGCCAGCCACGATGGGTCAGACGAAGAGCTCCTCTCCGAGCTCATGGCGGCCAAGAATCGGGAGATAGAGGCCAAGATAGCGGCCAAGGATCAAGAGATGGAGGCCAAGATGGCGGCCATGGATCGGGAGATGGCGGCCAAGGATCGGGCTTGGAGAGTCGAGAGACGAGATGGGGCTAAAGCTCGGGAGCAGCTTGCGAAGAAGGAGCAGGAGCTTGCCGAGCTCAGCCAAGCTCTATCTAGCTAGCTTAACCTGGCGCAATATTACCTTGAAATCAGCCGCACCTCTGGCGAAGAGAGACAGACGCGATCGGGTTGGACCTGTCCACGTGTTTTCCAAAAGCCTCTAAAAACGTGTCGAGCCTCCCAAGCGCCACCGGGGCACAAATGGTCGTGGAGGAAGTATTGGGACCGGCGAGTCGTCGCGACTGGATAATGAGCCGATTGAATTCTTTGGCCGACCGATCCGCCTGGTAATTTTGTCTGCCGTGTCGTAACCCTTCTTGTATTTGTTCTTGTATTTGTTTACCCCCCAAACAGTCCCAATGTGGTGAACAAGTTGCCTGGTCCTATTTTAATGTTCAGCAGGAAAGATCGGCGGCTGAGACATGGATGCCTTGCGACAAAACCGTATTGCTCTTCCATCTCCTTCTTGATCTCTTTGAGCGTGCCTTTTTGGTAAGTGCATGATGACTACTTACACCGATACAGTGGAAGTTGCTCAAGCCGCGATGATTGGTTTAGACACCCGAGAAATTCCACTGTGCATGGAATTCCGCAGCAGTCGCCATGAGAGTTGCGCTTGTGGCGGAAACGATTGGGACGGCTTGGTCCCCGCCGTGGGCGAGACCGAGATGTGCATTCAAAACTTCGCGCTACATTACGCAGCTAGTCAAAGGCGCCGACGGCATAGTGTGGTTCGTTGGGGTATTCCAGTGAGGTAGCAGTTGATTCGTCTATTACGCGATTTGTCTCATTTTGATCAGACTCATCGAGCAAAGACGGAATGAATGGAAGGTATTGCGCCCATGCAAAAGTTGGAGGGGGGCTAGAACACGACCGGTCAAATGGGTATCTCCATTTCGAATGCTTCTAGGTTGTCAGCCTGCCTCAACTCATATAAGACCGCTCTCTACCACTCCCTCCTCTCCAGTTTTTACGCATTCCCCCAGTAGTGATTTGAGTCTCCCTTCCCTTCCACCGACAGCCACCACCTGAATCACCAAACCAAAAAAATCCTGGATCACCTTCCGCACTTCCACAACCAAAATGAAGCTGCTTGCGTGGGTTTCTCTGGCCCTCGGGGCGATCAGCCAAGCCTCCCCGATCCCCGACCCCCTGCCTCATCCAGCCTCTACCGGCCTTGCTCTGTCACCCCGACAATCCGTGTCCCGCACAGTCTCCATCTCTTCAAACATGCTCATCCACGACTCCGAGACGTTCGGAGACGACGAGTTCACGCGGTCCAGGACGTTGGGTGCGGTCAAACTGGGCACATCCGAAGGTCTCATGAAGCAAGTCAGCTACACCGAAACAGCCGGCGGCGAGATCTGCGTCAAGGTGGACTTGACATTGACTCTCAGTCCGACTAACTTGTCGGTCGATGTCGCCTACTTCCTGACCCTGTACGAAGGAACCAGCGAGGCGTGTGGCGATGGCGCCGATCTGGATGGAACGGTCGAATCGAGTGGTTCTGTTGGGCCGAACACCACCAGGACTATTGAAGCGACCGTTAACAACGTGGATGAGGGGGGTGACTGGGCAAGGCTCACGCTGACGGTGTTGAACTCGTCTTAGCAGCTTGAGCCTGGGCGATGAGCTGGGGTGCTCTCTAGGGGCTTACCAACCTGCTTGGAGTCAATACAGTCTAGAAGTTTAAGAATGAGACATGTGCTTTCGTTGGAGCGACTGAACTTCATTATATGGGAACCATGGGTTGTTTGCTTCACCCACACCACCCTCGCCCCTTGCGTCGGCGTGAATCAGGAAATAATCACACAAAACGGCACCTATACTAGCCTTGCCTAAATAAATAGATCGGCAGAATCTCAACCCCCCTGCTTCGCGACGCTTCAGATACCAGTCAAGACTCAACCTTGAGCACATAAAAGTGTCCTTCCCCTACCGCCCCCTTATACCCCGTCCCCACAAACACATACTCATTCTGGACCGCCACCCCTCCGTAAAACGGCTCCTCCAGCTTATACCACCAAACCTCCTCACCCGTCTCCCTCCGCAACGCAAGCAACCCCCCCGGGCCCTCCGACACAGGCGGCACCCCCTGCGGCTCCGGGCCCGTCCACCCGACCATCACCAAATCCCGCACCACCGTCGGCGGAACCTGCGTAATCATACCCGCCGGCGTCTCCACGCTCTAAACCACACCCCATCCCCCAACCCGGCCGCGCCAAACCCGCTCCCGTTCGTCATCCCACCCGACGGCACCAGACTCCACGGCAGCTTGGGGTAGTTAATCGCACTAAAATACACCCACGCCTCATCCGCCGCGACGCCCCACATCAATCCACCCCCTGCCCCGCCCGGGCTCGTCGCCACAGCCCACTCGACCTCGCCGGTAGCAGCATCAAGCACATACAGGTTGCCGTTCTTCTGGCCGAGCTTCACGAGGTCTTTACGGTGCGTGTTGTTGTTGGCGGGGACGAGCGCCGGCGCCATGCCGAAATCGGCGTCGGGTCTGGGGGTGTGCGGACATAGGAGCGGGTCACGCGGGATAGCGCCGGGGACGCCGCAGGCGAGGGTCTATGCGTCGAGCGGGGAGAGGCGGCGCACCCAGTTGGGACGGCCGGTGGTTAGGTTGAGGGCCAGGACGGATTCCTGTCAGATGGTGAGGGATACCACGTTGCCGATGAAGGAGCAGTAGGGGTATTAGGTCTCGTTGTCGTTAAGAAAAAAAAGCGGCGTTCTCCTCGGCGCTGGAGCAGCCGACGAAGAGGGTGTCGTTGTACAGGGTCGGGCTCATGGTGATGGTGGCCATGGGATGCGAGTTGATCTGTCGGGTTCCGACGATTTTGCCAGACTGGAGATCGGCGGCGACGACGACGGCCTATGTCTGTGTGGCGAAGTAGAGAATGTGGTTCTTTGCGTCGATCTGGGGACTGGTCCGCGAGACGGGCACGGTCGTCGAGGTCTGCAGAATGGTGAGGGGTTTGAAGTTTTCGACGACGGCAGCCGTGACGTTGATCTGCCACTTGACCGAGCATGCTTTGTAGTCAAGCGCGACGATGAACCCGTTCCAAGTGCTGGAGTATGCGATGCCGTCCAGGATGGCAGGAGGCGCACCCACTCCCACGGGATAGGTGAGCTTGCAATGCTGGCTGAGGGACCGCATGCTGGAGGACGAAACCTTGGCCGACGAGACCCAGCGATTATTGAGGTATGATCCACCCCACCCAGACTAGCCACCTATGTACGCTGCAACGGAAGCAGCCGCTAGACCTAGACAGCTGAAGATTTTGACCATGGTGTAGGAAGTCCTTGGCTTCCAATGTGCTCATAAATCGTGCTCTGGCTGTTAGCTAGTCCATTGGGGGGTGCTCACGCGGTTTAATAGTTTCTTGGCACATCGCGTCCCTGCAAAACCCGCTGTATCAGTCTGTATTCACACCCCATCATTCGCTGTCCAGTCTGAAGGTCGGCACTTGTCGCTCGACACTTAACCATCACACCACCAATTTGAACGAGCGGCCTAGACACGAATAACCGATCTGACATACATCTAGGCCGGAAGCGGTTATTGGCATTTCATCTCAAGCCGCTGCGGAGAACACCGGCAGTCGGCTCTACCCGGTGTCCTTTGCTCTAAAGCCGGTATAAGCTTTTCACGGGTATTGCAACCGAACCCGGCGAATCTGCATTATATACCCTATTAAGCGTGCAGTCTAGTGATCTGTGGGAAGTTTTAGTTTACATGCATTGTAAACTTAAGCTACCTATATAAACCGTATTGTCCGTCTGTATAACCTCTCTGAACAAATACAGATTTGGACAAGACAGTTTCTTGTGCCTACCCAAAGACAAGCAAGCATTATTATAGTGTAGTTATCCCTGAGTGTCTCATGTCCAGGTATATTTAAGTGCCAGTATATTATGTGCCATGTTGTATACCGTTATAGATAATCTGCCAAATACCCTGTACTAGCCCACAAACTAGACCAGGGTGTTGTGTACTATTCTACTCCGTGTACCAGTATGTATCTTGGATCAAAATCCTAGACTTAGTTCAACGACCTAGGGACGACAAGAATGGTTCCCGAATTTAGGATTTAGGCTGTTCCGGGAAGGCATTTCTGGATGGCAACTTTAGTCAAGGCACCGAAACTGGGCTACGTGGCAGTGCAGGCCAGGCTCACCTAATTATGGCACACCCTAGAGCAGGGCAGCTAAGGGCCACACACAGACATGGAAGTACTTGAGGGCAAATTTTGGCTATTCTTGTGCGGAGACTGCAGCGATCGTGGCACGTTACTTTCCCCGCCAGGGGTTTCGAGTGTGGCAATTGGGCAGACCGGGTGCCTCAAACGCCATCAATGATTGCGCACCTACCTATTTGTGACGCCGTGATTGGCATTCGTCGCAATATCTGTTTAGCTAGCAACTTTAAACGCCACAAACGACTGGCCGGACGTGATTTACATGTCAAGCCAAGAGTTCGCACCGAGTCTGTTCTTCTACATCAATCCTGCTGTTGTTTCTCCTACCTAACCATCTCGACTGCAAGCAAGATGTCTGCGGCGCTTGTAGCATCATTGCCTGCGCTAACCGCGCTGGCGACCAACTGGAACCCACCTTGCGACATGGGCACGTTTGCAACGAGTCCAGGTCTCTCGTCGGTTGAAACCATTTGTCCGGTTTAGCTGCCTATGCAATCCGGTCTTATATGGGCGTGCTCATAAAACAGTTCGTAAAGAGCTTTCTCGTCACCCTCGTGAAGCTGACAACAATAGCCAGAGAGGATGGATATATCCGGGATAGGCCGACCATTGCTTTCCTGTAGATGAAGCCGTTGGCTCGGCCACGGAGGGTGTCGAGGTCATCGACTGCCATTTTGAGTTTGCCATTAAGGGTTGATACTGCTCCCCGTACTCCTCTTCATTCCAGTGGGAACCAGCAGACACAACTGGCGTTATGATGAACCCCATACTTTTGCAACACCCTTGCATTTGCAACAATAGCACACGTACCAAATTTGGCTGGGAGCACTAACAGTAACAGTAATTGACACCCTTCAGTTCTGAGCTACCCTTAATACGTACATTATTGTTGCAGATGCAGGGGTATTGCAAAAGTTTGGGTTCATCACAGCAGGGAGCACCTGCTACAAGTTGGAAGCGCGGTCTGCAGCTGCTGCAGAACACCTTCGACTATTTGTCAAACTTTAATTTTGGTTTGGGAACTCGACTGTGTTGGTGAAATTGATGTTGAAAGTGAGGAGGATGGATCTTGTCCCGGAAAACGGGCAAGTAGTCTAGGCCATAGTAGGTATCATCGTCCAAGCCGCATATCGGGATGGGATGCAGCTATCCTTGTCCGCAATTTAATCGATATATATATATATGAATGTCAGGAAGATGGGTGATGGACGCCTATTATTGATTGGGTTGCCTGTGTCTTTCCCCGAGAGTTCTTGACAGAGTGTAACCCAACTGACAGCCATGCACTGTGCGAAGGTTGTCTGATGCTGGCGACTTTGGGGCATGATCCGGCGTTAAGCATTCGTTATTCGGTTGCACGGAATCCACTTTCAACCTGGAGATCATCTCACTGGTTGGGCCTACAGCATTCATCAGGACCCACTGTTCCGCAGGTTTGATGGGGGTTGTGTCGAAGCTGCCTCTCACAGCCTGCATCAGTGCGACACCAGGGCAATTGAAGCGATTGATCAGAAACCAATGGCAGTGGGATGGCGAGGAGTGGGTGTTGTGCTTTGATTTGCCGTTGGCAAAGGGGCTGCAGTGGAGTTCAAATGCATCCTGAGATTTGCCACATACCGGCCGGTGCGGAGACTGGTAGCGAAATAACTTATTGGTCATAGTCGAATATTATGTATGACATTGATGCCGCTTCGCTCCATCGAGCCCGGGCTTGCCTCAGAACCGATCAGATGCGTGCTGCTGTGCTACCCAAACAACATCTGTACTTGCAGTGCGCGAATGAGAGAAGGAACGAATAAGCATCTTGGTTAGGCAAGTGGTGAAGCCTGTTAGCTAATGGACACAGCTGTCACATGCCAGCGAGTCGCATTACCCCGCAGGCTCGCATTCAATTCTACATCGACATGGTGACCTTTCCGTTTGTGACGTCGAAGATGGCCCAGATTCTGATTGCGAAGTGGCATATTCTACCACCTGCAGTTTTGTCAACCATGCGAGCGATGTGCAGGAACGGGCCGGGTGCAGGCGCCTGCATGGTCGGGACGGGCCCAGATCATCCATACAATGGTTGAGAGCCCCGCCAGTCACTGGAAATTGACGAAATCCCTTCCTCACGCGGCCCCTCCGTTGTTCTACTACCCGCATCCTTCCTCCACTTTAACCTTTGCCGGCTGTTAAAGGGGAGTCTTTGACGTGACCGCTATACACTCATAATTAGTACAGCCAATCGCATTCGACAGTCCTGGTCGCCTTGGGATTGGAATAAGTGCATCTTCCCCGACGACAAAGCTGCGAGTTTCTCGCTACTGGGGATGTTGACGGTCATCGCAGCAGACAGCTCCTTCAGCACAATCTCTCCCATTTGGACCTCAATTCTATGTCCCGGCTACGGCCCCTCGGTGTCTTGGAATCTTAACCTGACACTGACTTGTTTCTCACTTCATCACTATGGTAAGCTATCGTTGTTCCTACTTTCTAATTGTTGTGGTTCGTCTCCTGAAACAGCCACCGCCTCATATATGTTTCCTTACTCTTCCAGAATATAATCAAAACCACTACCAATATACATATATCTTACCCCAGGCTATGAAGTGTGATTAACGGGCGGTGAGCTCTTAGGCTCGTCCTGAGCCAAACTGGCGACTTGAAGGCGGGCATCCCTCACAGCACGCCGAACAAGAGGTGTCCGACGACTCGCCACATCTCCCAACAGATACCACACCGGACGCCATCGATATCACAGTCTCCCTATCATGCCTGCTCGAGCTAGACCGGGAAGAACAACGACGATACATTTTACGACAAGCGGCCATAGCTATTAATGTCCCTTATCCTATACTCCAAGATCTGAGCGACCGCTACCGCTATGTCTGCGACAGGACTCGCCAAAGCGTAAGAAGACGAACTCTCCCTGAGGATTCCTGCCCGCCGGGGATAGGAACGGGACTCTCCAGCATGCGTGGGACGGGTGGGCTTTGTTCTGAAGACTATGAACGGCCTGCATGGAACGGTCCTCGCAGACAAGGCCGTGCTGGAGACTTACGTGAACAAGAATCTTACTCTATGTTCAGCTCTAATCAGTGTTCGTTTAAGTTGTGCTAGTCGATGCTGGATAATACACTGACCGAGTTCTTAGCCCAAGTGCTCCCCGCAACTACAAGGCACGGTTTTGAGGCAGCACCCATTTTTCCTGTAGATGTTACTCAGGGCGAAGCACCTCTTGGAGCTTTACCATCAGGTTTGCAATACACGGCACCTATGCCATATGCAAACCAGACATATGCAGCCCCCAATCTAGCGAGCTTTAGTCCCCCAGAGACAACTCAGGACAGGGTTCTAGGAGGGGTTGACTTCTGCACCTCCTCGGCAGCTGGATCTAACAGCGGATTGGATGACAATGGCTATATTCCGGAGTAGGAGACCACAAGCTCTTGCGTTGTGGGAAAGAGTACACAACCATTCTTGGGAGGCTACGGTTTAGTCTGACAGTAGAAAATGCCCCTTTTTATCATAATCCTCAAACTCAGAGTCTGTATTGTAGTTAGGGACTCATAGCACTTCAATAAATCCTAGTTTCCATACGCTTTTCAGCATGTTAATTTCCAACACTCTTGCATTTGCCAATGAGCATGAATCAAGTCAAACTCTTGTGATTCAGGCTAGCTAGTCGGCATTGCCTTATCAGTGACAAGAATTGACAAGATCGTAGCGACGGTTCGCCAAGGAATACCTTAGCTCGCTAATACGAATTCATCTAAAATACAGCTTTTGCGCACGGCACAGACTTAACGGTTGAGAAGCGAATTTCCACACTCTTCAGCTCATGACCTCCTGGTGGTGTGTGTCATGCCGGCCTTGAAATCCTTGGGGTTGGAAGCTCACTTCGGTTCGGAAAGCGGAAAGGGGGCAAAGTCGTCATAGCGGTTCCAGTCTAGCAGGAACATGGCTTGGGAGTCCGTGTGGTCTGATGGCCTTACAGTCGTTTAGCGTGAGCAGGTCGGCTAAATTCATCAGGATAGTTTAAGATTATCCATCAGGTTAGAGCTGTCGGAGCTGAGTGCTATGGGAGAGAAGAGAAAAAACAATATAACTTAATTAACAGTAGCCTCCTCTTCAACCTAAATCCCTATGGTGATTCATATCTAAGAATGGCTGTTGTATGAGACGAATCTGGGCATATAAAGTCTCCTTTCTTATACCTCGCCCACGTGACACTGCTCACCCCGACTCAGGCCCGGCTCAGTCTTTACTCAGGATTTACTCAGGCTTGCTTACTTTTACTTAGGCTAAATACCATTTTCAGCACGCTGTGCTGCAGTATACTGAATTGTTTTAACTCTAGCCGAGTGGGCCTAAAATTAGTCCCATATATAAAGATAGCTAAAACCGGTCCCCATTTTTGTCAGAAAGAAAGGGGTTCTGGCTGAGCCAGAGAGCCAAAGAGGAAGAGAATGACCCAGTTGCAACCCCCTTCAATTTCACAGAATCTAAAGTGCAGTGCTTTTAAGAATTTTGAAAATGAATAGCCTTACCAATATGCCATTCTTAGTTTTTATAAACATAATAACTGGAATTAAAACCTAGTTAACGTGCGTGATAAGCGAGTGCACCAGACAAGTAAGTGCACTACCCTAGCAAAATACAGTGGAGCTGCACGCAGTTATTCGCTAGTAAATTGTTAAAGGCCTTATCAATTTCTTATCATATTTTTGCGTGCAGCTCCACTATATTTTGCTAGAATGGTGCACTCGCTTGTCTGGTACACTCGCTTATCACGCATGTTAACACCTTTAAAATTGCTGGCGTTGCTTCGTTCGTCATTACGCGACGGCCCTTCGATACGCTACGGAGCGCTCCATTCCTCACTTTCGCTCCTGGCAATTTTAGCGTGGGGTATCAAGCTTATTTTAATAAATATAGCGAACAAAGCGACAGAAACCTGTCCAGAGGCTAATATATCTATTTAAAAGGGTAAAAGAATATTAAAAAGAATAATAATTAAGGTTAAGAAAGTAATCTTTATAAACAAATCTTACTTTTTATTAATCTTATTTTATAAAGTTTATAAACATTAATTTTTAAGATTTACATACTTTGTTTTATAAAGTTTAAAGAAATAATAAAAAGAATAATAATTAAAAATAAATCTTACTTTTTAAAGACTTTATTTTATAAGGCTTATATTACGACCTGCACCCGACACAGGCCTTAAGAAGACTGGCACGGGTTAAGACAGAACGTATAGCAAGACGCCAACAGGTAAGGGGCGTTCTGAAGACGGCTTGTTGAGCTAGCACTTATAGACGGGGGGTTCAATGTCACTATAGGTCGCTGTCACTATAATGCACAGAGGTGAGTCTGAACAGTAGGATATAAATGAATATAAAATACTAATATGAGGAACTAGGAGTTCCTCACGTCCATCGTGGTCACGATGATGACTATCTATACTAACTAGCTAAGAGGTACTTTATACCTTGCTCTGTGTGCTCCTTGGCTTGGTGACAGAGTAAACAGAGCAGTTGCTCTGTCTGCTCTCTTGCTCTGTGATAGAGCACCTTCTGATTGGTCGTAGGGGCTTCGGGTCTTTGCACCCCTGGCCCAGTGCGCAGTACTGTGTGTACTGTCTTCCTGCACTGTTCAGTCTGCGGAGAATTCGTCGGGCCGTGCCGGCCCAGGTGACGGCCTGCAAGGTCGTCACATAAGGACACCCTTGGCTTCTTAAGATTAATCGTATAGAGCTTTAACTTAACGTTAAAGAAGACTTCGTGGTTAGGATGGTTAAGAATTAGATGGTCCTGGGGAGGGAAGAGGTCCTAAATATACCAGCTAAAGGGGACATAACTCCTCCAGCCAACACGGAAGGTCCCTTTCTCCAGCCGGTCAGATAGGTGGTGCAGCGGAGAGGGCTTAATTATCAGCAGGATCTTAACGATAAAAGATACGGCGTGACTAAGACAAATGGGGTTGTAAGGTGGTTCATTAACATCCTGAGGAAAAGCGAGCTGGCAAAACTCGTCCCTCGTGGCAGTTTAGGATACTTCCCGAGTTGAGCTTCCCGCTTCCTGTACCAGCAGGGGGATTAATCCACTGCGAAGTCGGTCTCATAACCCAACAAAGGTAAAGCCAATGCTGGCTAATAGCTATCTCAATTTACGCAGTCGGTCACGAAAACAAAACTCCACCTAATGCCAACGTGCATAGTCCGAGCTCACTGCTTTATGTTTCGTACCTTACCTACGTGACAATAATAACTTTTTACAAGCATGGTTTTCTCACGTAGCTAATTCTCATTAAAAAAAAAATCCATATCCTTCACCGCAACCAATCTCAAGCTCCCTCCCTTGCTTAACTGTTAACTCCTTTACTATACTAACCTCTGAAACCCCCTTTGGCCCTCTACCTCCCTCCAACGTTCCTTCCTCTAACGCTTTTCCCTTTCTTTTAGTATTAGAATGAAAAGCTTCCTTGAAAGGACAGACCTTGCTTGGCCTATCTGGGTTACATTTCTAACGCTTTACTCCACCCTTTTGCAAAGCATATCCGCTTTGGACGTTGCAAAGATCCAGTGAGCAACAGCCTGTCGCTAATCGGAGCCCCAGAGGCCCTTTTTAGATAAAAGCGCATTGAACCCCCTCCGGAGAGTCCCCATCACCTTAGAGTTAACACTATACTTAATAAACATATTGGCTAGGTCCGTAAGCGTAAGCTCTGGTCTATGTCGTTCTGCGGCCGCCCATATCTCAGACAGCATTTTCCGTAGAATTCCGCTCCGGCATTGAGGATTGTGCGCTGCGATGGCTAGGTTCTCCGTGATAAGAGAGATTCGGCAAATGTTGATGTTGGAACCAAGTCTGGTCTCTGCGCCGTGCTTTTCCATCATATCGTTGTAGACGCCGCGGTAGTGGGCGAGACATTCTGGCGAATCTTCCCACACGCCTTCTGGCTCTGCCCCCTCCGCCTCCATGGACTCTTGATATCCGTACATGGCCGGGTCCCAGTCGCGTGTCAGCTATCCGGGATACCTCTTGTTGCCAACCGTGCGAGGCACAGCGACGACGCCGTCCCAGTCAATGAGGCCCCGGAGGTCGCCATTTTCTGACACGATGAAATTCTGAATGTCGATGTCTGGGTGGGCGAGAACGAAGGGATCCATCTCATCCGGCTCGGGGATCCAGCCGATCAGCTGCCGCAAGAGCATTTCGAGCCCCTTTGAAACTGAGCTCTGTTCGGGGTGCCTATCGAGCATGGAGGTGGAGTATGCTTTCGGGTCGCTTGTGGGCGCAAGTTCGGCGTCTATTAGGTCGTCGTCCGGATCTTTGTGGACCAACCATCGGTCGAGCATGGCCTTGTGGTCGACTTGTCGCATCGGCCCAATCCCCGATAGGCTTCCATCGCTTCCGAAGAGAAGACGACCGCCCGTGGGAAAGGAAAACCTTTCTAGTTGAACCATTGCCGAGGCGATGCTATCAAGAGCACGGGTCCGGCACGCGCGAACGGCTTCGTGGCTCGCGCCGTTCAGGCGGTGTCCAAACCAGACGTCGTATAGGGGTGCTCCAGAGATGAAGGACATGATGATATAATGGCATCTGAGCGCGTTGTGGGTTGTCGAGGAGAAGTCCAAAACATTGGGTAGAGGAATGGTGGTCTCGCGCTTCAGGAGGCGCATTGTCTCAGCCTCAGAGGTCAAGGCCGAGGCAGACAATTCGTCCCATTTGTCCGCTGTGCCGTTGATGGGGATTTTCGCAACCCAGCGAAGGTCGGTATCGAAAGTCAAGGGGAAAAGCACATGTGGGCCTCTCGGCCCCCTGAGCCAGCCCCTGAGTGGCCATTTTGGCCTCATGCACCACCTCGAGTCTTCTTCGCCCGTCCCCCCCTTGGGTTCTGTGTCGGAGTAGTCCGTTTGTTCCGGGCACGGCTTGACGAAACAGTGGTGTTTATACTGCCACTGAGGCCATCTGGTGTCGCTGAAAGCCCAGCATCGCTGGTATCGAGAGACACACCCTCCCATTGTGAGCCCTGACTGCCGACCGGTTGACTAGCCGCCCCTACTAACTCGAGGTACCTCTACGGCCACGGCTCGGTGCTGACGATGCTTGACGGCCTGCCCGGGCACCTCCCCGAGCACCCCGAGTACCTCCACGGCCACGGCTACCTTTCGGGGCCGGCCCCGGTTGACTGGCGACGACAATAGTATCTTGGGTAGACTGAAGGCAGGATATCCGGCCAGTCGTTATTCTCAACGGCCTGGGTTGCCAGTATCACGGTATCCTCCTCGGGCATCACAGGATGTTGTTTCTTCCATTTCTGTTGGAAATTAGCAAACCGATTACTTTGCACCTGATTCGCGATTAAGATAACCTACTGCCAGGGTGGCGCGATCGAAAATTTCACTGAGACCTTCTCAAAAAGAAGCATTCTACACATCAATCCATCCGGTTATTATTGTCACAATCGATGTCATTACCACAATCTCCAAACATCACAACGTTCTTTCAAGGTATAGGAAGGTTTTGCCCCCTCCAGAAACTACTCCTGGCTCTTTTTGCAAGCAATATTATGTTCGTTGTCAACATTATTCAACCAATCTCTCTGCAAAACAGCTTATAGTGACAGTGATCGTACTTTTCGGCATCCCTTGTCTCATACTGTCAACACCCTAGGCGTCTTGCCTTGTAATCCAAACTCCTCCTTGGTCGGTTACATATTCCTAACGACTTTGAAGTACCCGTACCAAGTTCTCTTTCTCAGAGAAGCCTTATGTTCTCCAGGAACCGGATTTCGTCAATGACGTGGTAAAGATCATTGGCAGGTGGTTCCCAGAGCCGATCCGGCTCGAGAACCTGCGTAACCTTCCAGAGAAGTGCCCGCTAGTTGATGATGTAATCGACGATATCCACTCTCAGCTCGCCGGGGGCTCTAATCGAATCCAATGCGTTGAACCGTTCCAATTGCTGACGCATCTGGCCCATGTAATCATTACGGGCGGCGGCGATGCTGCATTGTTTGTTGTAGGTAATGTTGTCGATCTGTATGTCTGCTTTAGTCCGCATGAGGACGCACGGCTGCTGCCGAAGTTGGCACAGCCTTCGCAATCTCACGTCGGACTTGGAACTCGAGTTAGTGTGGTGGTTAGGTGCAGGTAGCTTGTCATGCATATTCTATCCCCTGGAACGAGGACACACGCACATACCTCGGTCAAGGTAGTGTCATGGGCAATGATGACCATGTCGAAGCAGAACACCTTCCTGGCGTAGTAGTAATCCCATGCACTGCAGCTTGTCACGCCGGCCCCCAGCATGTCATAGAGCACAATGGGTTTGCCCTTGCGCAGCAGATCATCGTACTTGTTGCAGTCCATGGTCGTGTTGACCTCGCCAACTGGGGCGAGATCTGGGTGCTTCGGGCCTAGGCCGCGCAGGCAGTTGACGAGCGTCGACTTGCCTGGTCCGCGGTTACCCACCAGCACGACGTTGAGAGGCCCACTAGCGCTCTGGCAATGCCACACTCTTGTGGTGGCTTAGGCCCACTGGCGTTCGGGCAGTGCCACGGTTCCCGGGGACCCTGAGCCCCTTTCTTCTGACAACTGTATAAACAGTTGTATTAATAAAGGAGGATTTCTAGCTCTCTAACGCCCTGTAAGTATTATACAATAGCTCTCCGAGGCCCTCTAAGCATTGTAAAGATAGTATCGATTTATGTAGGTTACTAATTAGTATCTGATTTTGTTGTAAAACGTTGGCAAATACGATAGAATTAATTGCGTGGTGTGGTGGTGGAGGATTGGAACGATGCAGTGGATTTTTGGTGAGGATGCCTCTCTAAGAAGGACTCTAGTAGGTGCCTGTTTTATTATTACCCTTGCCCACTTTGCTCACCTTGCCGACCTTGCTTGGCGCAGGCAGGCTAACAGAGAGGCCAGTCTCACCCCGCTTGGCAGCTTGGCGCCTTCAACCACAACAGGGTTTGGATGCAAGGACCTCCACAAGCGGCATGGCGTGTATCAGCGCAGGGTGTGTGTGATTGGGCGCCCGATTGGTTGCACGAAGCTGCTAGGTTGGGCGACACCTCTGGGGCACCGTACGCAGCGTTTCCGTCCCGTTCTCCCTACAAGAGCTGCTTCAGGGGCATTCTAGACCCACGCCGACACCCGCCCTGCAACCCAATAGCACCTGGTATCAAAAATAGGCACCTTCCTGGACGCGCGAGCCGTCGAATCATTGCTGTCGCGTCGATGGCGCGTCAGGCCTCGACCGTCTATCGCGTCCGCAACCTCCCGAGCATCGCAACCAAAGCCTCCGCGACCGAGCTGCTAGTCAATGGCCTCGGCGATGTCACGGCCGACGAGGTCGAGGTGTGCTCCGTCGCGGATCAAAAGATTAACGCGACTAGGACGGCGACCGTCATGTTCAAGAAGACGCCCCGCCGCTTTCAGAGTGAAGACGGCACCCAGCAGTGGGTGCTCAGCTGCGAAGGCGACGGCGCGAACCTCCTGATCGTCGACTCCAACTTCTTCGGCCTCACACCGCTTAACGAGGTGGACGAGGCCCAGCATCAATTTAAGTGAGTGACCCGTATAGAGCGCTGCGCCTATTATGCTGAGTTGTCTTCAGCTGCGTCGCCATTGGCGGCATAGCGGGCCACCCGTTCGGGTCATGGCAGCCTCAGGGCGGGGACGGGAGTTATATGTGGATTCGGGATGCCCTGCCGGCTCGTCTGCCGCACGTGAGGTTCTACATATACGGCCATGACGCCGCCGCCGCCAACAGGACGTCGACACCGACGGTCAAGAGCATCTCGACGGCGCTGATCCACACGCTGCAGGCCCACAACCTAGGCGTGCCCAGCGCAAAACCTCTCCTGTTGCTGGCCCACTGCTTGGGCGGCGTGGTGCTGAAGCAGGCGCTCGTGCAAGCCGCGGACGGCTGCGAGACCTTGCCGAGCAACGTTCTGAACAAGGTTAAGGGGGCCATCTTCTTTGGGGTTCCTAGCCGCCCCGTGAGGTCCGACCAGCTCTCCATTATGACAGGAAATCGATCCGACGTGTCCCTAAAGGGTGAGCTGGCTGGGAAGTCCGAGTTCTTGCAGGAATTAGACCAGCGCTTCGCAGGCATTCCACGCTGGGCCGACATGAAGATCCATTGGGCATATGAAACCAAGGCAACGCCGACCACACAGGTACCGTGCCGCATCCCGTTGATTGTTTCATCCCACGCGAACGTGGACTAACCTTGCATAGAAGACGCCAGACGGGGCACCCTGCCCATCTAAACGACCAGAAGTCCTGGTGGACAGAGGCTCGGCCACGAGCGGCATCGTCCAGTCCGACACAGACTCAGAGCTGACCTTTCCGATCCAAGGAGATCATATAGGGATCGTCAGTTTCGATCCGGGCGACGATTCCGTTGATATCATTGTCGAGAAGATGCAAGGGATTGTGAGCTCTCTCCGGGTTCCAGGGCCCGACCTAGGTAGCCCCAACCCACGGCCATCCCCGAGATCGTATGCCACAGCTGCCCAGAGCACTTCGTATAGTTGGAACTTTGAAGGTATGTAGACGCGCCCCCCCATGCCTGCCGTGCTAACACCGCGAAGCCGTCGTCAACGCGCTGCACGCCCCCGAGCACGACTCTCGAGAGAAGCAGATCGAGGAGCGGTACCCGGAGACGTTGAGTTGGGTCTACCAAGAAAAATCGACAAGCTTCGAGCAGTGGCTTCAGACCGGCAACGGCATCTACTGGATACGCGGGAAGCCGGGCTCGGGGAAATCGACCCTGATGAAGTACATCTACAACGACCAGCGCACAACCGACCTCCTGCGCAAGTCCGGCCCAGCCCGAAAACGTGCGCAGCAGATCAAGATCGGCTTCTTTTTCCACCACCGAGGCGGCGACGTCCAACGATCGTTCCCCGGGCTGCTCCGTGGCATTGTCAGCCAAATCCTCGAACGCGTGCCCAAGTTGCAGCCAAGTCTCGGCCCCATCTTGGACGAGATGTACCGTCAGCGCCTGTCCGTGACCAGACCGGGGGAGTTATACGCCAACCTACGCGAGACCTTTAGGAACTGCGGCATCGAGTTCGGCCCGGAGCAGGTGGATGCCGTCGCGTGGAACCTGAGGGAGCATGCCGAGGACCGCGAGGATCTCGTGCGGGGTCATCTTCGGGACAAGGGCGTACCCGCGGCGAGCGATGCCATCAACAAGATGATATTGTCGACCCTGAAGATGGAGAAGCAGAGGGAGGAGGAGGTCCGGCGAAATCTGCAGAGGCGCCAGGAGTCTGGCGGCTACCCGTGGTCACTCGAGGAGCTGGAGAAGGTGCTCTACACTCTCCTGGACCAGAAAACGGCCCAACTAGACATTTGCCTCTTTCTCGACGCGCTTGACGAATACGTCGGGGAGCCCGAGCTCATCGCCGGCTTCCTGCAGCGCATTGAGCAGCCACGGATGGACTCGCGGAACCGCGTGCGTATCTGCTTCTCGAGCAGGCCGCTAGAGACGTTCACGCAGCAGTTCGGCGCCAACCCGGGATTCGAGATCCACAAGTACACGGGCGATGACATTTCCCACTACTGCAGAGGCACCATTGGTGACAGGTATCCCCAGCTAGCCCTGCTAGTGCCCGAGATTGTCAGACGCGCCCAAGGCGTCTTTGTCTGGGTCCGGCTGGTGCTGCGCGATCTACTCGCGGTCGCGGTCCAGCACCACGATCGGGAGCAGCAGGGAGAGCTGCTGCGCGACCGGCTGTCCGCCCTGCCGGACGAGCTAGACCTGTACTACGCCGAGATCATTAACCGGATCGACCAGGATTTCCGGTGGGATACGTATGTCATCCTCGAGACTCTGTCGCGGACGGCTGAGACGATAAGCGTCAGCATGATGCTCAGCGTCCTCGCGTTGTCCAAGGTCGACGACTACGAAGAGGCTGAGGAAGAGCTCCAGCGGCTCCGGGCCGATGACACGGAGACCGCAGGTCATATGGAGAGCCGCCTCAAGGCGCTGTCTGGCACCCTGATCGAGTTCCAACAAGGGATCGTGAGAGCACGCAAGGATGAAGAGCATGGCTACGATGACGGGTACTATGACGGCAGCGAGGACGGCAGCGAGGACGGCGAGGTGGAATGCGTCCAGCTGATGCACCAAACCGTCAAGGACTTTGTTCTACAGGGCGTCTTCCAGGAGGTTGTCTCTGACAAGTGGCACATGAAGACTTCTCAGAACGGCCATTCGTTCCTCTCCAAGGCCTATTTTTTTACCAGCACCACGCACTACCAATCCTACCAATCCCGATCCTGGGCGAAGCGGGTCTTTGCGCAGCAGTTCGCTCGACACGCCCGCGACGCCGAACGAACGACCAACCGCAGCCAGTATAACCTAATTACTGGCAGCGCCATGGCGAATGCCATGATGGACATGCTGATGCCGCTCCAGGGCCTCGACGGCATCTACACGCCCCAAGACGAAGCTCTGGTGGTTGCCATCTCCTCCGGCCTTGAGCTGTACCTCCAAGACGCATACCAGGAGACGCCCACCATTTTCAAGAGCAGTGGAATCGACTTCTTGCACATCTTGACCCTGGCTCTTGACCACTTGGACAGCGCGGCTCTTCCCTCTGCCAATGCGCTCAACATTGCCGATTTCATCATGGCGAACGGATATGCCCCAGACATATCAGCAAAAGGGTTCAAGCACGTCATCCGTTACTTCAACCCGGGCGGAGCTGGCTACGACGATGTTCACTACGCCCGAACCGAGCTCATCGTCAGGGTCATCAAGTCGCAAGGCTCTATCACCCACTTCATTGCCACGTACAAGGGCAAGCAAATGCCCAGGATGATAAGGGATCGCTTTCCAGAATGGCAGGATCAAGACGGGGATGAAACGACCGCGGCACACTCGGACGCGTCTTCTAGTTTCTCTACAGACGGAAGAGCCGGTTGGGAAGAGGAGGAATTGCAATCCGGGCGGCGAAGACGGGGATGGAGGGTCTTGTTGTGTTGGCTGTAATGGGTGGGCGCGGCGGTGGCACGAGAGGTCTCATACTAGCTTGAGGATGCATAGCCGCAAGGACGGGATGAAGTTGTCAGAAGAAAGGGGTTCAGGGGCCCCGGGCATCTAGTCAGCGGAGCTGACTGGATGCCTGGCACTGCCAGAGCGCCAGTGAGCCTGAGCCACCACACTTGCGACAGCCGAATCCTACAGAAAGCTCTATAAAGGCTGCCGACTTTGAGGTCCTTCCGAGGCTTTCTGCACCCCCCCCCCCCCCCCCACCCCCCCCACCCAACCAATCA
>Ga0247780_1001099_pt1 | contig 19030 bp, 26 predicted proteins | sample UWRJL079202R5_FD_179927 | JGI IMG/M metagenome (GOLD analysis project Ga0247780, IMG submission 179927) | Plant litter microbial communities from Arlington Agricultural Research Station in Wisconsin, United States - UWRJ-L079-202R-5 | ecosystem: Environmental > Terrestrial > Plant litter >... | reverse complement strand
GGTTGTGGCCGAGTCCGTCGGATTGGGGGTTGGGCGGGATAGGAAGGGGGAGGCTGGGCAGGATGGGGCCGAGGTTGACGGTCATGTTGCGGAAGGGGCCGGTGGTGACGCAGCCGCCGCCGGTGCCGGGCGGGAGGGTGTCGAAGGGGGGCGGGGCGATGGGGAAGGTGATTCCGTCGTGGGGGACGGGTGCTCCGTTGCCGGACATGGTTTGCTCGGGGGAGTCGGCGTGGAAAAGGGGCGAGTTTTCGGGGTCGGACGCCCAGCGCCCCCAGTTCCAGTAGGGCTGGGCACCGAGGTAGCCGCATTCGGTGCGCAGGGCTTGCTCGTAGTGCCAGATGTAGTAGCGGTGCCAGGGGAGGAAGAAGGTCGACATGTGGTTGCGCGGGGTTTGTTGGATGTGCACGACCGTGTAGTCATCGAAGCGGGATTTGGCGCCGGGCGCAAAGGCCGAGGTTAGGGGAGGTTTTGTCTGGAGGCAGAGGACGGCGTCGGTGTAGGCTTTGCGGTCTTGGGGGCTGAGGTCGCCCCTGGTTTGGTGTTAGTGGAAGGGAAATGATTTTCCTCTTGAGCACAAGGTAAATGTCGCTTACCATTCTTTACGACGAACGGCGTTCTCTAGGGTACAGTTTCCTTGGGGGTGTTTAGTGAGATACTCGGCTAAGTTGGGAAGCGAGGCTTTTGCAAGAATATCAACTTCGTCTCGGGGGTACACCTGAGCGGTGCTTAGACTAGCAAAGGCCGCAGTGGCGATCACAGATGTGGAACGCATGGCCCGGTTCCACGTAGAACGATATCCCACGTTTCTGCTCCTAGGTATGATAGAGAACTAGAGCGCCAAATATGACGGACACGCCAGTTCATATATTCCATCCCGTCGTCCCATCTGCCGCGTCAACCATCCTTCCCGGGAGCCAGACGGAACCACCGATAACTGCATGTGTTTTAATCTGAATTACATCTTCCCGCTGTCACACAAACCCTAAATCAGGGGATGGTGGGGGGAAGCGGAAGCTTTACGCGCGAATTCAGCCGAGAAACAACATGGTTATATATCAACTGTTATATAAGATAAATCTAGCCGTTACTAGCTACCTCTTCAGTCAGTTAGACGTATTCTGACACAAGCTTAGGTGCTCAATAAGTTCAATGTTGTAGAGTCTTCGTCGAACCACTTGACTCTGTCGGGTGTGAGTGGTGACGAACGAAGGGAGGGATTTGTATACATGGGAGTCGGGACCTCGCACATTGTGTCTCGGATGGGACAGCTGCTACTCACCAAATGCGCTGAGATGATCAAGTTTCAAGACCTGTCAGTGGGAGGCCTTGACCTATTGCAGGTGGTCAAAAGAGAACAGCAAATCTTTGCACAATAGGTCAGGGGCTTTTCCCGAGCACTGGTGGGGGCGCTAGTTTGGTGTCAGGACGCTAACTACAGTATCGTATCTCCACCAGATGCTTCACAGGCATAGCCCCTACGGGACGACCCCATTCAGATGTGAGTTTTGCCTCTGGCATCTCTGTCATCGAAGCTCATAGAAGTGAGGTCCTGACACTTACAGTGCGTCTTCAATGCACAACTGGAGGCGTCCGTAGAGTCACGGTTTCCATCACCTCTGCAGAATGGCGGGACCAGGTTTATGGCCCCGTCCTGAATAACCTTCTAGAAGGTGTTCTAAATGACTACTTTTTCCAAAGTCCGAGAAATCACAATGTTCCTTTCTGGTACTCTCTTTGAAGTGCAGTACGTCATGGACCACGTTCGGTCTCGGCTCAGAAGGCTCGATACCGGAGTCCAATTTCTTCAGTCGATGGACGAGTACGTTAAACCCTGAGGACTTTAAGTGGTTGAACTGACCTGGTTCGTTGCTAGGTCGCTGGCAAGTGCATTTGGGCTGACCATCCGAGCGGCTGCAGCTGCCCCAAAAGTGACCCTTGACTGGCGTGTGTCCCTGCGTCGTGCACCGACCGATCGAAGAGTATACGAGCCGTCCAACATGAAAGTAAGCCATACTCGTCTTGTCGAAGACTCTCTCTTCCCCTCTGGTATCAACCTGGCGTTGGTCGACGACTGCGCAGAGCCTGAGAAGCTTGATCCATTTCTCAGGGAGGCGCTGCTCTACGCCATGATCCAGGGAGATGGAGTGTATTTACGGAACCCCAGAGCGGACGGTAAACACGACGTCAGACAAAAAATTTGAAGATGGCCCTGGACAAGCATATCGCACGGCTTTCGCGCGGCATATGTCTAAGAAATAGGACGCCCAATGTACTGGCACAATCCCAGATTGCCTCCGCTTGTGCCGGGGCGGGTACAAGTAAGAGACGTGATTTATCTCAACGAAGCCAACTTTTGGCTGGCAAAGGACGAATCGGCCGAGAAGCGGGAGATGGGTAACCTCCGCCACATGGCAGCTCTTGGTGACACCCACGCCGTGAAGATCTCCTGCCAGGTGCTCAAGTATCCAGGTTCCAGCCTCTGGCCCGAGTGGGAATGCGCGCAGTCGCTGGGCGTCATCTCCGCGGCCCTTTCCGCTGGCTCCCCCTGGATGGCCGATGCGGGTGCAAGTTGAACCGACTGTTTTTACTGGGCAATCCACTGGAACCACGCCGCCGTTGTTGACACCATCATCACTAACATGCTCATTTTCATTCTCTGGCCCCCTTCCCCAGGCCCCATTTGTGCGCCTCCACGGTGGGATCTGGAGGCGACGCCCCTCCTAACCGCAATCTTGGGCGGGTCGAATCATGTGGTTCATCTGCTTCTCCGCCACGGCATTACTCCCAGTCTCGTGGAAATGGGGCGGGTTCTCTGTACCATCAAGGGCCTAGACGAGGATCATCTTGTCAGTGTGCTTGTTGACGCCTGCCTTTACCACCACTTTCCCGCAATCAACGTGCAGGATGAGCTGGAGGCCTTCAAAAATCGGCAACGTCTGAGACCGTAGGCGGAGCTTGTCGTGATGGCAGAAAAGGCTGGGTACTATCCTAGAGCGCTGAAGAAGCTCATTCATGGAGCTTTCTCCACCCCGAAGTTGTGGGGGGCGGTCGACCCCATCATCAGCGACAGAACTGTTCGAGTTGGCGAGACGTTTGGTAGGACAACTTACATTAACGGTACCTTGGGTGTTGATTCAGATGTGGGAACTGGGTAGCTATGTAGCTCGGGGCCCTGTGGGAGGTGGATTTATATTCCAGTACCAGATACGAGTAACATTCGGATGAGTCATGGGGCCCCCTCACCTTCAGTCAAGCAATCTCACCCAGTCATCAAGCAGATTTTGTGAGCAAATAATGATGGTGGGCAAACAGCTGGCAGTGACTCACAACAACAAAGTGTAGTAACAAAAGCTACCTCTACTATGAAAATAACAGCCTCCCCCTCCCCCCTGCCACATCTACCTACCCTTCAGTCCTCAAGAATCGCGGGGCCGTGACAAAAGTCCCGGTATGAGGCTCCACCCAACATACACTCCCTTGCACTCCATAATCCCCCTCACATTGACATATCCTTTCTCCTTCATCAACGCGATGGAAGTGTTAACAAGGTAAATCGCATCTTTAGTCCCGAGAAACCCAGACCCGCTGACCGTGTGCGCCGTAAAGTTGCATCGCCCGTACAGCAGAGTATCCTTTGAGTAGGGGAACAGATCCCATCCGAGGTTCCCCATCCATGAGTTCTGCAGAACGGGCAGCATGTTCTGGCAGTCTTTGATGTCCGGCAGGGAGGTTTTTGCTGTATCGCCGCTGAAGGTTGACTCGTCGCAGACACCTGGGTGTTCTGCACGGGGGATCAGGGAGGGAGGCGCGTCCGTGATTTCAAGGTTGGTACTTGGTAGCGTGTTGGCTGCAGCCAGGACGGTGAGGAGGGAGATAGCGAATTTCATGTTGTGAGTGACTGTATGGTACTTAGTGACTTCCGGAAGCAAGCTACTGAGGGCAGATGGCTTCTCCTTTAATGACTGCGATTCTTCCGTCTAAGAGTTCGTTTAGTCAACAACGTTCTTCAGCAGCTAAGAGTTTGGTTGGGGTAGCAAGGCGCAAGATGACGCCGGGACCAATGGTTACCAAGGCCAGCCGCATAATGCAAAATTGCCCGGCATCGGGCCATTATCGCTTGGAAGAATCAAGGCTCGTCCAGTAGTGCTCGGTTAACCACCCATGTTGCTGCTACGCCGCGAGACATCCATGGATAGCTTAGATTTAATTCCCACTTCTAATTAAAAGTAGGCTAAGCTCTGCTGCGCCTTTCTATATATTCCGGGAAGGGCTAGGATTGAAGCTGGTACTTTTTATCTTTACCCCCTACCTTGACACTCGACTGAAGGCACGGGAACTTCGCAAGGCACACTGGTAGATTGCTCAGCCTTAAGCCCACGCGAGAAAGGCATTAAGTCTTGGCAAGACAGGGGATGTGCATTATCCACTACATCGGGCTCGACCGCATGTATGCATGTTGTCGGAGGTCATGTTTGAGGTTAATTTTCTGGCTTGAAAGACCAAAATTTGCTGCAGCGAAGGGCGACTCGACAGACCCACAGGGCATATCGCCCGAAGAAAGTCCTTCCCGCAGGCTCTTTTCCCTTGATATTCCAGCCGTTGTGTCTCCCATGTGCCCTAGAATTACGTGCTCGCCCATCTCGAGCTGCGAAATCTTGTTGCGCTTGCGATCCGAAGGAATCAGACGGTAGTCCATGACCGACAGCTTGCTCTGGGTACTTTTGGCGTTATATCATCGATTGGCCGAGTTCCTACAAATGGGCTCTGTCATGTGATCAAGTCCCACCTGAACCAACGTTTTCTCGTCCCTTCCACAAAAGATTTTATGGGTCCCTTTCCCCTTCCTCCACTTGCGGCCCAACCAACCTGGACGATCTTTGTCTTCCAAAATGGGTTTTACCGCAATTGCGAGTTTTAGAGCTCGGCAGCTGTCGGTTTTGCCATCTTGATTGTTGTCATGCGGCCGAGACTCCTCCTCAGGCTGATTATTCGTCTTCATGACGTAAACCGACGCAACATCAAGAGCCACAGCATGCTTTGGGATCGAAGCGGGGCGTCGAAGCGGCTGGTCTGGATCGATCTGTTCTGCATCAACCAGGGCGACCTACTAGACCAGAGCAGACAGGTGTCCATAATGAAGGAGATTTACAGGAGCGCGTCCGGCGTCGTTGCCTAGCTTGAGCCTATCCATGACCTTAGCGCCATTCAACGCGCATTCAGAGGCTGGACAACGACCCTTTGGGACTAGGTCTTCCACCCCGTGCGATCCTGGATCGAGTGTGGACTTTCGGGAAAAGCAAATCCAAGGAAACTCGGACTTGCTGACCTCCGAAATGGTTGCTCTCCAGGCCATATGCGACCTCTTCCGCAACGACTGGTTTCACCAGGCGTGGATCATCCAGGAGGTGGCCATAGCCAACCGCCCACCCGTCATCCGTTACGGCAATGTCAACATCTCGTGGAACAAGGTCATGATGATTGCAGAGTGGATCCTGGCACGCGGGTTCATAACCCACCTGGCGAAGCTCTCGGCGGCTGAGCGACCCGCCGTCCACCGTGCAGCTGGCCAAGATCGTCAACAGCCTGTCGTTCCGCGTGCAAGAGGGGTTGACCATTGACTTAGTAGACACTTTGCAAGAGTGCTCGCTGTTTAAGGCCTCGTTCCACAAGGATAAGGTGTACGCCTTAATGGGTTTCACGGGCGACGTCTACCACCACGGAATCCAACCACATTACGACCAGTCCATCGACGTTATCTATAAGTCCACCACGGCCTACCTGTACTCGTCTAACATAACCAGGTACGATGCCCGCGCTGCGTCGACGTACCCCCTATAATCTTTACATTCCGCTGGAATAGGACTTCGGGGGTAAGTCACAAACCTTCCCTCCTGGGTGCCGGACTGGAGCGTCCCCTAGCCAAGCACCATCCTCTCCCGCACCGAGCTCTCCACTACCCGTCTGCGGCCGTATCGCGCGTCAGGCTCATCCACCGTCTCCGGCGGTCTCTCCATTGTGGGGGACGCCACCGTCCTCCGTCTAGAAGGTGCAACCATCGACGAAATCGCCTGCCTCACAGACCCCCTAAACCTCCAAATCAAAAGCTTCATCGACGGCCCTTACGCCTCGCTCGTAGGGGAAACCTTCCACCAAGATGTAGTCCTCCAAAGCGCCCAGCCGGACCCCGACGACCCCTTTGTCCAACACATCCTCTGTCTCATGGCCTGGCACCGACAAACCATGCAACTCCGCGACGAATAAGTCGAAGACCCCTACCCCTATGCCCAAAACCAATCAGAAATCGATGCATTCTGGCTCACACTAGTGGGCAACCCCCCCTGCGAAACCTCGCCCAACGGCGGTCCACCCGTTGACCTCGTGCCCGGAACCGCTTCGTACGAACACTTCCTCGACGCCGGGAGGAGATGTCTTGATAGTCTGGAGACGGACGAGAGACATCCTGATGCCCTGCGAGATCTGGTGTTGAGGTTTTGTCCGACGTATAGGCAGGCCGTTTCCCCACTATGCGCCTTCAAGCCCGCCGATGCAAACGAGATGGCCGTCCTCATCCGGCTCACGAAGCAGACAAAATGCCCCTTTTCTATCAAGAGTGGCGACCACGGCATGGCAGCTTCCAACGTCCAGGACGGAATCTCCGTGTCCCTCGAGACCCTGAACGAAATCACCATCTCAACCGACAAACAAACCGTCGCCATCGGCCCGGGCAACACCTGGTCCACGGTATAATATTCAACGCTCGAAAAAGACGGCATTGGCGTCGCCGGCGGCCGCTACCCCTCGGTGGGCGTAGGCGGCCTCGTCGCAGGCGGGGGCATCTCCTTCTTCGCCGCGACCAAGGGCTGGACATGCAACACGGTCGTCGAGTACGAATTCGTCGCTGCCAACGAGAACATCCTCCAGGCCACGCAGCAATCACACCCCGACCCCTTCTGAGCGCTTTCCGGCGCCGCATCCAACTTCGGCATCGTTACCAAGTTCACCCTCGAGGCATTCCCCCTTCCGCGGGGCGAGATCTGGGGCGGCATGCGCATCTCCACCGAAGGCGAGATCCCCGCGCTAGTCGAGGCATCCTACAACTTCGGCACCGACGGCATCGCCTCCGACCCAGACGCAGCGGCAATCCTAACCCTAGCCCAAGTCAACGGCACCAATCTCGGCGTCACCATCCTCACCCACGCCAAGCCTCAACCACATACACATACCGACAACCCCCCCCCCCCCCCCCCCCCCCCCCCCCACAACACCACACCAACCCCCCCCCCACCCCCCCCCCCCACCCCCCCCCCCCCCACCCCCCCCCCACCCCACCACCCCCCCCCCCCCCCCCCCAACCACATACACAAACCCACAACCCCCCCCCCCCCCCCCCCAGGTCATGAAAGAATTCCTAGCCATCCCAGCCCTCACCGACACAACAGCAATCCGCACCATCGACAACCTCATCACCGGGATGAGCCACGGCGACACCGACCTGCACCGCCGCCGACGCAGCACGGCCACCTACCGGCTCGACCTCGAAGTCATGCAGTTCACCAAAGACACCTGCTTCGCCGAGTTCGCCAAGCTCGCCGACGTCCCCGGCCTCATGTCCATCTGCGCGTTCCAGATCATCAGCAAGCCGCAGGTTGAGGTGTCGGCCTCAAAGGGCGGGAATCCGCTTGGGTTGGACCCTGAGGGGGGTCCGTTGTTTTTGCTGAACACGTGGTTCACGTGGGATGAGGAGGGGGTTGATGCGCGGGTGGAGCAGGTGACGAGGAGGATTGTGGAGAGGACGGTGGGATTTGCGAAGGAGGTGTGGAAAGATGTAGGCTATCGGTACTTGAACTATGCGGGGGAGTGGCAGGATGTGTTGACTGGGTATAGGAAGGAGAATCGGGAGAGGCTGGCGGCGGTTGTGGAGAGGTATGATGCCGATGGTGTTATTGGGAGTCTGAGGCCTGCTTTGTTTAGTCTTGCTGGCGCGCCGGTCCCTTGAAGTAGGGGTTGGGTTGGGGATCCTTAGGAGTTGGTCAGGGGAGTGTGATTGTTCAAGAGAAATAGGAAGATGCCACCAACATCTGGTCAACGTGTTTAATGGGTAATATGGGAAAGGGAACGTCTGCTAGTTGGGCAGGAAAATGACGAACAGGTGTTAGCCGTCAACCTTCCTACCAGGTACTTGTAGGATTATATGTGTTAACTACAGTTCATAGGCATTTCCAACCCCCAATTTATCTCAAGGGACTGAGCATCTTTGTTACTAGACTCAGCCCCAACCGGCCTTTACCCATGAGCTTCCAGGCCAGCGAACCAAATGCCGCGACTACCAGAACACCCAATGATAAGAGGCTTCGCTTGGCGTCCCGGCTCGGCGTTCGTCATCGACCCCGCCGATCACCTACCCTTGGCATTCCCTTAAACTGGAGCATCACCAGCAAAGCCACCAGCCAGCACAAAACAGCATCCCGTCTCCGAAACTGCGCATCTTCAATTGCCCTGACAGCAAACAGCCCGTTTTCATTCCACCATGAACACCTTGAGAAATGCCCGCCAAATTGGGTGCTCACATGGAATCACCCCCCTGGTACTCCTCTCTTACGCCTTTGACTGGGCCCTGCTCCTCGTTGGTGCTGGCGTTGGATATGTCTTGGGTGAGGTCACGCCGAATAAGAGGCCTTTTTCACTTGATGATCGCGATATCGCGTAGGTAGACTCGCACCCCTCTTTTATCATGGCCCCTTACCACATTCTAATATCATGTGCTATACCTTCCTAGCTTCCCGCACTTCCCGGACGACACCATCCCGGGGTGGCTTCTACTCTTCTGTAGCGTGCTTATTCCGGTTCTGTTTATTGCTTTCTTTTCACTAACACTCACACCCTCGGGACATATTCATACCCGTAGTGGAACGCGAAAGTCATCAATATGGAAACACAAAATATGGGAGCTCCATGTAGGTTGGATCGGACTTGCATTGTCGTTGGTCTCGACGTGGATTGTCACAAACAGTCTGAAAAACATGTTTGGGAAGCCGAGGCCGGATTTGCTATCGAGATGTCGCCCTGACTTGGAGAATGTGGAGGGGTACCGCGTGGGCGGGAGGGGGAGTACGGGGGGTTTGATGTTGGTTACGGCGGGGATTTGTATGAATGCGGATGCAGGGACGATGGATGATGGGTTTAGGGCGTATCCGAGTGGGCATTCTAGTTTGAGTGCTGCTGGTAGGTTCTGTCCTTGATAGGTGGTGGGAAATGGAGGAAGGATGGGACGATTGCTGACAGACTGCCCGTGGAATAGGGTTGGTTTACCTGACGCTCTTCCTTCTCAGCAAGCTTGCGATTACGACTCCATTTTTGGCGTTCGCCATCCCTGGGATGCAGTCGCAGGGTGAACACCCGACTCAGACGCAAACCGAGCAGAACCCACGCAACCAGAACCCTTCACATCCAACTCTCCCGACTCGCAACCCCCTTACTGGGAATGGCGCTGTTCATGGCATCGACACCAACAACCTGTCAGAGAAAACCGAATTCCCTAACCCCTCCCCATCCCACACTCAACCACCTCCCCCATTCTTACCACAAGGACACGCGCACGCACACGCATACCCAAACTCACCCCCCTCAGCACCACCCCTCTACCTTCTCGTTATCTCCCTCGTCCCCTTCTTCGCCGCCATCTTCATTGGCTCCACCCGCTGGTTCGACTACCGCCACCATGGCGTTGACATCGTGAGCGGGTTCCTCATCGGAGCAACAACATCACTTTTCTCCTTCTACTATTACCATTCACCAATCACCTACGGTCGTGGAAAGGCTTGGGGGCCGAGGAGAGACGGAAAGGCATTCTGGACTGCGGGAGGGGATGGAGCCGGTGTGAAGAGGCAGGCGCACGGGGAAATGGATGGGGGAGTCGATGCTGGGCGTATGGTTTAGTTGATGTTTGCAGATCTCCTCCAAGGTCAAGTTCACCCTTACTCCCGTCCATCGCCCTAATTTATATGTCCTCCCAATATCTGCCCCCTAATACCATCAATTTAAAACCAACCTAACCTCCTTCAACCCCTCGCCCTGCATCTCCCACGCCCCCTTCTCTATCCTTCCCACCCCCTCCCTCCTCGCAACCCCGCCATACCACCGTAGTAAAAGGACAGTGTACCACTCATACCTCTCCCCCTCTTTCGGTCGCTTCGGGTGTGCCCATTCCGTCAGAGAATACTCCCTATTGTCATTGTACGCCCAACCAGTCGAGATCGCTGCCAGTTCGCAATGCTTCGTTCCTCCCGATATCTTCCCTCCACCCTCCCCGTCCCCCCCTGTAGGTCCCAATTCCTCATACCTAGAAATATGAAGATTGAGACACCCCGCCCATGTCCCAGAGCTGTCATACACCGAAACATCTATCACTGATTCCGGCTCGTGGCGGTAGCCGAGAGGGCGTTCGAACTTCTCACCCAGCGTCATGAACGCTCTTTTTGTAGCACAGGCAATAAACGGGCCCGGTGGGTCCCTCAACCGCGACTGCAGTCCTGATTCCCCCGAGGCAAGAGGCACAGGGTACCAAAACTCTAGCTTCGGATCCGATTCATGCGTGTAGTAGACCTTCGGCGCGCGGCGCGAGATGTTCAATTCCGGCTTGTATTCACGCATGTGCGCGGTCCAGCCCGGTGGCGCCTCAGCAGACTCGATTTCCGCATACCTGCGCCAGTGGTTGGGTATTACTCTGCCGTTCGAGGCAGGATCCGTGAGTGAGTACCACTGCACGAGGGGGACGATGCGAGCAGAGCACCAGTAGAAGTCCCATCTGAGATGGTCAAGTGACTCAAACCACGAGAAGCCTTTCAGTCCCGACCAGCCCATCCACGACCACGAAGGCAAGGCGAGGGTGTCTGTGTCATTGCTGCCGTCTCTGTGTCCGCAGTCGCCCGCGCGAGCAGTCCACAGAAGAGCTGCGTCGAAAAACATCTCTGGGATACCGAACAGGAAACCGCCATCGAATACCCTTCCCAGAACAGAGGCCAGTCCTGCAAAGGCGGGTAGGATATCGGCCGAATAGGTAAATCGCCGGGCCGTGTACTGCTGGATTACGCTCTCCAGTGCAACCATGTTGGGCACCCCCCTGCGTAGCAGCCGACGTTGGCTTGGCTCGTTGCGGTGTCCGTGTATCCTCTGTTCGGCGATTGGAATTCTGACGTCCTCGTCTACCAAGTCCTCCCGGAAGATGGCGTAGTGGCATTGCCATTCGACTGAGTTTCCGACGAAGATGAGCTTGCGGAGCGAGAATAGGGACTCTTGAAGCGTCCATCCTCTCTGGCTCCAAGGGGTCTTCTCAACGGCAAAGTCAGGGCAATACACAAAGGTGTGACCGTCGGCTGCACCGAGCAGTTCCTGGTGGAATCGCCGTGGTTCGGACACACCCGGGATGCCGAGCAGCCCGTGGTCTGCGTTCCACCCTTGGGCCGCCACGATAGTAATCATTGCGCCGGCGTAGATGGATGCCATGGCTTGTAGCTGTGCGCTTCGGTGTGCCTCATCGTCCTGGATGATACAGAGTGTGTCGACCCACAGATATCTCTCCCCCAGCTCGCGAACCAATCCTATAGCGTCCTGGATCGTCTTTGGAATCTTGGCGTTGTATTCTGACCCCAGCAAGGACCTCTCCTGCATGAGACCAGACAGGGTCGACTTGGACAGCTTGACCTGTGTGCTCCCACCCCAGACGTAGCTAAGGGCGATATACCTGTCCCTTTCGCTTGCTTCGCAGATGCGCATCAGCTCCGTATCGACGAGGAGAGAAGGACATCTGACGGCCGTATGAGAATCGCCAAGCACGGCACCGCGATCACATTCGGGGTGACCGGCATCGCATATTCTCTTCCATTTCTTCACGACATCCATGTCGATCCATGATGGGTGGACTGTGCGGCCACAGTGGTGAATCTTCGCGCTGTCCTGGGGCGACGACAGCAGTGCTATTCGAGGGCCCCAGACATCATTTGGCCCCACCCTGATGGTGCGTTGCATAGCGTCTTTCTCGAGCTTGATATCCCACTCGAGGTAGTCTGGACGCATCATCTTCTGGCATTTATCGACGATTGCTGAGTGTGCTTTGCATGGCTTCCTCTGGAGATCCGCGGCCTTTCCAAAGGGGGTCCTGTATTGCTGCTCCTCGAGGGGCATCTTGGCTAATCGTGCAAGGTTGGTACATAGAAGACAGCCGTCGTCCTTTGGCTGGTCCATTTTGGGGTTTTTACCCCGATTTGGTTTCGACGACTTTAAGGACCTGCAAGACTGTCAGAACAATAATGCAAGTATTTTCTTTGTTGTCATGCGCGCCGACGACATACCTGCAAATTCGGTGGGCTAGGGGGCGTCCCGTTCTATGAGTCGAAGTGTAAATGGCGCGATGATGTTCGAAATTGCGGCTCCACGCGGGACATCAAGGCCATCGCAGCTTGCTCTGGTTGCATGAGCACGTGACTAGTGCCTTACATTTCCCCTAGAACAAGCACCGCCTCGTTGATGCGATGTCCGAATTCGTGTGTGGCAGTCCCAAATCGTCAGGACTAACTGTAGCATCGAAATCCCATCCTTACTCTCTTCCCAAACAAACTACCCGCAACCAGTCGTCGGTTGGCCGGCTGCTAGATCTGCGGGATATCAGCCGTACCTGGTGAAAGTCTTGGCCCCCGGCATTTGCTCTCTTCCCCGCAAATCGGAATCTCGACGACCAACTGGTGGGATTCCGATAGCGCGGGACGGGGATTGGGTAATGAGCCGGAACACGACGTGATAAGCTGTAATTGAGCCGTATATGACTAGACTCACCACCATCTCTCGCAAGAGGGGCAGTACCAGCGGTAGCCGAATGCCGGTAGGGCTATATAGCGAGCGATGGGGCGCTTCGGAATTTTTTGTGGCGGGTTTTGACTCGGTGCTGTAATTCCGGTCTCAACATCGCAACGATGAAGTTCTGTGTCTCGGTGACAGGCGCAGCTAAGCTTGCGCTGGTCCTCTGGGCTGCATCATGGACCACTGTCGAGGCAGCAAGCGCGCCGACTCTGGAGTCGCTAACAAACGACCTCAGAAGAGCTGAATCAGTTCGCGAGATCAAGAACCTCCAGAAGACATATGCCCAGCTCGCCTTTTATGGGCGGTGGAACGACATGGCGGCGCTCTTTGCCGACGATGGTATCCTCCGGTGGGGACAGGGCAAGCCCGGGGCGAATCTCCTGGCCAATTCGGATGCCATTGACTCCAAGGGCTCAGCTGCAATCGAGAAATTCCTCAAAACGGAGGCCGGCGACATGGATGGCATCAAGCCTGGCTCGCTGCACGCGCTCATCAACGACATGCCCCTCGTCACCCTCTCGGGAGACGGCAAGACCGCAAAGGGCCGCTACCACTCCATCCAGCTGCTCGGAGACGGCAAAGGCAACTCCAAGATCCAAGGCGGTCTGATGGAGAACGAGTACGTCCTCGCCACGACCAGCAAGGGCGACGTGTGGAAGATCAAGCTTCTCAGGTACTTCCCGCAGTACATCGGCGACTACAAGAAGGGTTGGATCAACGTCGGGAACAACAGCTTACCGATTGTCCCCTACCACTACACCGCCGAGAGCGCAGGCACACCGATCCTGCTGCCAGATTCAGCGCGGAACCAGTCGTCAACGGTGGCGCCCCTGAGTTTCGAGGAATTGCAATATCGCATCACTCGCCTCAATGACGAGGACGAGGTCCGGAATCTGCAGCACACTTCCGGACACTACGAGGATCGCCGGATGTGGCCCGAAGTATCCGATCTCTTCGCGCCCGACGGTGACGTCTCCAGCGATGGCAAGATAATCTCCCTCGAGAGCTCGTTCGCCGCGATGGGACCCGCCGGTTTGACAAAGGGCATCCTCAACGACCACCCCATCTTCCAGATGACCGTGGAGATCAGCCCAGACGGCCTGAGCGCGATCGCTCGAGGCCTCGCCATCGGTATGGTTGGCGACTCCAACGCCAAGACGGCCGAGTGGCGTTTCCTCACCTTCCGCCACCAGTACGCCAAAGACCCCAACACCAACATCTGGAAGATCAAGCGATCTGTGTTAGTCCCCCGTCTGTACGCGAGCTATTCCTCAGGCTGGGCGCACGGCGGTACCCTTCAAGCGAGGACAGCATCCGACCCTCCCCCGCCATTCCTCAACCTCCTCGGCCACCTCTCCAGCACGTCCCAGCGGCCCCAGGACTGGCAGCCCCTCTGGCGAGAGGAGAGCAACGCCAACTCAACCAACCTCCACGACCTCCAGCGCCGCCTCAAGCGCTCCACCGCCTGGGATGAGTCCGAGAACGTCTCTTCCGCCTACGGCTATTATACCGACGACGTGCGCTGCGTGGCCTTCGCAACCCTGCACGCCGACAAGGGCTTCAAGGAATCGCCTGGCGTAGGCTGGTACCGCACGCCCGAGCGCATCGCCAAGGCCTGCCAGAACCGCTACGGCGAGGGGACCAACAACAGTGTGTTACGCTCAAGCGTGCCAATCCACCTGCGTCTTCAGCCAGTGATCCTCGTCTCACAGGACGGGCGATCGTCCACCTCGCGGATCCGCAACTTGCAGATCGGCACGGGCAAGGGCACCGCCGCGAGAAACTTTACCGGGAGCAACGGCTTCAACGGCGGGATGTACCACGACCAGTTTGTGCTGGAGGAGAAGAACGGCGTAGCTCGGCGCAAGCTGTGGAGTCTGGTTATTGATGAGTTCTATTGGAACAGCGGCTCCTGGACCGCAGGGTGGGCGGGCGTCACGCCGGCTGCTCAGAAGATGAGGCGCGGCGAGGAAAGGGCATCGCTCGAGCGCAGACAGCAGGGCATCGATGGCTACATTGCCGACCTGTCTCTCAAGGATGCGGCGATGGGTCCTCGCGAGATCGGCTTCAATGGCGGGCCGCCTCCGACGGTGCGGTGGCCGGATATCCAACGCATGTGGTGGGCGTTCCGGAATCCGGTGTCGGGACGGGTGCCGGATTCGTACTGGCCGGGGTGTGTGCCGTGCCAGGCGCGGCCGAGCTGGAACCTGACGGCGAATGGATACCAGGAGCCGGCGACGGGGCCGACGCTGGTGAGCGCGACGGTGGATGGTCTGCGGGTCACGGCGACGGTGACGGGCGGTCCGGGCGAGCCTGTGGCGGGCGTGGTGCAGTTGCGCAGGGGCAATCGGAGTGGCAATATGATTGGAGAGGTGCGCCTGACCGAGTCCGGCGGCAACAAGGCTGTTTTCTCGGTTCAGCTGGATGGCTCGTTTGTGTCGGGTCCGACCCCGCTAGATATTTTCTTCCTAGGGAGCGACCGCTTGCAGCCGGGGAAGGCACGCGTCATGTTGAATGTGCTTCCGCCAGTGCAGAAGTGAGTCAGGGGATAGGCAGTGTGGTGGTTTAAATAGGCAGAATGCAGGTTGAATACAGAGACTGGATGGCTTCCAGGTTGGTTTGAGGATGGTTGGACCATTTTGTTTGTCAAACCGGCGAACCCAGGCAGGTTGGTGGAGGTGATTGAAGTTGCAGGGGCTGTGGCCCACCCTTACCTGAAAGGCAGGCACCAACGCGTCGCCACGCGGTCCTTCCAAATTCCTCCAAGACTTAAACCACTCGATTGCGCCGAACGAGCCATTAATTCCTGGCATTCGCAGCAGCGTAAGCGTCTTATGCGGCTCGCAGCACTTGCGTGTCGAACGCCCCGGGGATTCACGCCGAGAGCGACGCGAATGGCAATCAGCACAATGGTGCAGTATCCCGGCGTCGGCCTGCCCCTGCGGCACTTCCTTCAGATCCCTAAGGAAGAGGGCGAGACCTTCTTCCGCATGGGCGCCCACAAGACTTGCGTTGGCGCCGAGACGCCCATGCTGCCATTTCGCGAGGTCGCCATGCTCCTCCTCATGGATCGCCTGACTGACAAGCCGAACTGGCACGAGAAGGTCTTCGACGACGCCATCGTTGCCAAATGGCGTCAAGAAGCCCTCACGCAGCCCGAAGAAAGCTTGCGTGCTGCCGTCCTCATGGATAAGGCGGCAGCTACCGATCTCGAGGGCACGCCCATTCCAAAACGACACCGCACTGTGTCCCAGCGGACCTTCGACTATGTGAGACTCCCATTCCGAGATTCGTCGAGATTTTGCTTATCTGTTTTGCCAAGTGTATCGCCGAGCTGAGGTGCAAGGCTGCTTTCTTCAAAGACACAGGCCTCACTTACACTCTCAATTCGGGCCAAAACGTCATCGTCAAATCGGACACCGTTGTGTCCGCCAGTTTCCATGAAAGCTTGAAGGGCGCATTTGAAAAGCTGCGTGCTGAGCAAGCAGATGAGCCAGACTGGCATCCAGGCAGCAACGATATGGTTCAGGATCTGGTGCACCCATCCATGTACCCCTTTGTCTACGGTTTGCACCCCTGTGTCTCCATCGCCTGGTCGATGTCAGTACTAATACGGTCAGAGTATTCCAAGTTTATCCAGGAGGAAGTCGTGGGAGTGTCAGACGCCGTCGAAAACTGGGCCCACAAAGGCGAGACCGTCCAAAAAGACGGAAGAGCCCCCGAAGAATCTCGGCCTGGCCAGCCATACTCCACCACGTCGTTTATCCCAAACGACTTCTGGTCCGAAACCTATCAGTGGCTTCCTGCAAACCTTGCCTTCCAAGACGATGGAACGGTGAAGTTCACGAGCTATGTCAATAATCTACACCCCACCAAACACCTAGAAATCTACAGTGACATCGAAAGGCTGGTCGACGCTTCAATTCCAGCTTGGGACCACGTTTTGAACGGCTCTGCACAGACCAACAAATCGGGCGCGGAGCAGGTCCGGTTCAGTCCCTTGAGTGAGGGCAACTTCGAGGGCCTTACCTATGACAGAGACGAGGCTGGTGTCTGGGAGAAGTTGGATGAGGATGTTTTGGCGGCATACGAACGTGAAAACGGTGAGATCGAGCCCGAAGATTATGTGCTTGAAGAGTTGCAGTATGAACATGAAGACGATGGTCCGGAGGCTCTTGAAGCTATAAACCGACAGGCGAAGTGGGTCTCTATTCGCGAGACCATCCACCCCGAGCCTGAAATCTTTAAGCCAGTAGAATACGTGTGCGAGCAGAGCATCAGGGAGAAGTTCAAGGACAGTGGGCTGCAGGTCATTGTCAAGATGGCCAGCATCGAGCTGACGCCAGAGAAGCCAGATTTCCCTGCAGGGGGGTGGCATGTGAGTTCCCTCTTACACTGCGCTTGAGGGCCGCAGTTACTGACCTTTCCCAGGTTGAGGGCCAGCTCAATGAGCGCATTGTCGCAACCGCCCTTTACTATGTTGACTGTGAGAATGTGACATCAAGCAGCCTGTCGTTCCGCATGCAGACCGACAGTGACCAGCACGAGATGATGTCCCACTGCGGTCAAGAAGGTGTCGAATACTACGCGCAAGTTTACGGAACCGGGTTGCGCGACTTTGCGACGATGGACGCCCCCGCGATCCAGAATTTTGGGAGTGTTGACACCTGCCAAGGGCGTCTTCTTGCCTTTCCCAACGTCTAGTAAGCTCTTCACTTCGGCCCAGAGCCTGTGGGGTTGATATCAAGTACTAACATCTGCCCCATCAAAAGCCAACATCGCGTTTCTGGCTTTAGCCTTCAGGATAGAACCAAGCCCGGCCACCGCCGTTTCATTGCCCTCTGGCTTGTGGATCCTCACCAGCGTCTCATATCGACCGCCAACGTCGCCCCGCAGCAACTGAACTGGTGGGCCGAAGCCGTCTTCGGCAAAGGTCCAAATGCGAGTACCGGCGACATGCCACCAGAGCTGTTCCAAGTCCTGGCCGAACAGGGCGCCGTCGAGAAACTGAACCTTCCCCAGGCCGTAACGGACCGCGCTACACGCTCGAGCCGCCTCCCAAACGAAGTCATGGACATGATACGTCGCCATCGCACGGTGCCAGACGGCTTGATGACACTGGCTGAGGCGCGAAACCATCGTCTGATGCTGATGAAGGAGCGTAGCAAGTTTCAGGAGATTACGCGGGATGAGTGGCATTCGGCGGGGTACAGTTTCTGTGAGCATTAGGAGACGGGCAGCTTGGATTGTTCCAGATTTTGTTAATAAGAAGGCCATCTTGAACAGAACGAACTCTTGAATATAACGATTACCGCGAAATATCGAGATAGGAGTCAGGGTGTGATGTTCTGCGGTTTCCAGCCTCCCAGGCACCAGCACGCCATTTTTGATCACCTCGGCACCCAGGGACCAACAACCGCATAGGTCATGCACCTACCTATCTTTATAGACCTTAGCCTAAAGCTAACGACTGTTGGATGCATGGCTGACTGTCGAACCCGCACCTGCTGTTCAACGTTGCGTGTTGCCATAACTGTCCAGACGCAACTGTCAAGACTTCAAACCCGTGAGTCTCCAAACCAACACCGTCGACAACACCTCGCTTCACCATGGCCCATGACAAATACCGCCAAACCCCCCAGTCCGCCCCCCTCTTCCACACCTCCCCCTCCCACCTCCTCACCCACGAATCAGCCCACTGGTCCACCACGCGCTCCCTCCTCTCCAGCCTAACCACCTCCATCTCCCCCGAGCACGCCACATTCCACAACTCCCTCCTCCCCATCGAGCACAACACCAACACCCGCTGGTCCGAAATCGACCCCGATTTCTACAAGAAAGTCTCCCCCGACCCCGAGCTCCGCCAGGCCGCGCTAGAAGCTCAAAAGCTCGCAAGCCGCGAGAGCATCGCGTGCTCCATGCGCGGGGACGTCTTTCGCTTGGTAGACGCCGTGTTCCGCCGAGGGGGTGAGGGGTTGGATCCTGAGAGTTGGAGGGTCGTGGTGGAGGAGTGGGGTAAGGGGGTATGGAATGGGCTGGGACTTGGACTTGTGGTGCTGCCGGGGGCGGAGACGGAGGCGGGGATGGAGAGGTATAAGGTTATTAAGGAGCGGTTGGGGGAGATTGGGGTTGAGTATCAGAAGTGTGTGGATGAAAGTGAAGGGGGGGTTTGGTTTGC
>Ga0247780_1001098_pt1 | contig 19042 bp, 16 predicted proteins | sample UWRJL079202R5_FD_179927 | JGI IMG/M metagenome (GOLD analysis project Ga0247780, IMG submission 179927) | Plant litter microbial communities from Arlington Agricultural Research Station in Wisconsin, United States - UWRJ-L079-202R-5 | ecosystem: Environmental > Terrestrial > Plant litter >... | reverse complement strand
AAACTCCACATCAAACCCATCCACCCTCGCCCCCCAATGAATCTCCGCCAGCGCCTCCCCCATCGCCTCCGCATACCGCACCACCGGCAGCCCCAGCTCCACCATCTGATCCAGATGCAGATTCCAATTCCTCAGCCCAAAGTTCGCGGCCTTTGGCGCACCGCTCCTCCTGCTGCGTCCGAGGTATACTCTTGCGAGGCAGTCTTCGTTTGCAGGGTCGGACCGGACGGAGGGTTGGGAAGCGGGGGGGCAGTAAAGGGTTATGATGGCGTTGCGGATGGGGAGTGGGAGGGGCGGGATGTGCTCTGTGAAGAGGGCTGTGGAGGGGAGGGGGAAGGAGGAGAGGGAGGGAGGGAAGGAGGCGATGCGGGAGGGGGACCACCATTCGTGGGATTTCGGGAAGAGGGTGTATACTGCGGGGACTTGGGCGTGGAGGGATGGGGTTTGGTTTGGATTTGGGTTTGCGTTTGGAAGGGGGCGGTTGGCGATGACGGTGGCGAGGAGGGTGTGGGCGGTGTGGTCGGCGTGGAGGGAGGTGGTGAAGAAGGGGCGGGCGACTTTGACGACTGTGTTGGGTTGGTCGGGGACAGTGAAGACGAGGCCGCATTGGCCGAAGCCGATTTTGCGGAAGGTTCGGTGGTTCCAGGTTGGGTGATTGTCTTGTTGCGGGATGTGGGTGTTGAGTTGGGTTGATTCAGGGGTATGGAGGGATAGGAGATGGTGGAGGACATCTCTGGGGGAGATGTCATCTGCGGTGGAAGTCATGGTCGGATAGGGACCGAGTTCAGTACGATCTCTGACAGGTAGTTAAGTTGAATTCGACGGGCGGCTTCCATTTTATATGCTATTTCCCCTCCAGCGAAGTGGCGTTGGTGGGAAACTCACGCATGCGCTTAAAGCTTGGAACTGGGCCTTGTCATCAACCTTTGGCGTTACGTGCGAAGCCTAAAGCTGTCTGCCTACGCAAGTGGATACCCAGCTATTCTCACTTGTAGGCATCAGCTTCCAGCCAGGTCAGGGTATCCATCCACATTGGCCAGGTGGAAGACGCGCACTCGGCATTAGTCTTTGATTCGGCAAGCAAATCCGAAGGCCGAGGCTGCATCAATTTGCCGCGACGCCGCCTTCCCATGACAATGAGCTCGATATATCAATGCCTTTTTTTGCTCTATTTATATCCCACAACCGCTATGTAGAAAGGTGTCAAGACTTCCCGGTTCTGCGTTTCGTGTCCGAGCCAAGATATTCTATCGCGTTGCGGCAAAGTGGGCACGAGTTTTTCCCACTGTTCTGGAACCACTTGTACAGACAGATCCGATGGTAAGAGTGCCTGCAGGTACCGCACTCTTTGTCTGGCAACATCTTGTCCGACGAGACAATCGAGTAGCAAATGGCGCACTCTGTCTGGCCCTTCAGCGTGCCAATAATGTTCCGACGGAAGGCGGTGAGACCGTCAATGATGCCTCCGTTCTAAACAAACGTTGTCAGTTTTTTGCCCAACAAGAACCCTGGAAGTAAAGTCTTACCCCGAATTTGATAACGCCTTGAGTTGACAACAGCCAAGCTTGCCATTTTTTCTCACTAACAGCAACGCGCTTGATCCCGACAACCTCGCACGTCTCTAGAGGGAACGCTGGGGGGACCCGAATGACCATCGAGGCAACTTCTTCATCCACTTCGTAGCCCGCCGTGACCTCGCGCGCGGCCCTGCTGACCTTGACAAGAAGCTCTTTTTCGTCGTCTGTAGGCCCCTCTTGCTTCTCGGCCCAGTCGATAACCTCGTCGAGTGCATCTGAAATGATGAGGGGAGAGAAGTACTTGACCAGCCACGGTTTTAGTGAGTTTTTGGTCTGCTTATCCCGGCAGTCGAGAAACCACGTCCTGAACAGGCCGGGGATGTGTTTGAGTGTGAGGAACAGAAGATGAAGCAACAGCCAGTGCATGTTTCGTTCTTCTGCCTCGGTGTTGGCTATTTCCACGTCGTATGACCGGATGAAATCTCGTGTGAAGCCTTCCTTGTCAAGATTCAATTCGTGACCGGCAGAATGACCCAGTACATCGAACATGAAATTCAGAAACGGCTCCACGAAGTTTTGTTTCTTGAGAGAGTCCGAATAGTCATTCTGAAGTTTGAAAGATGCCTTGCTGTAGGTGTCAAAGATGAGGTGCCAAGCAAGGAGGTATGAGCGGACCGCGGGCGGAAATTGTACGAGAAACTCCTCGGGATACATCTCCAATGTCGGCGCGTCCAAGAGAAGAGACAGCAGCTCATCCGGGAGAGACGCATCTAATACTGTTAGCACAGTTGATCATTGAGGCTATGGACGCCTTACCCTGTTTCTCAAGCAGAATATCAACCGAAAGCTGCTCCTGGGCTGCGGGTAGGGCGCGGTGCAGAAGGCCGAAAGCTGCGGTTTGAACCTCCCGTGAATCTGCGGCAACTAGTCCGTAGAGATCGGACAGGTCCCCAATATGGCTAAGCGGAACTCTCTCCAGCATCCTGCAGAGTAGAGAGTTGACGATTTGACTGGCCTGAGAAACCTCGCTGGGAATCTTGAGAAGCTCTATCAAGCCACTGGATATATCCTGCGAGCTTTGAGAGACAGCTTCGGTGAGGTCGTCGCTGGCATTAGGAGCATCCGTGAGGGTGGCGATTAGTTTCAAAGAAGCATAGACGTAGGGGAGTCGGGCACTAGCGCTGTCTCGTGCTGCCGTTTGTGTCCACAGCAGGATACAGTAGTCGATCGCCTGTTCCCAGTAGGGTCCATAGACCCCCTTGACACTCGGTAAAATACGCAATATCCCTTTGCATGCTTCAGTGGCAAGACTGCCGCTCATCTCGTCTGGAGTATCCATCCACGAGGTCATCTGTTTGAGGGCCAAGGTCTGCTTACGCGTGTCAACCGGCACCTGGCCAGGCTCGTAGACTGACAGGCAGGCGTTCAGAAGAACGGCTGAGTATAGCGTGACATCACGCCCGGGCGAAGAGCCAATCATTTCGCTGACAAGGCGATTGCAAAATTTCTTGACGGTTTCAGACGATCCAAGAGTCTCTCCGAATCCCACCAGGAATGCAATGACGGCGAAGATAGTATTGGGTGCAACCTTCAGGATCCCTAACGTCCCCAGCCACTCGTCGAGACGAGTTGGTGCGCCATGTGTTTCGACCAACGCCTGGAGGAGAGTGCTGAGAACCTTGGCACTGTATAGCGATGCAGGGCTGAGATCCTGGGAGTGTTGTAGGGTGAAGGTAGTGAGACGCTCGACAATGGTATTACCGGACAGATTGCTCTCCCTCCAATTCACAGCCTCTGCGGTGATGTCGTTGATGACCTTCCGGCTCAACGCAATGAAGTCTTGGATTTCGTTTGATGTATCTCCTCCATCGTCCACAGCGTCCCAAAGCCCGCCGTCTTCCATCGTCGTTAGCTGATCAGCCGCCAACTCCACTGTTAGACCCAGGAGATATAGTAACTCAAGGTGAAATGATTCTGGTAGTGAAGATAGAGATATCCCGGAGGTAAGCAATGCAGTAGTATAGATCGCCATCCTAGCAGGTATCGAGCGCCCTTTTGCGTCACGTCTTGGCTTCTTTTGCTTGGCTTCAGATCCTTTGGCCAGAAAGTAGGCTCCTCCCATACTGCTGGTCAGAGAAAGCGAGGGGTTCGGGACTCTCTGCAGGAAGGGGGTGAGTTCTTCCAGCCAGTTATTCGAGCTGGGAAAGAGATCCTCTATTGGAACGCCTGTGGAGTCAGAAGTCGCGATCGCACGTTGAATCAACACATCCAGACTGATAATATACGTCAACATAATAAGCCCTTCACCGACGGCACCAGAAATGAACGTACCCTAATGAAGATGGGCTCGCATCCTCGAGACTAGTTTGGATAATCTTGACAAGAGGGCGCTGCCCCGAAGACTTCTGATCAAGATGTGCTTGGAGAGCAGCGGCTTTCCCAGATATGTCCTTGTCTTGGATTTCTGTCAGAGCTAGAAGTTTTGTGACCAGTTCCACGTGTGCCTCCCGATGCTGCGCAATTAAAGCAGGCTTTTCATCAGTGATCATCTTCAGGGCCCTCAATGTTGGGCCGGAGCTTTCTGACACATCAAGTTGCCGGACAATATCAGCAATAATAGCGGTCAGCGAGCGATCGGTAATGGCACCAAAACTCAGACTCGACTGGCAAAGCTCCCAGAAAAGGGGCTTCCCATCACCCTCCGCACACACGAGCCACAAAGAGGCCAGGAATTCCTGTAGTCTCTCATGGGCCTGCGCAAGTGCCGCGCCAGGGGGCAAGCGTATGAGGGCATCCATAGCGACCGCCGAGCTCTCCAGGGTTGAGTGAAACGCTGAAGTGACAAGAGCCTCCCAAATCGTCGGGAATTGCTCTGGGCGTATGCTCGAGAGGCTATTGAGGCATGAGACAAGTTGTGGAAGCGAGGGTGATGTAGTGATCAGTTTCAGCTTCTCGGCGTCATTAACGGGGAAGAGAATTGAAACGAAGCTGCCCTTGACGCATAGTGCAGGACACCTCTCAAAAGCTGCTTGTAAAACGGATGCCGCTCCAAAGGGCTTGTAGGTCCTTCGGATAAGCAAGTCCAGGGCCCCCTGAAGAACTGCGCTCGATGACTCTGTGATGGTGTTTCGTAGCACCACGTTCTCGGCGTTCTCTTCTGTCTCCTTACCGAGTTCACTAAGAATTGCCCCTGCCAGCCCGAACCAGCGTTGTCCCTCACCGGCTACAGCCTGCTGTGACTTTTGGTAATCTTTGGAAACCTCAGGAAGGGAGTTGGTCATCCTCAACAGAAACGCATCGCGGAGCCTCTGCCACTCTTCTCCGACAGACGCGCGGATCGCAGGATCTGGGTGACGGGCAATAATCTTCCAGTTTTTGGGCGACAGAGTGGTGGTTGCTGGCGAGGCCCAAATAAGTTGCTCCTGGGACGGATGGAGATACTGTCGCACCAACGGGTAAAATGATTCCTTGACGAAGACAACGTCCGGCGCTATAGCCCTGAGAAGTCTCTCGAAGGAACTGATATAAACTCCCCAGGACTGCGGCGCATTGGCACGCGGCTCCAGTCTGCTTGATATTCCGATTCTCAGAGACTTCAAGAAACTTATCGCGACCTCTGTTGAAGTGGCCCTCTCCGGTAGGACCTGCTGGAGGAGATCCAGATCTTGCCAGTATGTAGAAGAGCCTCCCTGGGAACCTTTCTCGACGAACGGCCGTAGTCGCTGTAGCGGATGGGTCTTGGTCCCCCATACCTCCGGAAACAGCCGCGTCAGCTTTGTCAAGGCTTGAACGAGGTCGCCGGCTGAGCCAGTTTGAACGCTCTTGAGGCTATCGGATATAAGGATACGCCCAATTTGGCTGAGGCGCGGCCGTAGAAGCTCAGGTTTCTTGTCGAGGACAGTCTGGAGAAACTGAAAAAGGGTCTTGCGCACGAAGCCGTCCTCCGCCGCAGCCATACTCCATACCACCTCCACCTCCAGGTAGTGGGCCAAGTCATCTTCGACGGCACTAATCTCGACCCTGATAATGAGATTATGGATAAGGGACAAGCTCTCGCCGACGACCCGGTAGTATTTGGCCATAGATTCCTCCTTCGTGCTAGACCGCTCGTCGCTGAGAGTGTCGGGGGTTTCTAACATGGCGTCCGTCGCATACTTCAGAATCTGGGCCCGGCATCTCGTCCAGAACTTTGCTTCCTTCTCTTTTGTGTCTAAGAACAAGGACAACCCGCTGCTCGCAGCGCGGGCGACGCCCCTGTCCTTGTCGAATGTGCCAGCGAGCCAGGGTCCAACTATTGAGGGAATGCGCTTTTCCATGCGCTTTTGTGCGGACTTCAGGAGCTCGAGAAGGAGCGTATGGGAGGATTCGCGAACCGTTCGGGAGTTATCGATCGAGACTCGGGCATACAATTGGACCTAGGATCGTGCGTCAGCCGTGGGTGGTCCTCTACGATTTATGGAGGGCGCGTTGTCAACTTACCCAGGCCCCGAGGATCGACTCCTCGAGCTCGCCATCGTGTCCTCTGACATAGGCGAGAATTTCATCCAACGCCTTCCCCTTGGTGACGCTGTCTTTCTTCAGGAGGTTCTTGAAGGGGACGACAATGTCCTGCGGGATGCCTGACAAGTCGGGAGGCGGGGTAATGTACGAGAGCGTCGTCGAAGATGAAAAGCCGCCAAACCCTCCGGGGCTTCCAAATGTGCCCGGGCTGCCTCCCGCGAGGGGATTCCCAGACTTTGTTGAGCGTTTCATAGTTCCCAGCAAAGCGTTTTGCGGATAATGGAACTGAGGCATCGCGAGCTCGTCGCAATGCAGCGAACCGCGTCGTCAACTTGAGAAGCTATGGTGGGGCAAATCTGAAAATGCCCCTCACGTGATGTGGGGCAGTTAAAGCAATTCGGCGAGCTGTTTCGGGACGGCCCACTGAAAACGGCAAACTTCACCGACCCGGAGACATCGGCAAACAGTCATTGCCGATGAACGGCTCGGAAAGCTCAATACCCATACCTACGAAAACCATCAAGGAACATTATGAGTAAATCGCATCTTAGCTTAGCGCTCTAGTTTCGGCTCTGCTGTTGGACTCTCGACGCGAGTCCCAGAACAGCTGGCCTGAGGGCCCACCGCCGGCGGGAGTCACGCAGCGTCGGGCTGGGCACCTGAGCTAACGCGCCGGGCTATGACGTAACACCGCGGTGAGCTCAGCCATAGCTAACCGCAACACTCGGCGACAAACAAAGACATCCAAGAGAGCTCAGCACCAGTACGTGAGCGCCTAGAGTAGCGGCTGGTATGGTTCATGGGTTCTCATCAGAATGGTCCATAAATCGGCCAGCAGCACTGGACGGAATACATGTGACAATTCTTCAAAAGACCCCCCTGAACAAGGACGAACAGGGGCATTTATTAGGTCCGTCCAGGCATCAGTCATCGTCGCTCCCAGCAACCGGTGCCCACTCGACGCACTAAATATGGCAAAATACCAGGGGACAATTCAGTAGTGCAACAACTATAAGCCACACGTGAACGGCTGTCAGCAGTTAGCGCTCTATCAAATCTGGGGAATTGATTCCAGCGAGAGTCCCAGCGGCCAGGTCGATCCCCCAAGAGCCCTGTTTGACAAACCCCGCCTCGTCCCCGCCCACCAATCGCTTCCCCGCAGTGTGAGGGGAGAACCGCGTCAGTGGCTGCAGCCATCAAGGGTCCACCAACGAGAGAGTGCCGACTGCCGTCCCCCCACGGCCCGGCTGGGGTTACCATCATTGCACTCGCCGTCGTGCCGTCCAAGATCCGTCTCCTTTCCACGTTCAACGACGGGTGTTTTTGCGTGCTGAAGGCTGTGCTGTTTCTATGCCGCTTGCTTGTTTGTCATTTGCACCGTCTCGAGTGTCACATTCCGGTAGTTGTGACTAAACCTGGGGACGTGCCGCTTCCCCTCATCGATGCCGCCGCAATCGATAGCCCATGCCCGCTTTGTCATGTAGGTTCCGATCACTCCCGAGAAGGTTTTGTCCGCCGATGGCAGAACGCGAGAGGTACCCGACCCGCCTCGGCCATTACCTTCTCCTGGAGAGCGTTATTGTCCGAGGCTTGGGACGGCTACCTTATTGTCCTCTCCTAAAACTAACGATGTTGATGCTGCATCGCCCGGAACATAGGCTGATGGGGTTGAAGAGCAACAGGTAGCCGCGATACACCACGGCTGACGGCCCTCGCTATTGTCTCGCAGCCATGCTAGCATCGTCCTCCTTTATAACTAGGCGCGTCGGGTGCGCCCACCTGGTGTCGTTACGCTCTCTCGGTACCTCGGGCGCAGATGTGCTGCGCCGACACCACCAGGCGCGGAGCTTCCGCTTCGGCCGTGTCTGGCCTTCGTTCTTCGAAGACGAGCCGCAACGCGACGATATCTACCGCCGCTGCCGACGTTTCCGTTACAAGTACACCGAGCTACTCAACCAAAGGCCGGACGGGGGAAAGCAATCTCGGGCTGACGATGCCAAGTGCGTTCACAAGCGCATCATCGACGACCACCAGCACCCGCGTGGTGTAAGCCACCGGTCGGGCAAAAACTCCCGGCATTTGACTGCCGAGGAGACGTTGGACAACCCTGACGGTGTCCGACCAGGCCAGAATATTGAAGACGCAGAGCGGGCACCCTTGGAGCACTGGCTGTTCGGCGACCGCCCCCGTCGTCAAGCCTACAACTATCTGGACAACTGGGATTTGCCCCTGCCAAAGTACGCGAGCTTGCGCCGCTTAAATCGGGCAAAACACTTCAACTCCGAATCATCGATAGCGCCGGATGCCAGCATTATCGCCGAACCGAGTCCAGAATACGTTATCGATCCCATCACAAACCGCAAGGTTGCCGCCAAGGCGTCAACAGGAGCCTCCCCTGAAAAGGGTGCGGAACCCCCTGTCAAGAGCTCCAAGTCCTACAAGTCCCAGTTTTCCTCCCTGAGTCCACCAGCTTTCGAGGACTCTCCGACTCCCTCTTCTGCGGCAGCGAAGGTTTTGAGTAAACCACTTCCGGATCTTTCTTCTGTGGAAAGGCAACCGATATTGGAAAGTGATCGGTATGTGGCGGAACTCAACGACATCCCAGTTTCCAACCTGTTGGACGCATTGAGCGAGACGCATCAACGCGTTTCCTGGCACCCTTCCATCACCCCGTCTCCCATTGCTCAGACAACTAAGCCCTGGACCCCAGAATATGATATCAATGGGCACCGGGCACATGGAAAGGATGGGCATGTGCTAGCCCAACAGTCTGATGCTAGTAGCAGCCAAGTTCAGTACAACGACTTGGACCAGTATCATGCCGTGCGACACTTGGAGCCCAACGGAAAGGTAGCGGAGCAGGATATCATTCAAGAGTATGATGACCTCGGCGAGTACGGCGCTCTCCGGTCGCACGAACCGGACGGAAAATACAAGTTTGAGGGGGAACGATCTGTGGCCCTGGAAGAGCTGAAGTACTACGAGCCATTCCGAAGCTGCGAGCCCGATGGGAAATATGCTGCTGCCTACGCCGAACCCAAGTTGGATCCATCCGAGTTGGCACAGTACAGGCAACCATATATGAGCCATGAGCCTGATGGCATATATGCGGGGAGCCACGAGATATCGAGCGCCGAAGATGCTGAATTGCCGGAGTATGAGCCTTTCCGCAGCCATGAACCTGATGGCAAATACGCCGACAATAACCCAGTGCCCACAGTCAGCACGAGTGAGCTTAAGGAATACACGTCGGCTCCCGCCCATGAGCTAGATGGAAACCAGAGAAGTAAACCTGTCCCAGAGTCGGACCCCGAGGAGTTGCAGAAATACCAGGCATTCCGAAGCCATGAGCCCGATGGAAGCTATGCGGCCCAGGCTAGGCCCAGCGAGGACGCAGACCTTGGCAACCACGAAGCGTTCAGCTATGAGGATGCAGAAGTTACTCGCTCGCCAACAGAAAACCAGGTGCCCAAGGAACTTCCCGAGGAGGGATTCGCCGAGCTTCAGCTTGACGAGCTTCAGAAATACAACGCTGTACACTACAACGAACTAGACGGGAAGCTAACCGAGCTAAAGGAGGCAAACGAGACTGTTTTCGATTACGACCTCAAAGCAGCGGAATCAGAAGACGGCTCATCTGACAAGACATACTACCGAAAGACGTTGGAGTCGATCATGTCTCAGTCTGCGGCAGAGTCAGACGCTATCGATGCCGACACAAGCGCATCCCTTAGGAGCTCCAAGGAGAGACGGAATGCAACAGAGCCAACCCAATCTTACACGCTCACCGGGAACTATGTTAGAGACTTCCCCGAGGAGTTCGCCAGGTCGTGGAGCACCCACAACTCCGACTCCGAGTCTACGCTGCTTCCAGTGGATATCAACAAAGCGGATACCGTGAATCCCCAGGTAACGGAACACGTTACGGTCAAGCCAGCGAACGCCTTGGAGCCAGCTTTGGACAGACATCGCAACAAGCATGAGCAAGGTTCCACAGTCGAGAGTGCCTCTGCGAACACTGAGGGATCTTTGCCTCCAACCAAGAATGTCGCTTCTGCCAGTACTGTGCCCACATTGTACAAAGTCCTAGTCTACGATCCGACGATGCAGTGCATCGACGTCGCCGAAACCACCTCTGTCGTCCCTGACAGCAGCACACCACTGACACCTGCGGAGGTTTTGCTGCGGATATCCAACCCTGCTAAGTTCCTGCCCCTTTTCGGCCCACTTCAGGCTCAGGGGTTCGAGATCGTTTCCGGCGCCGGCGACATTCTCATTTTCCGCAAGGTTAGAGAGGCTGTACCGCAAACTGCGCAATCTGATACTCTGACGGCGCCGGCTGCCGCCCCTACGATCAGTCGGCCAGCAATCAACCCCATCGATATGACCGGCGGCCCACGCGACTACACCATCGCTGCCGACCGGTTCGCTAGCCCCACGGGCTTCGTTAACTACGACCTCCCCCCTCCACGCTTCAAGTCCAACATCGATGTGCGTCGCGAGGAGCCTGTGTTCAGTGGTTCAAAGGAACAGCCGAACAGGGAGGGCAAGAAGAGCCTACCCAAGCGGCTTGCTATCGGCGCTCTTTGGGTTGCTGGTGCGTCGTACTCACTTGGTGTCGTGGGAGAATATTTCAGGACCGGTGGGACAGACGGGAAGGGGCCCAAGGGTCTTTAACCTATTTTCTTTTGTCTTTGCGGAGTACTTTGGTTGAGGGCCCGTTAAGCAACACTTTTGGATACGGAGCATCGGCATTGTCAAACTCGGATGGACGGCATGAAGGCACATGTATTATGGAGTTCCCTTGGTATTTTTGACTTTGTTATGCTATACTAGGATAGTGAATCTTGTGTCCATGAGGTTCCTTACAAGGCAATTCAACTCAATCTTCGTCATCGCTCGTTGCGATTATTGTAACTTTCCCGTCCCTGATTTGTTGCCCCTGAATGACCTGACGTAACCTTCAAGACGGCCACCTTGCGCCGACGGAAACTCCAAGCCCGGATTGATTGGTCATAAAAATCTCAGGCTCTTCAAACAAAGCAAGGCTTCCTCGTTAAGTTAAAAGAGGAGGGAGCGATGAGGTGCCAATCATGACTGCGTCGTCGTGGAGTCGTTGCTCATTTCCGCCCGCTCAAGCCAAGCCTTGGCCAAGATCGTTCATGCCGACCCCGCAAGCACCGATCCGTTGGAAAATGATAAAATTATAATACAATGGACAATGAAGTCGAAGTGAAGTCATCCCGTCGTCCCATGCGTTCTCTCAGCGCCGCTCCGTAAATCCACTCTCGGGCTTCCCGGCCGCCCCGCTCGTGCCGATAATTGTCTTTTGGAGCGCGTGCTTGTACTCTTGCGAGTCCCAGCTCTGGCGCCGGTCGAGCCGTGGCTGCCACGCGTCGGTGCTGCTCATAGCGCGGGCGGCGTCGGCCGCAGTGTGCGGGGTTGTGGGGCTGGTGGCGGCCGTGAGGTTTTGCGAGATACCGGCGGTGTCGATGAGAGGGGTCGGTGCTCGGGGTTGGTCGTTCTCGGGCGGGATGAGAGACTTGTGGGTGGGAGCTGCTGCAGCGGGGGGTGCGGTTGGTGCCATTTTTGGAGGTTGGTGAGATTGTGTGGTGGTGAGGTTGTGTGGTAGGTTGTGTGGTGGTTTGTGTGGTGGTTTGGTGTGTCCGGTGCAGATATGTGGTGTTATAAGTTGTTATTTATGTCTGCCTCGAGAACCGGAGCACAAAACTTCGAGTCGGGGGCGCTTTATGCTAAAAGTTGGCAGTTGTGGTCGTGTGACTGTATCACGATTTATTACCGAAGAGCTGGTACCTTAGCCTCTTAAATGAATGCCGCTTCATCCCCGCGAGCTCTGGGGCTCTCATTCCATGGCCTGACGAGCGGAGGCGACGTGGGCGATAACGGCGTCTGGGATCTGCAATTCCTCATCGTGCATCACCGGTGGCCACCGCCTGTTTTGAGCCTCCAATGGCAGGGAGGTGTCACCTCAGACCGACGTTGAAAGGCGGGGTTCACCTGCCGAGGTGTGGGGATCGCGGTTGCCTCTTGCAGGGAGCTCGGGACTTATCGCGCCAGTGGGTGGCCAGACCCGCCCCTATCGGAGGGCACCTCACGCCACAACGCGCGAGCTTCCAGCATTCCACAACGTCGCGCTGCGGGTTGCTTCGTCAAATCACACTTCTTCCATTCTACTTTTCATCCGGAAATCTGAAGTTCGAGTACACCCTCGTCTGATTGCCATATATGGGCGATTCAGGCCGGTTTATCGGGCTCATTGGGCTCACGAGTCCACTCGATCTTGGGCGCGCCGACGACTCTGGAAACAACTGCAATGGCTTTGGGGTCGGAACCGTGAGCGATCTCGATGTGTTCCGAATGTGCAGCAATCTGGGCTTCGCATGGAACATCGGCCGTTCTTCGTTTCTCTCGTATGGTGATTCTGGCGATTCGCTCAATTCCGTCACGGGCGACAGCCGATGAATTGCATACTCTAGCTCCCTGTCCGGAGGGTCGGGAGGGCGTCGAGGCCGCCGTGGAACCTCCGGCCATATTTGAGCAGGCTGTCCAAGACTACCACCATCAAGCTCCGCGGGGTTGTTCGTGCTGCCGGGTGCCGGTCCATATTCAAGCTCTGGTGGTAGCGGGCGGGTAGGGAGACCGAGCTCCGCGCCAGCAATATCATCATCCCGCTCCACTATCTTCCCCTTTTCATCTTTGGTGCGCCGACCTCGTCGGGGCATCAACCAACTCACAACCAACCCGGGGAGATCTGTGAGCTTGAAAGGCTCCGCGAGTTTCCCGGATTTTCGCTTGAAGAAGTAGATGAGTCCCAGGATCCCGAGCATCACGACAGCCAGCACCGTCAAAATCACGATCACAAATACCGCTGTGTTTCGATCTATCGACCCACTTCCGCTTGTGCTTCCTCCGACAGTCTCCGTTTGGTTGTTGCCGCCCGGCGGTCCTGTCAGAGAGCCTGTGCTCGTCGGAACCGAGAAGATGGTGACAACAGTTCGGATGATTTGGCTTGACGTGGGAGTGGCCTGGCTCGATTCCGTGGGGACTGTTCCGGTGGCGACCGCTTGCCGCCTCAGACCTGGCGTCAGCGGATGAGTCTCGAGGATATCAAGGTCTGAATCACGCCATCGTATTTGCATCGCCGGTCCAACCGTGACAGCAGCACCAGGTTCGGTAACCGCTTGACTCCAACCCCATACGCCGCCACGAAAATCGGTTGTGTCTGTCGTACAGCTCATCCCGATCGGCACGCAATATGCGACGGTCTCTCCTGGCATCACTGGCGGGAATCCCTCCTCCATCCTCGCCTTCCTTAATCCGCAGCCAAGCCCCACAGCGAATCCACGTGGGCATATCGCCGGTGAATAATAGTGGAATCCTCCGCCTTCCAAATTCTTCGGCCATGCTGGCGGATCACAGCTCGTCGGGCCTGTCCTTGGGAATATTGGAAGTTGTGAAGGCAACCTTCTGCCTGTGATGAGCCAGCTGGTTGGACATGGCGGTGTGAAGACGGATGTTATCGCGGCCAATGGCGCGGTGCCGCCGTGTGCAAGAGCGGTGGTCATTGCTCTGTTGCGCGCCTATCCGTCGCTTGGTATATGGTGAGCAACATGCTCAGAGATGTGCATCGTCCTAAGGTGCTCGACAGGCGACAATGGTCTGATGATGGGACGACCGGACGCACAGCTGGCTCACCGCACACGCTCGTCTTGCTGGTTTTAGGGTCGAGGGCACAGCAAACTCCTTGAGCGCCCCCGCTTGAGGTGCACGGCTAGCATGGGAGCTTGACCCCAGCATTGCGGGACAAGGCAGATCTCGGGGATCCACGCTTTGCATTGTTGTGATGCCCAGGATCCATCGCGTTGATCAAACCTTCAAACCGCCCGAACCAGGACGTCCATCCGTTGGTAGAAACACCGGCGCCAGCCGGAGCGAGCAAGCGCTGCGGTGCACCTTCTTCTCCAGGGCTCACAAACGCGACAGTACCCGAAAGGCTCTTCCCCTTCTGTTGACCACTCACGCCGCAACATTGCGGCCCAGGCAGCCCCCCATTGACACGTCAACGTGGGATCTCACATGAGACACCATTGCCGCTACGACAGAAGTTCCCCAGTGCACGGCTCAGATCCCCAAACACTTGGTAGGGGCCGGGGTGGGCCCCGAGCACCCATGTAATCGGCATGAGGGATCGATCGCAGGCCAACAACCATTGCGATGCCCAGTTGCACATGCTTTCTGTTGAACTTCCCCCCACAATGTTCCCCTGAAAAGCCTTCCATCACAGCGCTGCATAACCAAATAGAGGCAAATGCGACTCAACGAGACAAGAGCCCCCGTATCGCGGCATACGCCCCCAAAAGCCGGGTCCGCCAGGTCGGCTCCCACATGCTTGGCATTCACGGCCGTGCTCCCCATCCAAAAGGTTTCATCTGGGACTGCGGATGCACCGCTACGTGCCTCCGCCAGCTGTTCTTGAGCTTCTTACTGTTGCGCTTGACCGCTTTGCATGTTCTTCCAACCCAGCACAGCCCGGAGTTGCTGTGCTCGGGCCTCGCGAACGATAGGGGATTTTTTACCTGCCTGCCTTTATTCGCTGCTCACATCCCGTTTTCGCTTGGCGGTTAGACCTGATTATCGGTACCTGTCGCAGATGGGTCGGGGATTTTTATGTCAACGGCCACCACCCCACCTTTTATTGGCTGTGTTCTTGCCAGTACTCCCAGCTTACAATCGTCAGCATTGTAGGAGCTCATCGCCAGCGTCTATCTTCCCTGCAACAAATCCGGAGATCTCACTGCAAGCCAACGAGCTTGTCCAGGCGGCCAAAAGGCAGCTGGCCGAGCGGGATGCATTACCTTACCTACGATCCATGAGCAGTCTGTCCACCTCAATGCGCGTCACTTTCTTGGGCCGCAAGTCATTCACTCAGCAATAATCCCACTGGCGTGCCCACTTGTCTCTTCACTGCCGAGGATAACGCGGAGTGTTCAAATCCAAAGCGAGGAACTTTTGCTCGTCTCAGAGATTTAACAGCTAAAGGGTCTAAAACGTTGATTTTGCTGCCTAGCAGGGGACAGCACCTGTTTCGTCGTAGAGAAGCCGCTTTGAGCTTCGGTTCTGGAGGATGTCTGGTGCGCATCCCATTGCGTTCCCCGGTTGACTGGTCCAGCTGGAAACCCTCTCAATTTCCAGGACTCGGATCTGCGCGGGGATTTCCCCGTTGCGCTTGGTTCAGACACCAATATGACAACATGAGTACGCCCTTTATTTTCCTACCCGACTGGCCGGCTCTCTGGACTGAAGGATCTGGCCCCTTTTCCAGCCCGACAATTGCGGCCGCTTCCACCGCATTTGGAGCTGCCAGGTTACTTCTCCCCCGTCTCGAAAACATCCAGCGGCGCCCCCAAAGCTTTACAGACCTCTCCCTCCCCGAAAGGAATCTGACCCCCGTTCCACTGCAACAGCCTCATCGTTGGCTTCTCTGCATCCACCGCCTCCCACCGCCCAGTCTTCTCCACCTGGCTGAGGGTGTGAAAATGGCCCCTGGCCTGCAAGTACCCCTTGTCCGGGTTCGGATCACCGGTCCGCGCGAAGGACGTCCAATAATCCACTGCCAGCTGCATGAAAGGTACATCGAGCCCGTCGCGGTCGGGGTAGCCACTGCGCTGCAGTGTGCCGAACACAATCATCTGCTCGCCTGCGTGACACTTCATGTACTCACTGTCGGGGTCTCCGTCGGGTCGTGCGGCTGTCTTGGGTGGGACGCACCATGGACGTGTGTAGCCGGCCGAGTTGTAGGTGCGGTTGAACTGGTAGAAGTAAGCCGAGCGGAAGGCATGGTGCTTCACGGCACTGTAAGTCGTGGCGAGGCCGTAGCAGGTAAACACGGCGTCGGTGGCGATGCGGACGGTGGTGTTGAGGATCTGTGCAGGGGTGAGGATAGTGGCGACGCCTGACGAGTTGGCGGGGATGCCGGAGAAGGTGGAGATGTTGGCCGGCTTGTCGAGTCCAAGGAAGGACGAGGCGTTGGAAGGCATCGAGAACTGTCGCCCAACCTGGGCGTTGAAGTAAGCAGCGAGGGTGGTATCGTTGGCCGGATAAGCGTCCGCGTCGATATTGACACCGGCCTCGTCGCGGTTAACACCCGTCATGACAGTGACGTTGGTCGCGAAGCTGGCAGCCGTTTGGTTGACGACGAGTTCGTGATAGGTGAGGTAAGTGCCGTCCACGACGAAGCCGCTGATGACGGCGTCAGCTTTTCGGTCTTAACATGGCGCCATCATTGCAGGGGAAGTTTGACTTACTTGGCGTTGGTAGGGAGATTAACGAGCTCGAACCCGCTGAGTTTCCCAAGGCACGCCACAGCGTCCGTCGCGTTCAAGCAGCCCGCAGCGCGCAAGACACTCTTTGTCGTCGTCTCGTAGTTGTTCTCGAGCGAGTCGTAGTTCATGTACCTCAGGATCTTTCTCCCGTCGGGGTATCCATCAGGGCTAGACTGCTTGATGGCGCGCTGGAACAGGCCCTTCGCCTTGGCCGTACCGAGCAATACATGCACACCCATTGCACCGGCCGATTCTCCGAACAGCGTGACCCTGGTAGGGTCTCCGCCGAAATATTCGATGTACTTGTTCACCCACTCCAGAGCGCTGAGAGCGTCGGAGAGGGCATAGTTGCCCTTGTGTACGCCATCGTTCAGGTTCAGAAAACCGATGGACCCGACTCGGTAGTTGACCGACACCGACACGACGTCTCCACGCGACGCGAGATTCGTTCCGTCGGTGTTGGGATTCTTGCCCGAGCCGGATGTCCCGCCACCGCCGTACAGGTACAACATGACAGGCTTCAGATTAGCTCTGTTCTTGGCCTTGCTGTCGCCCATGCGCGGGAGATAAGGGGTCCAGATGTTAGCAAAGAGGCAGTCCTCGCTACTACCGTTCTTGACCTCTCCCACGGGCTGCGAGCAGTCAGCCCCAGCTTCTGTGGCGTCCACCTCGCCTGCGTCCTCGAAGCTTGCGGCCTTGGAGTACGTGAAGCGCTCCGGCTTGTTGGCGAAACGCACGCCGCGGAATTTGAAGGTGTGGTAGTCGCGGTAGCCCGTCAGCTGCTTGTTCTCGACGAAGTGGTCGAGCTGCCATTCTCGCGAGTTATTCGCAAAGTACCTGGTTGAGACCGGGGCCGACTGTGAGCATAGCGCCGGCACCTCGCTGAGACAGTCGAGATCAAAGATCTTTCCAGAGGTGTCAATGCCCCGACAGTTGTCGGAATCGTCCTCCTTTTTAGAGACCCAGTAAATTTGGTCCTTTTGGGCGAGTCCCTGGTAGACTTGGTAGGCCAGAGAGGAGTTCAGGGCGTCGTTGAAGTTGGCCTTTTCTGGGTTCCAAAGTGTCTCGCCGAGCAGCATGCAGGATATGGTTGCTGATGAGTATTGGCTGGGTTGACTGACGAGGATTGCGGCAGAAGTGCCGTTGTTTTCGGCGCCTGGTGGACAAGTCAGTTCAAAGTCATGAGTGGGACAAAATTCAAAGGGCGTACCATCGAGGTTATTCTTCGACAGAATCGTCAAACCTCCCCCCACCCAGAGAGCTTAGGCTCCGCTGACCGCAAATACTGCAGCCGCAGCAAAAATGTTCCGGAATGTACTCGTTTTTCCCATTGCGAACTGTTGCGCTCAGGACAAAAATGTGGACAATTCAACGAGAAGCACCGGCAATCCGCAGCTTCGCTCTTGGCCGTGGGTTGCATATAAATGCATTACCTACTTACCCCAACCACAACCACAACATTTCCCTCGTTCCAATATCAGCCAGGGCGGAATACCGGACAGGCGGTTTAAGCATGCTGGACATAATCTGCGTATATCACATGCAGATTAGCCGGCACCAGACTGCCAGCCGCACCCGGAGCGAACCCGCCCCCTCCGGCATCCTTGGGATGGATGCGCTGCAAACGATGCTGCAGGGAATGTGGGAGGTCGGGATCTTGGCGCCAGCATTGTTCGGTCAAGATGTTGGATGAGACCTCAACATCAACTCGGGACCGAGTTACGCATGTTGGTGTTTTCTGGCGCTGGTAAGCTCTAGTCTAGGACCCTACGTCTCTCGCGGGCCGCTCCGGCTAAATTTGCCTGGAATTCTACGAAGGGAAACGGACATGCGAAAAGCGGAGCGAGAGTATCCAAACCCGGAAAGTTCAGGTGCGGGACGGGATTGTGTCTGTTCAAGTCTGGGGCCAAGCGCAGCAGGATATAGAGACCGGACATAGAGACCCGGGTACCTGCGTTTCCGAGCTTGCTTATATCCAAATCGATCTCGTCGGAGGCAGAGGTCAGGAAGCTGGGTTGGCGCAGTGTGGCCTCGAAGTTGATTTTAGCTGGCAATTCTGGGGCGATAGCTATCGGCAGCATAGTGCCTCTATACTGGGAAACTTTCAGTCACCGGGAATCATGCGACGGAGAGTGTAATAGGGGCAACGGAGACAAACACACCTGGGACCAAGAATTATTGTAGCCACCGGTCGGAGGCGAGAAACCACTGGCGGCCCGAGAGATGGCTTCTGATGATCGGCTTCCAGGGTTGAAACGCGCCGCATCGTAGAATCTAAGGCGGGTGGTGGACTGAGAGGGTTGGCGCCAACTCGCTCACTATCGCCTGGTGCTTCCAGGAGCGCGAGTTCCCCCAGCCCTGGAAGAGCACCAAGCACAGCATCGCCATCCAAGACGGCTCGTCCATCGCCGCCGCGCCCACAGGCAATAGCCGCGATCTCCGCCTCTACGTCGGCGGCACAGACGGCGCAATGAAGCAGTACCAGTACAACATCAAGACCAACGCCCTCAGCAACGCCATCAGTACGTCCCCCCTCCCTTTCCCCTCCATTTCCCCTCCCCCCCCCCTACCAAACCCCCCCCACCCCCCCCCCCCCCCCCCCCCCCCCCCCCCCCCCCCCCCCCCCCCCCCCCCCCTCCCCCCCCCCCAAAACCCCCCCCCCCCCCCCCACCCACCCCCCTC
>Ga0247780_1001096_pt1 | contig 19072 bp, 15 predicted proteins | sample UWRJL079202R5_FD_179927 | JGI IMG/M metagenome (GOLD analysis project Ga0247780, IMG submission 179927) | Plant litter microbial communities from Arlington Agricultural Research Station in Wisconsin, United States - UWRJ-L079-202R-5 | ecosystem: Environmental > Terrestrial > Plant litter >... | reverse complement strand
CAAGAACGCTAGACTCCACTGCCAACCTCGTATTCAGTCAGCCAACCTCGCTTCGCAGAAGCGAGTGTGGCCAATGCACTCCGTGCACTGGCCACCCTCACGGCTATAATAACACAGCTTCCACTCTCGAAGATAGAAATAATTAATTACCTTTAACACACACTGCTTTCCAATGCTTTAACTCCTTTTACATCTCAACACCTGTACCTTTAGCTGTCTTAAATTTCTACTTTAAAGTCAGTCTGTAACGACCTGCACCTCTATAGTTAACTCTTTTAAGACTTCTTTAAAGATTAAGTACATTACGTCTTAGGGTTCTTCCTCTTCTTTTCCTTTATCTCTTAAGTTGTATTTATCTATCTAAGTGCAGTTTTCTTCGTTTCCTGCTATCCTAATGTAAACGTCTCTTAAGTTAAACTTAACGTGCTTACCCCTATCCGTGACTAGCTTCTAACTAACTTACTTTAACGATAGGCATTACTATACTATATAGCTTTTCTTATTATAGTTAAAGTATTAGACCTGAGATAAGTCTTTAAACTGTTTCTGTTACTGTTATTATTAAGGTTTATCACAGTTAAGTTAGTTCTGTTAATTTACTATACTAATATCTATTAAACTAAGGTAATAGCTTATCGTAATTAACTAGTTCCCCTTCTTAGGTTTGCTTAGCTAATAGGAAGCTTATTCCTTCGAAAAGGTCTTTTAATAATAGTAATTATAATACTAATTATCAGCTTTAATAGCTATTTTAACTAACTTTTAAAAATAATCTAATTAGTCTTCTTAATAAAGGTCTTTAATTATATACTCCTTTAAGCTACTTTAGAATAATATTACTAATGCTTTTTAGCTGAGTTTAGTCTTCGTAGCCTTTAGCTTAAAGTGTGTGGAGAACTTAAGTATTAAGGATGTCTGCCTTAATGTTATAAGGCGTTACTTAGCCTATTTTAAGGTGTTTAGTTCTTTAAACTTTATTTAGAGTTAATCGACAAACACGTTAAAGTTGTCAAAAAGGGTTTAAGTCTTAAGGGCTTCCTTATATACTTTATCTATAGAGAGATTGTTAATTGTCTTTACGTGTAGTTTATACTAGTAAGCTGTTACTTTGTCTAACAAGGCTTTAGTAAACTTAACTTTTCCTTCTTTTTTAAAGAACTGCTTATTATAATAAGTAACGTAACTTTAAAGTTAAGCTATTTAAGACTTTAATTACGTAAAGTCTCCTTTAAAGCGTAAAGGAGGGGGGAGTTTTACTTATTTCTTCTATAAGCCTTTAAAGTTATTATTCTTTAGCTTAACGGTATTAAGTTAAGCTTAGAGTTTCTTAATAAGACCGATGTAGCTTTTAGTGTCTTTAGGGAAAGCTTTATTAAGTTCCTTAACTAGCCTTTACTGGTTAAAGTTTAATTCTTTAAAGCGTGTAGCTAACTTATTAACAGTGGAGAGCTAAGGTTAAGTTTACGTTTCTTTAAGCTCCTTACCTTTTCTAAAGGTTGATATATTAGTAGTAAGAGGGGGGTAGTGTCTAGGAATTTAATAAACAGTGTTTAGAACTAGGACGTTAGTATTATATTATAACCTATACCCGACACAGGCCTTAAGAGGATTAGTATAGGTTAAGACAGAACGTATAACAGGACGCTAACAGGTAAGGGGCGTTCTGAAGGCAGCTTATTAAGCTAACACTCCTAAACAGGGGTTTAATGTTACTATAAGTTACTATCACTATAATACACAGAGGTAAGTCTAAACAGTAAGATATAAATAAACAATTAAATATTAACGTGAGGAACTAAAGTCCCTTATAGTAGTTATAAGCATAACTATAGCTATTTATACTAACTAGTTAAGAGGTACTTTGTACTTTACTTAGTCCGTTATGCTTAGTGGTAGACTACGTAGTTACGGCTAAGCAGTTAACTAAACGGTACTTAGTGTTGTTAGTCCTTATGGGCCATTAAGTATTTTCTTACTGGTTGTAGGGGCTTCTGGTCTTTGCACCCCTGGCCCAGTGCGCCTGGACAGTGTACACCGTCCTCCTGCACTGTTCTTCCTGCGGAGGATTCGTCAGGCCGCCCTGGCCCAAGTGACAGCCTGTAGGGTCGTTATAAAGAAGTGTCTATAATGATAAGTTCTTTAGAAAAATGGATAATTCGACCTAGGCGTAACCGCTTTAGAGACAATAGAAAAGGTAATGAGTAATACTTTGGAATCTGGATATAATATACATGATTTATCAACGTGTTAAAATTGCAGGTTTTTTCTTCTCCTTTAGTTGGAGTGAAGGAGAGCGCGGCTAGGTGGTGGTAGAGGTCTTAAAACTGGGTCCTTATAACTCTACTGCCATTTTAGACCCGTGGCAACTGTAGCTGAGGCAGCCCAGAACTGTGACCCCCTCGCTCAGTCTGGCTCAGTCTAGCTCAGGCCAAGGCGGCAACCGCTCAGTTCCGAAGAAGGAAAGGGAAACTCATGGTGTCGATTTTAGGGTCGTGAACTTTATGTTTCATGATGCGTGTCGAGATTTCTTACTGGCGCTAAAGGGGATAGTGGAAGGGAACGGTACAGATAACTGCCTTGATAACATCTGGCGCGTCCCCATCGCATGGCACTACAATTAAAGGCGGCAAGGGGATCATCCAAGTGAAGATGAGACGGCCTTGGTGGTGGGTTTCCAGGTATTGACTCGAGGAAAATTGACATCGCCCGGGCTCTAGGGGGCCTCGCAATCATTCGACCTGGAGGTTAAGGAGTCCAAGAACGACACGACGCAGTGGACAGCGCATCAGCTACAATTGTCTAAACAGTACACGAGCGAGTGAAAGGCTCATCAGCTGCGGTGTTTCGTCGACGATATAGGAAGACCGGGACTGGGACTGATGGACGTGACGTTGGAGACCAAATCGCTGTATTCGCTAGTGGGTACTCCACATTTGTTGTCGTGAGGTGTTCATATGCAATGAAACTCTGTATCGTTTGGTGGGCTTGACGTATATGTACGAGCTGATGGAGGGCGAGGCTCTCGAAGGCCAAGTTACGTTTCATGATATATCTTGTATGAGGCGTTTATCATCTGGTCGTTCAGGAAGTCACAGCCCTGGATAGTTGTTTTTTTATCACTTAGTGTGCGCCAAAACAACGCCACGGTACCATTTTCTAACGATAGGCTTGCTCAACATTTTGGTCAGCGGATTGGTTTGGCGTTAAGAGGTATAGGAGATCTTTATACCCCTCTGGCAAGAAGAATGTGTTTTCATCTCTAGCAACTATCAACACCTCCTCTGTTCATGTCTTTCACGGCTGATTCGATTGGTCTCCACCCAATCTCTTACCCTTGTCAGTGTCGCAAACCGACAATCATTCGGAGGTTGTACTGGATGATAGGACATATCCCTTGCCATATCAAATAGCTAGTCTCTTTGATGTCCACTATCGTATCCCAACAGCTGATACAATTCGATCACCCACCCCGAAGAGAACCGAAAACGGATCTCAATGCGGATTGGTATGGGGATATACTCGGCCTCGTTGACGACGTTATTGACTATCACGTCGCGTACAGCTCCCGCAGCAAGGCGACCATCATGTTCATGCCCGCCGTGACGCCGAAGCTCGCGCACCTAGCGGGAGCTGGGCACCCAGGTGGTGCTGCAGCCGAACGGGACGATGCGCACCTGTTGTGGGACTGGCGGCCCCACTTGCCCTGGTCTATTACAGGCCACCACAGTTTGTGGGTAGATAGTTGGCTCCAGACAATCAACATCACCACTTGGAACAATCGCTTCGTTTATGTGACCAGTCTGGCTATAAAGCCTAATAAGTTTAGAGCCCTCTGATCTTTCTTTGAAGGCTTTATCTTCCAAAATCCCTTTGTTCCACCTCTTAAGCCAGAAAACTGAGCATCTTCGAGCCAGTTGACTACCAGAATCACCACCATCTTGCAATCATTCGTGTGGTACAAAACCACTGCACTAAACACCCAGCAAAAGTGAATCCACTGATACTAGCATTTAGTAACAGCAACTATATTCCACACGTTCCACAATTCGCAAATCTACAGAATCGGAACTATATACCCCTATCGAGAAGCAATACTGCAAATCGCTCTGTTTCTTGGAAATCCCGCAGTTTCGAGCAAATCCGCTAAGAGAATGCCGAGAGCGGGGGTGGCGGGAATAAAGCATTTGATGCAGTCAGCAATTTAGGTGGCGAATAGTAAGCTGAATAGTCCGAGATGGGATTGAACTGAATATAAGCAAACCCGGGATGATGCCGATACTGGGATGAAGAATTATATTACCTGCGCTGCACAACTTGACCGGTAGGATCAAAGGGCCTTAACTGCGCCTTTCTTTCCAGATTCTCAGGCTCAAGTTGTTACGGCCTGTCTAACCCACCGATGGCGCAGCACCTATACTGTGTTGTGAATATATTGACTGCGATGCAAGTAAGGCTGACACACTGCTTGAACCAAAGCTGTAAGGTAAACCGCGATAGTTCGTGAAACCACCATGATGACAGTTCGTATATACTTGCATTGTGGGGATATTGCAACATATTTAATCGCATCGTAGGGATATTGCAACATCGGCATGGCCAACCTAGGTACCCAGTATTGAAGCCTAAACACTCCACTGCAAGAAAGTACAAATAGATGCCCTCAACCCTGCGATTGATACCTGGCTTTGGATCAGAGCAGTCAACATCGGCAACGAATCTCAAATTTTCATCTCAATCTTCCAGTTCCTGAACAGACGTCGACCTGAACATGAAGCTCTCCTCGTCGACCCAGGCCGTTGCTGCGGCTGTCGGTTTCCTTCTGCAGTTTGCAGAGGCGGTAAGAAACTCCATGACTTTACATGAGGTGGAGGGTAGAGTCTGACTTGGGGTTTTCAGAAATCAGTAGCAAGCGACCTATTTGGCTGGCAGTACGAACTGGACGCGACGGCACCGGCGATCACGACCAAGGACGAAATGTACGCCACGGCCAATGCATACAACCAAACGGTGTCAATTGAGCTTGTGGGCGGAACCATGATGCTAGTTGACCAGATATCGAAGACGCAGGTGGCCACGCTCAGCGGTGCTCTCGACGAATGGGCGCGCGCGGCCTATCCCAGCCCCTCAACTATCGCTGACATGAAGAAGAGCGGCGAATTGCCCGGCGCCAAGGCCGAGCTGAACGGTCTCCTTGCCGCTGTGGCCGCTGGAACGCCCATGACCAATGCACTGGCTGCCCGCAGAGCGGACCAGGAGGCTGGGGGCCCAGGCTTGACCAAGAGGGTTTGCGCCTGCCCCGTTGTCATCTTCTCCTGCCAGTTGAATGGCTGTGGTGGGGCGTGCATCGTCATATTCTGCACTGGCTGAGGTACCTAGGTACCTAGCAAACATGTCAAGGCTGCGCAGTTTGGATGAAGAGAGAGCATGGGTCTCAAACACTGTCGCTACCTGTCAATGCAGGTTATTTAGGTACCTGATGTATTTGTAGGCATATCTTATCTTGCCTACACTACACTCGAGAGATGCTGTTAGTTGTGCTGTCTAAAACCCTATACGGAACTACCTGATACAACTAGGCTAAACCGTGACCATGCCCGCATCCTGTGCCTCTTGTGTTCCTCTTTGTGCCTCTTCGGTGCGCCAATATCCAGGCAGGGCCTCGCGCTTACCCCTCTTCCTTCGACCAGACATTAGACACCCAAAACCGGCTCTTGTTCCGGCGGATGTGTCCGAGGTATACCTGTGTTAGTACCCGGGCCTGTATTAGCCGAGCTTACTCCCCTTGCGCGTCCTGTACACTTTATGACGCTGGTTAGGATGTGATTGATATCTCATCATATCATCACAACGCACTAGACTACGGGGGAACTAAATCATCCTATTGTTCGGGCGATGATAGAAAGAGAAAAGGGGTGCTGGAGGGGAAACCAGAAATGAAGAAGATTGAAAGGGCGACAGTCATGATTATGATCATTGAGACGGTGCCGATGAACGTGATTTTATGGCATCTTGCAGGCATTGCTTTCTCTTGTTCTTTGCTTCGAGTGGGCAGTAGAGTGAGTGTTGGGAATAACACAGGATGATGGCCAAGGGGGATGAATTACGTTCGTTTTGGGTAGAGCATAGCTGAGCCATTAGCAAGAGCCCGGGGTAATTGAAAGGGGAAAGAACGAAGGGGGGAGATACACAGATAGGTGCCGAGAGGAATCGACTTTCTATCGCCACTTGGGATGTGTGCATGGAATGCATGCGGAGACTTGCAACGCTGCACGCACAAGCATGAAGAGGCCCGGCTGTGTTCAGTGAGCTTCCAAAAGCAGTATCGTTTCAGATTAATAAGTATCCGTCAGATTTCGAGTTAGCTACGACTCCCACACCTATCTCTCATCTCTCTATCTTGTGGTTGTCAAACATTCTATTTGTGATAATCTTGGCGATCCCTCCGCGATAGCGAGTTTCACCTTCTGCTAAAATTACGTTTATTAAAAGTAGTAGTGTGCTGCTGTGTTAGCCCTGTCAGCTAGGAGTTTAGTAGTAGCTGTTGAGAGTGGGCGACATCATAGGTTGACAAACGGGCTTCAGGGACTCCATTCACCAAATTAGAGTGCTGAAGGAAGCCGGATTAGTGGAAGCCGGAGCCTTCTAGGCGGGGCACTAGTTCGCGCGACGGATCTAGGCATTAAAACCCTAGGCGTTTAGGCCCTCTATATTTAGCATCGCTTTTTACAGTTTTACGGAATGGAATGCCTTGATTTGAACAATAAGAGCCCTCCGTATGAACCGTGACAGGCCTGCGTGAGGAAGAAAGCCTTTGTCCATATCTGACCGTCTCGATTGCAAACTAGATCAGCTGGCTACTGCCGACCGTTGCGAAGCGCGCCCTTGTGGAGGAAAATCCATTGCACAAGACTTCCGTATTCGGCCAAGCCCCTGGAGGCCATGGGAATGTTCCGGATCAGGATGGCCCAGTCGAATCAGAGGGACTGGATCTGGCCGGCTTACAGGAAGTAGGTGTGATGGTCAAGTTGTGGGGTTTGTTTGCCTTTGCTCCCCACTGCTGCTTCATCACTTGCGCAGCTTATTCGCTGTCTCCAGAATTTGCCTTTTCCTAAACCCTATAAATATGCCTCGCCAAGAATAACAATGTTATTTAGCATCGCCACTAATCCTATAGCTTAATGGTGGTCTAATGATGGTTAATTAATTGTTACTTCAATGTCACTGCGGTTGTTATGTCTCAAGTCTCGAAGAGATACTCAACCTATACAATCCTGCTTTTATAAATTCTCGTGGCTCTTTCCCTTAGTGTACATGCAATTCACAACATTATGTGTTAGGCCGTGTCAGCTGCGAAGTAGCTGAGTCTGAGTACCCTAGGCGTCACCCCGGGCTTGTTCCCAAATACCAATAGCCCTTGTGCCAGCCGTTCGCCACTATACATGAGGTCGCTTCTAATGCAATGATTCCAATGGCTAGGCAGAAATATTGGTAGGTTACATTCCAAGGCAGAAAGACCTTGGTAGTTAGTTTGACTGTGATGTCACATTCCATACACGAGGATTGACAGCGTGCGGGAGAACGTCGGCTGAGGGAGGCTTTGCAAGTGCCAGCCCTATCCAAATCTACCTGAGAAACAGCCGTCTGTAAAAGTCAACCTAGAATTCCCTTCCTTCATCCCTCTGAAAAATCCGCCGATTTATTAGGTGTTGTTGCGCACCGAAGTGGCTGAGTGTGCCTAATCCGTTTAACATAAACAATAGGTCAAGCTATCAATTCTCTAAAGAATAGTGCATAATCCTCTCAAATCCTTTCAGGCAGTTTTCTTAATTGGGCATTGGACAGGCTAAGTCCAAAGGTCGTGGCTGAAGGTCCTCCTAACTGATAGGTCAGCTCGCCACCTACAGTATACCGTGCCGTACCTGCCGACGAGAGCGGTTACACAAAAGGCAGCCGAACGGCAAAAGTGTCACCTATTTGTCACCTATTTGTCACGTAGCTACCTGATGATATTACAACAGGCAGTAAGAAGTCTTCTTGAACTTAACGCTTAATGTTATTGGTCAAAGTGGCCAGAAGTATAAGGCTTAACCCTGTGCCCCTAATGTCCAACCACACCCCTTTATAGGAAGGTAGCACAAAGCTTGCACTCATGCTAGGCCCTTTTGCAACACGCCTTAGTGTAAAGATACTATTGGTAGCTCCACTGTTGGTACCTCTGCAGAATCAACGAATATGCCTTGATGCAGATGATCTGAATGATGATGTCTCTACTTTTACGCAGCTGTCACTTAGCTAGTCTGTCTGCAGCTTAAGCGGCAAGGTCAATCGCTGTGACAACGAGGCCGCCGAGGGACAAACAGCTATTTAACTATATAAGACGCCTTGATCTCCTTGGAAAAGGGAGCTCTTCTAGCAAAAATCATACCATCTTCACTGACTTCCCCACGCCCTCTCTTTCACAACTTCACGCCAAAAACGCCCCAAGCTAACAGCAAAGTCCGTCAAGAATACCTCCCTCTTCCCAGCATCTCCCTCCTAACTTTCTTATAGCATGATGCTTAACAAGATCTCTCTTGCCGCTATCACGGCATTCGCCCTCTTGGCTAATGCCGCAGTTGTCGACTTATTCAGCGACCCGGACTGCCGTGACCACGCCGGGTCCCGCAACGTCTTTGACAACACCTGCGCCAGAACTGGAGGCTTCCAGTCTTTCCGGATTACCTCAGGAGGTGGTAGTGGTCAACGCGTCACGGCGTACAGCCGCAATGACTGTGTTGCGCCTTCGACCTCGTGCACTGGTGCGGACCAGGTTGGGGCGTGCTTCAGGGCTACGAATGGCCAGGGCGGGAGCAATGCCCTCAGTTCCTATACTTTCTGCGGCTAAGGTCTAACGGTCCCCATCACTTCTTCGCTCATTTTTTGAAGTTGCAAATGATGGATCCGATGAGGAGGGGGGGTTGGAGGATGTGTGAAAGGGATTGGAAGCTTGGTGTCGTTCGTTTCTGTAACTACAATACTTTGACCTGAATATACTCCTGGCCAGGACTTCTCTCTATGAATAGTGATCGTGCTCTTCTAAGGTATGCTTAAATAAGATCAGGTCATGAGCCTTTGCTAGCAGGGCTCGCATCGTTATCACACCACTATCACCATCCCACCAATTTATAGCAAACCACGTGGTGTGGCAAAAATAAGTGGTATTGGTAGTGCGACGTTCAGCAATCGAGATATTACGTCACGGCATTTATGCCTCTGAATCTCTCCATTTAGCCCACGAATGGCCTTGCTCGAATGTGGCGAAGTGGCAAGAGCCAATATGATGTAACTGGCCACTCAGAAGAAGCCCTTCAATTAAGGGCGGCGGGTAAAATAGCATGCACTTGACAATTGCTGCCAGCTGGACTGCTATAGGATGCTGAGCATTTCCCTAATGATGATTCATGGCGATGACGGCACCGGCGGAAATACTACACTTCACATTTAGTATAAAAGTGGAATTAATTGGATCATCGTTTCGTCAGGATGAAGATCTAGAAGATGATAGAATTTACAGGCAAGTATATATTTGCAGATCATCCCAGACCCTTCTGGTAGCACGCTATGAATAGAAATATAGGAGAAAGGGAGAGGAGAAGAGGAAGAGAGGATAGAGAAGAGTGAAACAAATGTGCTATTTTATAGCTTTAGCTGTAATAGCTTCGCCACCACTTCCTCCCAGTTCCCAGCAGCTAAATGCAGCGGCGGCAGCCGGCCTCCATCCTTCACTACGGTGGCGGCTCCCGTCTACAATAGTAACATTACCAATGATTCCTTCCAGCTATGTTACCTGCTGTCGAACTGCAGCGGCAGTTCTTGGCGCTCAGGCGCGCAGGTGCCTTACCGCTCCAGGCTAGGCTGGAGCGCAGGAGCCTTTCGTCATATGCTCTCTTCACACACAGGGAGCTTTCTTTTGTATTTAGTCTGGGAGCTTCGCTCCCCCCCTTTCTACCTAATCAAGTCACTTTGCAACTGCACTTCCGCTGCTCCCATGAGCTCCGTACCCTCAGTGAAACGTTCCACAGCCACCAAACCGAAAATGGGGTTAAAATATATATCAAGGTCACCCGGCGCATCCCAATTTGACCAATTTGAAGGGAGCCTTCCGCTCTTCTGACGCCAGCGCCACAGAGATAGACTGATGATTCGAGAAAGGCTTGGGTAATTCTTGTCTTCCGGGCGTGCTCTCTTGCAGGCTGCTGCATATTTGAGTGCAGGTGGTGACAACCGATAATCGTGATACGTTAGTGAAGGCCACCAATACAAGCTGCCCTGCTTATCGCCAGCCTTTCAGAGCAAATCATGTCGTCTAGCACTACACCATGATATATCGCCCTATTAGGTAAGAACCAGACCATTGCAGCCCCTCAAATCCGTCACCTGAAACATTCTCGTGAGCGTTGGAAAAAGCAATTCAGCTCCTAACCCGAGCACCGACATTCGTACACTATTTGTTGTCGATGACAATCATAGCCCAGGGCTACAAAACTATACTCCGCCCGACCGCTGCCGTCTTTGTCTTCAATTCAGAATGCATTCCACGAACGCTGTGTTACTCCCCGACGTCTTTGACCCCAAAGTCGTGAGACTCGGCTACATCTTGCGCAACCCCCTCGAGCCAAGCGTCAAGAAATTCGTCCCGTCGGAGGAAGCCCTCCAAGACGCCGCCGCCGAGATGGGCGACGAGGTCGTCACTCAGCCTTTCCGTGCTACGCTCTCCCTCGATAAGACGGGCTCCTTCTCGGTCAGCGTCACCCGGTTCCTGGGCATGGCCGTGGGCGGCGAGCACGCCCGGTTTCTCGAGGTGGAAGCGGAGCGTCTGACGGAGCAGTCCTTTGCGGACGCGGATGCCGCCCTCGCCAGGATCTGCCGCGACAACACAGCGCTGGAGGAATGGATCAAGCCATTCGCCAGTCTTCGGAAGCCCGTGTACTTTGTTATCGGCATGCAGACGCTGCACAATGCCACGTTCAGGACGGCCGTCGGATCCGGTGCGACCGTGGAAGCGTATGCTACGCTCCCTATCGACGCGTCGGCGCAGATGATCCCGGTCAACGTCCGCGCCCAGCTGACTAGACGAGGAACCGGCACGTCAGGAGGCACCGTGAGCGGTGTGTTTGGGCTGAAGGTGCTCAAGGGAACCTGGTCCATCTTCCAGGCCGCCGAGAGGCCCCGCTGGGAGGGAAAGCCGTACTGGACCTGGGTATATGAAACGAAAGGAGGGGCCGATGTGGAGAAGCTTACGGGACTCGAGCTACATGAGTTGGATCAGGACGATCTGGAGGAGCTACAGAGAGAGCGGTGGGCTGACGAAGAGGAGGCAGCAGAAGATGACGACGACGACGATATTTGACGCCGCGCTATTAGCACCGAGACTAGATTTGATTACATTTTAATAATCACTACGCAATAGCATCACGTCGTCACCGCTATGCTGCCACGCAGATGAACGGCGCCCAGTACAGTGGTTCGCCACGAGTTTCTGCATCGCTCCTGGAGCGTCCCCCGACTTGAAGTGTCGCTGCGTGGCAGGCCTCCGCAACACAGCGCGTAGTAATGACGCCTTGATGGTAAGTGCCGAGGTACTCGTAGAACCCCTCGACAAAGTCTCTTGTCTGCTTCTGCGCAACCCCCCACAACGACCCGACAACCCGAGGGAAGCCGGCGTCAAACAGTGACGATGTCAGCTGCAAACTTTCGTCCTGCAGATTGTCGACCCCGCTGTTGGCAGTGAAGCAGGCTGATAGCAGGACAAGCTCGGACTTGATGTTTAGGTTGTCAATGACCTTGACGGTGAGCGGATCGTCTTCCCAATCCCTGAACAGGATGATGCTGTTGGAGGGATACATATAATTGATGTAGCCATGACACGACAGGTGGACGATGGGTATGCCTGCCTCCAACGCCGTGATGGCTTCTTTGGTCGTCGGGTTGAACTCAGTGCCAATACCCGCCATGTCGGGCAGCGGGAAAAATCGATGGACCAAGGCCACTTCTTCGCGAGAATACTTGAGTACAGGCCAGTTACGTCTCTCTGGGGCGTCCTCGGGGTTTTCCCAGAGGCCTTCGGGAGGTAAGCCAGGAGTGTTAATCATGGCCAATGCCACGGCCGAGGGTGATGATGGCGGGGCTAGGCCCGAAGTGGATCCATGTGACATGGCACGGCTGCGCCTGATGAGACTTCTCAGCGATGGCGCGTAGGACGAAATAGCGTAGTTGACCAAGTTGCTTTTCTTGTGCAGCCCCAGGCCCGCCGCGTGCATAGGATACAAGCTTAACACCCCGGTCGGGATCCAACAAATATGTGGCCATGTGGAAAGAGGTCCGTCTTGCCGGTGAATCTGCAGGCTGACGAGAACCGGTTTGACGACACATGTCCACATCCGCCGGAGAAGATCCAAGAGCAGGTTATGCGCCTCGTGATAGAGATCCTCGCGATCTTGGGCAAGACGGTACTGAATTTGGAAGCTCGGTTCGATCCATTCGCTCTCGTCAAGGTCGGGTAGCGGCACCGCACGGAAGCCGTCTTTGGTGATGAGGATAGCATCGCTTCGAACACTTGTCATGTTGATGATGACGATGTGATAGCTAACCGCAAGCCCAGAAATGGCCTGTTCGCTGAGTTCATCCGATATGCGGTCGGTGTTCATCGCCGAGTGAACCGCAGCCTCTGCAGCCCTCAACTTTCCCAGCAAGATTTTCCGATGGCGGAATGACATCTCCGTAGAAACGGCCGCCCGTAACGCTTTCCATGCCTCCAGATACTGCGCTCGGAGTTCAGTCGGGATCTCAGTACGTCGCTGCAGCTCCCTAGTTGACGTGGCATCAAATAGCGCCGACTTCGCCAGGCCGCGGCCCTTCTCCAGTAGACAGACTGCATGGTGGACACTTTCTCCCTTCTCGAGTGCCGCAGCCGCCGCTAAGCGCGGGAGACCGTCCGCACTGCTCGCATGCTCGGTCAGGTCGAACTCGAGTGAGGTCTGAATGACGTCGTCGAGAAGCGAGACACAGTCTTTGAGGAGGTCGAATACTGCACATAGCATGGCTCCTCTGTGCTGTCGCGGTAGTACCGCGATGTTGGAGCAGAACTCCATGACGTTCTTGATCTGCTTCAGAGGCCGACGTTCATCGAGCTCAAAGGACTCATTGAGCATCACGGCGGCGGCGCTCGCGGCTTCCCACCGAGACGGCAGCTCTGAGTCCCCTGTTTCGCTCGCTAGTAACTCGACGGAGACCCCGTAAGCCCTCTGCATCCGAAATGCCATGTCGCTTAGTGCATCACTGCGGATCTCCAGAGGGCAATCCTCTCCCACAGATGATAACACCTTCTGGCCCAGCCGGATCGACTCCCTGAAGTCGTCGGGGTTCCCGGTCTCGTCCCATCGCAGCTCGTATGATTTGCCCCTGCGTCTCACCGATTCAATGCGAAGCTGACCCTGGATGCCATGATGCTCCAGGTCCTTTTCTATCTCTTCCGCAAGCTTGAAAGCCTTCTCGGCCGCGTCAGGGTCCTTACAGTTAAGGCTATCGTTTTGACTGATTAGGCATTGCCACAGAAGAGCGCTTCTCTCCGTCCGCAACAGGCACCTGTCGTGGTCGGAAGCGCTCGGGAAATTCTCGAGTGAGTGGTTCGCGTACTCAATCGCATTCCCGATGTCTGCCGGGTGCTTTCCCCGTTCGAACCGGAGCTGTAAGCATCGTGCGAGCAAGAAGCATAGCCGGCCAAAGGTTTCAGGCTCTTTCGGCCCTGGGCCTTCGAGGAGGTGTATGAGGTGATCGGTAGCCGCTTCGAGAAGCCGGAACTCTCCGGATTCACAGTATTCATAGTAACACAGAATCGCCTGTTGCTCTTCGTCGGATTGCGTCGCCATTTTTTTGGCGGTATTGTGAATGGTCAACTAGGTTTTAGGGATCAGGGCGACGTTGAAGGCCGGACGTATAAAGTGAAACTGAGAGTATGGTAGGTCACAGCAAGTGCGGGGTAGATATCACCGCCATCGTTCGTGACAACGCCTCGCTGTTGCCCGAGGCAGTAACATGCGACTGATCATTGGCCCGATCCCGCTACCCTCCACTTCCGCCCTTGACCATTATGTGACTTTGGCTTCAGCTGCATGGGGGGCATCTCGGGAAATGGCAGATGGGTAGAAGCCCCCGATCTGCTCTAAAGGTCTTGCAAGCAAAATCAACAACCCTTGGCTATGCTGGGAGCTTCCCAGTAGCCCTAAATCCATGGAAAGGAGCAAGGGAACGAAGAGTACCTCGTCATCTTCAAATGCCTGAAACGGCCGCCGACTCGAGCAGAGTGGAAGTGCTTGTGTAAGATGCCTAACGTGAAAAAGAAGACGGCCAAGCGATCAATCTGGTGCCAGAGCAGACATTGCCCAAAGACCTAGGATATGCTGCAAGACTGAATTTCTGCACACTTGTTGCGAAGGTAGAGTGGAGAATCTGGGCACCTGAAAACGCTCGGTTTTGCCCAGAAACGTGGCAGAAACCCTAACCCTAGTGATGCTCTTCGATCCCAAATGGTGCGCAATCCCCAACCCCGCTATGCATCTCGGAGCCTTGCGCAACAGCAACTAGCAGCAGCATCCCATCCAGGCCATCTCCTCACCACGCAGCACAAGTACGTCCGTGCCCGTTCCGCCATCCTAATACCTGTTTTGTGAGACATGGTGCGGCGTCCCGAGGGCATCAGCAACACGGGGATATCGCTCGTTCTACGCGCCCGCTGTCGTGGTCCATGGGATGCAGGGCCATTCGGGCCCCCGCGACGCCACAGCCGCTGGTGGCGAAGCGTGGGAAGCAGGATTTTTTGCGCGCCCTGTTCCCGAGCCGATGCCGGAAATCGTCCCCAGTGATCGAGGCGCCAGCGGACCCGGCCCACACACTCCATAAGCCGTGATTTGTAAAACTTGACCGGGATTATAACATTCGGCTCTGTTAGATGTAGAAGTTTGATCTTTTTACCTATATAAAAATATAGACATGCGATGCGTAAAGCTTTGAGAAAATATTTGGAGTGATTAGTACTTCTTGGTGGGAAGTGAGAATTGATGGCGGGCCACTGCCGGGCTGTCACCGCTATCCTTTTGATTACTTAACATTTGGCATTGAACCAGATGCCCCCGCCAGTTGCTGCCTGGTTGATCATGCAGGGTTTTAGCTCATGTGACTTCGCGGGCATCTCGCGCAGCCATTGCTCCAATCGCAGTAGGCGTTTCGCTTGCTATGACGCGCCGATTCGCGACATTCCTGCAATGCCCCGCTGCTGCTGCCTGCTCTGTCCTGGAATCTGCGGCATCAAGACGGCACTGTTCAGTAATCAATTGAGCGAGCAGACAACAAAATCTCGTTTTTTGTATGTGGATGGTAGATTCCGCTGGGTAAGCTCCCTGGAAAGCCTTCTTCGAGAGTGCGGCATGTTGGTGATCGTCGCGGACGCGAGAGGGGTGAAGCAGTCAGACGGCTCTTGAATCGCCCGATCGCTTGTTTCCTCATGACTTATTGCCATTAAATAGTGGCCTTCTTTCATCTAGATCCCATTTTTACACATTTACTCCCGCAGCTTCCAAACTCCAACTATCGCACCTGTCATCTCGTCATCAAAACACCGCCCTACCTATTCGATTACCCTCTATGGGACTCAATTTCTCTAGGCAGAGCTCCACTCCAATTAGTAGTGTCGGTCCGAAACCTCGAGGACCATCAAGGCCGCCAAGCCAGAACGACCAAGATGACCGCCAAGGTAGACCTACCCTTCTACCCCGGTCTCATCACCCGCTAACCAAAAGCCCAGATCGTCTCCGAAGCTGAGTGGGTCGCCGCCCGCAAAGAGCTCTTGATCAAAGAGAAGGAGATGTCGCGCGCACAGGACGCCCTGGCCGCCCAGCTACGTGAACTACCCATGGTCAAGGTGACCAAGGAGTACATCTTCACGACGGCGTCGGGAGCACCCGCCACGCTGCGCAACCTCTTCAGCAACAAAAAGCAGTTGATTGTCTACCACTTCATGCTTGCACCGGGTGAGGCCGAGGGCTGCACGGGATGCTCCTTCATGGCGGAGCACTTCGCGGATCCGCGTCTCTTGGCGACCAAGGACACAGCTTTTACGGCGGTGTCACGTGCTCCCATCGCCGATATTGAGGCGTACCGGGCCCGTACCGGGTGGCAGTTCCCGTGGGTGTCGAGCTACGGTACCGACTTCAACTACGACTTCCAGGCGACGCTGGATGACGCGCACGGCGACTACAACTTTCGCACACGCGCTGAAGCCGTGGCGCTAAGCAAGCGCGCACCGGGCAACGGCGACATGCCGGGTCTGACAGTGTTTTACCGCGAGGGCGAGCATGTCTACCGCACCTATTCGGCCTATGCACGGGGATTAGACCGGTTTGCCAACACGTTCCAGTTTTTGGATGTCACGCCGCTAGGGCGGCAGCAGGGGCCGTTGGGGCCGGGAGAATTCAAGCGGAACTACGAGTATGACGCCGAGGAGTAAGTCGTCGAGCAAGACATTCATGTAGCTAGAATTAGCAGCCCGGCGGAGGTTCTTCGAAAGTACGGAGCAGAAAAATATAGAATTGCCAGAAAGAACAGGGTCGCGGGGCATCTAATTAGCAAGGCTGACGGATTCCTGGCAATTCCAGTGGGGCAACGAAAGCTACACCCAACAGAAAGGTCTCTAAAAGAAGAAGATTCTGCTAAAGCGTCGCTCCCCAGTGACCTTGTCCAGAGAAACATTCGTGCCGCTGGAGTGCTCATGTATGTAACATTGCTTGAGAAGGGGAAAGGTGAGATAGGGGGCCTTGTCAAGCCCGGGATGATTCACGTGTACGACATGGAAGTTGCTGAGGATGCCATTCCCGAATCGCACGATTATGAGGTCAAGTCATTCTGTCTCATGAGCCCGGAAGCGGTCAAGGAAGCTCTGCTGAAGAAGGAATTATTGCTATGCCTCAGGGACTCTAAGACCCACCGTAGGGACATGTACGCTTGGTTCTTACAGCTGCGCTACTATCGAATTTGACTGTCGCCGGTTTGCGTTCCGAGCATCAGGGCTATCCGCCTTCTGACTAGTCTTGTTCGGCTCAAAGGGCCAGAGCAGAGAAGACGCAACGAGGCCGAGTCCTAACACTATAGATATAACCTGTTAAGGGGATTGGAAAGTGAAGCATGCAGTTTTCGTAGACTATTTCAGAGAGTGGCGGGCGCCTCAGCCAAGCATGTAGACCCTAGCCTTTTTATCAGTCACGCAGCCCTCAGGCTTACCTCGAGGCCATGAGATGTGCCAGCTCCAGACACTTCATTCGCACGACAGTATGGGAGGAAACATTTGATTATCGGGAAGTCCCTAGGTATGCTACTTTACCGTGGTGAAATCAGCGGTATTGGAACTGTGTGATTTTATTACGATCTTAGATATACTCTTAACCGCGAAGCGTGCCAATGCCTGTACCCCTCCGGCTGACCGTAACAAGGCCCTCTTCCAACCGGATGCCCGAATTCACCCTCCCTGTGGCCATGATTGGTGTGCTTCTCTCCCCATCGCTCCCTGTGATCTCGTTGATTGCATCCCTCATCAAGCCCATCAGTATCCTTTTGTTGATCACCCTCCTGAATCCCTCATCCTCTCGGTACTTGTGTTTTAACATCCCATATAGCGGTGGAGAAACTTCAACCCCAATGAAAAGTGCGATTCCGAGGAACAAGGCCCCCGCCTGATCGGTGTCTGAAATTGACTGAGGGGCGCATGGCATGAAAAAACAGGACTCTGAATGGACGGGCCCGCTGAGAAGATAACCCTTGAATACATAAAAAGTCGCGACTATACCGAGAAACGAGCCGAACATGTACCAATGCAGAAAGAATAGGCCAAAGAATACCAACATGAAGATCGAGTAGAGCAAAATCGCGATCCCTTGAACCACAGAAATCGCCCCCGCGAACCCCTCACGAAGTATGCTAGCCGTGAAGATATAGCCTGATCTTGAGCTCCAACCTGAGTGCACGAACTCTTCGATGTATATCGAAAGTCAGTAAATTAGTCGTCGAAACCGCTCAACAACCGGTGTGAAGATCGCGGCAACGACCTCGAATGTAAAAGCAGCGAGGACTCCAGACGAGATGACGAGCGGCACCACCCCAGTTATTGGCAAAACTTCCGTGAGTCCCAAACTGTGCGTGGGGATGCCTTTCCAGTATAGCACGGGGGTCTGAGAAATGATGTCCTGTCTGTGGCGGTATGTATCCATACCAACCTCAGACCCAAGTGCATCTCCCCAATACAGCATGACTTTCCACGAGCCAGGAATGCACAGCCCGAAGTTGATAAGGCTCACTGCTGGTAACAAAAGTCCTAGACACAGAGTCATTCCCCTGCGTCGGTCTTTCCACAGCATAGCGACAAATCCCTGTGTTTGAGCGTGAAGGCATCCCCAAAGCACCACCGTCAAGCCGGCACCGACGCTTGCGGTTTCCTGCGTCCATGGCTTGTCATCGGAAATCGCCTCCGACGAATTTCGTAGACTTAGAGAGTGACGTATGAGATCGACAGCTACCCAGTTAAGGCCCAGGAGGTAAGCAAAGAGATTGACGTCGAGCTTCTTCTTGTTTTCCAAATGTCCAAGAACAGATGCAGCCAGGAGCTGGCGATACAAAGAAACCAAGCACCCCATGTTCCGGGACCATACAAGCCTCTGGCTTGCGCGAAGCCGTGTATGTCGGGAGGATCGGTGCTCAGGTGAAGCACTGTGCCGTTAATACTCGTCATCGTGAAGGCACTGCGAAAGGAGTCGTGTAACTGCGACGAGAGGTGATATCACCGGAGGCGTTGGGATGGGGTTGGTATTCAGGGAGAATCTCAGAGAAAAGTTTCCAGTTTCTTTTGCAATTTCAGCTCAGTGTTGTCAAATTACGTAATCGCGCCTTGGCGCCACGGAACCGCAGCGCGGCCGAGCACCAGAGCTTCGCTTGGCTGAGAGGACGGCTCCCGGAATACAACAAGACTTGAGAGCGGTAATTACTGTGTTCT
>Ga0247780_1001094_pt1 | contig 19128 bp, 21 predicted proteins | sample UWRJL079202R5_FD_179927 | JGI IMG/M metagenome (GOLD analysis project Ga0247780, IMG submission 179927) | Plant litter microbial communities from Arlington Agricultural Research Station in Wisconsin, United States - UWRJ-L079-202R-5 | ecosystem: Environmental > Terrestrial > Plant litter >... | reverse complement strand
TGCATCCTGTTTTTACTGCGGGTGCATCCCCCCGCCCCCCCCCAAACAGGGTTAGGGTTATCTATGGGGGTTATTAAGAATGCCTTCCACAGACGCCAATGACTTCCATATCACCATCATCAACAAGACATCTTTTTTTGCAGTGATCTATAGCAATTATTGTTACTACGAATTAATCTACATGTTTTCAACACTCTACCTCGTGCGTAGAGGGCTTGGAACGCCAGAACCGGCCCCCCTCACGCGTGTGGTTAGGCCTAGAAGGCCGAGAATTAATACCTTTACCCACACATACTAGAACTGGGCCCTAAAGACCCAGAAAACGCGATTTCTAAGCTTTTCCAGATCAAACAACGCCTACTACCTTCTCCGTCGGCCAAACCACTCGGCCACTGCAAGTCCTCTTCACAGGCCTTTCAGGGACTAGAACTGATTCTACTACTAATTCGTTAGTAATGCTCCTTACCATTACCCGCTTTCTTAACACTATAATCTTTAGCTTCGGTGCCTTCTAAGTCTTCCACTTTAATAATACTTTCTAAGTCTCCAGCTTTAGTAATACCTTTATCTCCTACTCTAATAACTGTCGGTATATAAGGTCCCGTAAAGGCAGCACGTTACTATATAAAAGTCTGGGGGCTGTATAGCACTAACGCTACAGTATTTTCAGGGTTCCCAGAGTTTATAATATAGTAAAAGTCTTTAACGCTATACTACCTTATACTGTATACTAAGCTAGCATTTACATTAGACCGTTCTTTAGCTTTCCACACTTCTTCTCTGTAACCCTAAGGTCTTAGATTCGAAGGTAAAGATCGTTAATATCTTAATATAGTTAAAATAGCTAGAAATAAAGATAGTAAGTATTTATAAATAGTATCTTTAAGTATTAATAAGGTAGAACACTTTAAAGTTAAATCCTCTTATTATCTTTAAGTAATATATAGATTATATAACGGTAAGGAATACTGTATTAGATAGAAATAGTGTAATCTGGTTAATAAGGACTTAAGAGCTTAACTATATAATTCTTTCTAAAAACCGCTACCTTTACGTAATAATATTTACTGTTAATTAACTTTAAAGCTTTAAATAATATCCTTATCGGTAAAGAACTGAGATAACTACGCTTAATAAACTCCTAACGTTATTAAGTACTCTTGTAAGCTTTCTTCTGTTTATATACCTTCACTTAATGTTTAGCTATAACCTATAAAGTATCTATTAGTTTAAAGGTATTTGCTTTACTGTTAATAAAGTAACTTTTAACGTTAAGGTTAGTTAATTTAGTTAAAGAGGTAATTTTAATACTGAAATTACAGTAACCTTAATATAATAATATACTTACTGCTTATATAGGGGTATCTAAACCTTTTAGATATAATAAAGTATAATTAGTTAGTTAGAAAACTCCTTCTTTAAGGTAGATTAAGTTAAAAAGAATAAGTTCTTAATCTTTACATAAATTATAAACTTAAATATAACTTTAACTCTGTAATAGTTATATATAATAAGGGGAGCTGTTTTAAATACCTTTATTATCTCCACCTTACTTTACAGTTTAGTTAGTTTAATATTATCGTTTATAGTAATAATAATACCTTTATTATTATTATCTTACTCCTGTTTAGCTTTATTATCTAAATTAAGCTCTTTATTCTTTACTATCTTCCACTTAACGTTAAGCAGCATATTCTTAATAATGTAATAGATATAAAGCTAAAGCTAACTATTAAGGTATATTACGCGAATAGCTCCCCTTATCTCCTTATTATAGTCTGTAATAAACATTAGGGGGTTAAGGATACTATACCTAGTACAGATCTTCTTTATAGTGGAGTAGAGAAACTTAAAGGCTTTTTACTTTTTATTATTAATAAGTTTAAAATAGGAGGTAAAGGTAATATTACAGTTAATTTAACCTGTCACTTAAAATAGGGGATACTTAAAAACGTTAATATTATAAGTTATATTGGTATAAGTAAGCTCCTAAAACTCTTTAATTATATATAAAAGTATAAAGTAAGATAAAATAAAGTTAATAAACTCCTCTTTCTTAACTAAGTCTACTTACAGTACTTTATACAGTATCCTCTTTAAATCGAAGTCCTTAATAATAATTATAATAGTAGTATAGCTATTAAGGTGCTGTCTGTAAATCTTTACCCTTAAGTTATAAATATCTTTATTAACGTAAGAGCTTAAGGGAAACTAAATAGTAATAAGGTTACTTACTTTTTTATATAGATATTAAAGTAACTTAAAGTGTTAGTAATAACCTTTATAACTTCAGGAGATTGCTTACAGTACTGTAAGTAAATTAAGGGATTACGAGAAAGTTTATAATTATATATATAATGTATAGTTTAGTTATACTTTTAGTAATATTAGTTAATTACTAATTAAGTAATAATAGCTTTTTATAAGTAACTATACTTATAAGATATAGTAAAATGAAAACTAGTAGACTTAAAAGGTTAAGGTTAGCTATAACGGTTATAAGTAAGGTTATATTAAGTATACTAACTATTTACTAAACTTTAATTACTAACTTTAATAATAGTAAACCCTTTTTTACTAACTTACTTATTAACAGTTACTTAAAGGCCCTTAATGGTAATAGAGATAAAGCTGATTGTAAGATTACAAATCTTTTTATCCTTGGAGGTAATGTAACTGTTATCCTTAAAGATAACGTCGCTACTATCGTCGTTATTATCGCTATTAATACCCTCTTAATTAGAATACTTAGTTAGAGAGTCTAAAGAGTCGGAGTTAAGCTAAGAATTAAGGCTAAGGGTACGTTCGATCAGAGGGAGAGAGAACTGCAGCTTAAAAGCGTAATTAATCAGTAATAAGGTCTTAGAATCGCGTACTCCAGGGCTTAAACGGTTATAAGGATTTAAATTGCGTAGTGAAAGCGAAAGCTAGGTATCATCGTTAGCGGAATCGCTGTTATAATCGCGGTGCTGCCCCGCACTGGTTGCTATCTTTGCGAATGCTTCGGATCGTAACGGCGCGACGGCGTGCGGGAATTTGATGCTTGCAAAGCCTTCAGGGCATACTGGGACCATGGAATTAGCAGTGGAATTGATAGCAAAGCGATGCTACAAACCGTTGTGGGCGTTGAATTAGCCTGGGCGAGGTCTTCGTGGTCGTTGGAAATGGAAAATTTTCACTGACGGCGATGACGATTATGGGGGGGGGGGGGGATGCACCCGCAGTAAAAAGGGGATGCACCCCCATCAATTGCCTTTTCAGCGAGCTCCAAATTGATCCCTCCCGCCGACATCCTCAACTCCTCCTCATAATCGTACATATCCCTCCCCTCTTTCCGCAGAGCATCCCACTCCCTCTTCTTATCCTCCCACGTGCGACTCATCATGATCTCATAGCAGCACTCACACCTCCCATAGATGTCCTTGTGTCGCCGCGCATTGGCCTCGACATAAGCAAGGAGATGCGGCTTTGCTGGGCGTGGAGGTGGTGTGTCTGAGTCGGGTGATTCTTTCAGGAGGGTCCAGAGGTGTTTGTACCAGAGCGCGGCATCGGTGGCATAGCTTTGGGCGGTTGCGAGCTTGGTGCGCCGCCAGGGGAGGGGTTTGCGGTGGTGTTTGCCGCGGGGGTTGGGGTTGGTGGTGGAAGGCCGACCGGGGAGGTAGCGGTGGGTTGTGAGGTCGGGGAAGTCGGATGGGAATGAGGAGTGGTGGAGGGTTGCTGCCATTTTGGCTTGGTTGAGAGTCTGGGTGGGAGATGTGCCAGCTGGCTAGGGCTGGGTTTTCAGGGAGGTGATCTTGCAGTTGTGTCTGTGCTTTTGAAAACTCGCAAGGCGCATTGGTGGGGGGGAGTTGGCAGGAGATGGAGGAGTGTGGATGGGGCGGCGGGTGAAATAGGGGATATAGTTACTTGGCCCCAAGTCTGAAGGGGATGAATCACGAGATGACGTTGAGGATTGGTGCTGTGTGAGGCGATGAAGAGGCCCAAAGTGGCAGTGTGGGGGTCTGCCTGTTGTCTGAGGTGCCCCGGCCAGCTGAAATAGGAATGGCTTGGATGAGGACGGTGAGGACGCGAGCGCCTCGCCCGCAATCCATTCCATGGCAGTCGCACAACTCTCAACTCTGTGTGGAGGGGCTTAATGAGTTGATGTATTGATGATTCTCCACTAAAACATAAACGGCTGGAGCATTGCATCGGGGATAATTCTTGTGGCAGGACCACTTCCTTTTGCCTGACTGAGGTGATGACAGGGGTTGCGCCAATGCTCAGCCCTGAACACCCCTGTCTTGGTGGCCTCTCTATAATCGACATCCCGCCTGCTGGTTCAGCCCAGTGCCAAGTATCGGCGATGTGTGGGGCTGAATAGCACCCTGCATCGTGGGCTGGTCTTTGTCCCCAGCTTTTGGACCTATTTCTTTGATAGAACGCAAATGAAACCTGAGCTGAATTCACTCAGCACGCAAAGTGACAGATTCGGAATGCACCATCAACAACAGTAGAGGGCCTTGTGGCGCAACGGCTAGCGCGTTCGCCTCCAGAGCGAAAGGTTATCCGTTCAAATCGGGTCAGGGTCAATTTCTCTTTTTGTGTCCACCAGCACTTGGGGCTTGGTTCCCATTTTACATTCACTTCCATTGTCTCTTGCCCCGCTGGATTTCTGCAGAAGTGCACCAAGAGGTGTCCGAGTTTGAACGATTGTCCCACCATGAATATGCAAGAGACATCGACCTTTACATTTTCTTAGTCTTTTGCAGATTAACAACAGAGCCCGTTTTGGTTTCTTGACAGACTTTGTAGTTTGAGCTTCTGTGTATTGTGAACTCCACAATGCCCACCATTGGCTCTGGTTAAATGCCATATGTCTTCCTAGCCTGCGGAAATAAACTCTTTGGTTTCATCCACCCCAACATATCTGTATCCCAGGTTAGCACCACTTTCCAAGAAAGACCTCTTTCCACTTACACGCTCAGCAGAATCTCGGCAAATTCATCGACATCCCCCCCTTTCCCACAGCTGAGGAACTTCTCAAAGGAGTAGTTCGTGATAACAAACTGTGGTTCCTCCTTCCACCGTCGTTGGAACTCAGAGGAAGAACTCGCTTCCCACAGCCATCGGCTGAGTGTCCAGCGGTGGGTGAACCCCCAAGGATCGAGGTCGTCTGTTTCGCCAATGTCAGCGGTGGAGATGGGCAAAGCTAAAGCAACACACACCTTTACCACCCGAGCCCGTCAGCATGGTATACATGGTCATGACCGAATATGCCATGACGACCGTCCTACGCAGCGACTCGGCAAATATCCACCTCTGCGACAAGTCAGTCAATGTTCCCCAACCAACTTACCACCACTTTCAGGCACAGATAAACCCAACTCACCTCCCACTCGACCCCCGCCCCTTCCAGCAAGCTGCCTCCCTCTCTCTCTCCGTCCTCTCCGTCCTCCCCTCCCAAATTCTCCCGTATCTTGCACAACTCCCCCAACCACCCCCTCAGGCGCCCCATATCCCTCTCCCCGGCCGCCCTCAGCGAAACATCCCCATCAAAAAGCCTCACAACCTGGTACAAAAACAACGCCTGCGTCCTGGCCAGCTTCTCCGTCGGCGTGACGCCACCATTAGAACCCCCGCACAATGAGCTTCCATCCCGTCCCTCAGTAGCGAATAACTCCCCTGCACTGGCGTGGAGGTGCTGGATTACGCTGGCGGTGTTGGACGCGGTGCGGTTCGAGTAGAGGACGCAAGAGGCGAAGCAGGACAGGATGGACGGCGGCTTGTGGTGGCGGTAGAGGAGGGGGTGGAGGAAGGGGGTGGTGGTGGAGGTGGCCATGGTGGTGATGAAGGAGCGGACGGAGGTGAGGATGTGGTAGAGGGGGGTGGAGGGGTCGTAGATGTCCCAGGGTTTGAGGCGGTTCTGGAAGACACATAGAGCAGAGAGTTAGAGGGGGAGGTGAAAGGATATGAGGTTGAGATGGGGTAGGAGGGAAAGGAGGGAAAGGAGGGCGACTTACACAGGCGGGAGCCATCTTTTCGTAGGCGAGCAGGGCCTCGTCGTCGATTGGGGTCGAGGGACGGTCGATGGGAGACTCATGGGTCGGGATGAGCCACTGGTGTGACGGGGTGGCGATGCTAGGGTCGAGCAGGTCGGAAAAGATATCCATGGGGGTGTCGGTGTCCCTCGGAGCATCCAACACGGATGGCGAAATGTTGGTGTCAAAGTCGGGCTGCAAGTCAAAGTTTAGGTCACCGCAGTTGTCACCGAATGACAGCCCGTTGGTGGAACCGAAGAAAGAGTCAGCGGGGCTATTGAATGGCGACACGTTCCCGTAAAGGGGGGTTTCGGGAATTTGGGCGGCGGAGGGACCCGCTGCTTTGGGCCGGGTGTAGACGCACAGCAGCTGCTTTTCGGCGCACCGGGAGCATACTGGCGTCCTCCGATTACAGCGCCTTTTTGCCTGCACGCAGGTGTTGCAGTTCTTCTGCCTCGATGCTGGCGCATCGGGCGCTGTTGTGCAATTGCCCATTCGGTTGTGATGTGGCTGCGGCGGATGATGCAGCATGTTGGAAATGAAGCGGAGATGAACCTTGAGGGTGGGTTTCAGGGGATCTTCCAGGCCTTTGTTCCGCTTGGCGCCCGATTAGAAGTCCGCAAACTCCGCTGCCCACGGATTGGTCGGGTCGGGAAGACCCGCACACAGAAAGCCGTCTCCACCCCAAAGTCCGCAACGGTCCGGTGGGTACCGGATCGGATCATCGAATCGTCATAAACAGCTTCATCAGCCGCTGGAATGTGCCTAGGTTTCAGGCAAGAAAACCACTGCATCTGAGCCATTGTGAAAGATACATGCTTGCTGTCAAAGCGGGGCGTTGGATGTAACATTACAGATTATATCGTATTCTCATCGGGCTTCGAGCTATTTTGCCCCTCGAGTACATTTACCTACATGGTATCTCATTTTCTTGTGATTTAGGTGTGGTCTGCACCAGGATGCAACCTGACATATTCCTGGGTTGCACCTTTCCGCCCACAACCTTCATAACAATATCGCCTTTTTACTTTCGGTGGACAAGGCAGACGGGAGGAGCCTCGCATGGCGTGAGAGATCTCCTCGTTGGTAATATGAGAGACGCCCTGGCGTAGGATACTGTCTGTTGCCCATTTTGAACTAGGGATTTCGTGATCGGCAGCGAGTGGGACGCCAGCAGGCATTAATCCAGGATCTGGCAGGTGTGACACGGCACGTTATAACACAGTGCTGTTGTGCAGCGCAAACCCCTCTACCTTGAGCATCCTGTGCCCTACGGGGACTCGGTGAAGTACAGGCCGCCAACGCCGGTGCACTAAAAAAAGTCCTTCTGTGTACAGAAGTTGATGCGCGAACCTCCATGATAAAAGCTCGACTCCATACCACCAAGTAGATTTATCATAATACACTGTCCGCTCCTTTTAGTCCCCCAAGACCGCGATACCATAAGGAAGAAGCGACACGTGTAGGGGAGGTTGACTGCCTGCTGCAACCCCCTATCCTCAGCACTCGACGTGTTGCCTAACACCGCCTAGCAGGATCGCCATTCGATACTACTACCTGCCAAGCCTGTCACCCGCGAATCTATCAGTCTCGGCAGGGGTGGTTGACGACTCCAGACATTGAATGACGCCAGCTCCCTGTCTTGGCAAGGCTTAAACAACGCTGGGCATCCCCCCTTTGTCTTCTAATGTCCGAATGCAACGACACCTTGCACGAGATAGACCACGCACGGTATCGCGTGAGTCGCGTGGCTGGACCGCAAGCGCGCGTCTGGTCATGCGGGGGGACGAATAAATTGGCGTGCAGCCAAATGCCGAGGGGGGGGTCAGTTCGCAGCTCCCGCCTTGGCTGGCAATCCGCCTGCTTGTTTAGGCAGGAGACAATGTTGTTTCTGCAGTCAGAGCAGCAGCAAACCACGACTGGCATGTTTGTTTTTGGAACGCCGTTGGGGGGAGGCTGCAGAGTTTAATTATGACCGGCTCCTTTTTGGGGCATTTCTGTGGTTTGTGCTAGGCTGCGGTGCCCGGCGATTGCAACCTCGAGGTCATGGCGGATGATCGGGCAGGGCGCACAAGGTGGACGTGTAACCCGTTACGAGGCGTGCGTGGTGGCGATGACTTGAGTCGGGACATAAAAGGGGGCTTTTCTTGACCCATTTCGCTGTTGCTAAATTCATCACAGTTCTCTAACCGTGTCAATTTCAGCACCATGAAGGGACTGCAACTAGCTACGGTTACCCTCACCGGCCTGCTTTCCGTGGTGTACGGGAAGGAGATCAAGCCTGACGATGGAGTCTCTGCGTTGTATGATACTGGCGTGATCCATGAGCAGCTGATGGCCAAGAAGACGGTCAGTAGTCAAATTTCCTGCAAAGGAAAGGAAGAAGAAAACTAATTTATCATCCAGGCCTCATGGGACCGCCAGAGGAAGAGCGGGGCGTTCAACTCGAGGAAGTGGAGGAGCCGACCCGGCGCCAAAAACGTCGTCACCTGCTCCAACGGCACAGCGAAGGTCATTCCCGGCGACCCGCTCAACACGTTCCGCTGCAACAACGTGGATTTCTACGACTTTGTCAGCCATGCCGATCTGGGCAGCCAGACCGGCGAGGGCTCTTCGTCCTGGGGCTGGACAAGCTCGAGCGGCCGCGAGTTTGTGGCCATTGCTCAAGCAGACGGTGCTGCGTTTGCCGAAATCAACAGTGATGGAAAGCTCATCTACCTCGGCCGTCTGCCCCAGTCCCCCGAGGCACAGCCGAGTATCTGGCGAGAGCTCAGGGGGTACAAGAACTACATTGTCATCGGGAGCGAGGCCACAAACCACGGGGTTCAGATCTTTGACTTGAGCAAGGTAAGAATTGGGGTGGTAACCGAACTGCATTCCTGACATCGACTGCTGACACAAATCCTCAGCTGCTCAAAGTCGACCCGAAGAAGCCCGTAACTTTCAATGGCAAGTCTGACCTCACCGGTTACTGGAACGGGCTCCCCGTCGGTCGCACCCACAACGTGGTGATCAACGAGGAGAAGGAGTATGGCGTTGCCGTTGGCGCTGCCCCGCGGTCCGATGCCTGCCGCGCCGGTCTCATATTCTTCGACCTCAAAGATCCGAGCAAGCCGAAGAGTCTGGGCTGCGCCTCTGGCGATGGGTACGTTCACGATGCTCAGTGCCTCGTGTACCGCGGCCCCGATACGAAGTACTCCGGCCGCGACATCTGCTACGGCTACAACGAGGACACCCTGACGATGTAAGTCGCGCCACCCTTTCAGCAAACACAATGGAACTGACACCCAACAGCTACGACGTCACCAACAAAAACACCACCAACATCATCTCCCGCACTAGCTATACCGGCGCAAGCTGTACGTTTCTTCCTCCGTTTCTCTCTTTCCCCCCTTTCTTTCTCCACTCGTACTAACCCCCACAGACACGCACCAAGGCTGGGTAACCAACACCGCCTGGCAAGAATTCCTCCTCCTCGACGACGAACTCGACGAAGCCAACAGCCAAGGCCCCGCCGCCTCCGGCAACCCCATCACCTACATCTGGGACATCCGCTCGCTCGAGGCCCCGAAACAAACAGGCTTCTACAAGAGCTCTGCCACCAGCATCGACCACAACCAGTTCGTCGTCGATGGCTTCGCGTACCAGAGCAACTACGGCGCTGGGCTCAGGGTGTTGGATGTTAGGAGCCTGGCGAGGGATCCGACCGGTGCGGGGGTCAAGGAGGCGGGGTATTTTGATGTGTATCCCGAGGATGATGGGGAGGCGAATGGAGGTGTGGTGGATTTTGTGGGGACGTGGAGTCATTATCCATTCTTTAAGAGTGGGTATATTTTGGTGAATACGATTGAGAGGGGGGCGTTTGTGGTCAAGTTGAGGAAGTATTAGTGCTAGGGGGTAAGGGGAGGGTTTGCTGGTGGCGGGTGGGAAGCGCGATATTGAGAGACAAGGGGGTGTGCGAGCTAGGTAGTAGAGATGCATCCAATAGTACAGCAGCCTCTTAGTATTCGGCAACTGCTATGTGGAAACTACCAGATATTGTACTACAGCTGGACATACACCCGACGCCCGAAGATGCTGCCATCTGGGCTGCAGAAATCCACTTCAATTCAAGGGTCAGGGTGTGGGGACGTTACCAGGAGCTAAGAAAGGACTGGAAAAACAACTGGTTACGGACTCACCTCGAGCGCACGATGGACGAAGCGAAGAGATATGCTATACTTCCAGCCTTGAAGACAATATATCTTTGGCAGCGTCTTTGGAAGATCACCCGTGGGCCTACCAACAATGAGGCAGCTCTCGTGCCTTGCACCTAGGAGAGGGATGGTGATGAATAGTTTGGGGAATGATATCGGATACATGGGTATCTAGGCCTGTATGTTATTGCAAAGCCCTTAAGGGCTTTTCGGAAAACTTAGAGCCCTTTAGGAAAGACCTAAAGCACTTGAAAAAATGTTTAAGGGCCATATAAATACGAGGATCATAATATCAATGATGCTAAGGCAGCACTACCTGTGCGGGCTAGCTTTATGCGTAGGTTGGGTTGATGGATGGTGCAAGTTGAGGGAGAAAATAAAATGAGTGATACTACTAGAAAAATGTGCCCTTGCGAGGGGCTTTCCTTCGCATCGCCTCTTTTACAGCGTTAAACTTCTATATTCTTGTGCTACCGATGATCACTAAGCCCTACGAATCTTTTCGTTGCTTCAGAGCTGACACATCCCATTTGTCCAACCCCAACCGCATGATCCCTTCTCACGCATCGCTGTATTTGGGACCATCCATTGGATGAGAACCCTATTTCGAATATTATTAATCTTCATTGCGCAGAAATGCAAAGTTTCGCTTCTGTCGGGCCTCATCAATTGACACCAAAAGATGAAGCTGCTGCACCTGAGATTTTCACCGTCGGCGTTTAACAGTGTAACATTGACGCGCAAGTAGATGCAGTCTAGAAAGCTTTTAAATAACCAAAGGGTATGCTCTGCATCCAAAAGGGCCCTCGCGTGGACGCAGGCCAGTCCCGGTCCAATTACCCACCCAAGTACGAAAGTGTGACTAGCAGCCACCCGCCTTACAGGGCGGACAAGCTGGCCGGTAATATCATGCCGCCCTTTGCGCACATTTACCAGGTCGAAGCCAGCAGATAATAATGCATCAAGCGGGCGAGGTCACGCCAGATGCTGAGGCCGAAGGTAACGATTTGTATACAGGTACAAAGCCTCACAGCTTATTAACGGCGGGTTTTAAGCGGCCTTTAGGTGCTGTATGTCTAATTACGGCGCTGGCCCGGTTGCCTCTTCTGACCGAGGATTAATTAGCAATGCGGCTGATTGGCTTTAGATGCTTACATCTGATAATCTAAAACGAAAATTGAACATTTGAAAGCATGCGTTGTAGATGAGCTTCACGGTCTTCAGCCAAAAAAATATAGCCCAGCCTTTAGACCTGAGGGGCAAAGCGAACATTTGGATGGTCGCGTGTGAGAAACACACTGAACGAGCCGCATACCTACCGGATATATCCATATGCTTTGGATCGATAGCTCTCTGCATAAATAAGAGCCTCGACCGCCCGAAAGTCTTGCCATTCTCCAAGTCTTCTCATCCTCTCTGACATTCTTCCACCCCTCCTTTCCTACAAAGACGACAGGTAGCCCCATTTCTCCAACATGAAGCCGCCCTCCACACTTTTCCTGGCATTATTCGCCACCAGTCATGCCTTTAACGTCCCCACTGGCCTTCCCGATGGAGAATACACCATCTCCTTCGACGCCAACGGCAACGCAATCGGTGAACTAAGATTTATCAAGGAATTGAGCGAGGTCAACACCACCGCCCACGCCATCGAAGCCCGACAGACCAGCCTGCCCGGCCCAACTATCAACTGCCGTGACCGCAGAGTCACGCGGGGCGACTACGATAACGCCGTCGCGAGCATGAAAAACGAATGTGATAAGGGCATCTTCTATAACGCCCGAACGGCAGTGTGGTGGACGAGCGGCAGCGCAATCGCGTATCTGTGCAACTACGACAACTCAAACCGATGCTGGCGGGGCGAGGTGGAGCAGGCCACCACTTTGGTTGACACCAATTGCGGGCGGAGTACCGTTGGGTGGGTGTATATTGATACGTATAAGAAGTCGTATGGGAGGGAGAATAGCGGGGTGTCTATTTGCTTTTGAGAGGCTCGATGGACCATGGTCACGGCGTAATTTGAAAGGGGAGTCCCGTCGCTGCTTGCGTCTTAGGTCTAGAGAACGAAGCAAATAGTAGATGTACAGCATTGTGTACCTTCTCTCCTCCAAACGAAAGAGTTCTCCCTACCTCGTCATCAATGCTATTGCATCAGTACAGACATAGACAAGTAGGAAGCCCAGGCTTCTTGCCGCCCTTAGGCTTACAAGGCCCAACATCATTCCCGTTACTAATACCAGTGCACATATATCTCTCCGTGACGCTATACCAGCTATAATCGAACTAACCGTGCTTAGTCTTACCCAAACAGTCGTGAAAGATATTCTCGAGCCTAGTGTTGTAAAATTGGTACGACTTATCTGTGCTGCTGCCGTTACAGATTATAAGCACGCCCTAGACGCTTATTAAGTATTCCTTAAATGCGCGAATGGCGTTACAGGCGTCGTTGATGTTCCACTTAACGAGCTTGACGTCGCCCTGTTTGTTGTCACAGCCGGCGGCTATAGTAAGGGTGGAGAGGGCGAGGAGGGAGAGGATGGATGTGAGGTGGCTGGTGGGCTGTGATGGGGTTATTAGTGGTTGTTTTTAAATAAGCTCGAGAGAGGAAGGTTCTTACCATGTAATTCTTCTGCCTGTTACGAAAAGAGAATGTCTATTTATACTATAGCATTCTGACCTTTCGTACTATAGCCCCACTTATTAGCCAAAAAAGGTCCGTGCGTTTCCACATCCGGCCAGGGCCAGCGATCTTTGCCATGGTGAATTGAATTCTTCCTGGTGCAAACTAGCCAATTCCAACGCCAACCAGCGCATCTTGCCTCGCTTGCAACATCGCAGTTTTAACCGTCAGAGGGTAGGCGATTGATTAAATCACATTTTACCGGGCTAACTGAGTGTATAGATGGCCGAATACGACCCGGCGCACAATGGCCTGATGCCAACCAGCCCCGATTCAGATCCAGAGGACGATACCTTCAATAAGGCGCCACCAGAGCCGTTATCCAACCCCGCATCGCCACATAAGCTCGTCACCAAGACCTACAATACCCTGGAAGACCTAAAGAGCAACCTCCGCGAATTTACAGCCTTGGCCGGCTTTAATATAGTTCGTTTAAAGGCCTCTAACAAGGTGGAAGGATTAGGCTACAGTATTATACTCTTTAGCTGCCAGCAAGGCAATAATCGCGCCTCTAAAGCGCTTTTAAGAGCTTCTAATACTACAAAACTAAGTTACCCCTAGAAGGCCTATACCAAGGCGCTTAAACAGAACAACCGTAAGTGGACCTTCAAGATAAAGCCTAACTGCCAACATCACAAATATTACAACAGTAATAACTTTAATTCTCACCCTAAGCTTACAGTGGAACATAAGGCCCTTATAACTCAGTTCACAGACCACGTAGGCATCTTTAACCATAAGGTTACTACAAACTTACACACTCAGTTCCCCAAAGTTATATTCACGGACCGGCAAGTCCGGAACTACCACTTTAAGCTCCACAAAACAGCTCTTAACAGCTATACACCCTTTTAAGCGACTATAAAGCTACTTAATAATAAGGGAGTTTCTTATACTCTAAAGTGGGTAACAGGCTTATTTACCAGCAATCTAAAGCGTAAGCTAAAGGGCCTGTTCTAGATCTATAAGTAGTGTGAGGAGCAGTGGGCTTAGGGGCACTACGTTCAGATATATAACAACACCTATAAAACTAATAATAAAGGCCTCACTTTCTTCCAGGTAATCGGCCTAAATAACCTCAGTATGGCCTTTTCTTATAAATTTAGCCTTATTAATAACGAAAAGTAAGAAGGATTCGATTAATTAATACAGTAAGTCAACGCCACACGCAGGAGAATTAAGGTTAAGGCCCTAAGTGTAACTATCACAGACTACAATAAGGTTATAAGGGCCGCAATTACAAAGGTTTATCCTTTTACTAAGCCTCAGATCTACATCTTCCACATTAATAAAAACGCCGCCCTTAACATTAAACGTAAATAGAATAAGGCCGCTATATCACAAATCGCCCTTACAATAAGTGCTCCACCACCTTACAGTTAAAAAGAATAAAAGGAGGATCTTAATCAGGTTATAAACCAGTAAGATAAGGTTATAATTAATTATAAAAACTATCCCTTTAACAAGGAGCCTAGTATTATGCTTATAAAGGTTAAGTACTTAATAGCTAGAATCTATAAGCTTTAGGAGTCAGTTCTTTACACACAGACTATGGATAGCCATAACGTAATGTAGGCTAAGCTTAAGGATTTCTTTCCATAATAAACAGCTATTATTTAGTACTTTAAGGATACCTAATTTCCTATTATTAAGCAGTGGGCTGGTTATTATATTAATAATAACCTTAACTTTAACTAAAGGATTACATCACCAGTTAAATCCGTGAATCAATACCTTAAGTCCTTCGTTATAAACGGTAACAACACTGTCTTAGCGGTTATACGGCAGTTATGCCGCATAATCGAGACCATAAAGCGCCGGATCCACAAGACCACTCTCTAGGAGTGTAACACCCTCCACTACAACTTTCTTAACTAATCTTAACTAGGAAAAACACCTTATATCGTCTTTAAAAGGGGCCTGGATCACATCACCAGGCAGTGGAGGATTACGTTAGGAGTTATTCCAACTAAGGCACACCCTATCCGGCCAGACCTACAAACCTGTACTTATAAGTTCACCAGCTAATACAGTATACCCTACAGTCACAAGCTCCTTCACCACCATAACTCTAAGGCCCTACTTATCGTTTATAAGGACTTCAATCCTTACTAGTGGCTTACGAGAAGCCTTAACAACGATGACGTGTATCTATAATACCAGGAGTTTAACTGTGTCACGGTTGTAAGAGGAAGGCCTTACGGGTTTACCGCTTTTGCGAGTAACCTTTCCGCTCCGAGACTCACAGAACCTATCCCCACCGGCAGCTAGGCCGTTATACCGGCCACTTAACCTCCTCCAAGTGCTTAACCTCCTCCAAGTACTCCGTAACCGACTATTACAGCCACTAAGGCCGTAGTGACCTTAACACCAACCGCTAAAACTATCACAGTGGTAATAAGCTAACCCCTAAGAGGTAAGGGGGGCTATAGGGCCGGCGTGGCACGGGGAGGAGCACGGGGGGGAATAGTCAGGGCCTTAATTCAGCGTAACCTATCACAATAGGAGGGTGTGGTGTTAGAGGGGAGCCAGATGACGGCTATAAGTGGTGGCTAAGCAGTCCCCACGTCCAGCAACGCCTTAAGAGGACGATCCAGAGCCCCCAGAACCGGTGCCAACAGGGTTAGGAATAGTGGCACTCCTGGAGGAGGCCTAACTAGAGCGTCTGGAACGCAGAGGGCATTAGTAACTGCAGGCATCACAAAGGGAAGGAGATCCACACGCTCCACGCGCTCCACGTAGGGGTAAGGGGCTTTCAGGGGCTTAGTTAACAGTGTAGTGCTTAGTCAGCGAAGGAATATTACTTATTCGATCAGTTTTATGTGTTTTTTAGCCTGCTTTTTACGTTGTTTTGGTGGCCGTGGTGGCTGTGGTTCAATTGATGCCAGGATTCAGGGGCCGGATGTGGAAACGCACGGACCTTTTTTGGCTAATAAGTGGGGCTATAGTACGAAAGGTCAGAATGCTATAGTACAAATAGACATTCTCTACGAAAATGACGTCGGGATTGAGATATCATGTCAGCGAGTATGGGGATATCGACCAGTCGCAGCTTGTAAGATGGTTTGTCATTCCTTACAGTAAAGCTGAAAATTAAAATAGTACCCTGTGTAGCATCGATTCGCATTCGCTTAGCAGGGTGCACAGAAGAAAAGACACGAGCTAATGCAGTTGATCGTCTTCATTGGCTAAGACCGTTCTACTACGCCTACAGCTACGGCAAATGGCACGACATTATCGCCGATGACAAGGTGACGGCCCGTCTTCGCTCCATTGCCACCCCCATACCGAACCACCAAAACTTAACGACATAAAACCCTTCACAGACTGGTCAGTCCGCTACTGCAGTCAGATCATGTCCGGTTCGTCGGCATCTCAATCATTTGAGTACCACCTAATTCCGGCTGACCAGGAGCACAAGTATAGACCGGCGGCGGCATGATCACGACCGGCGTATCAGGCACGGGCGTCATCGGTTGATGCTGTGCCGGGGGTGGAAATCCAGCGTCGTATGCCTCTTGAGGCTTGGGGGCCAATGTCTTCTTCAAGCTCTGCCGATGGAACCACAAGATGCCGGCAAAACTGATTGCAAGTAGAATCACACTGCCGATGACGATTCCCGCGATGACGCCGGCGGAGATGCTGGTAGACAACGCTCCTGGGATGGTGTTCGCTCCGCCTGATTCATCTCTAGAATCTCCTCCCCTTGAAGTCCCAGACCCCGAGCCGCCAGAGCTACTGCTGTCACCACCAGCGCCTCGAGTGGCGGTTGTTCCACCTCCAGCGCCTGTAGCCGTACCTGTCGGTGTCGTGATCAGGGCCGCAATGCGACTTGCGGGAAGACCGTTGATATCGGATTCGCACAGCCCAGATTCGCCCGATATTGGAAGGACTCCGAAGTAGCCCTTGGGGCAACAAAAGTACGTGCCTTTCTCCAGAGCGTACATATCCCATAACGAGTTTGCGCAAACAGGCCGGTTTTCGACGGCGGCTTTGCAGTCCGATTCTGACAAGGGTCAGCGCGCCTCCCGAGTAATGCGTCACCAGCAATCATTGCTTACCTGTCGGGCAACAGTATATGGAAAGTACAGCATCTAGGCAGAACTGATCCTTCGGACAGCAGTTCTGGTTGGTAAATCCGTACCGCTGAGTACATTTTGACGGCGCGTCAGCGGGACAATCGGCGCCCATGTACCCCAGCGGCCATCCGCCCCTATATTCCTGTCGAGGTGTAACATAGTGTGCTGCGGCTACTGGAGCTAGTCTGCGGTGTAACTGCGCTGCACCGAGTGCCGTCCGGTCTTGGCTGTACCTGGAGTCCATCGTCACGAGTGTCGCGTACGCAGATGCGAAGAGTTCTGGCGCGACGGAAATGAAGGGAAAGTTGGGGCCCCAGCCAGAACGGCCCCCGAATGGGCTGAAGGGGCACGGACATGCCGGCGGTTGCTGGCTGAAACTGGTGGTTAGATGAGCTGCAGCCAAGACTCTGAATGCGACCATACCTTGCCACGTTTGCCTTGGGCGGTTGGCCGTGGGTGCCTAACGGCGCCATGAGTCTGCTCGGGTATGTCAACTCGTGGAGTCGTAGCCATTTTGCGTGAGGGAAAGTATTCATGTAGACATTGTGCTCGCGGGTGGAGACGCAAAGCTTGATGGTTCCCTGTCCTTGTTGGCCCACTTGCCAAGAAGATTCACAATGTCTCTGTGGTCTGTTTGTGGCGTTTTCCTCATACTCGTCAAGGCCATCGATGAAGAAACAAAAACAGCGTCTCTTCAAGGTCTCCCTTTGAGTTTCAACGAGACGAGCGAAGGCGGCGAGAATGTCTTTTTCAGGCACTTCAACAGTCGATGTAACTTGCCTGAATCGTTCCCTTGCTTCCCGTTGTATCTTTAACTTTTCCTCGGCATTGTTATCAAGATCGTCGCCATCGTCGTAATGATTTCGGGAATCATCCTCTGAGTTTCCCGACTTTTCACTCGAAGCTTCATCGTCTGAATTATCCGTGGCCAACGACGAGTTGACGGGACACCCAAGTCCAAAAGCAGGCGGCAAGTATCCACACAGCCCTTCCATGCAGCCGCGTGTAATGCCGACATTCCAATCGAGTTCGAGAATCCAACATTTGGTGAGAGGCCGACCAGGAATCTGATGACGTCGCAGTTGCCAGCCTCGGCTGCGGCAATGAGAACGTCCGGCGTTATCAGAGCTACGATGTCCACTGGCGACCCTCTCGAAGTATGGGCGCCTAGTACGAAATTGGCTAGTTTAAGAGCTGTCCGTTGTCTAAAGACTCGTTCTGAAGGCCGGCTGCGATGCTAAAGGCTGTGGCTTCGCATGTCAGCCCTTAACTGCGCCTGACGGCAATTCCGATGTCGACGCCCTGATTCAAGAGCAACCTGGATAGATCAAGGTCTCCGAGGCGAATGACGGAGAAAAGGAGGGGATCTTCGTTGCCTTGGGCCGGCAAGTTGGCTATCGCGCCGCGGGAGACTGTTAGGGTATTTTCCAGCAGAGTGAAGGAGTTCAACAGAGGCAAATACGGGTCTCAAGCGTAGAATAATAAGGGGGTAGGGGCATTGCATTGAAATCTGAACTTCCAAAAATACAGCAGATTCTCCAGCTTCTTATCCTCAGAACGTCAATAATCCGCCAAACCATCCCCAGCGCGTACCCCGCGCGCGAGCAGCTCACGCCGCCTTCAGCGGCTCCGTATAACCAATCTGAACAAGGCAAGCCACTGCAGAAGCAAGCTAAGCAGTTCGCTCTGGCCGGTAGCCAGGCCCAGGCCCTCCCTTCGTAATCAGCCCAATGGGGTAGAATTGCCCTGACAGAGACTAAAAGACGCCATGTCCGGAATGTCTTCCCAGGAGAGACGATCAGAAAACCAGGAATCCAGGTGATAGTCGTCTGGTCGACTTTCGAGCGGTGAGAGGCAAAGCTGGGACTACATTGTTTGGGGCTACTCGCTTGCCGGGGAGATCATTGAAAGGATCACGGGGCAGTTTCTGGAAGAATATGTGTCAACAACTCTCTTGGAGCCACTCGGCATTAAGGGCACGTCTTTCAAGCTCGGACGACTGGATATTAAAAGCTTGCCGAACCCTATGCCGCGCTTCCGGACGGAACCTTGCACCACCTCCAACACCGACAGATTTTCGAAGATACGTTCTTCGAGGCATCTGGTGGCTCTTCGCGAGCACCAACGACCTGATCACATGGGCCTTGGCGACA
>Ga0247780_1001091_pt1 | contig 19172 bp, 19 predicted proteins | sample UWRJL079202R5_FD_179927 | JGI IMG/M metagenome (GOLD analysis project Ga0247780, IMG submission 179927) | Plant litter microbial communities from Arlington Agricultural Research Station in Wisconsin, United States - UWRJ-L079-202R-5 | ecosystem: Environmental > Terrestrial > Plant litter >... | reverse complement strand
TTTTTTGGTTTTTTTTTTTGCATTTGAGCCTAAGGTCCTCACGGTGCCCAGGCGATTGGAGTCATGGTCAAAATCAGCTCGAGTAACGCCGAGATATTCTAGGTTCCTAAAGTCTGATGATTCTCGGTCCCCTCTAAACTGTTCTCCGGAAATTTTCAAAACATTTTCCACCCACCAGCAGATCGATTCTTCGTTTCTTGAGGCAGTTTACGCCTTCGGTGACCAGGAGGACCCGAAAGACCTCTGCCTCATGAATTTCAGCTCTGGGCACACACTCACAGCTCCTCAGGATAAATTGGTCGCAATTCCCGAACTGGACCGTTCCGGTCGAGAAATTCGTGTTTCTTACCTCTTGAGGTCCGTGGAGAAGAAGAAGAATAAGGAATGGCCATGGCAGATTCGCCAGGCTGCTGTCTACCACTCATTTGACACAGAATCCGGGAAGTCGTTTTGGTTCACAATCAAAGGCAACAGCCAGCTGAGCAGCCGAATTATGCAGGTCTCCTCAGCTGATCTAGATCTTCCATCATCACAACCCCCGAGAGCGAGAGAGGACCCCATCCCCTACTTCAGGGCTTCTCTTGCTACGCATCTCATCTATATTTCCTGGTGTGACGAGAACTGGCGTAACTGCATTAACGACCTCGAGAATGGTATACGGAAGCTTCTGGATTCGGCCCGGAAGGCGCCAATTGACGATGACTTACCATCTGACAATCCGAGCAAGCTGGTGACATACCCAAGATCACTGCGCCAGTCACGAAGCAACACCATGCAATCAAGAAATAACACTGGTCTTTCGAGACCTGAGGCGGGCATCCGCAAGCAATCGACTTGGGGGATTTTGAATGGTGCAAGCTTGTCCTTGATGGGTACAAACAACGCCCTCCCGAACGCGGCGAATGCGGATCTGGAGATGGCCGCCCAGCAACCCCCTATTGGCGCCCTCCAAGGTATTGACTTGAACAACGGCAGCAACGAAGCCCTTATCGACAAGCGCGAAGTCCTGAACAGGTTTCGCTTCGGAGACATACAAACCTTGCACACTTACGGCGATCGCATCCAAAGATCAATTTTGACTTTGAAGCTGAATATTTCGGTTCTTCGTGATCTGGGTAGCTTCTACCAAAACCTCTTTGCCTTGGACATCGCTACCTTCCGCAACATCAAAGACGCTTGCAAAGACGATCTCGCCGACTTTCTAGATGAAGTCAAATCCATTACAAGGAGTCTCGAGACTAGACAGACCCAACTCGAGTGCCTCGCCACCTTGTTGACCGAAGGCATCACCCTTGTGAGCTTTCCAACTCGCTGTGTCTCCCTGTCCTATCCCTCTCGGCACCGGCTAACCTGATTTTCAACACAGTACGACGGAATCCTCCAGCATCGCCAACTTGACATTGCCCAACGTTTCCAGGAGACGGCCCGCGAATCCGCGGAGCAGATGCAGATCATCGCCAACAAGACGAAGCTCGAGACGGCATCAATGCACGTCATCACGATCGTCACCCTCCTCTTCCTCCCCGCAACCTTTGTAGCTGTAAGTCTAACCTCCACTTCGCCCGATCCCAAAGCTCCACACTATAATGCTTCATAGAGAGACTAAGAAGAGGCTAACATCTAGGTCTACTACCTCGTCACGCAGACCTTCTTCCAGAGCGGCGTCATCCAGTGGAGTGAAGCGCCAGAGGGGATGAAGGAGACGTACAAGTTCAGCGGCGACGGGCTTCAGCTTTTCGGTTGGGTTTCCGTACCGGCAATGGTCTTCGCGCTGGGTGTGTGGTTGACGGTATATTGGAGGATGCGGAGGGGCCTACGGCGGAAGATTGATAACAGCGCCTTGCCAAAGTGAGTTTAGCAGTCTCGGAGACCTTGAGATGAGTGCGCGATGTGTGGTAAAAGCCGGAGAGAGGAGGTTCTAGGGTGGATTACAAGGTTTGTATGTTTCTCATTTTTAGTTGCTATCTCTGGCATGGCTCTCAGACTGAGCCACATATCTCTCAAACGCGCAGGTCGCAATGAGAGCTGCAATCTTTCAGTTTGTTTCCCAAAACAGCGCAAACCAAGTGCGCATATGCTCGGGTCCACTGAGCCGGCCAGGAAAGTGCGTGAATTCCGGGAGACTCGCCCCAGCCCAAACTGTCAGAAGAAAAGGGGTTCAGGGGCCCTGGGCTTATGGTGAGCAAAGCTGACTTGCTGTCTGGCACAGCCAGAGCACCAATAAGCCTCAGTCACCGTGGTGACGAAGGCTGAATCCTGCAAGAAAGTCTATAAGAAGGTTCTGGCTGGAAGCCAGGACCACCACAACAGGCAATCAGAAGCAATACAACCACATCTTTACAACCCCATCAATCTACCCGAATCCAGTGTGCCGTGTTTCTGACAGATGTCATGACCTTGTTAAGGCTGCCACTATGGCAGAGAGGGAAGGCGAAGATCCTAGCAGTGACAGTCCGTCGCTCATTTTCAATGCAGTCGAAGTAGTTGTTTACAACTTCCGTAAACCAAAGGTTAGGGTCTCCGCCCATCCATTTCGCCGCGTACAGAACTCGGGATTCCACGTTGCGAATCATCTGGAGCTCGAAGTCGAGGGTTAAGTGAGTGAGCTATAGTGTAAGCTCGTGGGCCTCGTCCGTGACCACTGGCGGTTTGCTGGTTTCTAATTTTGAAGTCACAATGTTTAGTTTGCGGACACGGTAGACGCCGGTAGAGGCGGTGCCCTCTTATCCATCTGTTCCAGGCCCTTGTAGATCGTTTGCAAGGCTTCGCGGGTGTCGATGTTGCGTAAATTCCCTTCCAAGGTCTGGCCAAGGTCCTTGACTTGGTTGGCTAACCCTTGACGGTGGGAGCGTCCAAACTAGGGGTGTCGGTAAGGGCAACATCATCCTCCCCGGTACGCGGAGGGCCTACTAAAGGGTTGAAATGGAAATGGGGCCGTGGGTCTACACGTGCACGGCGGGGTTTCGCAGGGCCTCGGTTTTTGGCATAGGCGGGCTCGTCTCAACCTCCTTCGACAGCCCAAAACTATGGGGCTAGGGCAGGGGTGCATGGGCGAGATACACAATTACGGTGGTTCTGAATGATTTGATCATTGTGTGTCTGACGAACCGAGCCACCCTCTGGGGGGCCATCGTTTGACACCCGAAAACACTGCGTTTTAGGCCCACTTTATCCAGCCAATCGCTAATTTTCTTGGTACTTGCTGAAGCAACTGTGGCTGGAATCCAACAATTGGTACCTACGCAAGCGGTTGACCAAAAAAACCGAACTCAATACCTCAAAGTACCTCGCCACAGGGCTAGTTTTCTGTGGAATCTAGCTAATCCTAACGTCCTACTGTCCTCAACGACATGATGTGCACTCAGGAATGCCGCACCCGCGGTTGCGCCAAACATAGAAAGGTCATTTGCCGTCACGCGTACAGCCCACTTCACAAGCAAGAAAACGGTGAGTGTTCCATCATAAGTAGGCTCGAAATATCTTGCCGATCTGATGCCCACCGCGCTGGGGAACTTGTTAATCCTCTTCCCTCTCCAATAATGCTGTTAATACATCAAAACCACTTACTGTTCCTCCAATACCACACGGCACGCCTCAATCTCCTACACCGCAGTCCTAAGACCGTTTTCGAAACTCTCCCACGGGGATCTCTGCACATGTCTCTAGACATGCTCAAGTACTTCCTTAGTGTATGTGAGGTCGGGAGTGATTCTCTCACAGTCCGCAGGCTAGATATGGCCAAGGATATTGGCCTCAACTTTGCGGATTACAACGCGATGAGCTCGGCGTTCAGCTCTTCTGCGTCCGTGGTTGGGTTTGCCGCCGGTCCATTTCGGCCGAATTGAAGGACCTGTAATTCAAGCGAACGGAGTATCATGCCGATGAGCATGAAATGCTAGGATGTGGGTGGGGCATATTGCATGATTGTCGTGTTTTTGGTTCCTGTTTGTCTAGTGGTAGTGTCCCTGTTGTTTGAGGAAGATTCGAAAGGTAGAAAGAAACGTTCTGGAGGTCGATGATGCTGAGAGGCTGTATGCAGGATCTTGTGACTCGGTCACACTCTGCCTGCTCACCTGGCATTGAATGGAAGCCTTGTGAAAAGTGCGCTGCCTCCGGTATGCAGAGAATGACAACAGTGAGGCCTGGAGAAGTAAAAAACGTCCGCAAATATGGTACAATAAGTCAAGAGTCCCGGCTGAGTGCTGCCAATCTGTTACGACAACATGGAATGGAACAACATAGGATGAAAGAAAGGGAAGCAGCAGAGCAGCGGTCAGTGGCATGAAAATGACTGGGAATAACAGCCAGACCAGCCGTGATATCCGTAGGATCGGTAATAATGGCATTAGCGTGCGTATTTTTATCAGTAACGCTAGTCACAGATTAATAAATCCCATACGCTTACGCTATAAATCTACTCATAAAATTGATAAAGGGTAAAATAGCCGACGCTAAGCAAGAGCATTAATGGGATCCATTGCGCTATCATTAGACACTAAACGTCAGGTAGTGGGTGGTCGTGACGACATAATTTGAAACCGACGTTAAGTTGTGAAACATGAACGACTCTGATCTGGGTGAAGGGACTTGGAATTATATGTTCGATTCCGTCTCCGAGATAATGTTAATGCTGCATCTCTCTGCGAGATTGATAGACACCATCCGTAGGTTGTGCCCGATGTGAAGTTGGATGAGATGATTAGGAAAGACGTAGGTTGGCTAATTGGTACCTGCGGTCAAGTTGAGAGGAGCTGTTGTACCCCGTGTTAGAACGCGGGATAGAATCTCTCACTACGGAGTTTACCCGTATTCTGCAAACTAATCCTTGAGCTATTAACTTACCTTCTTAGGGGTATTTTTCTTGTTAATTTAAAAGGATAACCTCTTAATTAAATATGTAAGATCAATATACTGTTGTATCTGTGGCTCTGGTATACTGGGGATACACGCCCTCCTCAGGCCCCGGGTTGGGAGTCCGGAATGGCTCTGAAGTTCAAAGCCTGGGGTAGCCTACGCCACAGAGATCATGATGTGCTAGGCCAGTGGCGTAAAATAATGCAATGATCTGGAGACCGGCAGGTTTCCTGGAGAAGGTGTGGCTAGAAAGCCTCTTAAGAAGGCTCTCTGGACAAGGTAACTAATATATGGTCCATAACTTACTGGATGTCTGCGACAGGTGAGCTAGCCCGAGCAAATCCTAAGCAGGGACTAAGCCGAGCCTAAGTTAGGGTGAGCAATTTCACGTGGGAGAGGTACGAAATGGAAATTTCGTTTGCCCAGATTCGTCTCATAGAACATAGGTACTTCGGTGAGGACTCAAGATTTCCCGAAGTACAGAAAACAATCGAAGTGCAAACAAATCCAATTCATACCCGGGCTACGAAGATATCATCGCCACTATGAAAGTCCGATCCAATCCCTGGTCATAACCAGGGCAGAGAAGAAGTGAAAACGGGGCAGTGATCCAGTCCTCATGGATACAACTGCCCAAAACCGAGGGGCTCACTGGCCTCCCCGACGGTTAGCCCGCCAGGCTCAGGGGAAGTTCACACCCTTGAAAACCCTACTTTCTCTCCGCTCAAACCCCAAAAACAACAAACAGGGCGCGCAGCTGCCAAAGCGGTACGTGTTTCCACCTTTCCGCTTACCTACCCAATTCCGATCGAAAGACAGTACAAGTATCCAAAAACAGAGCGCAGCATACATGTATCGATCAGATCCTCAGCCCCGAATCAAACTGCTTGAAGGGAGACAAAGCATAGTACCTCTCCCAAGCATCGCAGTTGGGCCTAATGCTGTTCAGAGGAACAGTCTGCGGGATGTCCTGGACGCGCTCGAGGAACTGGATGCTCAGTCCTTGGGACACGTGCCAGGCGATGTGGCAGTGGAAAAGCCACGCTCCGGGGTTGTCGGTGCTGCGGAGAGGTTAGCTTCAACTGGCACACAGACAAGCAGAAACTGGGAAGGCACGGGGAACATACCGGAAAGCCACGACGAGCCAGCCATTTCCAGGGAGCATCGTCGTATCACGGCGTGTAGGGTTCGCAAACTTGAGGCTGGCGCGGTCAGTAGCATCGGTGTAGCGGCGGGGGCTGACGCTGAAGGGATTGGCGAGGGCGGGGGAGCGGCCGAGAATGAGGAAGTCGTGGCCGTGAAGATGCATGGGGTGCTGAATCAATTTAGCTAACGGTACGAGCATTTGGAGGATGCAGGCTGGGTCTCAACTCACAGGGACCCCCACGAGGTTTTCGACGACCCAGAAAGACCACTGTATTTACGTTAGCTTGCTGTCGTCTCGCGCTGCCATGAAGACGGAAAAGTCCTACCTGGTTGGACTGCGGCACCTGGAAGACATTGTAGCGCTGTGGAAAGCTCATGTTGCCCTTGGCAAGATACTCTAGAGTGGGCTCATCCCAAGTGATGTTCATATCTTGGCCCTTGACCTTCCAGTAAACACGTTGCTGACCTTGCCAGTTCTGGACGGCGAGGTTAATATCAAGATCGTTGCTTGGAGTCGCCGTAAAGGAAGCAGAAGGAGCTGTGCGGGTAACAATAGGGACAAGGTTAGTATTGTCCTGACACAAACTATCCGGTGGAGGGGTGCCCTGGATGGTGGGCAGAGCCGTGTTACTGGCCCCCTCATACTGGAAGATAGCTGCTGGGAACCGGATGTTGGAGACACCACAAAGACCTGATGCTGCAAAGGTGACGTTGAACCAGTAATTGCCCACTGCTTGGCTGGCGTCGATGGTGACGTCGTAGCGCTGACCGACGGCAAGAAACAGGCTGGATGCGGTGAAAGCGTTAACTGGAACAAAGTCGGACTCGATAACGGTCATCTGGTGATTGACCAGGCTGACAGTAAAGGTGTTGTCGACCGAAGTGTTGATAATCCTGAGAGAAGTCATTAGTGCTGGAGCAGTTGACGGGGCAGGTAACATGACTGACCTCAGCCTGTGGCGTTTCCCAGGCTTGAGCTTCACCCTATAATAGCTACCGCCGCCGTTCGCATTCACATGCTTTCCATTGAACAGCACGTTGTCACTAGGAGGAGCAGCTCCGGGAGGAGGAATGAGCGAATGTTGAATCTCATCAGCGGCCCCGTAGTACCAGTCGGTGATGGGGAAGACCCCCAAGTCCACATCGTACGGCAGCGATGCCGGCCCATCGATTTGGATGGTTCCAACAACACCGTTGGCGTACTGGGAAGAGAAATGTGAATGGTACCAAGAGCTACCGTACTGTTCAGCACGGAAGGTGTAGACCTTGGTACCACCGGGAGGGATGGGGCATTCAGTGATGCCGTTCGCGCTAGCTCTACGTGTCAGCTGTCTTTTGCGATCCAAACCCTAGGGGGGGCTCAGGGACTCACCCATCGTTGACGTTGTTGTTCAGCATGCGGATACCGTGCCAGTGGATGGAGGTGCCGTTGACACGAAGCGCATTAGTGACAGTCACACGGATGGTGTCACCCCAGTCAGCCTTGATGGTAGGTCCTGGGAATTGGCCTGGAGAATTTCGTCAACGCCGTCATCCCCCAGTGTTCAATATGAGGGCATACCGTTGATCAGCATGGCCTTCTTCTTAGGCACACCATCTCCGCCCACCCAGTTGTCATGCTCGGTGATGACGCTAGGAAAGTTAGCCTCATTCTGAGCGAGGGTGATGCGGGATCTAACAAGACGTAGTTGCGGACAACCCCCGTCGCTGGGAACGAGGCCTCATAGTCCGTGTTGATGTTGAATCCGGCTGTCCAGCAAGCACGGTTGGTTGGCGTGTTGCAAGTGGGAGCCCTAGTGACAAGCTCCGAGCGAGGAGACAGGTCGACGCCCTGCTCAGGAGAGCTTGAAGAGAACGGAACGGCCTTGGCAAGCCCAGATAAAAGCAGGCAACCAAGGCCCTGAAGCAAGTGAGTGGCACGCATTGCGTGTTGTTGCTAGCTGGAATCAAAAGAATGAAGCTAGTAAAGAACGAAAGAATGAGTGAAGGGAACAAAAGAAGGACAGCGTAACCAGGTGCCGCTTGTTCCGAACACCGCGCCTGCTGAGGATGGACCCATGGCTGAGGTGTTTGTCATGGACTTTTTATACCTGACGAGCCATCACAAACTCGATCGTGTCGCTGAACTGGGACTCCCCGAGCCGGGGCTTTCACGGTCGGAACGGCGCCATCACTATCTGCCGACGTCTCGCTGAGGCTTCAGGGTGGTGCGCGACACCATTGTCATCTCCCGGCCGCGTCTTGGCCATGTCTCTTTCGATAATTGACGGCTGGTGGAGGAGCTGTTGAGCGTCGCGGCGGTGACCTGGTGTTTCGAAAGTCCAATAGTTTTTCCCTGCTTCGGTGGAGTGGGGCGCCACCTGGCCGCTCGGACGGATCGAGTGCAACGACAGCAGAGCTGGCGAAGCGGGCTGAGGGTTGAGGCAGGACGGATTCGGAATTCTAGGTGGCTATATTTGAACAATGCCATGTTGCGCCTTGGAATCCAGGATGGGAAATCTCGCCTGCAACTAACTGTTGCTGAGCGCCACATGCATGCAGACGCAAGGGGTAGAAGCGCCACTGCGGGGTGACTCAGAATGGCGAAAGCTGACATCGGACGATACGACAGAACTGATCTCGATGATTGAAGGGTTCGACAGCCAGGTTCGCGAGCCTAGTCAGGAAGTTCCAGCGTCTGGTTGGACTAATGCAGAATGAATGACGACGATTTCGAGCCTAAAACAACAGCTGTCGATCACGGGTACACCCGCTCTCGTCCAAACACTCGAGTAGCCCTATGGATATGAACTGCACGTCAACTGGACATACAATGCGGAGAAAAAAAATACCCCGGCTGCGGTCGACGTCTCCGAGGGCGGGTCAGCAAGTGGCCGATTACCCCTCCACTTGACCTAAGTATCTGCCGCGGGTGTTAAAGCTTGGGTCGACTGAGACGGGTCGGCGTCTTGAGTGTGCCGATGTATTGATAGCACGGCGCTGTCATTGGGCAGACCAAACTAAGGCATGCGCGCAGCATGCATGTCGATGTTGGGCAGCCCGAAACCGTGGTAACTTTGCACTCAGGGGCTTGATTGTGATCAGGTGCGTCGAAGGCGCAAAGATAGTTACTAATGGCGGACTCGAGCCGGGTGACGTTGCGAGTCTCTAATTACTAGGGGATCGTTCACCTTGCATGCGGGGCGGATGCTCCGAGCAATACACCCTCGGAAGATGTGGTTGCCAGCGCTGCATGCGGCAGGCAGTTCCTGCAGATGTGCATTTAGACCATAGACGTACGTCATATTGCGTAGACGAGCCCCTTCCAATCTTAAGCAAAAGGTCGGGTAGCATCAATAATAGTAGCTCCAACGAATGACGTACTTGGTTATATCCATTATTACAACTTAACTGTGGCTGCAACGGATCGAAGCTGAACTGCCGATCCTTTCCATCTTTGAGGCTACGCGGGGAATATTGGCTTGGACAAGACTCAAAGTCCAAACTAAGGTGATCATCACAGATTTCTCATGCCATCTCAACTCAAGCAAATGGACTCATTGTGTGATACCAATCTAGACAGTTTGACCTCTTGTTGGTAAGAAAAGATTGACGTGCACGGCTGTAAATAAGAGCCGACGAACGGGTCTCGCCTTCATGCTCTTTAGAGACTGCAACGGGTATCCACTCCGCCAACGGGTTTACCCACGCAGTAGGCGCGTTCACATCTTTGGTGCCGTGCCAAAAACACGAGGCTAACCTACGCCGCGGTCAGCCAGCAGGGCCACGATGACAGCGGCAATCCAAGCGATGTTATTGCGTAAGAGGCTACCATAAGGTAATTGTACTAGCCGCGGAGGTAGGGGTGAAGGGATAGAGACGGGTGAAGCGGTGGATGATTTTGATGCGGGAGAGGTGGAGCTTAGCTAGGGTTATTTTAATTTACCTATTCAATGGCGTGCGGTCTTCATTACAAAGTGGGAGGCGCGTTTATGGAAATCGCTCTTAAACAATATAAGGAAGGCGTACGTATGGAGGAGACCCGAAGCGACTTCCTGTATAATCCCCCGGCATATATCCGCCGGAGGATTATAACACACACAGTCATCAGGACACTGCAGTTTACTACAACAAATAGCCGGATTAAGAAGAAAGCGCGGGACAGGCTTGACGAAGAGTCTCCCTTTGTTGTCCCAGGCAGAGACCCAGACTTGTTCCATTCCTTCGTCGAGACGAGCACCGCGTTATAAGTTCAACCGGAAAGATTCTGTGCCGGCATATACTCCGGGGTCTTATAAAACCAACAAATCAACATTAAAACCTCCAGAACAAGCGGAAAGAACGCCCATTTACCATCAGTTTTGAGCCGCAGGACGCCGGGATCCACGTTTCTGTGCGTGGATGGCTAAGCATCCCCCCTCCAGCCTTGTACAGAAAAGGTCCGGATGCTGACCTTGCGCGCTACTTGAACACTAACTAGGGGCGGCATTCGGGAAATCATCAAGCTGGCCATTTTGGAGGATCTGCAAAAGCAGCTAGCCATGGCCAGTGTCGGCAGCCTCTACCAGACGAAGCCACTCAAGCGGACCCTGCAGTCTGTGTTCGGCCAGAAGCCCCTTTTATTCGGAGGCTTAGACAGCTGTGCTCCGTCCCGGGCAAGGTCGTGGTGAATGCGACCATAGGATCGCAGCAATCCAGGCCAGTTATCTTGACCAATTATGCAGCTTGTGCGCGGGGCAAAAACTGGCTGGATAAGATCTGTGTTCTGACTGGTTGCACCACTTTAAAGGTGGAAGCGAGCAACACTTGAATGATTGGCTCCGAAAATTGGCTCGTTTACCAAGTAGCGTTAGTGGGGTTATAGCTGCTGTCAGTTTCTTCGGGCTTCTGGTATCCAGCCAACTTGGTGACCTAGTGGACGATCATTGGACCGAGAAAATCGGCCCGCGAAATGTCGCCGAAGGCCTGCAAATTTAGCATATAAGCACTGACCCTCCTCCTCGTGTCTGCTCAACTCTTTGTCCTCCTAAGCCGCCTCACCGGGGGCGCTCGCTTGCTAGCGCTTGCCCCTACCTTAAGCAGCCCTGCGACGAAAAAGCCCGTTCGGCTCATCATCATTACAAGGGTACGCGCCGTTAGCAAAGCTTGTCTGGAGGCACCACTGCGTGAGTGGCACCTGGTAATTCTTTTGGCATGTGTGGCATTCGACTCTGACGTAAAATTAGGAAGGCCGCTCCAACGCCTTACGATCCAACACCAATGTGATCGTGTCCCAGCTGAGCATGAATATTCGACTGGGCATTCAATTAGGCCCAATGATGGCCTGATTGAGAATTGGTTTTCAACCCCGCTTAGTAGCTTGGTTGAAGAACGATCCCCTGTTGATCAGAACTTGGGATCTGTTATAACGGACACGGATTTCGGGTCTGTCAGCTGGTTGAGCGCTGCTTTTGATCATCGCTTGACTGGAAGTTCAATTTGGCCTAATGGCCGAATTGAAAACCAGTTCCTAATTGAGCTCAGTAGCTTGGTTGAGGGAGACTCTTCAGTTGACAACAACTTGGTTTTTCATGGAACTGATGCCGGTTTTGGGCCTGTTAACTGGTTCGGCGGTGTTTTTGTTTCCCCGTCGTTAGGCGAAGGTCTGCCTTCTGCCGAACTGGGAGGTTTTGTCGCACATCCTGAGAACTTTGACCCTAGTCTTCTGGAGCCAAGCTCTCCCGCGGCATCTATGCGTGGGGATGCGTCTGCAATCGCAAGCAAGGGTGAAGAGTCAATGAGCCAACCCGCCAAGAGTGCTGGAGTCTGGTCGATTGAGCCTGAACTTAAGAGATGCCAGTTCTGCGGCACTCGGGTCTCTTCGCAACGCCTTCGGTAAGCGGTGCATCCCGAATTCTTGTTATTGGTCGCATTCTCACCTGAAGCTCCTTAGTGACCATCTCAAGAGATTAAACAACGGCCGTCGATGTCTCCTCCGAGTTCCCTGTGCTACAGAAGACGAGCCTGGCTGTGACAAAACATTTGCTGATACAAGGAGCCGCTTGCGTCACCGAGCGAAGGCATGCGAGTCTGCGCAACAACTCAGGACAGCCTTCAAGTGCCGCTGCGGCAGAACTGTAAAGCGCTGGTACCAATTTAAATGTCACCAAAGGATTTGCGCTAGGAGAGTTGATTCCGGCGCGCTTAGTTGCGAATGCGAGGATTCATTCCCGAGCTTCGGCGCGCTGGAGGGACATTACATCTCGGAACATAGGAAGTTGGCTGGCCGACCTCGGAAAAGTGATCATCCTGTAATAAGCTCAGATTAGTAGCATAAGAACATTGTACCCTAGCCTCAGATTTTGGAGCTGTCTGTCTTATCTTCCTCAAGTAAGTGACGAGAACGAATGCAGCCCGGACTCGATGAAGCATTGAAACCACCCGAAAGAGCCGTGTCCCTCGGCCGCTTGGACGCTGCAGGTGACACATACGTCCCCACGGGTTATATACTCACACTTAACATATCCATTGTTAAGATAAAATATAGGGTATTACATACTTTTTGAGGCTATCATAGTAAGATGCTAGGGGTGGAGGTTAGTCGGGTAATGTAATAATATTTTTAAGACGGCTTTACTACTAGATGGCCTGTAGCGATACGCTTAGTATTTCGGGTAGAGTAACCAATAGTCTGCAGGAAATTATTGCCCAGTATATATTTTAATAGCGGAGGAGACACATACCCTTAGTTTTTAGAGCGGGGGCGGGGCGGGGCGATAGTCTGACTGAACGGACAGGTACGTGATGGTAACTTTAGCCTCCACAGATGCCGCTGGCGGTTTTGGCGTGCCCGGCAGCCCCACTGCGACACGGTTGGCGCAGAGGATAAAGTACTTACAGTCGTTGGCAAGTAGGCCGGGCTGGATGGCAGATACCATCCGCGCCATGTTTAGACCTCTTCCTTCCAGGTCCAAGAATGGTACCAGGGCGGTTTTGTTTGCCCATAGCTCAGCTTTTAGGCTCACCTTCTTATTAGTTAGTAGAGGATTGTTATCGGGTGCTTTCACAGGAAGCTACCGGTTCTGGAGATACCGCCCGGGCTTAACGAAAGAGTAAGAGTTTAGATAGACCCTAACCGCTAAGCGCAGGTACGGAGTGCGTTTAAGCACTGTGGTGATAGTCGTAGAGGGCTAATTCCCCGAGTCGGTAGGGAGGGCCGTGTGCTTTAGCTACAGCAACTAAGGGCCGCAAGGTCTCGGTGTATAGAAGCATCTTTCCGCCCGGAGGACAGCTTACGGAGACAGAAACGCTAGCGCAAAGGGTACAGCGAAGCCGTGCCGGTACAGGCTCTAACGTCTGTAACCAACCCGAAAGGAGGGGCTGTGACAGCCCCGAGGCACCCCAGGAAGAAGATTATGGAGAAGCTTCTGCGTGAATCGTTCTCGGTCCGACTCACGCGGACGAGGCGCCACGAAGCGATCGGATGCAAATTTCCAGATCATATCGCGGATCTCCTGAGGGAGAGAGGAGAATCCAACCCGTGGAATGCCGGTGTCGTGTTCTCTTGGTGCGTATGCGCTGAGTTTCTCGGGATCGGGAGCAACACCACTTCTTCTGGCTCGCTTTTGAGACATATTGGCGGACGGCTAAAACCCCAAGTATCGCGATGTGGCTGTGGGTTGGAGAGATGAAGCGGTCTCCGCGAGTGTGAACGGCGCCCCTTTTATGCATCGTTCACACAACAGCGGTGTGTTTGTCCAAGCAAGCGTACCTGAGGTTTTTGGGTAGGTGCAATGATGGGACGGCAGTGACAACCGAGGGACCCACCAAGATACTGTAATCCGGAGTCAGCTTCCAGTCAGCTTGCTAGCGCGTCACACATCACGCAACAAACAAACAGCACAGCCAAATACTGCATTGTGGCGATGACTCCTCAAGTACGGGATTCCCACTTCTATATCAGCGAAAAGTATAAACACGGCTTCTTTGACATCTGCTTCAGACATTCCGAATGCGGCACACAAATAAATGTTCGTCTCGCTGCGGCTGTCTGCTTTGTCCCGAGTCTGTCGGGACTCTAAGGCCTTCGTGTTGAGACGGTACGTGCAGCAGAAGAGCGAGAGCCCTGACTGCTGCCGAAATGCGTTTAGCATTCCCCTTTTTGAGTTCGTCTCGCAGATCTACAACACCCGGCAGAAAAGACATGGACCCAGCAATCAACCCAGCCTTTATCCGTCATGGTCTTCTTGCTTCACTCACTGGCTCTTGGTGATGGTACGGTCGGATTTCTTCAGCAAGGGCGGTCACCACTGCAAGAAGGCAAAAGGATTTCCGAAATGCGAGCTCGTTGAGAGTTTTGGTCAAGCCCTTGACAGCCAAATTCTGGTGTTGCATCCCGCCCGCTGCGAGCTGCTAGCTCCGATCTTGAATGAAAAAAGAGTCGCTGTCTGGGAGGGAGCGCTGCCGCTGCGGGAGATCTGGCGTGAAGTGTTTTCGCCGTGATACCGGGGAGACTTAAGTTGCAATGGGGGCCGGTGGGATTCAGGGGGAGGGGGGATACATCCGGGAAAAAGCACGCATCGTGCTTGACCTGGAGGACTGTTAGGGATTCAAGGAGTTAGCGGAGGCCTTGTTCCCGGGAACCTATGTGGTGCCCGCTAACTTGAAGGATATTCTGGACGGCGGGCGAGAGGTACGGGTGAAGATGAGAGATGAGGCCCTGGCTGGGAGACGGCGCGCCTTTGATGATACCAATCAGCATCGCCAACGCCGAGGCCTTGGGGCTTTGCCGTTGCCGCCGCGTATGAGGGTGGGCGTGGAGGTCAGCATTGTACAATGGTTCACTGCAGGTGAGGTACCAACTGTCAGTTAGTGGGAGAACATGATACGGTCGAGTCATAGAAAACAATTTCATGGAGCGGAATTGAGCAAATGCTAGCCATTGCCTTCATTAAAGTGTATTTAGCTTTGATGAATTGTTCCGTCAATTATTTGCGTAATATGGTAAGGTAGTTAAATTGTTTTAGCTCAACCAACTTGAATCATGTCTGAAGCGGCTGTAAGCCAACGACGAGACAAATACATCCATAATACGCGAGTCAACGACAAAGACAGGACTTGAAGTTTCGTCAAAAAATGCATTGAATGTGCCGGGAGTTGACTGGATACAGGGTACGCTGGACGTAGCTCTAATTCTACAAAATTACTGAATGTAAACCCCTTTCCCCAGTTAGCCACCCTATCCCTCTCCTCCCCTTCTCAAGTCATTCTATAAATCCTAAAGTCCACACCAAATCTCATCTCCGGCGACGGCTTCAAAGGCCCCGACCCTCTCCGCTTCCGCTGCTCATCAGTCTCTTCACACGCCCCCAGCAGCCCAGCCAGTGCTTCCCGTCTCATCCGCGCCCGCACCTCCGGCTTCCCAACAATATCCCTCAAGGCAACAGGCATCGTCTCGGGAGTCGGAAACAGCCTCGGCAACTCCATCCAGGCGCAATGGGCCTCCAGATCAAGAACGGCATGCACTATATCCGTGCGCCAAGTAACCCAGTCCGGCCCCCAGTCCGGCCCCCAATACGGCCCCCTGTCGGAATGGAAATTGCTGATCCAGAACCATACCCTCGGTAGGAAATCGCCATAGACATCGAACGGATCCATGTGTCACATGATTTCCAGCTCTACGCAGAAGCACTGCAGGGTGCGCACAAGTTGTACGAGATGGGACTATGAAGCCGTATTCGCGTAATCAATATCTCAAGCGTTCTAGTGCATGCAACGGCATTCCTCCCATGTCAAATTTATTCCTAGATCGCTACCAGATAGTACAAGTCATCATGACTTCCTCGCACCCGTGCTGGTATTACCCGTTTTCCATCACTGCGGGTGCGCAATCGAGAGCCAAGCTCCGACAAACCACGACAAAACTCCGCCCATTCCAGCACACTCGACCGGGTCGAATGTGCGACCCCCTGATCAAATTAAAATCTAAGACCAAACTCCACGCCCACCCGTATATTCTCACTGACAAACGGCCTCAGCCCCTCCTTTCTCCGCCTAGCATTCGTCTCGCGTAGTATATGTCGTGAAAAGACCGTCATCGCCTCCCGTCTGACGGCTCTCCTCGCCGTCGGCCCACTCAGAATCCTCTCAATCATGGGCGGTACCGTGCCGAATCTCGCTTTGCGGGTCTCACCCGACACCGGAGAATCCGAGTCGCTGTACAAGAAGCAAGAGAGAAATAGCTCCTTCAGTTCCTGGAACGTGCGCGTGTCCTCCAGGTCGATGATGTATCCTCCCTGCCGGCTGAGGTGGCGCCAGTGAAAGAGAATGTTGTCAAACTCTGGTGGGGATGGCTGCGAGTGGAATTTCGCATACATGGCCTTCTCGGCCTTGTTCAAGGGATCATATCGTATCCTCCACGTCCAGCTGGCAGGGTACAAGAGCATGAGTTTTTGGTCCAAATCCTTGGACTGTCTCTCTATCAGCCCAAACCGCTCGCGCAAAGATTTACCATAGATCCGTGAGTTCAGGATATCCTGGTAGGCGTGCGAGCGTCGTGGTGGTTTTTCGAAGAACGTGGCTCGCAGGGCGATGAGCGGGAGATGTCTGAGCACAGACGCGGATCGGATCGGAAGGCTCTCGTGGCGACATGTACAGCTGCGTGTATAACCACAACTCCAACAGAGCGGATCGCTTGATACAACGGCTACGGATTGGGCGGAGATAATCCGGTCTCGCGCGTGCGTTATCGCGAAAGTTCTTGCGTCGCCGCAGAGTTGTGAAATCGGATGTGGCTTGACGCTGAGGAGTTGGGAAACGGCAAGACTTCCAAATAAGTCGTTGAAGAAGTCCGTCTCGAATACGACGTCTGAGTTGTCAAGCAAGACTGGCCGTCCGTGTTCGAAGTCTGTGATTGACGCTGGCGTTTTTTCGTAACGAATGACGCCGACGGAAAGCGCTTGGTCCCAGATCATGTGGCAGATCTCTGGGGGAAGCGACCAGAAGCCCACGCGAGGTCGAGAGGCTTGGGCTACCGCAGCAGTCGATGATGGATGGGGAATTTCCGGCGTGGGCGCTGGCTTGCCCTTTCTTGCACGCTTTCTCGCCATTCTGCTCGATGTTCTGCTTCTCGATGAATTGATGTCTGGCGTGGCTGGGTTGATCGGCTCTCGGAAACCTGTTGAGACATGCTGAGAACCAGAACGCCACATAGCAGTTGATTCTCGGTTACCGGTTGCTTATGGAGAAGTGCCGGAAGAGCGTTGGATGCCATGAACCTTCTTTATCAACGTGGCTTGACGCTGTTCCTCGGCTTTTCCATGTTCTTCCTGGCCACACCGCGGAATCTTACACCAGCCTCAGCCGTTACTTTCGAGTGATGAACCTTCTTGAAGCTAACCTATGCCCCAGAATTCCTGCAACCTCACACAAAGAACCAGACGAAAGAAACATGCTGAGATGACCCTCTGCCCCCAGTACGACCACAAACTCCAAAGCATTTGGGCCACTTGCTATCCAATATCAAACCATTCACAGATTTTTTTTCCCGCCGTCCTTCAACGCCTCCCCATGCATAAAACCATGGCAATAAGCCTCCCCCACATAGACCCATCGTGCATCGGGCCTCGGCTCCTGCCACAAGATAACCGGCGCCGATGCGCCCAAGAGAACAACGTCTTTATCCCCAACCTTCATATCCATCGGCCCGAGACCGACAATGTGCTGCCCTCCGCTGGTCGTGGCTAGGAAACAGCGCCTCCGAATATGCCTTTCCAACACTGTCTTCAGAAGACCCAGCTGCTTGCTTCCGGGCTCATCTTTTTCCAGCCCTCCCGTGCCAAAAACACCGTAATACAAAAAGTCCTCCGACTTAGCCGGAAAGAACGGCCAAGAGAGGAAATTTTTTTGAAGCCAGTATAGGTTCACGGCCTCGATTATTGCTCGGCGAGACAAATATAGCATAAATTCTCGAAGGTTTGATATCATCTTGGTGTTGCTAGCGGGCCATATCGCTGCGATCGATATCAGACTGTTTTTGCGCTTTTGTAAAATGCTGGGCAGTACGTCCATCCGCATTTGCAGGTCCCAGAGACAACCGAGAAGTGGCGTGCTGTCACCGTCGCCATGATGACTTGTCGAGACTGCCGGCCCCAGCAGACTTCTCTTATCCGTAAGTGTCAGTCCGTGGCCACCGGTTGTGACGAGCCACACAATTTGGTCTTGCTGCCTTGTTGACGGTGAAGTCTTGGAGCTCGTAGCAACTTCAACAGCGGGAGGCGGATGCTGGTATGCTGTCGCCATCCTACAGAACGTCCTCACTTCACGAAAGAAGGAGAAAATGGTTCGAGGCAGTATGGTAGGATCTTTCAACCCCACGATCTGTTCTTCCTGGGTTGTTCTCCCATGCCACAGGGAAGAAATAGCGGTATCCATAAAGTGGGTGCCAACCTGGCATATCTCAGCCAGGAGAACCCCCTTTACTCTGATGCTATTACGGCCGGTAGTTGAAATGTCGGCTTCTGCCAGTGTTACCGACTCACCGGGTCGATACCCGGAAGAAAACATGGGAACAAAACCGGAACGGTAGCCATGGGGTATGGCGAGATTCACGGCGGACCATTCTGGTACCCATGAGGGAAGTCCTTCTAGTTCCTTGGCTCTAGGTCGAGACAAGAGTAAGATGTCGATATTGGGAGGTCCCATAGCAGGGTCAAGAAGTAAGCGAGTAAATTCGGTGAAGATCGTCCCGATTGGTTTTCCATAGTCCGTGACGAGCGCCTTCGACACAGGGTCATCGCCGGGGACGAGGCCTCGCAAGGCATAGATGTAGTCGAGTAGGTTGGACGACCCAAGACGCCACCATGGCCCTGCAATAGAATGTCAACATTGAACCGGATGGCAAGATTACCCAAGCTGCGACGAGCATGGGACGGAGATGGTCTCTGGACCAATTCCCGCTCCTTCAAGATGCGAAAGGCGAGACTCGTTGCCATGAGGGCCTCGCGCCTTGGCTTCTTCTTCCATGGCAACAGCCATGCCGACTTTGGGCGATTACACGCATCGTTTGTATCTAACCCCAGGTTTAGTTTGATAACGTACATGATAAGCGAGTGCCCCGGACAAGCGAATGCCCCACGCCCCACCCAAAACAACACCTCCTACATCCAACACCAGTTTTCTCCACCATTCAACATGCCGTCACCTTCAAAAGAAGC
>Ga0247780_1001089_pt1 | contig 19199 bp, 17 predicted proteins | sample UWRJL079202R5_FD_179927 | JGI IMG/M metagenome (GOLD analysis project Ga0247780, IMG submission 179927) | Plant litter microbial communities from Arlington Agricultural Research Station in Wisconsin, United States - UWRJ-L079-202R-5 | ecosystem: Environmental > Terrestrial > Plant litter >... | reverse complement strand
AATTGTAATTTTATTGCAGAAATGGAAGAATTGGCCCTGTTTTGCTGTGTGAGCGTTGTTTGCGTGCGTTGTAATTGATGGGGTTGAACGCGGTCGCATTCTGGCAGCTGGCACGCATTGGAGGGGGGTGGGTGTAGTCGCAGGGTTAGGGTTATATATGGGCGTTTGGTGGGGTCATAGTACAAGTGAGACAAGAGCCATAGTACGGGGATGCGTCCTCTACTTATATCTTTAAGAAAGAGGTAATTTCACAATACCTTTAGCTAGATAATATCATTACGGATTAAGATAAGCTAATTATATCGAAATTCTAATAAGGATTAATATAAAGAATGGGTGTGAAAAGTAAGCTTTTAACAGCATTCCACTTATAAACAGACAGTTAAATAAAGTAAGTTAATTAGATATTTATAACGTATCTTTAAATATACGTTAACTTTAAATAAGATAATTAGCTTAAACTGTTATTAATAATATAGATAACTTATAATATAACATTAGTTAAGTTAACAGGTATGTTACCATTTTTCACTAACTACAGTAAAAAGCTTAAGCTCCGTTAAAGCCTGCCTATTAGTGCTCCCTAAGCTATAGTATACACAGACTGAATGTAAGAGATATATAACCACTTATAAGCTAAATTTAAGTTTATACGTAAATAAATAAAACATTTTACTAATAAATATTAAACTAAGTAATTAGTACTTAAGAAAGGACTTTACTATAATAGTAAATCAGTTAAAAGACTAACTCTTTAAAAGGGGGATTACGTCTATCTTTTTTTATAAAACCTACATTTAAAACAGCTTAGTAAAAAACTTAACTTTAAAAAGTATAGACTGTTTTAAGTTAAGAAAAAGATCACTACCTTTAATTATAAACTAAACCTACCTGTTAATATAAGGGTGTGGATTAAGGTTTTTCACGTCTTACTTTTAAAACCTGCTTTAAAGGGAGTTTTACTGGAAAAAAAGATTGAGATTAACATTAATAAGGATAAGTACGATATTAAAAAAGTTATAAATTCACAGAAGGGAAAAAACACGTTTAAATATCTTATTAAGTGGTTAAACTACAGCCTTAAAAGTAACTTATGGGAACTAGTTAAAAACCTTAAGTGCCTAAACCTAATTATAAAGTTCTACTAAAAGAATCTAAATTAATTAAAACTAATAATAAAAACTAAAAATAAGATAAGATTTAATATTTAAATTACTATATTAAAAAGTAAAACCATTATGGGATTTAAAGCCTGAAATAGCGGTAGGAAACTCCTTAGTAAGTACGGAAGGACATTTATTAAAACCCTTAATTAAGGTTATAAAGACCTTAAACCTAATAAAAAGGCTAGGCCTTTAAAGCTTTAGATAAGCTCCACTTAGAAAAGCGTATTTATGAAAAACAAGTGCTGTTAAGAAAAGAAGTTAGTAAAAGAAAAATAATAAAAAAAGTCGCCTTAAAACCTCTAGCCCTAAGGAGTAAGGATTTAAAACGACAGAAGACCCTTATAAGACTTAAACCTATAACCTCTCATTAAAGAAAGCAAATGCGTTACCACTATATTAAAGAACCATTCCATTTATTAGAAGAAAAAGGGTGACAAACTAAGTTATAAGGTAACCACGTACAGTGAAGACCCAGCCAGGAAATTCCCCTAATTAAAAGACTCCATATCTTTAAGAGGGGCGTTAAGTCTAACCTCTTCACCCTCTTAGAACTCTAGCAGTTCCACCTTACAGCTAAACACCTTTACAGTATAATCCTTAAATCGGAACCGTTACTTATAAAGGCGTATTAAACACACTAATACCTCTTAAAGCTTAACGGTAGCCTTATGTAACTGTTAGGTGGTAGATTTAACTTATAAATTAAGGTCCCACTTCTTAACTAAAAGGGCTTTTAGCTTTACCTCACCTATATTAAAGGCGTTATATTAAGAGGAGCGGTACCTCTTTAAATAATAATTATAATTATTAGACCTGTTTAAGACCTGGCAGATAAGTGGGGGGATAATAGACTTATAAAAAAAATAAGGGGACATTTCGCTATTAAATATATATATATAAGTTATAAGGTTTAAATAGCAGTTAGTGCTTTTACCCTATTCCCGTTTTAAAACCTAAAAGCCAGACACTTATTACATGGTAAAGTAGTGGAAAAGGAGAACTTACCTTTTAAAATCCTTTATGGGAAAAGAACGTTAAAGAGGGGGAATTGTGTAACAACCCTATAGGCTGTTACTTAGGCCAGGGTAACCTGATAAATCCCCTGTAGAAGGAACCGTATAGGAAGACGGTGTACACCGTCTGGGCACACTGGGCCAGGGGTGTAAAGACCTAAAGCCCCTACGATTAATAAGGTGCTGCTTATAGTATGCTAAATGCTTACATTACAAGCAGGAGAAACCTTATAAGCAGAACGCTTACGTAATGTAAGGTGCTTGCATAATAAGCACTTACGACGTTATAAGTAAGGTATAAAGTACCTTTTAATTAATTAATATAGATAGTTATAGTTATACTTATAACCACTATAAGGGACTTTAGTTCCTTACACTAGTATTTAATTATTTATTTATATCCTACTGTTTAAACTTACCTTTATACATTATAGTAATAATAACTTATAGTGACATTAAACCCCTATTTAAGAGTGCTAGCTTAATGTGACGACCCTGCAGGCTGTCACTTGGGCTGGGGCGGCCTGATAAATCCCCTGCAGAAGGAACAGTGTGGGAGGACAGTGTGCACTGTCTAGGCACACTAGGCCAGGGGTGTAAAGACCCAAAGCCCCTACAACTAATAAGGTACTACTTGCAGTATACTAAGTGCTTATATCGTGAGCAGGAAAAACCTTATAAGTAGAACGCTTACGTAGTGCAGAGTGCTCGCGTAATAAGCACTTACAACACTATAAGTAAGGTATAAAGTACCTTACAGTTAGTTAGTATAGATAGCTATGGTTATGCCTATAACCACCGTAAGGGATTTTAGTTCCTCACGTTAGTATTTAATTATTTATTTATATCCTACTGTTTAAACTCACTTTTATATATTATAGTAACAGCGACCTACAGTAACATTAAACCCCCCGTCTAAGAGTGTTAGCTTAATAAGCCGTCTTCAGAATACCTCTTACCTGTTAGCGTCCTGCTATACGTTTTGTCTTAACCCGTGCCAGTCCTCTTAAGGCCTGTGTCGGGTACAGGTTATAATACTTAATAAGCTGTCTTCAGAACACCCCTTACCTGTTAGTGTCCTGCCATACGTTTTATCTTAACCCACACCAGTCCTCTTGAGGCCTGTGTCGGGTGCAGGTTGTAATAAGTCTTTAATATCTTAAAATAGTTAAAAATAGATATAGAATAAATAATAAGTACTTATTAAGGCTTGCTTAAGATGCTAATAAGGTTACACTATAGCTACGTAGAGCTCTTAAGTCGTGTGTAGATTATGTAGTAGTAGGGTAGATTATATTAGGCCCTGAAAGAACACTCCTTTTCAGAATCGTTTAATGGCCTGGAATTTTTATCCTTCCTCTTTATAGGAGCCCTTATATACAGCCTAAGGCTATTAGGGAGCGTTATTAAAGTCTAAGTCGCTATAGTAGTAGATTTTAAGGCTTTCGATTTAGCTGTCGCTGCTGCCTTACCCGTTATTACTTATCATCGTCGTAAATGTTTACGCCGGCACGCCTTAACCGTATAAGGGTTTTAGATGTAATAAAAGGCCTTCAGGTACTTTAAAGCCACTATATTAGCAATATATAACGTATGAAAGCGATATGACAAACCATTATTAGTGTTAAGGCGCCTAGCGAAAGTCGAGAATGCTAGGAGATGTATTACAACCTGTACCTAACACAGGCCTTAAGAGGACTGGCACGGGTTAAGACAGAACGTATAACAAGACACTAACAGGTAAGGGGTGTTCCAAAGACGGCTTGTTAAGCTAGCACTCCTAGACGGGGGGTTTAATGTTACTGTAAGTTACTGTCACTATAATGTACAGAGGTGAGTCTGAACAGTAGGACATAAATGAATCATTAAATACTAGCGTAAGGAACTAGAGTCCCTCACAGTGGTTATGGGCACAACCATAGCTATCTATACTAACTAGCTAAGGGGTACTTCGTACCTTGCTCTGTCTGCTCTCTGTCTGCTCTCTTGCTCTGTGACAGAGCACGCAGAGCGACAGAGCACTTTCTGATTGGTCGTAAGGGCTTCGGGTCTTTGCACCCCTAGCCCAGTGCGCAGTACCGTACGTACTGCCTTCCGGCACTGTTTCTTCTGCGGGGAATTAGTCGGGCCGCCCCGACCCAGGTGACGGCCTGCAGGGTCGTCACAAGATGTCACATTTAGAAACGCACAGAATGGGCGCTGGGGCCATCAAATTTTTCTACATACAAAACCCTAACCCTTAGGTTGTGCACCACTAAGATTTTGGGGGGTGCACCCCTAAGAGAAGCCATATTTTATCCTGGTATGTTAGGTACTGGTATGTTCTAGGCTAGTATATCATGTACTGGTATATTCTAAGTGCTAGTAAACTATATACTATAATCATATTATGTTCTAGTATACTAAATACTGCCCCAGTTTTGGAGCCATGATACTATGTACTATCCCACACCATGTACCGGTATATGCCCGTAGTCTCAATTTTAGGTCGTATTCCAGCTTGCCAGAATTTGGGCTATTCATTAGCTGAGCACATAAATAGGAAGTTGGACGAGGGCCGTTTTGAACGGTAAACTATAAGGCGTCCGGGGGAGCGGCGACGTGGTTTTGAGGTAAACACTGGGGAATAGTTGGCGTTCTTTAGTTGGATTCTTTGGGTGATACCAGGATTGGACGGGACGGGACGGGACGGGTTGAAGTTGGGTTGGGTTGTGCAACGTGTCAGAATCTAGCAGTTGGAGCCGTAATTGTTGGAGTGATGGTTGATTGTATTGATCGATCTTCAATCTGTTGGAGGTCTGTGGAAATCTCTGCTTATGGTGCGCTCATGCCAAGCCGGAAACCTCCGTACTATGCATCCCCATATACGCTGACAGAACTGGGATGTTTGAACCTCAGCAACAGCCAGACTATCAGTCGCCCTGTTTGATAGTAGAAGATGGGACTTAAAATGTCCCCTGTAGTCCGGTCAGGAGACGTGCTGCTACTTCTCAAAGTTGACGCTTCATCCATGGCGTTGTCGCCTAGTTTCTCAACCGCCAGGGTTAGTCGAGATGATATCCACTAAGTACGATGTCAGTCACAAAGCTTCCGAGGCCGACGGTTTTGCTTTTGATTGGAGAGGAGACTTGATATATATCTGAAAGACATTCCACAGGGCTTAGCCACAACTGCATCTTCCATGGTCGCGCACGGAGAGAGGTGTGTCAAAAAGAAATGCTAAAAGAATCTAATTACGACATCCAAACACTGCTGTCCCTGCAACAGTTACAGCAAGCATGACCAAGCCAAAGCCCGCGCGGGTGGTGGAAACTCCAGACTTGGCGGTGCTCGAGCTTGTACTGCTAGTCGATGTTGAAGTTCCCGGTCCTGCTCCCGATCCCGATCCCGAGCCCGGGCTTGCGTCTGTAGGAATCCGTGTAAGCGCACTGCTGTAGACTTGACATCCGATCACCTAGAGCTCTTACCAATATCAGAGCAAGCGATGGCTGTGTCAGTAATCGAACAACCGTTTCCGCCTGAACCGTAGCTAGCAACCTGGCATGTGGCAATATTCGCAGAGCATCCCACCGCAACGCCGCCGGTACACGTGCAACTTCCCGTGGCTGCCACACTGCAGTACTGGCATGCCAGGTTCGCAAAGGCGTTGACGACGCACTACAGCCCTGTTCAGCACAAAAACTGCAAGACATGATATCAAGAGAGAAGTCACCTGGCAAGTGGCTTTGTTCAGAGTCCTCGGCACGAATTCCGTGTCCCGTTGCGCAATAGCGATAAGCTTATCAGCTTTAGGGTGGGAAACGAGGCCATCGGCAAGACCACTAGAGAGGCACAAAACAAGGAGGAAGAAGGCTGGCAATAACTGGTTCATATTTGGATAAAGAGCTGTCTTGAAGAGGTGGATGGCGTCTGTTTTCTGGAATAATACTGGATCCGCAGTAATGGCGGACGAACTAGAGCAAGTAATGGGATGAGAGACTCCTTTATCACCGTCGTGTTCCAAATCCCCCAACCCCCCGGAAAAACGCCACGTTGATCAGCCTCACTCAGACTCTTCGATCAAGGGACTATCGAACGCCACGGCGTTCAATAGTTCGCACGCTAGTGACTAGCCTTGCAGCTACGCACCAATTTGGGCCCAAATTCAGCTTCGTTCGTCCCGCCCAATCTTCGCACACACTGCACCAACGCTGGATACAACCCTTATGCAAATGGGGCATCTGGGCAATCAGTAGATTTTGTATAGCAGACAGCAAAAGAGCTGGTTTGTTCCCATCGGTAGCCGCCTACCAGTTACGCGCTCGTTAGACTGGATAGTAAAACGCGAATGAGGGATTTTGTCGATGAGAGCTTGACGCTGGGAGCGGGCTGAGTCGCTTGTCGTGTGCCCTGCGAACACAGCCTGCCGTATCTCGGCGATCTAGCCCAACACTACATAACAGCCACCAATCACAACGTAACACCACACCGCTAGGGGACCCTGGGCGCCGTCCGGATCAAGGCAGTTTATGGGTCGAACCGCGAGGCTGATGGAGTAGGCGCTCCGAGTTGTCCTTGGCCGTGCGTGAATTATATGTAAATTCTGTCCGCCTTGGAGCTGACGTCCATGACCTGGTCGGGAGGTGTGTTTTTCGGGCAACCAATAACAATGGTGGCTTGTGGCGCGGCGCAAACTGCCTCAGCAGCTGTGAGAAAGGAGGGCCTGGACGGCCAAGGCGAACTAGAAACGTGATCATTTCGTGGCATGGTGAGCTGAATGTGAGCCGAGAGGTGAATCTAGCCTGCTTTCAGGCTCACAATCCTTGGACGAGGCTTAATTCTTTTTAGAGACTAACTACCTGTGTATGTGGTGTTTGCGGGAGCGGGTGCCTGTCTGAGGTGGGCGCGGGTAGCAGTTTTTTCTTCTTCTTTTTTCGGATTGCTTGTTTGTCAAGAGGAACGTGTCTACTTTCCGAGTTGAATGTGCCCTGGTGCGAAAAATGAAGTCGACTCGCGGACCTGAGTCGAGTGTCGATGGAAAGAGCATCCAGTCACAGCTCTATGCACCGAAGTCCCAGCTAGCTACAAAAGCTTTTCGGGGAAGGGTGGGATGAAGATGAGGATGAAGAGGATGATGAAGGTGAAGAGGGCGAGAGTGGCAATTCAGGAGAGGGAGAAAAAGGGAGGATGCGATCAACTCAGAGGATGCGTACCGACTTGTGGGGGAGGCGTACGTGCATGATGTGGAGTGGGATGGTAGGATGGAAGGGGATAATTTGAGGGCTGTTTAACGCATGCGAATGTCCCTGGATGCGTTGGGGTGGGGAAGTCGCTGTGAAGCCGTTTCTCCAACCACGTGGGTGTTGCCGTCAGAAAGGAAAGAGCACGTTTGGTGTCACTGGAATGTGCGGAGCGCAAATGGAGAACGTTCCCGTCCCTCGCTGCAGGCCTGGGTACATCCACGGCACGCCCCACCCAAATTCTGAGCGACATCTGACCTCTTCCAAATTCACGCACATCTGCACCTCTTCAATCTCTTTTGGGCCCGAGAACATGGCCACGAACACGCCGATTCCGGCGCTTCTGAATGCGGCGCCCATCCAGGTCGCACCCGGCATCACCATCTAAGCCCCGCTTTTGCGAGAGGGGAGAACCGATCACTACATCATCCTCGTCGTGGTGGGCGACTTGAACTTGAGCAGCTTGAGCCACTAGAAAACTCTCGATCCTCCACCGATGCAAAAGTGGGCTGAGGAGGGCTATGCCGTTGCCCAAATTGCTGTCAATGTCACATCAAGTACCGACATCAAAGGACCGCTCAACACTGCATTCGTGGAGTTCAGGCGTCGGTGATGTTTGAGAGCGGCAAGTCAAAAATTGCCGCCGTTGGTACGTCAACTGTCCCTTGGCTCTTGGCCAGGATAGTAACACTTGCGTCTGTTTCAGTAATCGGGCCCCGATCAACCTTGATGTGTTCCAGGCACTCAAGTGGGAAGCCAACATCCAAGTTTTTGTCTTCTACGGAAGTTCACCCGAGTCGTGGGGGTTAATTAGATCATTAACGAGTTTCTATTCACTTATACGTATAGTCGAACGATTAATTGGCTGTGAGTCTTTAAGCATGCTGGTAAAGTGGATGTTACTAATAAGTAGCAGGTTCCTAGGATCCCACTGACAGGAGGGAAGCTGTCGGTTCCTACCGTATCGACGTGCATCGGAAAGGAGTTCCAGCTTCACATCAAAACCGACGGGAACTGGACCTCCAAGCTGAGGGAGCTCTGTGGAGAGGAGCTTGGAAAAGAGACCGCCATTCGGATTGGCGTCAATGGGCCGTTCGGGACACCAGCGCAACGATTCTACGACTTCACGCACAGCATCGTCGTGGTCTCTGGGATTGGAGTCACCCCCTTTTCGGGGATTCTTGTTGACCTCCAGGAGAAGGACGACAAAGAGAGCCAAGGCGCGATCCTCAAGAAAGCAAGAGACACCACGGAACCTCGAGATACGCTCATGGAAGGTGGCAGCGGAGACCGCGATCCATCCACGTTCGCCCCTGACTACCGGCGCATCGACTTCCACTGGACCGTCCGCGACCGCAACAGCCTTCTTTGGCTATCGGACCTTCTGAATCGAGTTTCTCAGAGTCAGCAGTGGCACGCCGAGCACGATGTCCGTATCCACACGCACATCACCCAAAAGCGCGACCAGATAGCAACGCACGTCTATCGGTGGCTGCTCGAGATGCACCGCACCCCTGAACATCCGGCAAGCCCGCTGACGGGGCTGCTGAATCCTACACACTTTGGGCGTCCCGATTTCGTGAGGATTCTCGATCACCATTACGAGGAAACGAAACGGTACAAGGCCGTTTTGGCCGAGAAGGACCCGGATCAGATGGACGAAGAGTTCAAGGTTGGCGTGTTCTTTTGCGGGACACCAATCGTGGGCGAGATTTTGGCTGATCGTTGCCGCTTGTTGAGCGCCAGGGGCAGCGAGGATGGGAGCAAGATAGAGTATCACTTCATGATGGAGGTGTTCGGTTAGGTGCGGTAAATAGGTCACTGGAAACAGATTATTGCAGTTTGCTTCCAAATCTTCGCGGAAATGTGAACAATGGGGGGCACATTGCCTCTTCTGAAAGTCTCTGTGCGAGGGGGTTCAGAAGGAAAGTTGGGTGTCGTGATGCAGTATGGATGGCCATCGACACCCTGTCCTAGCCGCGACCATGGCGCCCGTTTAAATTACAGACGACTACTACGCCGTGCTCGTAGCCACCCAAATCATAGGAGATCTCGAGATTGACGCAGGTTACAGACAGCTTGCTGGGGCCACACACCCTGATAGGAAGGAGGGAAATGTGCCTCCAAGGGAGATGTGCATTGGCTCAGGGAGGAGGGTCGCAGCCGTCGAGGTTAGGTGACTGGACGCTGGCGCGCCTTGTAGTTTGGCAACCGCGACTCGCACCAGGTATTTCTTTTTGAGACTGCGGAATTCGTCTGCCAAACGGCGGTCTACGGTCGAAGCCTTGGCTTTCGAGGAAGACCGACCCCCTGCAAGACTTCAAGAGGAAGATCTACGTCTTGGGCGAGACGCCCTATCGCTCTCAGGTCGGCTTCGGCGGGGATTCCAGTACGGACAGGCGTCGGCAGCGAGCTCGCGGTTGCTTCAGACGGAGTTGGCTCTGGTGCGCAGGGTTCCACCGGGCTGTTGAGTCTTTGCCGGTGCCGCAATAAAACTTGGAGCGAACACTGGTTGTGGAGGAGCGGCAACCCGTCTGATAATGCCGCCAGAGAGCCTCACCTCACGAGGGCGGTTTTCGCTCCCTTTAGACTCGGGCACCGAAGTGGTCTTGCAGTTCTGCTGGTGATGGTCTCTTTGATTGCACATCTTATGCGAGGTTGTGGTGGATGGGAAGTTTCGAGAGATAAAAGCTCTTGGAAGGACAGGGTTTGAGGTTTAGAATGTGTCTTGCTCACTGAACTAGGTACCTAGGTATCTTTGTCTTCCAGACAAGAACCGGGCGGTGTCGGAGGCGAACGTGGTCCCTTTTAACCCGCAGCGGCACAATATCCCATGTTTGGATGCTTCATTTTGCGACCTAGTTTTCACAGCCTTCTGTAGAATCCAGAAAACAAGAAGTTTCAAGCCATTAAAGCTGCAGTCTAGACTCGCCCGCATTCGGCGTCGCCGCCACTTGACCAATTGACCAATTGAAGCCGGTCTCTCTTGCTGTGCTTTCCCGGCAATTGTTAGGCAGACGGTTGGACTGGCGCCAAGAAGTTGCGGAGGGGGTTGCACAGCCTGCAGACTCAGCATACCATAATGCGAATGGCCTACCTTTGTTTCTTTGAGGATTTGGCTGGGACACAAGGCTCTTGAAAAGGTGGGCTGCCCTGATGCCTACCTACTTCCCTGGAGATAAGGTGCCGGTTGTAAGGCTTGGAAGGAATGTTGGAATGGATGACGGAATTGGCCCCACCTTCGGCACGGTATTTCAGGTGGGCAGTTTGGCCCTGAAAACTTCAATTGAACAACCATCTTTTACCACCGCTTTCCACGGTAGACCCGATGCACCGCCACATTGGTGGGGTTACAGTCGACAGGGGCATTGCCATCCGTGCTTGAATTTATTACCCTCAAGCCCTCGAACTACCTTACTCTAACCCACCGTTCCATCAAACCGCAATCATCGTTGTCGCCGTCGTCGTTGCCGTTGTCGTTTCCAAGAGCTTACCAGTTTCAATCAACCGTGTTGTCACGCCAGCCAGCACTTTCCCCAACTCGCCGACCACTTTGGTGAGTTTCGCGCATCGCTCCTCCCATTCACGAATGGCCGCCTCGCTGGCCTTGTGGCTCATCTCGTAGTCGTGCACCAGCTTCTCCAGGTACTCAACATCGTCAACCAGCCCAGCCCGGTCGCCCTCAAGTGTCGTAATCTGGGTTTGTTGGTTCTCCACTTTGATCTCGAGGTCTTTCTTCTCGTCCTCGAGTGCCGCAACTTTTTGTTCGAGGTGGTGCAGCCGCTCAGTGGCCTTGAGTTGTGTCTTCCGGCCTGTACACGGTGGAAAGATAAATTAGAGATATTCAGGGGTCAGTTATTAAGAAAAGCGGGCTTGTCACTTACAGGTTTCTATGTACTCGATTTGTAGCTTCGCCACGGCGTTCATCTGCGTCTGGAGTTGGGCGCCAAGCTGGTCTGCTACAGTCTCTGCGTCTGCTTCTGATTCTGGCGTTGGTGGGCGCCTGGGTGGAGAAATGATCGTGTTCACGACGCGATCGCATGCTCGTTTGGACCGCGTGGACAACCGCTGGCTATTCGCGTCGTTGGTGTTATGATTTCTACTGCTTCTATCCGCTTCCACCGGGTCGATGCGAGAGATTGTGGGCTTGTCGTTGTTGTCATTGTCGTCGCTCTTGTTGCTCTTGTCGTAGTCATCACCTGCGACAGTGTCACCCTTGTTTTCATTTCTTTCGACAATGTTATCTGTCTTGGCGTCTGCATCTGCATCTGGGAAGACGTGTGATACCTCATGGGACATGGGTTGCTGTTTGACTGGAAGTGGCTCTCTTTCATTTACATTTTCCTGTGCCATCTCCGACTCTGCACTGGCGTCTGACCTCAGGTCCGCGTTATCGACTGGAGCGTTTTGACCTTCGTCTTTGTCGTGAATCCCTGTTGTGTGGGAGGAGTCGATCGCGGGCGCGGCATTCTTTCCAGTGCCGATATCCGTGGTGACAGTCTTGACGTCTGCCTCTATCATCTTCAACTCCCCCGAGTCGGCCAAGCTCAAGTCATTGGAAATTTGCAAGGCCGCCCCTGCGACTGACTCGGCCGTAGCTGCCACCTCATTGATATGGACGGGAACAGGGGCAGGGGCGTCGTCTTGCTTAGCGTCCGCTGAATGCGTATTGGTTCCCGAAGCTGTTGTACTAGGTTCGAGTTTGTCATCATGCTGCTTGGGAGAAGTGTCGGTGTCGGTGTCGGCCTCGCTGGGGGATGATGGCTTCGGTGAAGTCGGAGGGGATGGAGGCAACTCCTTGGCAACATTCGGCTCTTTTTCATGGAGATGCCCCCGGACGCATTTCAAAGCATCCGTGGTTGACCCTTCGTTGGACATGGTGATGTGATCAAGGCAAGGCACGTGACGAGACACAATGGCTTCTTCGATAGTGGAATGGGAAGGGAGGTACTGTACCGAAGAACAAGTAAGGAACAAGGTCTAGGCGCTGCAAGCTGGAAAGTCGAGAACTGATAAATAACCTCGGAAAGTCCAGAACTGATCAGTAACCTCAGTTACCTAGTTACATTGCATAAGGTAATGTCTTGATTGCGGTCATGAATCATTGAATTTTATCCAGCCTATCCCCACGATGCCTCGGCATTTCTTTTTTTTTCCCCGTTGGGTAGGCAGGATCTCTTCGAGAAAAAACTGTCAATCGGGTTCATCTCAGCCGCACTTCCCGAGCTCGTGAGCCAAGATGGAAAAGGGTTGGTGTTGAACCCTTGCACCTATCCGAGCCCGATATTTACGGTCATTGGGCTCGTCTTGCTTTGGACTTGGACAACATGGCCAGGGTCCAATAAAAGTAGGGTGAGATGAATGGGGCTGCTGAACGCGGCAGTCTTGGGCAGCACAAGGAAGGAGCGTTGGACTCGATGCCAGGCACAATGGGAAGCAGCATTGCTGCCCAAGATAAGGTACTAACAAACAACCGAACCAGACTCCACCCCGCGATCCATTCTCTTATTCGCGCTGGCCGAGGTGCGCTTAGCCGCATGCGCTTTGCCGCAGAAAAGTCAAACCGAATGGACAAAGACAGGACAGTCCTGCTTCCTGTCTCGGGTACCCTTGACGCAGGTGAGTTTTGACAGATTGCTGATTGAACCGATTTTCATTTAACCCGAAAAGGCAAGTTAAACATTGAGACGTGCGTGCAGCCACCAATTACCAAGCATCTTTGACACGCTCTGGTGCAGACTGTCCATCATCCGGCCGCGTGCTCTCTGACCTTCAAACTGCCGCTGCAAGACGGCGTTCTGGACACAGAGCAAGTCAGTTACGAAATGACGGCAAGTACTGTTTGTTTGAGATCTTACCGCGAAGCGCAGCCGTCCGAGCGTACACAGGCCTAGGGACTGTTCCGGCAACTGTTGCACTGGCGCCAGCAGCAGTCACCGCCAGTCGCGGGGGCAGCAGTAGGCTCGGCTTGGATGGGTCTGTCGATGGGACGGGTCTCATGATCGGCCTCGGTGCCAACCCCAGGCGATGCTGCCGGACAATAGAAGAACGAGGTCCCGACGGCGCCATCACGGGTGCCGTGGACGGTTGCTGCGGTACTGTTACTGCTACTGCTGCCGCCTGGGCCGACGCGACTGCATCATTGACCTTTTGAGACGCTTCTATGGATCGGTAAGCGATCTGTAGAATGGTTTCGGCGAGTTCAATCGCGATGCTTTTGGAATCGGGGAGGGCTTCCTGATCTACTTTTGTTGATGGCTGGTGTTGGTTGGCCCTAAGAACGTGGTCGAGAGGCACCAGGTGAACGATGTTGCCCACCGCCCCGATGATGAGGCCGAAGACGGTGTCATTGTCGGGGCTCACGACCCACGATCCTGAGTCGCCTTTCCCCAGAGGTACAGGAGCGGTGGGATCTAAGTAGAGGAGGTGTTAGTTCAAATACCCGCAGTGGGTGCAATCGTCGAAGGAGAAATTACCAGGAAGCCGGAGCTGCCAAGTGGTGAACCACTCTCCCGAGGGCAGGTAGCGGGGCTCCCCCGACGATAGCATATCCATGACGTGTATGCCGCTTGCACCAGCCAGGACAATTACGGGTCCAGGGCGGGGTTTCGTGGCAATGTTGCGCGCTGTTTCGGGGTTCGGGAGAAGGCAAAGATCGGGGTGGGCGTCTAGGGGGATTAGACACCATTCTGGTCCAGTCTGTAAGCTCGAGCTGTCAATGAATTCAAGCGAAATCGGCATCATCCGTGGTGTTTGTGATGGTCCCGGTGTCTGAGAATCATCCGAAGTTGCCACCGTCTGACTGGACAGTGAGTCCTCAGGCTTGGGGTGAGACGCTGCTGGTTCTTGTGACGATGGCGCTGTCGCGGGCTCGGGTGCCCCGAAGAGGTAGAGGGGGTCCAGGTCTTCCATATCGTAGTCGTCCGGATCGAGATCGTTGTCCATGTCAGCTTCTTCGTCCTCGCCAGGCTCATTTCGCTCGTCCCCCAGTTCGGTTGGCGCATGGTTCGCCGTGACAGCCCAAAGTGCGCCATCTTTTCTCACCATCCCGCCGATTGTGACAAGTCGCTGGCTGGAGCCGGACCCAATCAGGGCAAGCCGGCCACAGACGGGCTGACTTGCATCGTGGATGCTTGCTTCCTCCCCATTCCCTTGCCCCATTACCGCCGCGTCCGATCCCGATCCTGACCATTTCGCCATTAGGCGTTTGTTGACCCGAAGATCATAGCACAAGGTGAAATGAAATTTGTAAATATCCCTCCACCCTTTTTTGGAGAGTACCCTGTGCAGTTTTTGCGCCTGAGTTTTGTCGTACACCAAGATCTTCACCCATCGCTTATCCACTACTTTGCCTCTCTTGAAATGTTCCTTAAGAAGGGATACCGGAATCTCTCCATTTTTCAACTTCTTCTTGGTCCCCGGCCTTTTTTCAATCTGTTGATTATCTGAATTTCCAGATTCCTTTGAGACTAGAGACAAGAACTTTTCGAACGCGGTATCCTCGCCACCGTCGAACTTGTCAAGTTGCTTGAAATCATTTGGGTTTATGTACTTCACTACGTTGAGGGCGTTCAAGATCCATCTCCTGGCAGCCTCTGTTCTTGTCGACATGCCACTGCTTTCTAATTTTCGCCAGTGACCCGGTTGGGTTGACAACGGCTTCTCGGTTGAGGACACGGGTGATAATGGCACCCCTTGGTTTTGTGAAGTAGACCAGTCGCCCGCCTGGGTTGACGATAAGTTCGCGGTGGAGGACCCAGACGACTCGGATAATGCTGAATCCCGGCCAGACCGGCGGAACCATCGCTTGATCGCACTCATTGTGCAGGTAAAATATCTTTAGAAGCTCAGATCTGGATACCTGAACATGGCTTGGAAATAGTTGAAGCTGACGAGCGGGGCATCTTCCGACGCCAGTGGCTACCAAAACCTACGTATTTACAGAACTTGGGAGAGGTTACCCGTGATGCACACTTGACGGCGAGCGGAGCTGTGTTCCGGGCGAACAAATCAGAAATCAGCTCCTTTTCTGGGGGTGCGTTTTCTTTGGTTTCTCATCCCCTCCGCCACATTGGACGACGATGATCCCTCAATGCCTTGGGGTGTATGACGTGGAGCGTTAAAATCCAGTCCTGCAAGCAGGGCTGATTAGGCCGCTTTTTTGGATTTGACTTCGTGGCTGCAAGCCGCATTGGTCGAGCTGACTGCCTGAAACTCCAGCCAGATCGGGCACCCAGCCACCTAGGGCACCAATACGTCAGTGCCACACTTCGCAACTCGCTCTCCGGACTTCTGTTGAGATAGGTCTCAAATTCAGGGTTTTGGCCGTCCCCTGGACACCGCGAACCCGAGCCACGTGTCTCGGTCGCAGGCCTTGGAGTGTGACTAATCCAATCCACACCGTTAATTAGCCCATGGAGAAGAAATGAAATTTTGCGACTCCTTGACGCTCAACCTTCACCGTTTCTCCAGCAAAGAGCAGTTCATCACCCAATCATGAACCCGATAACAGAACATGAGAAGCAAGAGCTGTTCACTGCACTATGGGGTGGAGCGCCCAGAAATACAGTAGATCCTCTCGCAAACGCGTACCTCAGACACTACGATAAGCTCAGAAACAGAAGCAAGCTCAACCACCAACAGATGGCAAAGTTGATTGAGACACTCAGGTTGAACCCCGATACCAAATTGAGTGAATTATTACAAGACCGTCAGGGAGGGGAATCCAAGTCTACCACCGCCACTACCGAATGCGCCAAATCATTTGCTCTTGCTGCCAGTCTCATGTTGGGACTCAATTTAGGGGCAATCAGGGACTCCGAATCAGGAATGGGACACCCTCCCGAAGATTTGAAGGACTCTGAAACAGCGAAGGAAGGGCGTCCCGAAGATTTGCAGGAAATCGGAGACTCCAGAGCAGCGAAGGACTGGCAACTCGACAAATCTTTACGGGGCATAAAAGACGAGCTTTTTCCTACCGAGAACCGTGCCGACATCAACCAACCTATCAACCGGTCCCAACTGCGCGCCTTCAACCTGCGTGACTACGCCGGCGTTACCTTGTACTGGACGACGGATTTGTCGGATCACCTGCAGCTGCGTACTAACTTTAGCTCGCGAGACAAGCAGCTCCGCATTTTTCAGCACCCATCCCTCCTCCTCTCGGCGTATCAAGTCAGGGTCGATGAAGAGGCAAAAAACAACGACAACAACGACAACAACAAGAACAAGAAAAACACCACCCCGGTCTACAACACCCCCTTTTTGCTCGAAACGCTGATGACTTACCGCCTCCTCTTCCCTGAACAAGACCACTTGCGCCTCCTAGGCTTGCTCTCCCGCACCGGCAAAGACCTGCATATCGCGCTTGATGCTCTATCGCCAGAACTCAAGCAGCGGGACTGGGAGCAGAAGCAACGGGAATGGGAACAGCAGATTCGCAGTACCGCGCAACTCGCCGAACAGTACCCGCACTGGGGGGAACGGCTTCAGCTCATCTACGAGGAAGCCAACAACCCGACGCCCGTCTCACGACTAAGCCAGTGGGCGGAACGATACAGGCTACCCCGGTACACGTATTTGGCGACGGTGATTGGTTTTGCAATTGCTTTGGTGTTTGGGATCGTCTCCACGTGGCTCGCGGCCATCCAGATCTGGATTGCCTATAGCGCTGAGCGGAAGGGTGCCCCTGGGAATAGAACGGGTTGAGTGTCGTTTCCTTTTATTTCATAGCAAAGTGTGATAGAGATGATGATAGAGTTAAATCACGGTAACGCCGATCCTTTTGGCCTCACTAGCTAGTCATTATTGTGATTGGTCTGGGGAAGACCAGGTTTTCGACTTTCGATGTATCTAAGACTGCGTCCACAGCTACCTTCAAGGATGTGTAAGGGAGAATTAAATTGGAGAAAACAGCTCTGGACGCTTAACTCAGTACGGGTGAGGTTGTCACTCACTATATCCCCCTGGAACCACTTGCTCCCGGGAAGAGCACCACGAGCGCCGAAGGTGTTCCCAATTGTTAATTAAGTCACATTTAACACCAATCCAGCAAAATTTGTTTATGCTTCTCCCGAAGATGCCTGAATTCAATGGAATTAATAAGCTAAAATTAGAGTGGGAACTGGTCGGTCACGGACTGTAAGTCGGGTGACCGGCTTTTAGACCGACCCACTTTTAGACCACGCACTAAAATCGCACCCCCACTACATCACCAACTTCAATTGCCCACAACTTCGTCAATTAGATAGCTACGTCAATACAGCTTGCAGTTTCAGAATCCTCTTCTTCTGAAAATTCAGAATCTGTAATATCCTCCCCAGCAGCTAACCTCTGTGCGCGGCAGATCTCATTAATACCAGCGAAGGCCTTATTAGGGTCGATTTCAACCCTCCTTCTCTTCCGCCCTCTCGCACGTTCGAGGTCTTCCTAGGCCGCTTATAATTGTTATTGAATAGTAGCCAATTAGAAGGCCATGTTATCAAATCCTTTATAAGCCTTCCGCATGAAAAGCCGCTCGCTAGCAGTACGTTTAATACCACGTAGAAAACGCTCCCCCTAAGCCGAGAAGTCCTTAGCCTTTTTAGGGGTAAACCACACAGGCTAGTCCTCCAAATTCTTACCCAGAATAGGATTATTAAACGACTCAAGGCCTGCAGAAGGTGTGGGGGCCACTGTACTAACGCAGCCATTAGAATTCTTAATAACAAGGCTGTTGTTTAGGGGCTTCCTTAGGGAGACTGGCCACAACCCTAAGGCCTTCCAACCAGCCTTAATATTTAACTCGGTCATTCCGTAGATTCTGGCACGCCTATAGCATTCTAAAAAGGCTCGTTTTCCAGCCACAGAGTCGCTAGTTAGGCCAGAAAGGCAGTCATTCAGCTGTGCCCTGTACTTAGCCTTTAAGGGGCCGAAAACAGCTACATCCACAGGCTGGAGAACGTAAGAGGTGTGGGCTGGCAGAAATAACAACTGTACGTTATTAGTAAAAGCCAGCCACATAAATTCCTCGGTGGTATAACTGCCGTGGCCATCTAAAATAAGGAGGCGTTTCTCCTAAGGGTTAGCCGGCCGAGTGGCTGGAAGAAAGATTTCGTGGAGCCATTCGATAACAGTATCATCGTCAGTCCACCCGTTTTTAGTTAGTTTAAAGGCCCAGCCTTTAAATGGGGTTAAGTCTCGTAAGTACCACTGTTATTAGAGGCTCCCACCCTTAAAAATAACCAGGGGGTTTAAAAACCGGCCGTCAGCCGAAACGCACTTTAGAATGGTCGTCCAAATTCGGTCTCCAGACTTCTTCTTTTGTAAAAGCTTTCTGGATTTAAAGCCCATAACCAGACCGTTATCTCCAATACTATTAGCTATGCCAGTTTCGTCCATATTATACCTGTTCTTTAATAAAATGGCCTTAACCCCTAGAACCTCCAGGTAATTAAACCAGGGCCGAATAACGGCCTTGTAGGCTCGGTTAGCACGGTTTGCGTGGATTCTCCGTGGTCTCTGGGTAGAAATGGAAGGATTCCGCTTCAAAAACCGGCAGCACCAGTGTTTTCCAAGGTGGGCTTGCTCTCCGGAGGTGGTGAGTATTCTTTTACCCAATTTCCGGATTTGCTCGTGGCTTGGAGGGTTGCCAATGGCCCCCTAGAAGAGAATCCATTCGGCAAGACGTTCTTCCAGGGCCGGAGAAAGCTTCTGATTGTTGATTTGGGCGTAGGGGGCTGGATTGGTGCCTTGGGACCGATAATATAAAGTGTTGTGGGGGATGCCGTGGTTTTTGGCCGCATCGCGGAGTTTTCCAGTTT
>Ga0247780_1001088_pt1 | contig 19214 bp, 26 predicted proteins | sample UWRJL079202R5_FD_179927 | JGI IMG/M metagenome (GOLD analysis project Ga0247780, IMG submission 179927) | Plant litter microbial communities from Arlington Agricultural Research Station in Wisconsin, United States - UWRJ-L079-202R-5 | ecosystem: Environmental > Terrestrial > Plant litter >... | reverse complement strand
GAGCTCATTGGAGCAGCGGAAGTGCAGTTGCAAAGTGACTTGATTAGGTAGAAAGGGTGGGAGCGAAGCTCCCAGACTAAATACAAAAGAAAGCTCCCTGTGTGTGAGGAGAACACATGACGTAAGGCTCCTGCGCTCCAGCCTAGCCTGGAGCGGTAAGGCGCCTGCGCGCCTGAGCGCCAAGAACTGCCGCTGCAGTTCGACACAAGCCTCCGAGTTAGAACGACGGCATCACTCAAGGTCTTCGGTAAGTTTGAGGTTGGTATGCCTGGTATGTTCTGCTGCAGCGTATCCTTTGTTGTAGCGATATGGGAAAAGCTGTCACTGCGCCTCTGTCAAACCCCCCCCGCGTAAGTTAGAAACGGCCGAGTTAGCTAATAGTAGTAGTAGTTAATTGCAATTGCAATTTTATTGATTGCGGAATCGGTTCATTTAGGCCTATTTGCGCTGTATTCAATTAAAAATCAATTGAGGGTGCAATCGCAGATGTGATGTTGGATGCGACTGATACTGAGGATTTGAGATGCGGGGGTTAGGGTTTGTGTGGTGGAAAATAGGGGTTACTGTACACGGAGGCCGAGGGCTACTGTACACCTAGAAGCTCTCTTTGCAATTCTCCTTTTTTCTCCTTTTTTTTCGTGTTTAGCTCGCTGCCATGGGAGATGATGTTTGAAACCCAGCCTTCAAGTTCCCTTTCTGGCCGCGGCCACCCGACCGGCTCGGATCATCAGCTCAGGCAAGCTCGGAAGTCCGCTTATATTTCTGGTGAGATGGGGGTTGCATCTTACAGAGTGTGTCAGACGGATTGGTAAGGCATGGCGCGGTTGTTCACGAGAACAGGCGCAAGAACCTGTCGAGCTTTCGTGATTGGAGTACACGCTGCTGAATCCATCATGAGATGGCTCTTGAGATGGTTGAGCGGAGTGGGGGTCAATCCGACAAGGGGAGTGGAAGAGCCGAAACGGGACACGATTTCCAGAACCATCTCCTGAATCAATGCGAAATGACCCCAAAGAGGTTGTGTAACCTTGAATCTCATTGGTCCCAGAAACGCAACAAGTTTGGTCGGTGGGTTGCTGAGAGAAAAGGTCATCATCACCTGCGCTAACGGTGTGGTTTCACCGAGGCAGCCCTATCGATATTGTGGTTACGTACTTCTCACGCGGCGTATCAGGTCCGCGCCACTACATTGTAGAGGTTCTAGACGCACATGAACTGCTGCGCGCTCTGTTTGTCTGTCTGGACATAGTAAGCGCATCTGCATGGTGTACGCTCAACGCCGCAATTGCTGGCATTGACAAACCAAGGCTTCCCATACTTGGTACTGGTCCTCACTTTTGCGGCAACTCATGCATCTACTACAGTGTCAGGATGGATACGAACAAGTGGCAAATAGCCCCTCCTCATCAAACACCCCAGGGAGTTGAAAGTGACAAGGAAACAAGGTTGATTGGTTGTTTCGGACTACCCTATTGGATTAAATCGAGCCACCTCTTCTCTTGGCAACCTCGGGCCGCTCATCATACGTGCCCAAAAGAATAGGGGGTGTGGAATCAAGTCAGTGATGATGACAATGGGTGCTGTGATGGCATGAGTGAGGTTTCTCCGACGCGAACCGGTCTCTTCTCCAGGACCCATGAGTTCAAAATATTGTCTATAAAAGGGGCCTCGAAACTCCTCGCAATCCCAGATTTCCTCCAAGCCATCATCACTCTCAGCTCTTGTCTCCAAAACCCAACCGTTTTCCAGGAACTCCGCACAATCCAGCATACCACCAACCGCAAAAATGAAGTTTGCCGCCGCCATCCTCCTCCTCCCCGCTCTGGCCCTTGCCCAGGACCGCGCCAAGTTTACTGGCGGGTTCCGCACCTCGGGCAACGGCTGCCCCCGGGACTCGGTCTCGGTCGTCCTCGGCGGTGAGGGTGAGGCCGCCAACGAGGTCGCCGAGGTTAGCCTGCGCAACTACCGCGTGCAGCTCGGCGGCGTTCAGAACCTGCAGTGCCAAGTCTTTCTCGACATCCGCTTCCCGACCGGCTGCCGGCGGGTCAGCTTCAGCAACACCCTGACCGGCCCCTTCCAGCTGGACTCGGGCGCCACGGGGACGTACCAGCGCGCCTTCATCCTGCCCTCGGCGCAGAACATCATCCCCACGAACGGCAACCGGCCGGCGGACCTGCGGTTCGTCAGCAGCCCCGGCGTCCCGGATTACATCCAGAACGACCAGTTCAGCGCCAGCCTGACCATCGGGACCGGAGCCCCGAACGTGGTTCCCTACTCGCTCGAGGGGAGCTTGTCCCTGCAGCGCGGGCCGAACAACACCGCGAACGGATCGCTGGCGAATAACGTCTGGGCTGTTAGCATTGCTAGCCAGACAACTTGTTGTAAGTCTCTAGCCCAATTTCCTCGGGACTGTTGAGTACTGGGTAGGTGGGACGTCTTGACTGACGATGCAAATGGACAGAAATACCACCCTCCGAGATCGTCGCGGTAGACTGCTAGAACCAAGACCGTAGACGCGGGCGACCGCGAGTGAGACTGGGGAAAGGAAGGGGATCCCCGATTTCGTTTTGTTTCTTTTTCTTTTTCATTCTCTCTTTTTCATTCTCCGACCCGTAGGCCTACGGACATCCATTAGCTTCGGGAATTCAGCTCTAGGGTGTTTCACTCTTCCCAGGCGCACCTCTGCTGTTTTCTGTTTTCTGTCGTTACTGCAACTATAGATAGAAAAGATATAAAACTCCTTGCAAGGACACATCTGGTAAACTAGTGACTTGTTTAGATCTCAGGTCAATTCGATCACCATCGATAGTTACTACCGGCAATTGGCCTACCTCGTTCGTACTGGTGACATAAATGTCATATAACATGAAGGCAGTTATAGGGTCTACGACCGTCGAATTCACCCCGGTTCTGTTTATATCCGAGGCTGTGTGGACTATGGGGTCGAAGGAAGGGGAAAGCATGGTGTTTAACCCTGTCAGCGACATGAATCTTCAGCTGATACTACCTTGTGTTTCGCAGGCCTCGTTTAGAGAGGTTGAAGAGTCCGCTATTGAGTAATATTAGGAGAACTCTACAGCTTTAGAGATGTATCAGCCTGTTCAGGCTACTCTAAAAAGCCCGGATAGCGTTGTGGAGATCTAAGGTCTGTTTTTCTATACAGACCATAGTGCTGTGGCCATCAGCAGATTTTCGAACCCCGAGGAGAAGGGTTGAATAAGCCGATATTCCACAAGAGGTCTTAGCTGTTGTTATTGACAAAGTCGTCGGGACCTGTGAGTCTGAGGACAGCCAACTTGATGGAGTTCGGGGATATGAGGGCCTTACAGCGAATCAAACGAAAGTTGGAAGCAGTGGTTTTCAGCAGAGGACCCTGAATGGCTGGCTGGTGCTTTAAGGATTCACTGGTTAGGGGCTGAAGTCTGTATTATAGCTTCAAACTACGGCAATAGCAACAAAGTTGCGAGTGACTTCAATTTCTTACGTAATTTATATGGGCTTGGTGGTTTCGTAACCTACATTAGTGGCAATTACAGCCAAGTGCTGAAAAGTAGGTCTTCTGGCACACCGTTTCTTGTAAGGTACCCTCAAATTGCAAGCACTTTGGCGGTCTGGATTAGCTGCATAACGGGGGCAGCCGACTGTATGTACCATCCCAGAGTGCCTTATATACTGGTATTCTTCAAGACATCCCATTATGTACTGCGATACTATGGGACATCCCATCACGTGCTAGATTTATTATGTACCATCCTAAACTCTAGGCTGGGATATCGTGTATCATCCCAAGGAATGTACTGGTATATTCTAGAAGGGAAATAAGTGGCCTAAAAAAGGGGCCAGTGGCCGAGGTAGGCTCAATGGCCAAGAAGTGGGTTCGGGCCTAGAAGTGGCCCAAAACAAAGCTCACACTCGCTTAGGCTAGCTTAGGTTGAGTGTGGTGACTGTTGCTTGAATCGCATTCGCGCACTACTTGCAACTGCATCTACGCACCGCCTGCACTGCGCGCGCTCTTCACGGACATGGGCGCCACTCACGCCGGTGTGCGGGCTCTCAACATGCTGTAGAGCGACAACAACCGCAGGGTTGTGATGATCAACTTTAAGCGAAGTCTCCCTGCCAATTGTGGCAGTTTATGCACGGCCCAGCAACCGCCTGCCGAGGCTGGCTGGATTTTAGCACCCTAGATATACTGCTTTGCAGTCTGAACCCTACTTAGATGCAAGTTGTAACATGTTGCTGCAGTTCTAAGTAAATCTATTAACAGCTGGTTATATCCAATCCTGTATCTTTCTATAGCATGATATTGATACTATAAACCTATAATAGGTATGATCAGATCCTTTAGCTTTGTTTTAAATTCCTTAGTAAGGCGTAAGTTGTTCTGCTTTAGCAATTGGAATATTAACACGCATGACCCGAGTCACACACACATACACTTAGTAATTACCATTATCTTGAAGTTGCCGATCTCATTAGTGGCTATCGGTCCAAAAGGATGAGGCACTATCAAAAACTTTAGGCCGGACGAATCAGCCAAAGCAAAGCTCAACGATGACACCTCCTTTTAGGACTTCAACGAGCTCGTCGGAGCTGGCTCACTTCCAGACACGCCCCGTCAGACAATACAAGAGAGGTATGCTCCCAGCATTCGCAAGACATAATTCATGCGGGAGTTCTTGCATCGAGCATTGCCCTCGATGAGAGTCCGAGAAGCTCCCGGATCGGTACCAGATCAGAAGGACAAGGCAGCGCGGGAGGAGCTGGCAACAACTTCTTCATATTAGGACATGGCAAACCAGGCAAGAGAAGACAGGCTGTGGCAGAGCGGATACGTGACTGGCTAGGTTGGGAGACTCATGGAATGAACTTTTGCGCAAAGGGGCAGAGAGCTGTTGTCAAGACCAAGGCGGAGAAATGATTGTGGAGATGCGTGACACCCAACCTCGCCGGCGTCTTGTTCACGATCAATGCCAGAGTGTTTTGGTGTTGACCTACAAGGGTGCACCAGAGGACGGCAACAGGGGAAGAACCTCGTATTCGAAGCATACATCCAGTGGAAAAGAATATTGTGGGGTTATATGACGACACGAAGCGGAGATTTTGGTTATACTGCCGGTGGTAGCTCACCTAGGCAGGTGCTCAAGGATCAATAGAGCCTGGTCGCAACGGCTCGTATGTTGCGGGTTACCGATCGGCACTTGGCTTGCGGCAAGCGATGAAATACGATAAACTGCAACGGTCAGGGCTTGGCTGGCGGCACTGGGGCCTCTCGCTAACAAGTTTGCGTGGCGATAACCCCGATGCATAGCAGGCTCAATTAAGCAGCTCCACACCGCAAGGTGGACGCATGCCATCATGAATCCACCAATGCAGCCAGCGCGCCGTAATTGCCCACTGCTGCGGTTCAATTGGACGTGAGCGGATGATTCGGCCGCATGTTGGACAACTATAAGTTCTTCGATAACATTCCCGCTCAAAACCTCTTTTGTTCAACATCAACTCAAACATCAACTCAAACATCAACTCAAACATCATTTCAATCAACATCTCAACCACACACACACTCGCTTAATCCAATCAACACCTCACAAGACCGCCAGAATGAAGTTCTCCACCATCTCCCTAGCCACCGCCGCCTCTGCCGCCGCCATCAACAAGCGCAGCGTCCCCTTCGAAGTCCGCGATTTCGTCGCCAGCTGCATCCCCCACAGCGCCATGTGCTAGTACGTCCCACTACTCCCTCACGCAACCTCCCAGTCCACCCAGCTAACCCCCAACCCAGCTACTCCCTAAACCTCTTCGAGCCCGGCACCATGGACACCGTAGGCTACAACTGCAGCGCCTCCGCCCCCGGCGCGGGCGTCGCCATCCTCCCCGAGATCACAAAGGGCAGCTGCCCCCCCTCCTCGCGGACCTTCGACATCGTCCGCAGCGAAGCGGGCCTGACCGTCATCGGCAGCGTGCAGGTGTCGCGCCTCAGCTACAAGAGGGGCTGGCATCTTATTCCCAATGAGCAGATCCAGACCATCAAGGGGGTTACGCCTACGGGCGATGTACAGGCTTACGTTGGGCCGAAGGATTTCCCGTTGGAGTACTTTGAGGAGTAGGGGTGTCTTGTGTGTCGAGGGTCGGGGTGCAATGGATGATGTGTGTATGATGAGCTACTGGCATGCTACTTAATCAGTGAATCACAAAGTTAATCTGTTATGATAGGGGACATGTCTCATTGAATCTGTGTGATCTTGATGAAGGATTAAAACTGAAAGATTAAAATTGAAACATTGAAAAGGGTATAAAGCTATTCTATCCAGGTCCCTGCTGTTATCATCTAAGCCACCGCGCTCCCATCTAACACTCATCATTAATTCATAAAAGCTCATATCTCCCCTGACTCAAGTCCTCGCCCTCAGTTGGCCCCCTGCCACCAAACCCTCCACCCCCACTTCCACCTCCACTCCCACTCCCACTCCCAACCCCCTTCCCTCTCTGCCCCCCCTCCACTTCCCCCCTCTCCGCAGCCATCAGCTCTCTCACCATCCTCATCCCCTCCATCCTCTCCCCTTCCTTCTTGATATCAAGCCCCCACGCCTGCAGAAACGGCGCCTCGCCCCGGTAGTTGGTATGAAGCCACACTCTCTCCTCACGGGTATACCTCGCTGTGGCTCTCGTACTCGTACTCGTACTTCCGCTCCCAGTCGTGCTCCCGCTCCCACTCCTGCCCACACCAACACTAACACTACTGACCGTGGCCGCGTATTCGCCGCCATCAGCACCACCAGACCTTTCCCCCCCACCGCTGCCACCCCTATCCAAATCAGGCGTAAGCGGCGGCGTAACCAGCTGAATAGCCGAGACATCCTCCGGCGACGGCGTCGTAGCCTTTGGATTCTCGACCGCCGTCTGGCTCTGACCAGGGAGCTGCGGTAGCGGTTTCCACTTTGAGTTCTTGCGGACATGCCCGTGCCCTGGACCTGGGGCTTTTCTGCCACCGCTCTCGCTGCGGCTACCACTCCCGCTCCTGTTATGGGCGCGACCGCTGCCGCCATCCTCGGGTAAGGCGGAGGGAGAGGGTCCTCGTTTCCTGCTGCGGCTTCGGTCGCGGCTGCTGTCGCGCGAAGGGCCGAGTGAGGAAGGGGGAGGGGGGGAGGACGAGGGTGAGGGTGAGGGTGGGGGTGAGGGTGAGGGTGTCTCTTTCCTGGTGGGGGTGCGCAGGGGCGCAGGGCGGAGACCGCTGTCGAGCTCGGGGAATTCGGATTCGACGCTTGGTTTTGGCTTTGGCTTTTGGGGGTAATTCGGGGTTGACTGGGTTTGGGTTTGTGTTGGTGGTGGTGGTTTGGAGGTTTCGGATCGGTTGTGCTCTTGTTGCAGCGGTGGGCTGAAGCTCTCGAAGGCTTCGGGGTACAGGTCTATCCACTGCGTGATGCGGCTCTCGGCGGAGTCGGACCCGGCGCGACTTCGCTGAGGGCGGACAAGGCGCGGGGTGAGGCCGACGGTTATGGCAGGCTGGATCTCTTCAGAGCCGACGCGGCCGCCGCCAAGGTGGGCGATGTTGATCCGGTGGCGGCCCCTGGTTGGGGATACCGCTTCGGCGACTTTTGCGGTGCTGTGCGGTGTTAGTAGCTGAGCATGAGTTTGGATAGAGTGAGAAATGATTTACCGGACGGTGTTGGAGCGCTTCATCCACTCGCGTACTCGCTGGCTGGGGTTGCGTGACGGCATTTTGGACGTCGAGCTACTCCGCAAGGGCAAATCCAGAGGGAACAGGTCCGAGTCCTTGGTCGGCCTCCCGAGCGACTGCAGCAGAGCGTCGAGAGAGTGCTCGCGGTCGCCCTCGCGGTCCTGAGCCATGATGGGCGATTGTGGGTTCGAGTTGGGATTTGAAGCTGTCGACTCGACGATGGTCTCCATGGGTCGGAACCCGAACATGCTTGCACAAAGTGACCACGGCGAAAATGTGCTCGGGTGCGTGCCGGCTGGAGATGCTGCCCTCCCGGGCAGGCAGGCCGAGCAGATGGGGCCTGCATCCAATTTATTCCCATGGCACGATCTGACGTCGGCCGTATTCTCCGCGGCCATGGAGCGATTGCCTCCGGGGGCTCGGGGACCGGGTTTCAGGTCCTGTTAGCGGCCGCCATTGCACGCAGACGTCAGGAGCGTATTTGCTTCTCGGGCGCCGAGAATGCGGTGCCAGCCAATCCGTGGTGCAGCGTTTGAAACATCCGTGGGGTGTTGTTTCAAAGGGGCGGTGATGGCTCGGCCAATGGGGGGCCGCCCACCCGCTCCCGACGGAACCCCTGTTTCAAAACGCTGCGATAAGAATTTTCGCACACAAAACAGGAAAGAAAAGAAGCCCCAAAAGTGTGTGTCAAGAGTCAGTGAACTCACAACTTGGCCACTGGTCGGAGGGAGGGAATCGTGTGTTCGAATGGGTGGCTCGAACAATCAATGGTCGCGAAGCCGGCGTGTTGCACTGTAAAAGTCCTGAAAAAGTCACCATGCGCCGGGGGGGTCTCCGAATTTGCGGTCCCGGCTTGGCACTCAGACCCGGGCTGCGATGCAACGCCGAGTCCCTTCCGCGCCAAGTGACTCGCTCTCTGGCTTTGACATGGATGGAGCCTACCTACCTAGGTAGCTTATTTCCTTCTGCGGGGGAGGAAGTCTTATTCCAGTGAGGATTTCGAGACCTGCATGTGAAGACAGAGACATGGCATGCAGCTAGGCGCCTAGTGTCGAAAATCCCTAGCCCCTGCTTCCACCAGCAGTCTCTCCATCCTCGATTTCGCCGCAGCCCCTCTCCCAACTCTCCTCACGCAGATCGATGCCCAAGGCAGCGCGAATGGCGCCGTTCTCAGAATCCTGAGGGGGCTATCGTCGATCAGACCTTCGTAGTCGATGTTGGTTCCCGCGACCCGAAAGCCCTGCGCTGATCCGACCTTGTTGACATCCGCCCCCGCGGAGATGAGGAACGTGGCACTGTCAAAGTCCCACAACAGGGCCGCGAGCTGTAAAGGTGTCATCTGGCACGCCGTGGAGTTTACGTCCGCGCCGAGTTCCAGCATCTTTTCCAGTAGCGACAGCTTGTTCCCCCGAGCCAAGTCTTTGTTTTCGGGCTTGCCTATCACAGCAAAGAGCAGTGCGTCAGGGCTGACACATTCAGCCAATATATCCAGCTGCTCCCTCTGAATTACCCGCTCTATATTCTCGAGGAAGATGGATAGAACCAAAGACGCCTCGAGAAGCACTTCTGATTTCCTTCCTCTCCATTTCAAGTAATCGGTCGATGGATAGACGCCAGTGGCGGTGATCAAACACAAGGTCGTTCCCAAGATCTCTCTGGCGTCGACAAGACGAGCGGCTTCCCTCGCTAGTGCCCAATAGCCGCCGTAGAAACATCCGGCAAGAGCCCCAAAGGTGGGATTCGCCGGTGTTGACGCCCACTCGAGAAATAACGTTCGTTTGTTCGCTCGGCGTGAATGATGGGCACCTGTAGGATTGAGTAGTTGCAGGCATTCGCCTCTCAGCCCAAGAGTCGGCAGGATTTTATCCCAAGTCTTTACAATTAGGGGAGCAACCCCCTGGCAGTAGTCATCGAGGGAATCGCTGCTCATTGGGTTGTCTGTTGGCGGCGCCGCAAGCGCAACGTCAAGTACCGTCTTGGCCCAGTGGGCGACTGCGGCATCTTCTTCGAGTGCAAGTTTCAGGATGATCGTGTCGAGACTGTAGGCTGTGCGTTCGGCATATAGGAACTCCTTGACGGTGTAGTGCGCGAGCACGACCACTTCTCGTTCCTGCCCCTCGGCACAGCTTCCTATTGGTGGTAGGTAAAGCGTGAATGTGACAAGGCAGCCGCAGATTTCCCTGATGTCGAATATATTGTAGAAGTGATCTGTCGACAGGTCAAGCTTTAGGGTCCGCAGATCATGCTGAGGAGAGCACGCGGTGACATTTGCGCCTCTTTGCTACCAAGCTCGCTCTAGGCCACCAGGATACTAAGGGTTGCCTAGGCAGATTCGCGGTGCTCAGCCGGTATGGCCTTCAAGATTCTCTCGTACGTGGCATCTAATCCGGAATCGGGGATGTTGCATTGGAATTCATCAACACGATAGCTTCACGCGTTGAACTTCCACATGGACATCCCCCAGCATATGTGGATGCTCTCATACGCGCAGCCCACGCCGGTAATCAACACGCCGTCAAATACTTTCTAGATCTTGGTGGGGATTTACGCTTGGCGAACTGTTTCGGTAACACCCCACTTCACGCTGCGGTCTTGTCCGGAAAAGTTTCCATGTGCAGCTATCTTCTAGATAACGGTGCCAACGTTGAGGCAGTGGATGCAGACTCCGTGACGCCACTTCACCTTGCCGTGTTTCGAGGTGACTACGAAATACTGGAACTTCTCATCGACAAAGGCGCAGATGTTAACGCAGTCTTTACGAAAGGTCTCAGGAGTGGCATACTACGCGGAGTTCCACTTATTACCTTGTTTGGGGGTGGACTAGGGTGCAGCCCAAAGAAAGATCGTAGATTCTTCGATCGCGTTATGGCAGGGCTTTCTTCCACAGACCTGCTCAGTATCTGCAGGGAGATCTCTCTGCAGCAAATCGGAGCGGATTGGTCGTCGGATTCGAAGCACCAAGATTGGGATATCTGTATCATCTTGCTGGGATACAACGAGGAAGAACCGCATGAAGGGAACATCGCTGACGCTTGTCGAAACGGAGATGATGACCTGTTCAGTGAGCTTCTCGCCGCTGGTGGCTATCTGAATGAGGTCGATGCTGACGGGATGTCTTTTCTTGAATTGGCGATCGCCAATGGTTGGAGGACATGGGTTGACATCCTTTTGGCGGGAGAAACCCAGATCGGGACAAACGAAGCCATTAGAATCATGAAGTCACAGGACAAGTATATCGGGGAACTCAAGACCGATATATTTCTGCATCAGCTTGACGTGTGGGATATATCAACAACAGGGGAGACACTTCTAGAAGCCGCATTACTTCATGGGGATGAGGACATTCGAGATCAGGCCCTAGGATTATGCCTTTCAGGATACGATTCTGGCGTTCTCTGCGCCGTCGTCCAACGTTTTTCCGGCAATGAGCTGGTCACAATTGTGGAGAGTATTCTGGACAATCGATCCGCCAGTCGAGACGGCGACATACTGGAGGGTACAGCAATCGTGATGGTCGCTTCCATGGGGCAGTACCCATTGCTTCACCTTTTGCTGAGTACCCTGCCCATTTCAATGAGGTGCCGGGTTCCTAGAATTCGATCTCATTTTGAACAAAAGAATTGGGGGTTTCAATACTGGAGGAGGAGCTACAAAGACGATGCCTCTACTTTCTCCACCATCTTGGAGCTCTGTGATGAATCTATCTTCAGCAGATTCATTGAGAGGGGATACAAACCGGGTAGATCGGACCTCGTGGATGCAATTGAGAAGGGGAATACGACACTGGTCAAAGCTCTCCTCGAAGCGAAGCCTATACCTCTTCATGTTGGCCCGAAGAGGGAGTGGGCGAGCGATAGTCCCCTAAATATTGCGACTCGGGGTGGGGATGTGGCCATGATTCAGCTGCTCATCGAAATTGGCCAAGATGTGAACGAAGACCCACAAGGCCCTGGTAGCCGGTCTGCCCTGCAATTCGCCGTGGAAAGGGAAGAACTAGCGATAATCCGCCTTCTCCTAGAAGCCGGGGCGGATGTCAACGGCAAACCAGCAAGGAAGAACGGTGCCACAGCTTTGCAGGTGGCAGCAATATTGGGCTCCTTGGGCATCGCCAAACTCCTTCTTGACCTTGAGCCTCCAGCCGATATTGACGCACGTCGTGCCCGGGCTGGTGGTCGCACCGCTCTAGAAGGTGCTGCAGAGCATGGAAGAATCGACATGGTAAAGCTATTGCTCGCCTACGGCGTCAAGACTACCGGGAGAGGGCAGAGACAATATCTCCGCGCCATGAAATTCGCAGAGGCCAACGGACACGAGGTAGTGGTTCATATTCTCAAAGACCACAGACAGCTTACAGCTTTGGAGAAGCTATCGCTTAAGGATAAAAAGCTTATGGAGGATGGGGTTACAGTTGACGAGTTTTCAGATATTGAGCAGTGGGGCGATGCTTTGAGTTCGGATGACGCTTCTGACTTGGAAAGCTCATCATCAAGTGAGGGATGGTCTGGTCCAGATGACTGGGAATGTTCTGATGACGACTAGATAGCTGCATTTCCTTCGAAATCAAAATATGTATTACTGGCAAGTAGCATTACCCAATCGCTGGATATATCCAAGAAATCCACCAAATCTAAGCCCAACGCGCGAATCTCCACACCTCCAAACCCACGCAGCCAGTAAAGGATGAGAAACGCCTAGTTCGTTCACAACATCTCGCGAGTTCCTAATTGCCGACGATAACACGCAGGGGATGGAAAATCTTTAGGTACTTTTGATGCTCCTCGTTCATTGATTAGCGGGAAGCGACGACAAGAGATGCATACAGGTTGGAATGCTCGCCGGATAGAAAAACGCCATGGCGGGATGAAGTGGCGTCGAAAAGTGGGAAAAGTCTGGGTCAGAACGCCAAAGACGGAATAGCAACAAAAAAAAGAGAAATCCACACACACCCACAAACTTTGAGGCACACCCCCTGTCATACACTCCCCTGGTGCTCCACCGGGAACCCACCTTTTATTGTAAAATACCGTTTTAAGCTGCAAAATCGCTTTTTCAATGCAATGCCGACTCTACGCCAAACTATCTCCAACTAATGTGACGGTGGTTAACACCGCTGGCAGAAAGTGGGCCCGTGCATTGTCCCACTTTTTTGCCACTGGCCACGAAGGCATCACAGGCAACAAAAGAGGAGACGAACTGGCCAAGGCTGGAGCAGCGAAACCACCCTTGTAAGGCCCTCTTACACTTCTACGGATGCAGGGAGCTGTATTCTTATATATCCATTCATAGGATTACGTCTACGTAGCTGTGGTTGCCCAGGCTTCCTAGTACGCCGGGGTCTCTGATTTCTGACGTGGCCGCAAATACCTTTCAACTGTCTCCTGCAATCAGGTATTGGAGAGTGGCCTCCCATGGCTGAATTAATTCCGACGGGAGAATCATCCTTCGAGTAGTTAATGAGATACTTAAGGCTTTAAATTAAAAGCGGGTTGGCATCGAGAAAATTCTTTCCTCAACCCCTTTCGGTACTTCGCCTCACTACATACAATCAAGCGTCCAGGTTACAATACATGCCGACAAAATCCTATTGTGTAACTAACATTGCCACTAATGTGGCCGTACCCTATGCCGTATAGTTAGCATAAACTGAGGAACATCGGAATCTCCGGATGGCAACTTTAGTCGACGGTCTAATGGGCTACATGGCTATGCTAGGCTCACCTATAACTCACCCGAACTCAGGAGCGGCTCAGAGTCACACAAACATGGAAATTATTATCAGTAACTCTGTGCAGTAGGAGGCCCACGACCCCGTTTTCGTCGTCACATCCTGTGTTAAACGACGTCATCAAAAGCATTCTTAGTTCTGAGCATTTGGATATGTCCTCCCGCGGCTCCCAGTTGGGACAAAGCCACCAGCTTTCCCCTCCTTCAGTAGAAGAGGACTAAATTCCGCCCCTGCCTTTGTCCCTCAATTCTATGATAGGGGTAGAAACCACGGCTAGCTTTCCCACAACAAACATCTCGCCCGATGTAATCTCACCAAGTAGATCCTTTGCCTTGTGCACAATGCTGGTCCCTAGCCGCTCACATTCAGGTCTCATGTTCCTCATTTCATCAATACGTGAGCTATGACTCGACATAACCCTTGTTCATCCAGCTCCAGGACGGACAAATATACGGGGGAGAAAGTTGGGTTCTGAAAAGATCACGAGGGTCAGTCACTCTCACCTTGTCCATCCCCCAGAAAAGGTCCCTCAGAAACAAAGGCTTCCAAAATCCTGCGATGTAGTCGGTCTCCGGTATATTGGCAGCGTTGCAGAATGACCGTGCGAGCCCCGAAAAAGCAGGGAATATGTCTGTTCTGTAGGTGAACCCGTGGCAGACCGAGTTGTAGTCTGCAACAAGCTCGCGCCAATATAACCTGTTGTGGGAGACGAATCTGGGCACACAAAATTTCCTGTTTTGTACCTCGCCCACGTGACACGGCTCACCCCGGCTCAGGCCCCGCTCAGGATTACCTTGGGATTTGCCACCTTTGCTCAGGCCAAATACCATTTTCGGCGCGCTGCGTCGCAGCATGCTGAACTGCTTCAACTCTAGTCAAGTGGGCTCAGAATTGGTCCCAACCATAAAGATAGCCAAAATAATTCCCATACTTAACCTCTACCCTCCAAATCTCGCACCTTCACCTTCAAAGCACTCTTATTTCCATTATTCAACACCCTAAATTCATCATCATCCTTAATAAAACGCTAAGATAGAATTGGAATCAAAGACGTCTCATTCAACAGATGCTGTTATCAAGACGGCTAAAAGGAAAAGCCTTACAAGTAGCCGCTCCTAAATCAGTCATCATACAGTTCGTAAGAATCTGAGGCCCCAAAGCGAAAAACATTATTCACAAGTACTTAAAATGTAACATTTATAAATAAATAATACATATATATTGGAACATTAGAATGTCGAAGCTATCCTTATGATACTTCCTAGGAACACTGTGCCCTATTCCAGATCCCAGTCCTCTCCGCCAGTCTCAGGCTCCTCCTCGTGGCCTACCCACCTGTGGAACTTCCCTGCATAAAATGGGTCAGCATCGCAGAGCAAAAGAGCCGCAACAACACAGGAAGTGAACTACCAGCCAGGTCGACGACGTGGGCAAACGCCATCCCCACCGTTGTGCTAACAAGGGTAATCGCGGTCCACTGACCAAAGCCGAGCTTCAGTTGCTCGGGTTTGATGAGCGGGAGATAGACCTCGCGGTCCAAGATCATCCAGACGAGGAATGGGAGGGCGTGATTGCTGAGCGCGAAGATCTGTGTCCCGATGCTCATGAAGAGGCCGACTGCAGAAACCCCGTGCGCCGCTTGCCGAAGGTGCGTCGTGAGGTTGGAGTTCATGGCATGGTTCAATCTCCTGCCAGTGTACCACGCCAGTGCCCCGGTGATGATGACGGCCGCAAGGCTTATCTCGGCTTGAGCGCTGATAACCTGTTGTGGATTCGAGGTTAGCGCAACCGGAAGTTGTGTTTGAGCATGGGTGCTCCAGAATGGAATGTGGAGTTGGGAAAGAGGAAGTGGGAGGAGGTGGACATGTGGAAAAGACTTGAACGTACGAGTTTACCGCCGACTGAGCCAAAGTCAGCAATCCCGTCAGGGAGATAGCAGACCGTGTTGCTTTTTGACGCTGCTTGTCCCATGATTGATGGGAGATTGAAGAAGCGGTGTTTGGGATGGATGAGTGAAAGACAAGAGGAAGAGGAGCTCGATAGTGTCAACTTCGAGGCGACCCATCAAGTGAGGCTTTCTAACAGCGAGGAGGGAGTGATTGTACTGAAGCTGTTTGACATGCCTCTCAAGTCTCTCCGCGCGCTTCAGACATAGGAGCTTTACATGAGCCTGCGGTAACTACCAGGGTAGTCCGCTCACTGACGGCTCCTTACACTTATTCTCCGCTCCAGAGCGTAAGCCGGAAATTGCGATGTTCATATGTAGGTAGCCGTCATCGGATGTCCTAGGCAGCGGTTGATCAGGTGGTGAATCCAGAACACAGCTGTGCTCTACTTGTGATTAAATTCCAGCCCCTGTCAACTGTGCAGGTCAGCTGGCGGCGGCTTGATGAAACACCAATAACGGCAACAATTAACCAATAAGCAGACACTGGAACATGCTGCAGCTGTATGGCGCACGCAGGAACTGCGATCAGGACCCATCTCCACACCTTCTCACTGCACGATCTAGAAATTTGGGACGGCCAGTGCAGAGGCGTGTCCACGCGGCGTCTAGGCTGTTCTAGCCCAGAACATCATGGAAGCATGTTCCATGCATGAGCCGCTTTCGGACGCATTCACGGTTCACCGTCGAGGAAAAATGACTCAATTTGCTCAACTCTCAAAGCAGGGCTTGCAACGGGGACAGACGATACCCTATTGGAGAACCATGTTCAGTGTTATCTGTCTGGTCCATGCTGTTGGCCTGGGCCTCCGGCGTCCGCCCTCTATCGGCGAGTGAGTTGTCGGCTCGGACATGCCAGTTGTAACTTGTCCCCGGAATCGACGTCGGGACCGAATTTTTTCACATGGTCTCCGGCGCGACTGACATTGGAAGCACAGAGAGGCAAGCTCAACTCTAGCGCTCCATATGTCCTCGAGTGATTGGTGATCTCGCGCCGTTATAAACGATAAGGCCTGACCAATTCTGGCGCAGGAAGTGTGTCACCATCCCCGGCGAGAGGTGGCATTGTCGTTATCGTTACCATGCCTTCCCGCGGTAACGCTGCAGGCAGGTTATAGAGTTATATGTCGGACAGGCTAGCACCGCAGAGGAGGAGAGGGTCGCCGCATATGTCCTCAAGAATGGTGATGGCTGGCCCGCCCATCTATGCGCTTATGATTTGATCGGGCTTCTGTCGCCGTCGCGCTCTGATCACAACAAAGTCCAACGATGGGTCATTGTAAGACAAGCTCGAGGATGTTGAGGGAAGACGAGCTGGACAGGTCGAAGTCGTGTCGGTGAGGGACGAAGTTTGTTGGTGGCTTGGCGCGGACTTCCTGATTAGGTGCGCCTCCTAATGAATTGCATAATGGGACCAAAACTTGGCTAGGGAAAGTGACAAGAACCGAGCCACATAGTAAGTCGATCGATCCGGGCTAGGAACCTTGGTCAGTTCGGCGGCACAGGAAGCGTCCGCCCCCGGACAGGTCGTCCTCACTCAGGCTAGTCCCCAAACCTCGCCGTCGTCGAACGCGGTAAATCTGTCGGGTCACAGTGCCTCAATGTTGTAGCTAGAGAGCGATAACGTTACCTCAATGGCAAGACTGAGATCGGTAGAGGATTGTCGGTGTCGAGGGTTTGGTGGACGGAGGGGTAGTTCTACGGTGTGCTCGCCGTTCGCATTGCGTTTGATCTCCGGTGCTGTGTCCGGTCCGCCTGACGAGCCAGGAAGGAGAATCAGCTCCGCGCAATCCATAACGGTCTTGGCAACGACAGCAAGTTGGACACCAACCATCCTTCCATCGGCCAGAATCGTCCTTTCAATTTTCCCCGTCAGCTGAATCGCTTCTTTGGAGATAGTTTCACCCAGGAGCCCATCGCGAACTGTGTGGGGGTCGACGCGTCGGTGCGGCGGAGAGAGCAAATGTGGATGGCGCGGGCCGCTACCCAGATGTCGCCCAACACCAAACCCACCACAACCCATAGCGACTTCCACAGCAACGGCCCAATCGCAACACGTCGCCCAAAAACAATCACACCCGACTCATTTCAACCTGCATGTGCCATCTCCATCTCTCCAATATCACGCCCAGCACAAATGTCCCGATTACCCGTGATTGTGATCCCCTCCCCATCGTGATGCGCATGGCGTGATGCCTAGAGTCTGCCCTAAATGGGCTCCCAATCAGGCCTCCCAGCGGGGCCTGCCTGTTTGGTCTGCCGTGACGAGTTTGGCGACCCCGCCACGGCGGTCCAACCAGGCCGCATGGCTGGGCCTTGGGGGCCGCCCGCAGTGGCGTAGCACCCCAGCTCCGATCCCACTGCCCGTTTCTGGGCTGGACCGTGCTGGGCTCGGTGCGGTCCTGGCGCTGCCACTGGTCGGCCAGCGAGACTCAGCAGCCGACCGCGGCTTGATGGCGTTGGCGCCGTGCTGCCCCACGTTGCGCCGGCCAATCGCGCGGGAGGGCGCCCGTTCTGCACGCTGGGTGGCTGCGCCGGGGGCCGCCGAGAGGGCCGTTGAGCGGCCTCACTGGTCCGGGACTTTGGGGGGGCAAACACGGGCAAAAGTCCCCCTTTTTCGCCTCTTTCTAGAATGCCAGGTCCCAACGCGAGCTTTAACCTTGCAGGGTTCCCCAGGTACAATTCCAGGAGCCCGGAATCTGCAACGAAACTCACCTTACCTTGGTACTCAACACCTTGCAGTCAAGCGACTCGGAACATGGACGTCAGGGCCCAGCGCTCGGGAAGGGTGGGCGTTTGAGACAGTGAAATCCGGATTCCACTGAAGTACTAGGTACTGCGACAACACGGCAAGCAGGCGCCATGTCGGCCTTCAACCTCGATAGCATCCCTGCGATGCTGCCCCCGGCGGGGCAGCAATCCAACTTCGAGGACCCCGAGAACATGCACTCGATCGTGTTTGGGGTGGGCGTCGCGACAATCATCTTGACGATAACCGCGCTGGCGATTCGCATCTACACGAAGGCAGTCCTGCTGAAGGAAATGCGAGCAGAAGAGTACTTTGCCATCATCGGAACGGTATGTACACGGAAGAAATTCACCAGTGCACCGCGGATACTGACAGTCTCCAGGTCGGCATCATCACATGGGACGCCATGTTCATCAACGTCTCGGCCGACGGCTTCTCCCGCCACCTTTGGGACGTGCGGTTCGTCGACGTCTCGCACCTCTCCTACGTACGTCCCACACTTTGCTGCCACGCAAACGGACACTGACACATACAGATGTCCTACCTCGCCGAGATCACCAACGCCCCAACCATGTTCGCGGCCAAATGCTCCATCCTCTTCCAGTTCCGCCGGCTCTTCTGTCCCGGCCAGATACGCGATTCAACCTTCTGGATGATACACGCCCTGCTCTTCATGTGCGCCGCCTACTACACCTCGGCTATATTCACCTTCACCTTCCAGTGCACGCCCCGCGAGAAGACATGGACGCCACTCCTCGAAGGCCACTGCATCGATGTCGCGGCCGCCATTGTCGTGCAAGGCGCCATCAACCTATTCCTCGACATCGGCATCCTAATCACGCCCCTATGGGCCATCTGGCGGCTCCAGCTGCCCCTGAAGCGCAAGATCGGCATCTCGGCTGTCTTTGGCGTGGGAATCCTGTACGGCCCTCCTCACCCCACACCTGAACCAAACTAACATCCCGTCCAGCACCTGCGCCATTGCCATCGCGGGCGTGGTCTTTCGAGTCCCACTGCTCACCGACCCCGATCTAACCTGGCTCATCACCAAAGTCGGCATCTGGACGTACGTCTCCCTCCTCCCCCTCCCCCATCCCATCCCATCCCATCCCCC
>Ga0247780_1001087_pt1 | contig 19235 bp, 2 predicted proteins | sample UWRJL079202R5_FD_179927 | JGI IMG/M metagenome (GOLD analysis project Ga0247780, IMG submission 179927) | Plant litter microbial communities from Arlington Agricultural Research Station in Wisconsin, United States - UWRJ-L079-202R-5 | ecosystem: Environmental > Terrestrial > Plant litter >... | reverse complement strand
AGGGCCCTTGAAATAGTGAAATTTTCAGTGCCAAGGTAGGCCCACATTTTTGCTGACTGAGGGCCTGACTGGGGCTGGGATTGGTGTCCAAAAGTATGAAAATCCCCACCCAAAAGTGGAAAATCAAAACCATTCTGCCCACTCTCCGTCATCCGACTCCTCTGCGCCCATGGCAATAATGCGGATCAAATCGGCCTCACTGGGGGCATCGCCATACAAAGCCTGGTGTTCATCTTCCATCTCCATTAACACCACCTCCTTAACAGTCTCCCACCTGTCACTAGGCGTGACAGTATTACGACCTGCACCCGACACAGGCCTCGAGAGGACTGGCGCAGGTTAAAACAGAACGTATAGCAGGACACTAACAGGTAAGGGACGTTCCGAAGACGGCTTATTAAGCTAGCACTCCTAGACAGGGGTTCAATGTCACTATAGGTCGTTATCACTATAATACATAAAGGTAAATCTGAACAGTAGGATATAAATAAATAATTAAATACTAACGTGAGGAACTAAAGTCCCTTATAGTGGTTATAGGCATAATTATAACTATTTATACTAATTAATTAGGAGGTATTTTATACCTTACTTATAATATTATAAATGCTTATTACGTAAGCACTTTACATAATATAAGCGTTCTGCTTATAAGGTTTCCTTTACTTATAATGCAAGTATTTAACATGTTATAAGCAGCACCTTATTAGTCGTAAGGGCTTTAAGTCTTTACACCCCTGGCCCAGTGCACCTGGACAGTATACACCGTCCTCCTACACTGTTCCTTCTACAAGGGATTTATCAGGCCACCCCGGCCTAAGTGACGGCCTACAGGGTTATCACATAATTCCCCCTTTTTAACATTCTTTTCCCATAAAAAACCCAAGAGGTAAGTTTCTCCTTTCACCACTTTACTATATAATAAATATCCGGCTCCCAGGTCTTAAAACAGAAACAGGGCAAAAGCACTAACCGCTATCTAAACCTTACAGCCTACACACATATGTTTAATAGTAAGATGTCCCCTTATTTTTTTTATAAATCTGCCATCCCTCCACTCATCTGCCGGGTTTCAAACTAATCTGACAGTTACAACTACTGTTTAAAGAGGCACCGGCCTTCCTAATATAACACTTTTAATATTAATAAAGCGAAGTTAAAAGCTCTTCTTATTAAAAAGTAAAACCTTAACTCCCAAGTTAAGTCTATTACTTAACAGCTCTATAAAGCCACTGCTAAACTTTAAAAAGTGTTAACACACCTAGTGTGCCTTTATAAATAACAGTCCCGTCTTAAAGATCAGGCTGTGAAAGCATTTAGTTATAAAGTGGAACTGTTAAAGTTTTAAAAAAGTAAGGAGGCTAGGCTGGACGCCCCTCTTAACGACGTGGAGTCCTTTAACTGGGGGAACTTTCTAGCAGGGTCTCTATAATAGGTGGTTCCTTTATAACTTAGTTTATAACTGCCTTCTTTAATAAAAGGTCGTGGGCTTAACTTCTCATAAGAGTTTTCACTTATTTTTTCTTTTACTAACTTCTTTCCTTAACAGTATTTATTTTTATATAAAGCTCGTTAGGAGCTCTAAAGGTCCTACCTCCTTATTAGGTCTAAGGTCCTTATAACCCTAGCTAAAAGTTTTAACAAATATCCTTCTATACCTATTAAGGAGTTTCCTGCCGCTTTTCAGGCTTTAAATCTTACAGTAATTTTACTCTTTAATATAGTAATTTAAATGTCAGATCTTATCTTATTTCTAATTCTTATTATTAGTTTTAATTAATCTAGATTCTTCTAATAAAACTTTATAATTAGGTCTAGGCATTTAAGATTTTTAACTGGTTCTTATAAGTTACCTTTAAGGCTGTAATCTAACTACTTAATAAGATATTTAAACGTGTTCTTTCCTTTTTATAAATTTATAACTTCCTTAATGTTATATTTATCCTCACTAGCATTAATCTCAATCTTCTTTTCTAAAGGAACTCCTTTTAAAGCAGGTTTTAAAAGTGAGATGTAAAAAACCTTAATCTACACCTTTATACTGGCAGGTAGGTCTAATTTATAATTAAAGGTGGTGACCTTTTTCTTAATTTAGAATAATCCATACCTTTTAAAGTTAAGCTTCTTACTAAGTTATTTTAAATACAGGTTTTATAAAAAAAGGTAAACGTAATCCCCTTTTTAAAAAGTCAGTCCCTTAACTTATTTATTATTATAATAAAGTCCTTTTTTAAACACTAGTTACTTAATTTAATATTTATTAATAAACTTCTTTATTTATTCACATGTAAACTTAAGTTCAGCTTATAAGTGGTTATACAGCTCTTATATCTAATCTGTGTGGATTACAGCTTAGGGGGTACTGGTAAGTAGGCCTTAACAGAGCTTAGGCTCCTTACTGTAATTAATAAAGAACGGTGATATACCTATTAACTTAACTAATATTATATTATAAGCTATTTATACTATTAATAACAGCTTAAGCTAATTATCTTATTTAAAGTTAATATAAGTTTAAAGATATATTATAAGTATTTAGTTAACTTACTTTATGTAACTATCCATCTATAAGTGGAATGTTATTAAAAGTTTACTCTTTACACCTATTCTTTACATTAATCCTTATTAGAACTTTGACATAATTAGCTTATCTTAATCTATAATAATATTATTTAACTAAAAGTGATGTAAAACTACCTCTTTCTTAAAGATATAAGTAAGTTACTCCACTATTATATCCTTTAAGGTTAGTAAAAAGTAAGCCCACTTCGTTAATCTGTTAACTACTATAAGGATTTAATTATAAGTAACTCCTATAATAAGGTCCCTAGACTCTAAGATCCCAGTAATAAAGTTAAGTAAGATAAAGCTTTATAACACTTATAGTACAGGGAGTGGTTTAAAAAGCCCATATAACTTATAACACTAATTTTACTTCCTATGGCAGATATTACAGTTATTAACCACTTCCTTAACTAACTTCTTTATTCCTAAAAAGGCGTACACTTACTAAACCTGTGCTAAAATCTTAACTTAACCCATATATCCCCTAAGTCGAGACTTATAAACCTGCTAAACGTACTCCTTCCATTTATCTAAGTTATAAATGTACAGTTTTTCTTAATACTAAAGCCTTACTTTTAATTTAAACGCACCGTCTACACCTTCTAACAGCTATTCCAGCTAATAACCAGTTTTATTATAATTTAAATACTTTAAGTACTCTTTCCCACAATCTTACACATGCCCTAAAAAACCTCTTAAGGGGCACTTATACTTACAGGTTCCTTCCATTAACCTCTTTACTTAAAAGTCCTATTATTACTAATAGATGTTATACTTTATCTAAGAGTTTATAAAACGTTAATAATTTATTCTAATATTTAATTATCTAACACTTATAACGTATACTCTAATATACCGTTTTTAACTTTATTAAACACAGTAACTAGGACTAAAACCAGGTTAACATCCTTATAATCCTATCTTTAATTAAAAACATCAGCTCGCCCATTATCTTTTCCTTTAATATAGTAAATCTGGAAATGGAATAGGGCTATTAACTCTACCCACCGTACTTACCGTAAGTTAAGTTCCTTTATTAAAAAGTATTAAAGGTTATTATAATCTGAAAAGACCTAAACCAGTTCTTCTATACCACTTAAATACAGTACCCACTTAATAAAGTATTAAATAATCGCTATTAATTCCTTATTATAAATTAAATATTATAAGGCTAGGCTGTGGATTCCTTTTAATAAGAAGGTAACTAGGTGGTGTTTCCTATCATCCTAAACTTAACTAAGTTCTCCGCTAATTATAAATTTTAAAAAGTCTGTTTTAACTTAAAAAGGCTTTAAGAAATCAGGGAGGGCTAGGACTAATACTGTAATAAAGGCGTGCTTAAGGTCTTTAAACGCCTTCTATTATCTTTCAGTCCACTTAAACGGCTTTCCTTCACCTGTAAGTTCGTAAAGTAATCTTACGATTTTCACAAAGTACTTAATAAAACAGTAATGAAAGTTTATAAAGCCAATAAAGGCTTATAACTCTTTTTAATTCTTTAAAGTAGGCTAATCCCTAATTGCCTCTATCTTCTCCACTTATATTTTAAGCCTTTTAGGGGTTACTTTAAACCTTAGTATTACGACCTGCACCCGACACAGGCCTCGAGAGGACTGGCGCGGGTTAAGACAGAACGTATGGCAGGACGCCAACAGGTAGGGGGCGTTCCGAAGACGGCTTGTTAAGCTAGCACTCCTAGACGGAGGTTTAATGTCACTGTAGGTCGTTGTCACTATAATGCACAGGGGTGAGTCTGAACAGTAGGATATAAATAAACAATTGAATACTAGCGTGAGGAACCAGAGTCCCTTACGGTAGTTATAGGCATAACTATGGTTATTTATACTAACTAGTTAAGAGGTACTTTATACCTTGATTACTGTGCTTACTTAATACGAAGAGTGATTATAATAATCAGAATGCCTCTGATTACTATAATCACTGTGCTCTTGGTAAGATTAGAGTGATTACTTAACGATTAGTTATAGGGGTTTCGGGTCTTTACACCCCTAGCTTAGTGTGTAGTACCGTGCGTACTGCCTTCCTACACTGTTCTTTCTGCGGGGGATTTATTGGGCTGCCCTAGCTTAAGTAACAGCCTGCAGGGTCGTTACACGATTCCTCTTTTTTAACGTTCTTTTCTTATAAAGAATTACCCGTACGTTTCTTCTTCCTTTTGCCAGTTATTATATCGTCTAACCAGGTAATTAAGAATAGGAAAAACGCAGTACCTTTATTAACTAAATACCGCATTATTAATGTTAAGTTTATTCTTACTTTTAGGATCGTTATACCTGTAAAGTATAACCGTTACTACCGCTTAAGCCTACCGGACTGTAAGGTGGCTAGTAAGAGTAAGTCGTGCAGTTACTATATAGTAGCTGGTAAGACTGTATACTTGTCTTATAATGTTTACGGAAACGACCCGTCTGTTCTGCGTAAGGTTTTAGACGAAAAGAAGCGCCTTAACGCTAAGGAGCGTGAAACTGCCCTCCTTCTCTGCGATACAGCCTTTAAACTCCTGCGCTTTAAAGACTAGTAGAAGGGACTGGTACGGTAGGTAGACGAACTTTTTAGCTACGAGTTTAACATTATAGCGGAGGAGGAGCGTAAGGCCTAAAAAGTAACCGCGCTAGTTCTTAAGTTCGATTAAGGGAGTTTCCTGGTAGAGTTAGCGTGCGGTTCTTTTTCCAGGGGGTCGCTGTAACCAGCGACTTCTTCTTAACTTAATCCGTCGCTCTTTTCTTTTCAACAAACGAAAACGGCCTTTCTTAGCGTAACGGTAACGCACTTACTTATTTTTTCTTTTTTATTAACTTTTTTTTTAACAGTACTTATTTTCGTGCGGAATATACCGGGAACTCCAAAAGGGGTCTAGCCTCCTTATTAGGTCTAAGGTCCTTTTAACTTTAATTAAGGTTCCTAATAAATGTCCTTCTATACCTATTAAGGAGTTTCTTACTGCTTTTTAGGCTTTAAGTTTTACAGTAATCTTACTCTTCAGTATAGTAGTTTAAATATTAGATCTTATTTTATTTCTAGTTCTTATCGTTAATTTTAATCGGTTTAGATTCTTTCAGTAAAACTCCGTAACTAAGTCTAGGTATTTAAGATTTTTAACTAATTCTTACAAATTACTTTTAGGGCTGTAGTTTAACTATTTAATAAGATACTTAAATGTATTCTTTCCCTTCTGTAAATCTATAACTTCTTTAACATTATACTTGTCCTTATTAGTATTGATCTTAATCTTCTTTTCTAGTAGAACTCCTTTTAGTACAGGTTTTAGAAGTGAAACGTGAAAAACCTTAATCTACACCTTTATGCTGGTAGGTAAGTCTAGTTCGTAATTAGAGGTAGTAACCTTTTTCTTAATTTGGAATAGTCTGTATCTTTTAAAGTTAAGCTTTTTACTAAGCCGTTTTAAATATAAGTTTCGTGAAAAAAGGTAAACGTAGTCCCTTTCTTAAAGAGTTAGTCCCTTAACTTGTTCGCTATCGTAATAAAGTCTTTTCTTAAATACTAATTACTTAATTCAGTATTTATTAGCAAACTTCTTTATTTGTTCGCGTATAAACTTAAGTTCGGCTTATAGGTAGTTATGTAGTTCTTATATCCAGTCTGTGCAGACTGTAGCTTAGGAGGTGCTAGTAGGCAGGCCTCGATAGAGCTTAGGCTCCTTACTGTAGTTAGTGAAGAATAGTAATATATTTATTAACTTAACTAACGTTATGTTATAAGTTATCTGTACTGTTAGTAATAGCTTAAGCTAATTATCTTATTTAAAGTTAACGTAAGTTTAGAGATACATTATAAGTATTTAGTTAACTTGCTTTGTTTAGCTATCTGTCTGTAGGTGGAATGTTGTCGAAAGCTTACTCTTTACACCTATTCTTTACATTAATCTTTACTAGAACTTCGACACGATTAACTTATCCTAATCTGTAACGATATTATCTGGCTAAAGGTATTGTAAAACTACCTCTTTCTTAAAGATATAAGTAAGTTATTCTGCTATTATATCCTTTAAGGTTAGTAGAAAGTAAGCCCACTTTGTTAATCTGTCGATTATTACGAGGACTTAGTTATAAGTAACTCCTGTAATAGGGTCTTTAAACTTTAGAATTCTAGTAACGAAGTTAAGTAAGATAAAACTTTATAATACTTGTGGTATAGGGAGTGGTTTAAGAAGTCTGTAAAGCTTATAACGTTAGTTCTGCTTCCTATAGCAGATATTGCAGTTATTAACCATTTCCTTAACTAACTTCTTTATTCTTAAGAAGGTGTATGCTTATTAAGCTTATACGAGAGTCTTAACCTAGCTTATATGTCTTCCGAGTCGAGACTTATAGACTTGTTAGACGTACTCCTTCTATTTATTTAAGTTATAAACGTATAGTTTCTCTTAATATTAAAACTTTACTCTTAGTTTAAGCGTGCTGTTTACGTTTTTTAGTAACTATTTTAGCTAATAATTAGTTTCGCTATAGTTTAAGTATATTAAGCACTTTTTCTTACAGTCTTATACGTGCCTTAAGAAGTCTCTTAAGGGGCATTTATACTTATAGGTACCTTCTGTTAGCCTTCTTACTTAGAAGTCCTGTTATTACTAATAGATATTATACTTTGTTTATAAATTTATATAAACACTGATAATTTATTCTGGAGTTTAGTTATTTAACACTTATAACGTATACTTTAATATACTGTTTTTAACTTCGTTAAATATAGTAATGGGGATTAAGACCGGATTAGTATCTTTATAGTTCTGTCTTTAATTAAAAGCATTAGTTTGTTTATTATCTTTCCCTTTAACGTAGTGGATCTAGAAGTAGAATAAGGCTATTAACTTGGCTTATCGTGCTTACCGTAAATTAAGTTCTTTTATTAGGAAATATTAAAGGTTATTATAGTTTAAAAAGACTTAAACTAGTTCTTCCGTACTGTTTAGATACAGTACTTACTTAGTAAAGTATTAAATAATCGCTATTAGTTCCTTATTGTAGATTAGATATTGTAAAGCTAAGCTGTAAATTCCTTTTAATAAGAAGGTAATTAGGTAACGTTTCTTATCGTCTTAGACTTAGTTAAGTTCTCTACCGATTACGAACTTTAAGGAGTCTGTTTCGACTTAGAAAGGCTTTAAGAAATCAGGGAGCGTTAGGACTAGTGCTGTGACGAAAGTGTATTTAAGGTCTTTAAACGCCTTCTGTTATTTATTAATTTACTTAAACGGCTTTCCTTTACCTGTAAGTTTGTAGAGTAGTCTTACAATTTTCGTAAAGTACTTAATAAAGTAGTGATAGAAGTTTGTAAAGCTGATAAAAGCTTATAACTCTTTTTAGTTCTTCAGAGTAAGCTAATCCCTGATTACCTTTATCTTCTCCAGTTACATTTTAAGCCTTTTAAAGGTTACTTTAAACTTTAAATAGTTTAATTCCTAAACGTAAAAGTAGCTTTTCTCTAGGTTTACTATTAGCTTTGCCTTTTCGAGAGCTGTTAAAACCTGTTATATATACTTTCGATATTTTTTTAAAGTTTTAGAATAAATTAAAACGTTATTTAAGTATATAAAGATAAACTTATTAAGGAAGGGACGGAAAACACTGTTGATAAGGCTCTGGAAGGTTATAAGGGTGTTTGTTAATCTTATTAGCATAATATAATATTAGTAATACCTGTTGTAAGTCCGAAAGGCTGTCTTATATTTATCTTTTTCCTTTACTTTAACGTAGTTAAACCTTATAAGGAAATCGAGGTTAAAGAACTAATTTACCTTAGTAATCTGTTCTTACATTTCCGTAATAAGTAGTAATAAGTGATAGTTTTTAATTATATCCTTATTTAATGTTTAGTAATTAACAACTATATGTAGCTTACTGTTTTCCTTCCTTAAGACGAACAGCATTAGGTACCTTATTAGAGACTGGGACTTTATAATAAACCTGTTTTTTAAGTTCTTATTAACATATTTCTGCAAGGCTTTAGCTTATTAGAGGTTTAAGTAATAGGGCTAGAAACTGCAGAGCTTTACTTTTAGCTTTAGCTTAATTTCGTAATCTTACAGTCCGTAATCTAGTAATTACAGTATCTTTTTTTGGAATAAGGTGAACTTCTTATACTCTGTAGATACTTTAGATAAGTTAACTTCCTCGCTTATCTATAGGTTAGCTTCTTACTTTTTTTTACTTTTTAAATCGTTATTTAGGTAATATAGTAGACTTTTTAGTCTTTTAACTGTTTTAGTAAACTTAACTTAAACTGTACTTAGTTTTAAAGGTTTAACGTGCTTCTAGGTGCTTTGTGCGACTTTAAAGCAGTTCGGTACCTTTTTAGCTTCCTTCGAACAGTAATTATAGTTAGGGGACTTGTTAAAGGTAAAGTAGCTACTTTTCTAGTTAATTATAAAGTTATACTTTTCTAATTAAAGTAGACTTAAGATTATGTTATAACTTATAACTAATATAACATTAAAGTTCACTTATTATTCGTCCCTGTTTACTTTAATTAAGAGTGGTAAGTAGTAGGTAATTTTACTGTTATTATACTAGTATAAGCTTCTTTCTCTATTTCGAATAGGAATAGCTTTTTTATACTCTTTATTAAGGAGTTTCCTTTAGTTAACTAGTAAGAGGTACATTAAGTTAAAAGTACTCCCACTATTAATTACTGCTCTTACTCTAAACAGCCTCCCTTTTCCGTCTATTATATTAATATTAACGGAATAATACTTATACTCTTTTAATATCTAAGTTATAGTAATTATCTGTCTTTAAGGTCTTATTTAGCTTAACTTTTAAATACCTCTTCTTCTTCTTAAGGTTTTTGTTAACTAGCGAACTATTAGTTTCTGGTTCTTCTGGAGGGCCTGTAACCTTTTCCTAACTCCTTTTAGAAAAACAAGTAACTTTAATAAACCTAGCAATCTACCTTTCTTAAGTTTTTACGCTTTAACGTCTAGTTAACTTTAAATAGTATAATGTTCCTAAAGTCCCTGATAAATCGATAGTATGCTCTGCAGGACTGGATCGTAATAATATCTTTTTACTCTTAGATCCGTTAGTAATTTTCTCACTTTTACTACTCTCTAACTTTTCTATTAAGGTGTAACGAGCACGTTATAACTAAGTAGTTATTAAGTACTCCTTCTTACTAGTATATAGTAGGGGTTTAGTTAATTACAGTAACCTTCCACTTACTGTTAAACTCTCTTATTAAGGAGTAAGAGACTTAGTAGTAAGCTGGTTCCAACTTCACTCTTATAATAGTGTAATCCTGTCTTTATACGTTAGGGAAGTAGTTATAAAGGGCTTTAAGGTTATAATACCAGTTAAGAACGTAGTTATCGTATATATAATTGATTTACAGTATATCTCTGTAGTTAAAGTAGTCGACGTTAACTATAAGTGCTGCAGTTATAAAGTATAGGACGGGAGAAGTAACACTTTATATTTTCTCTTCTTCTACTTACCTTTATATGCGTTATTTCTCTTAAACCTCTTCTTAAAACTTAAGTAATAGTAACCTAGCTTATTCTTCTATAAAGTAGTCTTCCTTAACGAGTTAATATTCGAGCTAATTAACGAAGTAAACTCTATTGTGGAGTTACAGCTTAATTTCTACTGCTTTATCTTTAAACGTTACAGTAAAGCCTTCGATTTATAAGTCCTTTATTTTATTTACTAACTTTTAGTGCTTTTCCTTCAGTTTTTAAACCCTCCGTTAATATACCTGCTTCGTGCTTTCTTAAGGGACTCTTAAGGTACTAGTTTAAGGTATACTATCTTTAGTGCAGGGTAGCTATCTAAGCTATCCTTCTTCTAGGGAGGTGAGGGTGCTGATTTACTTAGCGTGCTTAAAGTGTTTAAAAGTCTTAAAGAATACTGTTAAGAAGAACTTTTATTTTTCTAACTCGATTCTCTCAGTTTGTTCTTTTTTACCTTTTAAGGCTTACTTTACCGTTTAGGTAGCTTAAAAGGCTAGTTCTTCGACTCTTTCTATTACTTTAGTAACTTCTAAGTCGGGGTCTTTCTTAGACTTCTTTAGTTCCTAAGCTTATAAGGTGAAGTTTTTAAGGCCTGTAACTACTAACTGGAATATCTTTTTCTAGAGTTAGTCTTCTGTAACCTGTACCTCTAATAATTCCAAGTTTCCACTTTAGAGTCAGTTTTCTACAACTTACACCTTTATAACTAACTCTTCTGGGACACCTTTAAGGACTAGATATATTATATCTTAAGGTTCTTCTTCTCTTTCCTTATCTTTTAAGTTACACTTATCTATCTAAGTGTAGTTTTCTTCGTTATTTACTATCCTAACGTAGATATCTCTAAAATTAAACCTAACGTGCTTTCCTTCTTCTAGAATAGGTTTCTAACCGATTTGTTTTAGTGACGGGTACTGTTACGTTATATAGCCTTTTTTATTGCAGTTAAAGCACTAGACCTAGGATAAGTCTTTAGACTGCTTTTGCTGTTACTATCGTTACAGCTTATTGCGGTTAAGTTAGTTCTAGCAGTTTACTATACTAATATCTATTAGTCTGGGGTAGTAACCTGTTGCGGTTGACTGGTTCCCCTTTTTAGGTTTACTTAACTAATAAAGGGTATATTCTTTTTAGAAGTTCTTTCAATAATAGTAATTATAATACTAGTTATTAACCTTAATAGCTATCTTAACTAACTCTTGAAAATAATCCGGTTAGTCTTCTTAGTAAAGGTCTCTAATAACGTGTTCCTTTAGACCGCTCCAGAACAGCATTACTAGGGCCTTTTAGCCGAGCTTAGTCTTAATTACTTCTAATTTAAAGCGTGTAAAGAACTTAAGGATTAAGGACATCTACTTTAAGGTTATAAGCTGTTACTTAACCCGCTTAAGGGCATCCAGTTCTTTAAACTCAGTCTAGAGTTAGTTAATGAAAACGTTAAAGTTATCGAAAAGAGCTTAAGTCTTAGGAGCTTCCTTTCTTACTTTATCTATAAAAAAGTTGTTAATTATCTTTACATAGGGTTTATATTAGCAAGTAGTTACTTTATCTAATAAGGCTCTAGCGAACCTGACCTTTCCTTCTTCTTCGAGGAACTGCTTATTATAATAAGTGATATAACTCTAAAGCTAAGCTATTTAAGACTTTAGTTATACAGAGTCTCCCTTAAAACGTAATAGTAAGGGGAGCTTCACTCGTTTCTTCTGTAAGCCTTTAAGGTCGTTATTCTCTAACTTAACAGCGTTAAATCAGGCTTAAAGTTTTTCGATAAGACTAATACGGCTTTTAATATCTTTAGGGAAGGCTTTGTTAAGTTCTTTAACTAATCCCTGCTAGTTAAAGTTTAAGTCTTTAAAGCGTGCAGTTAGCTTATCGATAGTGGGGAGCTAAGGTTAAGCTTACGTTTCCTCGATCTCCTTTCCTTTTCTAAAGGTCGATATGTTGGTAGGAGAGAGGTAATATCTGGGAATTTAATAAATAGCGTTTAGAACTCGATATTAGTATTATATTATAACTTATACCTAATATAGGCCTTAAGAGGACTAATGCGGGTTAAGATAGAACGTATAGTAAGACGTTAATAGGTAAAGGGTATTCCGAAGACGGCTTATTAAGCTAGCACTCTTAGACAGGGGTTTAATGTTACTGTAAGTCGTTGTTATTATAATGCACAGGGGTGAGTCTGAATAGTAAGATATAAATGAATAATTAAATACTAGTGTAAGGAATTAGAGTCTCTTACGGTGGTTATGGGTATAACTATAGCTATTTATACTAATTAGTTAAAAGGTACTTTGTACCTTAATTACTGTGCTTACTTAACACGAAAAGTAATTATAGTGATTAGAATGCCTCTGATCACTGTGATTACCGTGCTCTTGGCGAGATCAGAGTGATTACTTAACGATTGGTCGTAGGGGCTTCGGGTCTTTGCACCCTTAGCCCAGTGTGCAGTACCGTGCGTACTACCTTCCTGCACTGTTCCTTCTGCGGGGGATTCGTCAGGCCGCCCCGGCCTAAGTGACGGCCTGCAGGGTCGTCACACTTAGATAGTTTAGTTCCTAAACGTAAAAGTGGCTCTTTTCCATGTTTACTGTCAGCTTTACTTTTTTAAAAGCTGTCAGGACCTGTCACATATGCTTTTAATGTTCTTTTAAAGTTTTAAAATAAATTAAAACGTTATTTAAATACATAAAAACAAACTTATTAAAGAAGGGGCAGAGGACACTGTTAATAAGGCCTTAAAAAGTCACAGGGGTATTTATTAATCCTATTAACATAACATAGTATTAATAATACCCGTTATAAGTTTAAAAGGCTGTTTTATATTTATCCTCTTCCTTCACTCTAATATAGTTAAACCCTATAGGGAAATTAAGGCTAGAGAATTAATTTACCTTAATAATCCATTCTCACATTTCCATAATAAGTAGTAATAAGTAACGGTTTTTAATCGTGTCTTTATTTAACGTTTAGTAATTAATAACTATACGTAACTTACCATCTCCCTTCTTTAGGATAAATAGCATTAAGTACCCTACCGGGGATTAAGACTTTATAATAAACCCATTCTTTAAGTTCTCATTAACGTACTCCCTTAAGGCCTTAACCTGTTAAGGGTTTAAGTAATAGGGCTGGAAGTTATAAAGTTTCACTCCCGGCTTTAGCTTGATTTTATAGTCTTATAGTTTATAATCTGGTAATTACAGTATCTTTTTTTAAAACAGGGTAAACTTCCTATATTTTATAAGTACCTTAAATAAGTTAACTTCTTCACTTATCTGTAATTTAACTTCTTACTTCTTTCCACCTTTTAAATTATTATTTAAGTAATATAGTAAACTCTTTAATCCTTTAACCGTCTTAACAAACCTAACTTAAACTATACTTAATTTTAAAAGTTTAACGTGCTTTTAAGTACTTTATACATCTTTAGAGCAATTTAATACCTTCTTAGCTTTTTCCAAACAGTAATCACAGCTAGGGGACTTGCTAAAGGTAAGGTGGCCACTCCTTTAATTAATCACAGGGTTATACTTTTCCAGCTAAGGTAAACCTAGGATTATATTATACCCTATAATTAATATAACGTTAAAGTCCACTTATTATTCATCCCCGTCCACTTTAATTAAAAGTGGCAAGTAATAGGTGACTTTACCATTATTATACTAATACAGGCCTCCTTCTTTATTCTAAATAGGAATAACCTTTTTATACTTTTAATTAAAGAGTTTCCTTTAATTAACTAATAAAGGATACACTAGGTTAAAAGCACTCCCGTTATTAATCACTACTCTTACCCTAAACGGCTTCCCTTTTCTATCTGTTATATTAACACTAACGGAATAATACTTATACTTCTTTAACATTTAAGTTATAATAATTATCTGTCCTTAAAGTCTTATTTAACCTAACCTTTAAATACCTCTCCTTCTTCTTAAGGTTTTTACTAACCAGTAAATTATTAATTTCCAGCCCTTTTAAAGGGCCTATAACCTTTTTCTAATTCCTTTTAAAAAAACAGGTAGCTTTAATAAACCTAATAATTAACCTTTCTTAAATTTTCACACCTTAATGTCCAGTTGACTTTAAATAGTATAATGTTCTTAAAGTCTTTAATAAATTAATAATACACTTTATAAGCCTAGATTACAGTAATGTCCTTTTACTCTTAAATCCACTAATAATCTTTCCACTTCTACCATTCCCTAGCTTTTCCATTAAGGTATAATAAACACGTTATAACTAGGCAGTTATTAAATACCCCTCCTCACCAGCATATAATAAGGGTTTAGTTAACTATAATAACTTTCCACTTATTACCAGATTCTCTTATTAAGGAGTAAGAAACTTAATAATAAACTGGTTTTAACTCTACTCTTATAACAGTATAGTCCCGTTTCCACACGCTGGGGAAATGGTCATATAAGGCCTTAAATCCGTAATACTAGTTAAAAGTGTAATCGTTATACACGTAATTAATCCATAATATATCTCTGTAATTAAGGTGGTTAATATTAACTACAGGTGTTACAGTTATAAAGTACAGAATAGGGGAAGTGGCACCTTATTCTTTCTCTTCTTCCACTTACCTTTATATATATTATTTCTCTTAAACCTTTTCCTAAAACTTAGGTAATAATAACCCAGCTTATTCTTCTATAAGATAGTCTTCTTTAATAAGGTAGTGTTTAAGCTAATTAGTAAAGCGAACTTTATTACAGAGTTATAACCTAATCTTTATTACTTTATTATTAAACGTTACAGTAAGACCTTTAACTTACAGGTCCTTTATTTCATCCACCAACTCTTAATACTTTTCCTTCAGCTCCTAAACCCTCTACTAATATACTTACTTTATACCTTCTCTAGGGACTTTTAAGGTACCAGTTTAAGGTATACCGGCTTTAATATAAGGTAGCCACTTAAACTATCCTTCTTCCAGGGAGGTAAGGGTGCTGATCTATTCAGTATACTTAAAGTGTTTAAAAGTCTTAAGGGGCACTGTTAAGAAGAACTTTCGTTTCTCCAGTTCGATTCTCTCAGTCTGTTCTCTTTCTCCTTCCAGGGCTTACTTCACCATTTAAGTAGCTTAAAGGGCTAGTTCTTTAACTCCTTCTACCATCCTAATAATTTCTAAGTCAGGGTCCTTTCTAAACTTCCTTAATTCCTAAGCTTATAAGGTAAGGTTTTTAAGGCCTATAACTACTAATTAAAACATCTCTTCCTAAAATCAGTCTTTTACAACCTACACCTTTAGTAATTCTAAGCTTCCACTTTAGAGTCGGTCTTCTAAAACACCCTTAAGGACTAGGTACACCACATTTTAAGGTTCTTCCTCTTCTTCCCCATCTCCTAAGTTACACTTATCCATTTAAGTGCAGTCTTCTTCATTACCTGCTATCTTAACATAGATATCTCCTAAGTTAAACCTAACATGTTTTCCTCCTTTTAAGATAGGTTTTTAACTAATTTACTTTAATAACAGGCATTACTATATTATATATCCTTTCTTATTACAGTTAAAATATTAAACTTATAATAAGTCCTTAAGCTGCTTTTATTACTATTATTATTAAGGCTTATTATAATTAGGCTAATTCTAACAATTCACTATACTAATATCCATTAATCCAGGGTGGTAACTTATTACAGTTAACTAATTCCCCTTTTTAAGCTTACTTAGCTAGTAAGGGGTCCGCTCCTTTTAAAAGCTCTTTTAATAATAGTGATTATAATATTAATTATTAACCTTAATAGCTATTTTAACTAGCTCCTAAAGGCGGTTTAGTTGATCTTCTTAATAAAAGTCTCTAATAACGTGCTCCTTTAAACCACTTTAAAACAGTATTACCAGGGCCTTTTAGCTAAGCTTAGTCTTTACTACTTCTAATTTAAAGTGTATAGAGAACTTAAAGATTAAAGACGTCTGCTTTAGGGCTATAAGCCGCTATTTAGCCCGCCTTAGGGTGTCTAGTTCTTTAAACTTAATTTAAAGTTAGTTAATAAATATATTAAAGTTATTAAAAAGGGCCTAAATCTTAAGGGCCTCCTTACGTGCTTTATTTACAGAGAGGTCGTTAATTATTTTTACATAGGGTTTATACTAGTAAATAGCTACTCTGTCTAGTAAGGCTTCGGTAAACCTAACCTTTCCTTCTTCTTTAAAAAATTACTCGTTATAATAGGTGATATAACTCTAAAGCTAGGCTATCTAGGACTCTAACTGTGTAAAGTCTCCCTTAAAATATAACGGCAGGGGGAGCTTTACTTATTTCTTCTATAAACCCTTAAGGTTATTATTCTCTAGTTTAATAGTGTTAAGTTAGGCTTAAAGTTTTTCGATAAGATTAATACGGCTTTTAATATCTCTAGGGAAGGTTTTATTAAGTTCCTTAACTAATCCCTACTAGTTAAGGTTTAAATCCTTAAAGTGTATAGCTAACTTATTAATAGTGGGGAGTTAAGGCTGGGCTTATACTTCCTTAATCTCCTTTCCTTTACTAGAAGTTAATATATTAGTAAAAGAGGGGTGTTATCTGGGAATTTAACAAACAGTGTTTAAAACTAAAACGCTAATATTATATTATAACCTACACCTAACACAGGCCTTAAAAGGACTGGCGCAGGTTAAAACAAAACGTATAACAGGACGTTAATAAGTAAGGGGCGTTCTAAAGACGGCTTATTAAACTAACACTCCTAAACAGGGGTTTAATATCACTATAAGTCGTTATCACTATAATATATAAAGGTGAGTTTAAATAGTAGGATATAAATAAATAATTAAATACTAATGTGAGGAACTAAAGTCCCTTACAGTGGTTATAGGCATAACTATAACTATCTATACTAACTAACTAGGAGGTACTTCGTACCTTACTTATAATGTTATAAGTGCTTGTTACGTAAGCACTTTACATAGTGTAAGCGTTCTGCTTATAAGGTTTCCTCTACTTATAGTGTAAGCACTCAGTATGTTACAAGCAGCACCTTATTAGTCATAAGGGCTTCGGGTCTTTACACCCCTAGCCCAGTGCGCCTAGACGGTGTGCACCGTCCTCCCGCACTATTCCTTCTACGGGGGATTCGTCGGGCCGCCCCGGCCCAAGTGACGGCCTGTAGGGTCGTCACAGACAGGTGTTACCAACTGGCTGCCAGCCGCTCACAGTTGGCACACACGCTTTAAAACCTTCACGTTAATAAAAATAAAAGCCGATTAATTAGTTTTATCTAATGTGAGGCGATTCCAAAGGCAATTCTGTAGGAATTTTATTACTAAAAACAAACACTCAGAAGGCACGCTATTAGCCAGGGTGGAGAAAATCCAGTGTGCTAGGTAAGCTAACTTAAAATCCGTGGTGTTTAAACGTAACTAAAAATCGTAAGGCTTTACATCGTTACTAAATAGTAAACCTAGGCCAAATAAAAGACCTTCCCGCTTCCTAAACGTAATAAACTAGTGTTACACAGTTAGCCAGTCGTCTAGTGGTGTATATCATTATAAAAAAGTCTCAATTTAAATAAGGTAATTAATTAAAAGGTCGATTAATCAGGCGCTTAGATCCAAAGCCTTAGCAGTAAGGTGAATATCCAGTATTTGCTTTACCTCACGGTTAGTAAGGGTTATAAAAAGCACAGGCCAGTTAACTTTAAAAGAATACTCTCCGCCGGCCTTTAAAGCTCACCACACCTGCTAAATTTAACGCCAATTCCAGAGAGTTTAGCTAACGTATAGCTAGTCAGATTCTAAAGCAGATTAAACCTTTTCAATTAACTTAATAACAGCCATTAAAACCTTAACGCTGTGCCAGAAAGCGTGGTTTTTAAAGGTGGCGATAACCTTATTTAAACCATTACCGCCAGACCAATCCTCAGTTATGGTGGGGTCACGTGCCCAGGCCTGGAGAGCTTCTTTACTTTTAGAAATGGAAGCTAGCGCGCTAAATTACGTGCCTTAACGTGTGATAATAAAGGTAATTAACGCCTTCCTTTTTCCGTAGATTAGAAGTTATTAGCTATAAAGGCACGTAAGCTGTAATTTCGAATTTTTAAAGAAGTTAATAACCTTAGTAACGCTAGTGAAGGTTACGTTCTAGGGGGCGATGGTGGCGATATCTTTAATTAACAGTTAAAAGCTGTAGGAATTGTAAAGTGTATATAAAACGTGTGAGAACTTAAGTCTAGTTACCATCTCTTTATGGAACTTTTACATTATAGTGTTAGTGTCGGTAATTATACCATTAATCTTTTTAATGTTATCGCTTATAAGGTTCTGGATTAAAGGCGTAATAAGCGACACTATATCCACTATTAAATGCCTTATTTCCCCTATATTAATTATTTTCCAATAGAAAGCTGTAATTAAAGGTATTTAAACAGAGACGTTAATCACCCTATTACCAGCGTAATTGTCAAAACTGTCAATAATAAGGTTAATAAACTTAACATTATTAACGTAGCTATAAACCAGGTCGCGCGATTCGGACTATACTTTAGGGAGCAGATTACTGATAATACCAGCCGACGGTGGCTTCTAACCAGGATTTAAAACACTGAAAAGGTCCTTCATCCCAGGGCTTTCAAGCAGCGAAAATGGTAATCCCATAGTAAAGACTGCTGTGGCAGCCATTCTTATGGTTATAGCCTGTAACCCTTACGGGACAGGCCGAATAACGTAGTGGAGTATAATCTTCTAAACCTTTTACCGTTAGCTACGTCGAAATTAATCACACGCCATTAGGTGTGCGCGCTCGCGTAAAACGTTAGTAGTTTAAACCTTGCCGCACCACTTGCACCTGACTTAAGGGCTTTTGAACTTTAGATCGTTATAGGCACTAAATTCAGCGCTGATTTCTTCGGTTAAGAGGGCAGAAACTGTAACAGTATCGATATATGAGGGCATCGCGAAAGCAATGATTGCAAGAGGGCTTGCTTTGGATGGTGTTGAGGGTTGGCAAGAGGGGCTGCAAAATGGCGAGTCTGGTGATAATTTTGCTAGCGTCGAAAATCCTGGTGTTTCTGGTGAAATCTGGCCATATATAACCCTAACCCTTTTAATATGTGGTCCGTGCATGAAATTTTCCAATTTCGAAAATTGAAGGAGTGAAAAAAGTGAAATTGCGAAAGATGGCAGGTTGACTTGAAATTTCCGAACCCTAGTGGGAGGATCTAGACGGAGCGC
>Ga0247780_1001085_pt1 | contig 19277 bp, 7 predicted proteins | sample UWRJL079202R5_FD_179927 | JGI IMG/M metagenome (GOLD analysis project Ga0247780, IMG submission 179927) | Plant litter microbial communities from Arlington Agricultural Research Station in Wisconsin, United States - UWRJ-L079-202R-5 | ecosystem: Environmental > Terrestrial > Plant litter >... | reverse complement strand
GTGTGGCCAATGCACTCTGTGCACTGGCCACCCTCACGGCTATAATAACACGGCTTCCACTCTCGAAGATAGAAATAATGAATCACTTTCAACACACTCTGCTTTCCAATGCCTTGACCCCTTTTGCATTTCAACAATAGTATTAGCCTTTAGTTAATGGTGTTATATTATTAGCTTATATTAAGCTTATGTTAAGCTTCTCGCAAACTTTAACGGCCCTATTATAATAAGAATTAACCTTTTATATTAAGCTTTTTCTTAATTTTATTATTAAGCCTCACGTTAAGCCTCTGGTTTAAACCTGAGCCGTTAGTAAGGTTTCTCTTAGTCGTTAGCCCCCTTCTACAGCTGCTAATAGTGACTTAGCTTATTTAATAACTTTATAGCTATCGTTTAGGTTAACTAAGTCGTTATGTTGTCTGCAACGTTGTTTCCTTATTATTAAGACATTAACATAACTCTTATAAATCTACATAACGTACTCATCTCTAATATTCCACTTTAAGCTACTTATTCACTTCGTAAAGTCCTTGCCATCCTCCCGCATAGCTATGGCTGCGGCAAACTATTACAGTAAGCAGTTTAACTTAAATACTCCCTTTAATACCCCCTTGCTCGTGCCTTAACCATAAGATCCGCTTGTTAGCACATAACTAGCCGTGCCGAGGCTTAACCATCCTTATTATTTATTCGGTCTGAAGGTTTTTACCCTAGAGTCCTAAGCGCCGAGGCTGCTTACCAGCTTCTAAAATCCAGCGTCCTGCAGTTCCTGGGAGCTAAAGAACCGGCACCTTAAGAAACTCTCTATTAGTAATTTCACAGTAATCCCAAGCTACTCCCACACTATGTTTTATTAATAGAGAAGGGAGTGAAATAAAACTGCTGTTAAATTATGCCAGTTAGAGATTATAATCTCTCCTAAATAGAGACTATGTAGTTAAACGGGCGATTTTTAAGAGAGAGCTTTATTTAGAGGCTAATAGCTTAGGCAGTAATAGTAAAGAGGAGATAACTAAAAAAAGGAGAAGTTTAGATTGCTAAAGCGTAAGAGTGAATTTTAAAGGTAGATGGGAAGGGGTGGGAGGAGATATTTTAGACGATCCACAGAGCGCGCCCCTATTACGTGTTTTAAGTGACGGTATTAAGGGGAGTTGCTAAGGGAGTTGCTAAGTGGGTTGCCAGGCATGTTACTGGCAGGGCTGCCGATAAAGCTGCAGACTGGATTATATTACTAAATTAAAAAAGATAATATATTATTTAAATCTGGTTACTGCTGGTAAAGAACAGGCTAACCTAGAAATTTCCCACCTCGTGTAATACTGCCCTATTCCGTTCGCCTGTTAAATGCCTACCTATTATTAAGTTTATCGCTTAAGTATGTGTAACCTTAGTTTAGCGCTTTTTATAGATTAATTCTGCTTACACTTATTTTACTTTATCTTTTTTTTACCTTTCCTGCTTTTAGCGATATTAAGCTTTTTTGTTTGTTCTGTAGATTAAGCTTATTTAAGTACCATAATAAGGCACGCGCATTAATAATAAAGAATGGACTTAGCGTTAGGCTCAGCTATAAATTAACATTATAAGAAGAACTAAAGTCCTTTACACGCTTATTAAAAATTTATAACCGTTACCCCTTATTATTATAATCCAGCCGCATTACTATAAACTTAGTAAAACTAATAAACTAATATGGAGCTTTCGACTTAGGAGATAGAATTATCTACTCCTTAAGGTTTAAACATTTACTGAGGTAGAGAATTACCTTACTTGAAAAACTGTTAGCCTTTATCCTTAAACTGTCCTGCCCTAAATCAGTTATTAAGTCACTTTCCTCCCGGGACCTTTCCCACGTTAGTGTTTAACGTACCTTCCCTTTAATAAGTACCCGCTTTTTAACCTGCCTGCTAATACCGTCAGTTATAGTGACAGCGACCTACAGTGACATTAAACCGCCCGTCTAGGAGTGCTAGCTTAACGAACCGTCTTCGGAACGCCCCCTACCTGTTGGCGTCCTGCCATACGTTCTGTCTTAACCCGCGCCAGTCCTCTCGAGGCCTGTGTTGGGTGCAGGTCGTAATAATAAGCTCGCTGCTTAGCTGAAAGAAGATATCCTTTTACGGTACGTTAAGGTGCTTAAAAAGCGCTGTGGCTATAACTGTATAAAGCTACCACTTTAAGCTAATAAGCAGGCCGCTCTCTGTAAGGTTAAAGCTTTTATTATAACGTTAGTAGTGCTAGTTGTTAAGGTAGCTTAAATCCTTACTGATAACCGTAAGAGCTATATACTGCTACTAACTATAGCAGTAATAATAGTAGCGTTAGTAGCTATTAGTGATAAAGAGGAAAGTAACCTTTATATAAAGGGTATAGTAAATATGTATATCGCTGCTGTAATTAAGCTCTAGCGCGTGTAAGTAGCCTATAGTGGTAGGAATACAAATAACTTACACGGTACTGCTATACGTAGCTTTCTAGAATAACGTAGCTGCTAAAGAAACTAGCTTAATTACGTTAGCTTTAAGGATTGTGGCGTTAAAGGTATTTAAGCTAGGTATTTTACTGCTAAGTGGCTTATAATTTAGGAGCACTTACTCTACATAGCAGTTAGTATACTATAGAACTTCTAAACGCGCCTAGATCTTCTCTTTAGCCACTAGTACCTCCTATATAAAGAAAACCGCTAAAAGATAAAGCTTACCAACCTCTCTTTACTTAATTACCCTTTTACTAAAGGCCCTACATTATATAGCTGCCTTATATCACTTTTACAAGATAGTAAGATGAATAAAATAGTGAAAAAGGAGTTTATAAGATCTTTACATTATAAGAACTTCTTTCTTTATACGCAGGGTACCTTAATACAGTTATTCTTCTAGTGATGGTATATTATAAGTGAGCTACAACCTTTTTTTCACTACCGCTAGGATTAGTATCGAATTAAGGTTCTTATCAGTAAAAATCGTGAAGAAGAGCTCTTTTACAGTATATAGTTCTAAGAGACTTAACGTGTTTTGGGCGCTATTAGCTTCTTTACAGCAAAGAAGATCTATTTATTACAGTAAGCTAGAGCTTAAGATGTGGAGACTTATAACATTTCACTTATATAAATCTTACAGGCTAGCCGTTAGAATTAAAGCGTTCTCTACTAAGCATACCTTACCCACTTACCACGTTAATTTATATGTATTATTACTAGCTTTTCTGGATCACTAAGCGATTACTTCCTGGCACACGCAGTATAAGAGCCTTTAACTACTTTATAAAGCTAACTTTAACCTTAGATTAAAGAGTGGGAGCTCCGCTTTAAGGTATATATGCAGCGCTGCTAATAAGGGTAAGGCGGCTTTAACGATAACAACCTTACCAGTAATAGCTTCCTTAAGCTTATAAGGTGCCTTTCTATTATTCTTTTATAGGACTTAACTGTTTTATAATTATAATTTCCATCACTGCCCTTTTTCTCTTATATCCCTTTTCACAGCAATAAGTAAAAGGCTTTTACATATACAGTACAGGTTAGAATTACTAATATAGTAAAGCTACTAAGCCTTTTATCATAACACACCTTACTAAAGCTGTGTAGCTATATAAGAAGCATTTACTTTACTATTCTACATAATAACTAACAGATTACCAGCTAGTTAGTTAATTAAAAAAACAAGCTTCTAAAAGCCTTACTCTTTAATAAGATCCATATTACAATTACCAGTACTGGCTATTTAGGAGCCAACCCTAACCTAGTGTTAAAGGTACTTACACTTATACATATACCTACACCTGCACTTACGCTTATACTAACACCTTTACTAAAGCTAGCTGTAGTAAGTAACCTTACAGTACCGTTTGTGATTTCTAACTTAAGGAAGGTATTTACAGTTAAGGACGTCTAGCATAAGTGGAAAGAAGGCTTTGGAGGCTAACTTGTAATACAGAAGTTTAAGGCCTAATGGGGAAGCTGTTAGTGCTCTAGAAGCATTATTAAGGTATAGTTTTACTACTGTAAGGTAATCTAAGATATTATCTTTTCATGTATATCTAGGGGTCGAAGTGAGGCTGAAGCTATAGCGGAGGTAGATGTGACGACCCTGCAGGCCGTCACTTGGGCCGGGGCGGCCCGACGAATCCCCCGCAGAAGAAGCAGTGCAGGAAGACGGTCCACACCGTCTTTGCGCACTGGGCCAGGGGTGCAAAGACCCGAAGCCCCTACGACCAGTAAGAAAGCGCTTGGTGGTCCACAAGGACTGACAACACTAAGCACCACTCAGTCGGCTGCTTGGCCGTAACTGCGTGGTGCACCACTAAGTATAACAGACCAAGCAAGGTACGAAGTACCTCCTAGTTAGCTAATATAGATAGTTATAGTTATGCCTATAACTACCGTAAGGGACTCTAGTTCCTTACGTTAGTATTTAATTATTTATTTATATCTTACTATTCAGACTTACCTCTATGCATTATAGTGACAGCGACCTACAGTAACATTAAACCCCCCGTCTAAGAGTGCTAGCTTAATAAACTGTCTTCAGAACGCCTCTTACTTATTAACATCCTACTATACGTTTTATCTTAACTTACATTAGTCCTCTTAAAGCTTATATCAGGTGTAAGTTGTAATATAATACTAATGTCTTAGTTCTAAACGCTATTTATTAAACTCCCAGATACTACCTCTCTCCTACTAACATATTGTTGGGTTTTTACAACCCTAACCCGGCCAGTGTGGTTAGAACAGTGTGGCTGGATCCACGCAGCCGCTCCGCGGCTGCATCCGTGGATCTGCACGGCCAAGAACGCCAGACTCCACTGCCAACCTCGTATTCAGTCAGCCAACCTCGCTTCGCAGAAGCGAGTGTGGCCAATGCACTCCGTGCACTGGCCACCCTCACGGCTATAATAACACGGCTTCCACTCTCGAAGATAGAATTAATTAATCACCTTCAACACACACTGCTTTCCAATGCCTTGACCTCTTTTGCATTTCAACACATATCGACCTCCGGGAAAGGAAAAGAGATTAAGGAAACGTAAACTTAACCTCGGCTCCTTATTATCGACAAACTGGCTATACGTTTTAAAGACTTGAACTTTAACTAGTAGGGATTAATTAAAGAACTTAATAAAGCTTTCCCTAAAGACATTAAGAGCCGTATCGGTCTTATTGAGAAACTTTAAACCTAACTTAACGCTGTTAAGCTAAAGAATAACGACCTTAAAGGTTTATAAAAGAAACAAGTAAAGCTCCCCTTACTGTCGCGCTTTAAAGAAGACTCTATATAGCTAAAGTCCTAGATAGCCCAGCTCTAAAGTTATATTATTTACTATAATAAGCAGTTCTTCGAAAAAAAAGGAAAGGTTAAGTTTACAGGAGCTCTGCTAGACAGAGTAACAGCTTACTAATATAAACCCTATGTGAAAACCATTAATAACCTCTCTTTAGATAAAGCACGGAAAAAGGCTCCCGAGATTTAGGCCCTTTTTGACAACTTTAACGTTTTCGTTAACTAACTCCGGATTAAGTTTAAAGAACTGGACGCCCTAAGACGGGTTAAGTAACGCTTTATAGCCCTAAGATAAACATCTTCAATCTTTAAGTTCTTTACCTATTTTAAACTAGAAGTAGTAAAAACTAAGCTTAGCTAAAAGGCCTTAGTAATGCTATTTTAAAGCGGTTTAAAAGAGTACGTTACTGGAGATCTTTACCGAGAAGATCAGCTAAACTGTCTTTAAAAACTAGTTAAGATAGCTATTAAAGCCGACAATTAATACTATAACTATTATCATTAAAAGAACTTCTAAAAGGAACGGACCTTTTATTAGCTAAGTAAGTTTAAAAAGGGAAATTAGTTAACTATTACAGGTTACTACCCTAAACTGATAGATATTAGTATAGTGAACTAATAGAATTAACCTAACCGTGATAAACCTTAACGATAACAGCAGTAAAAGCAGCCTAAAGATCTATTACAGATCTAATATTTTAATTACAATAAAAAAGGATATATAGTACAGCAGTGCCCGTTACTGAAGTAAGTCAGTTAGAAACTAGTTCCGGAAGGAGGGAAGTATATTAGGTTTAATTTAAGAGACGTTTATATTAAAATAGCAGGTAACGAAGAAGACTGCACTTAAATAGATAAGTGTAAGTTAGAAGATAAGGAAGAGAAAGAAGAAAAACCTTAAGATATAATATACCCAGTCCTTAAAGGTGTCTCGGTAAAGTTAGCTACAGAGGTACAGGTCGTTATAAACCGACTTTAAAGTGGAAACTTAAAACTGCTAAAGGTATAGGTTACAGAAGACTAACTTTAGGAAAAGATATTCTAATTAGCTGTTACAGGCTTTAAAAACCTTACCTTATAAACTTAAAAACTAAAGAAGTTTAAAAAAGACCTTAACTTAAACTTTATTAAAATAGTAAAAGGAGTCGAAGAACTAGCCCTTTAAATTACTTAAGCGGTAAAGTAAGCCTTAAAAGGTAAAACAGAATAAACTGAGAGAATTAAACTAAAAAAACGGAAATTCTTCTTAACAGTGCCCCTTAAAACTCTTAAACACTTTAAGCACGCTAAGTAAATCAATACCCTTACTTCCTTAAAGGAAGGACAGCTTAAATAGCTGCTTTACTTTAAAGCTAATATACTTCAGACTAATACCTTAAAGGTCTCTTAAGAAGGTATAAAGTAAGTATATTAACGGAAAGTCTAGGAGTTAAAGGAAAAATATTAAGAGTTAATAGATAAAATAGAGGACTTACAAGTTAAAGGCCTTACCGTAATGTCTAAGGACAGAGCGGTAAAGGTTAGGTTACAGCTCTATAATAAAGTTCACTTCGCTAATTAACTCGAATACTACCTCGTTAAAAAAGACTATTTTATGGAAGAATAAGTTAAGTTACTGCTACCTGAGTATTAGGAAGAAATTTAGGAGAAATAACGTACTTAGAGGTAAGTGGAAGAAGAGAAGAAATAAAGTGCTACCCTTCCTGTTCTATACTTTACAACTGCAGCCCCTGCAGTTAATATCAACTACCCTAGCTATAAGGACGTATTGTGGATTAACTATATATATAATAACTACACTCTTAACTAGCACTGTAAGCTTAAGGCCCTTTATAACTACTTCCCTAGTATATAGAAGTGAGATTACGCCGTTATAAAGGTAAAGTTAAAACTAACCTATTACTAAGTCTTTTACTTCCCGATAAAAGAGTCTAGTAATAAGCGAAAGGTTACTATAGTTAACTAAGCCCCTGCTACGTGTTAGTAAGGAGGAATACTTAATAACTGCTTAATTGTAACGTACTTATTACACTTTAACGGAAAAGCTAAGGAATAGCAGAAGTAAGAAGATTACTAACAGATTTAAAAGTAAAAAGATATTACTGCAATTTAAGCTTATAAAGCGTACTATTGATTTATTAAGGACTTTAGGAATATCATATTATTTGAAGTTAACTGGACGTTAAGGTGTGAAAACTTAGGAAAGGTTAATCGTTAAGTCTATTAGAGTTGCCTGTTTTTCTAAAAGGAATTAAGAAAAGGTTACAGGCCTTTTAAAAGGGCTGGAAACTAGTAGTTTGCTAGTTAGTAAAAACCTTAAGAAGAAGGAAAAGTACTTAAAGGTTAAGCTAGATAAGACCTTAAGGATAGATAATTATTATAACTTAAATATTAAAAGAATATAAGTATTATTCTGTTAGTGTCGATATAATAGACGGAAGAGGGAGGCTGTTTAAGGTAAAAGTAATAATTAATAGCAGAAGTGCTTTTAACTTAATATACCCTTTATTAGTTAATTAAAGGAAACTCCTTAATAAAGAGTATAAAGAGGTTATCCCTATTCGAAATAGAGAAAGAGGCCTATACTAATATAGTAATAACAAAGTTACTTACTACTCGCTACTCCTAATTAAAGTAGACAGGGACAAATAATAAGTGGACTTTAACGTTATACTAGTTGTAGGTTATAATATAATCTTAAGTTTACCTTAGCTAAAAAAGTATAATTCTATAATTAACTAGAAGAGTAGCTACTTTACTTTCGGCAAGTCCCTTAGATGTAATCACTGTTTAAAGAAAGCTAAGAAGGTACTAAACTGCTTTAAAGGTACACAAAGTACTTAAAAGTATACTAAATCTTTAGAATTAAGTACAGTTTGGATTAGGTTTACTAAGACAGTTAAAAGATTAGAAGGTCTACTATACTGCCTAAATAACGATTTAGAAGGTAGAGGAAAGTAAGAAACTGATTTACAGATAAGCAAAGAAGTCGATTTATCTAAAGTACCTATTAAATACAGGAAGTTTACTCTGTTTCGAAAAAAGATACTGCGACTACTAGACTACGGACTATAGGATTACGAAATAAAGCTAAAGCTAGGAGCGAAGCTCTGTAGCTTCCAGCCCTACTACTTAAACTCTTAGTAAGCTAAGGCTTTACAGGAGTATGTTAATGAGAACCTAAAGAACAGATTTATCGTAAAGTCCTAGTCCCCAGTAAGGTACCTAATACTGTTCGTTTTAAAGAAGGGAGACAGTAAATTACATATAGTTATTAATTACCGAATGTTAAATAAGAATACGATTAAGAATTATTACTTATTGTTACTTATTGCGGAAATGTAAGAACGGATTATTAAAGCAAACTAGTTCTCTAGTCTTAATTTCCTTATAGGGTTTAACTACGTTAAAGTAAAGGAAGAAGACAAGTATAAAACGGCTTTTCAGACTTATAACGGGTATTACCAGTACTGTGTTATACCAATAGGGTTAATAAATACCCCTGCGACTTTCTAAAGCTTTATCAACAGTGTTCTTTGCCTCTTCCTTAATAAGTTTATCTTTATATATTTAGATAACGTTTTAATTTATTCCAAAACTTTAAAAGAATACTGAAAGTATATATAACAGGTTCTAATAGCTCTCGAAAAAGCGAAACTGACAGTAAACCCAGAAAAGAGCCACTTCTACATTTAGGAATTAAACTATTTAAGGTTTAGAGTAACCCTTAAAAGGCTCGAAATGCAATAAGAGAAGACAAAGGTAATTAAGGATTAACTTACTCTAAAGAATTAAAAAGAGTTATAAGCCTTTATTAGCTTTACGAACTTTTATCGCTATTTTATTAAGTACTTTACGAAAATTGTAAGACTACTTTATAAACTTATAAGTAAGGGAAAGCTATTTAAGTGGACTAATAGATAATAAAAGGTATTTAAAAACCTTAAACACACTTTCGTTACAGCGTTAGTCTTAACTTTCCCTAATTTCTTAAAACTTTTCTAAGTTAAAACAGACTCCTTAGAGTTCGTAATCGGTAGAGAACTTAGTTAAGTCCAGGACGATAAGAAATGCTACCTAGTTACCTTCTTATTGAAAGGGATCCACAGCCTAGCCTTATAATACCTAATCCACGATAAGGAACTGATAACGATTATTCAGTGTTTTGCTAAGTAAGTACCGTATTTAAGTAATATAGAAGAACCAGTCTAAGTCTTTTCAGATTATAATAACCTTTAGTACTTCTTAATAAAAGAGCTTAGCTTACAATAAGTATAATAAGTAGAGTTAATAGCCCTGTTCTACTTCCAGATTTATTATGTTAAAGGAAAAGATAATAAGTAAGCCGATACTCTTAGTTGGAGATAAGACTATAAGGATGCTAACCTAGTCCTAATCCCCGTTACTATATTTAACAAAGCTAAGAACAGCATATTAGAGTATACGTTATAAGTGTTAGATGACTAGATATTAGAATAAACTATTAACGTCTATATAAACTTATAGATAAAGTATAATATCTATTAACAATAATAGGACTTCTAAGTAAGAAGGTTAATAAAAGGAACTTATAAATATAAATACTCTTTAAAAGACTTCTTAAGGTACTTATAAAACTGTAATAAAGAATGCCTAAAGTATCTAAACTATAATAAAACTAGTTATCAGCTAGAATAGCTATTAGAAGACGTAAATAACGTATCTAAACTAAGAGTAAAGCTTTAATATTAAGAAAAACTGTACATTTACAACTTAGTTAAAAGAAAAGAGTATATCTAGCAGGTCTATAAGTCTCGACTTAAAGGATACATAAGCTAGGCTAAAACCCTTATATAGGCTTAATAAACGTACGCCTTCTTAAGAATGAAGAAGTTAATTAAGGAAGTGGTCGATAACTGCGATATCTGCTACTAAAAGCAGAACTGACGTTATAAGCCTTATAAGCTTCTCGAACCACTTCCTATACTATAAGCTCTATAAAGTTCTATCTCACTTAACTTCGTTACTAAGATCCCAGAGTCTAAGGACCCTACTATAGGAGTTACTTATAACTAGATCCTTATAGTAGTCGACAGATTAACGAAATAAGCTTACTTTCTACTAATGTCGAAAGATATAACCGTAAAGCAACTCGCTTATATCTTCGAGAAAGAGGTAATCTTATAACACCTTTAACTAAATAATATCGTTACGGATCAAGATAAGCTAATTGTGTTAAAGTTTTAATAAGGACTAATGTAAAGAATAAGTGTAAAGAGTAAGCTTTTAATAACTTTTCACCTACAGACTAATAGTTAAACAGAACAAGTTAATTAAGTACTTATAATATACCTCTAAGCCTACGTTAACTTCGAATAAGATAATTAGCTTAAGCTGTTACTAATAACACAGATAGCTTACAATATAACGTTAGTTAAGTTAATAGGTATATTACTGTTCTTCACTAACTACAGTAAGGAGCTTAAACTCTATCGAAGCCTACTTATAAGCACCTCCTAAGCTGTAATCCACGTAGACTAGATGTAAAAATTACACGACCATTTATAAACTGAACTTAAGTTTACACGCAAACGAATAAAGAAGTTTGTTAATAAATACCGAACTAAGTAATTAGTGTTTAAGAAAGGACTTTATTACGATAGCGAACAAGTTAAAGGACTAACTCTTTAAGAGGGGGACTATATTTCCCTTTTTTTACGAAACCTACATTCGAAACGACTTAGTAAGAAGCTTAACTTTAAAAGGTACAGATTATTTTAAGTTAAGAAAAAAGTTACTACCTTTAATTACAAATTAGACTTACTTATTAGCATAAAGGTACAGATTAAGGTTTTTCACGTCTTACTTTTAAAACCTGCCTTAAAAGGAGTTCCTCTGGAAAAAAAGATTAAGATTAACACCGATAAGGATAAGTATAACGTTAAGGAAGTTATAGATTTACAGAAGGGAAAGAACACGTTTAAATATCTTATTAAGTAGTTAGATTACAGCTCTGAAAGTAACTTATAAGAACTAATTAAGAACCTTAAGTACTTAAACCTAATTACGAAGTTCTACCGAAAGAATCTAGACTGACTAAAGCTAACGATAAGAACTAGAAATAAGATAAGATCTGATATCTAAACTACTATACTAAAGAGTAAGACTACTATAGGACTTAAAGCTTAAGAAGCGGTAAGAAACTCCTTAATAGGTATAAGAGGACGTTTATTAAAACCCTTAGCTAGGGTTATAAGAACCGTAAACTTAATAAAGAGGTAGGGCCCTTGGAACTCTCGATAGGTTCTACACGAAAATAAGAACTAATAAGAAAGAAGTTAGTAAAAAAATATGCTGCTATTACGTTAAAAAGCTGTTTCATTTATTAAAAAGAAAAGAGCGACAGACTAAGTTAAGAAGAAGTCGCTGGTTATAGCGACCCTTCAGAAGGAAAGCCCGCAAGAAAAGAGTCCTAATCTTAGGAAACCAGCTCCACCTAGACTGGGTCCGCTGCCTCTGCCTACTCTTAGAAAGACAAAACCTCGGCCTTGTGGGAAAATACCTTTATCGACTTTACTTTAATAACGCGTTACTAAGTTTCGACACGCTATAGTTTCGTAAGGGAGTTACGGTATTTAGTAACTACTTAGTTATATAAAGTATTTAACTCCTTTTTCTTATCCACTAACCCCTTAATAAACTTATCGGAATAACCGAATGCGTTACACGAAGAAGGTATACCAGCAGATTAGCACTTACCGTAACTGTCAGATTACGCTATAACCCAACACAGTAAGGACTTAGTTTAGTAATAAGTGTAAGGAGATATCTGTAAACTAAAAGCGTTAAGGGATTCTGTAAGATAAATGTAACAGTTGTAAGAAACCTTTTCCTATTTTCTCTATCTCTTATATTTTTTAACGCAGTTAGAAGATATAACGAAGGTGGGGAAGGAAGGAAACTAACCTAACGATTCTTTATAGAAAAAGAATATGAAAGAGGGGGAATCGTGTAACGACCCTATAAGCTGTCACTTAAGCTAGGGCGGCCTGACGAATCCCCTGCAGAAAAAGCAGTGCAGGAAGACAGTCTATACCGTCTTTACGCACTAGGCTAGGGGTGTAAAGACCCGAAGCCCCTACGACTAGTAAGAAAGCGCTTGGTAGTCTATAAGGACTAACAACACTAAATACCACTCAGTCAGCTGCTTAGCCGTAACTACGTAGTGTACCACTAAGCATAACAGACTAAGTAAGGTACAAAGTACCTCCTAATTAACTAGTATAGATAGTCATAGTTATGCCCACAACCACCGTAAGGGACTCTGGTTCCTCACACTAGTATTCAATTGTTCATTTGTATCTTACTGTTCAGACTTACCTCTGTGCATTATAGTAACAGCGACCTATAGTGACATTAAACCCCCCGTCTAGGAGTGCTAGCTTAACAAGCCGTCTTCGGAACGCCCCTTACCTGTTAGCGTCCTGCTATACGTTCTGTCTTAACCCGCGCCAGTCCTCTTGAGGCCTGTGTCGGGTGCAGGTCGTAATAGTAGAGTAAATACGTGGTGATGGAAGCCTTAACCGGCTTGTAGATATCCTTAAGCAACGTAAGTAACGTTATAACACCTGAAATCGATAAACAGGGGTCTAAAGTAGCTAAAAAGGGTAGAAATTACAATTTTAAGGGTTTTCCAAGGCCCCACTGTTGATAAATCCGCTTATTATTAGTGATATCCTGGTCTGCAGCCGATCATGTGGATTACCTTAGCAAAATGGGCCTACGATAAGTCTATCTTATTAAGGGTCGACCCAAAGAGTAGGGCCTAATTAGTTCTAAGGGCTTCCGGTATTTATACCCCTAGCCTAGTGTTTAACACAATGTACACTGTAATAAACGCGGGGGGCATTGTCTGGCCGCACCGGCTCAAACGATGGCCTGCAAGGTTGTTACATAGTGGCAACTTTGGGCCACACTAGCTGAACTGACGTAGTGTTAGAAGCACTGCGCTCTAGATTTGATGGATTTGAAAGGGGTTGTAACTGCGTGATTCTATTGCTCGGTCCACCCTTTTCTCTGCCTCTCTGGCAAAGCCAGAGAGCCTCTATTATAGTTGTGAATAGTGGCAAAGCTGGTGGCAAATAGTGGTTCACACCAGCTGAACTGACGTAGTCAGTTCAACTCAGATGCCCACACCAGAGCTCAGCTTGGTTATCCACACCTTCATAGTGTTCTAGCCTCTAGCCAGAACCCCCCTTTTTTCTAACACGTAGTCAGTTCAGCTCGCATAAACAAGAGTTATATCCGACAATTAGTATATAGCAAAGGCTCTCTAGCGAAGCCAGAGAAGGAGGCAGGCTTCAATTGATCACTTACCCAACCCCCACCCTGCAGTGCACCCCCTATCTTCGTCAACCCCGACGCAGCTTACGTTACATTAAAAGTGAGGTCTGGGTATTTCACAGCCTAAAGTTAACCCTGGTAACGTAGTATGTAAAATTAGGCTAGAGGATCTCCTCCTTATTAATAATTCAGCCTAAAGATTAAACTAGACTTATATCAACTTTCTGCTAGAGATTATTATTAACTACCTGGGCGCTGTTAAGGGCCCGGACTGTAGGGTTAACCTCGAGTGCAAAACGTGTAACCTTAACTGAGTTACCCTTAGCTTCGATATCTGGGATGGTATAAGTGTCAGAAAGAAGGAGGTTCAGAGGCCCTAGGCATCTAGTCAGCGGAGCTGACTGGATGCCTGGCACTGCCGGAACGCCAGTGAGCCTCAGCCACTGTGGTGACGAAGTCTGAATCCTGCAGAATGGTCTATAAAGAAGGAGGTTCTGGCTGGAAGCCAGAACCACACAAGCAATACAATCACGCAGTTGCAACCCCTTTCAAATCCATCATATCCAGAGTATAGTGCTTCTGACAATATGCGGCACCGTCACCATTCGTCGTCAAATTTTCTGGTAGGTATACAAAAGTTTGAGGATGTCTTTCGATGCCAGCGTCGATTCGATAGGCCAAGAATGATCGACTGGTTAGACATGTACTATGACAATATCGAGGACAAAAACATCGATTCAGTTGTGACACTGGCAGCGCCATGTTTCAGTTGAGGCCGGTGACTCCTGCTGGTACCGACAGGTGCCCAAGTTGATGGTTCCGTTTCGAGCACGGTCAAGCTTCAGGCCGCGGCAAGTTGATGAGCGCCTCCATTTGGTGCCCTCCAGGGGGTTGTTCCGTGATTGGCGAATCAGATGGAGCACCCGAATTCGATAGCACCGCACCAATCAGCCGCTGTCGTTACCACCCGATCGCAGCTTCCCCTCTTTTCCTCGAGTTGAGAGTTTAGGCAGCAGCAATCTTCAGCTTGGCCTCCGCAACTCCGCGAATCATCACTCCGCCACTGCAGTGCTGGCAAGATCGCACGCGATGAGATTGATCAACACCAAGACTTACGCATTCGAGGAGTTCATTGGGAGGAAGATTCCCAAGTACGCTATCCTTTCACACACGTGGGAAGAGGAAGAAGTCACGTTCGCCGACTTCACCAGCAAACCGCGTGTTTGGGAGAAGAAAGGATGGGCCAAGATTGACAAGACCTGCAAGATGGCCTCGCAAAACGGCTACCAATACGCCTGGGTTGACACTTGTTGCATCGACAAATCCAGCAGCGCCGAACTCACCGAGGCTATCAACTCTATGTTTCGATGGTACCAGCGTGCCGAGCTATGTTACGCCTTTCTGTCTGACCTGCCCGCCCGCACCCCAGGGAGCTCTAGCTCAGCTTTGGGGTTGCGTAACTGCAGATGGTTTACTCGAGGCTGGACTTTGCAGGAACTCATCGCACCGCGACACGTTCAATTCTTCGATCAAAATTGGATTCCATATGGCGACAAGGACACCTTGAGCGAGGAGCTTCAATCCATCACTGGAATAAATCCACTGGTCCTCAATCACGGGAAGAGTCTGACGTCTATTACTGTGGCTGAGAAAATGAGCTGGGCCGCGTCCAGAGAAACGACACGGATCGAAGATACGGCCTACTGCTTACTTGGCATCTTCAACGTCAACATCCCTCTGCTGTACGGCGAAGAGGAGAAAGCGTTTCGGCGGCTGCAAGAGGAGATCATCAGGACCACGCCTGATAGGAGTATCTTTGCTTGGAGGTTGCCTAAGTCACCAGCTATGGGATCATATCCAGGTATGACCCTTCCCGTGCGTTCGAATGGCATGTCGCAATCTGTTCGCGCGGCCCTGGATATTGTGTCACTATTCAACACACTCAAAAGCAACAGACGGGAGCTAACAGATCATGAATTCTAGAGACATTTGTTTGCGGCGTGCTCGCCGACTCACCGCAGTATTTTGCTGGATGCGGTTCGCTTAAGAAGGCAACCATAAGCGACTCTCAAGAGTTTGCAATAACACACCGAGGGGTCAAGATACAGTCCAGAGACGTTCTTGTCAGGCGCCCAGACGTCGGCGACGTGGAGTACAAATATGTCCTACCGTTGGACTGCGAGGCTGAGGACACAGATGCCCCGCTCGGTATACAGTTGAGAGCAAGCAATAGCGACGAATTCGTTCGGCATAATCCTATTAATTGGGTGTCTCTGGCTGACGACGGGTGGGAGTGGATAGATGGGGGACATGATTGGTGCCCCGAAACACGATATATCCTCGCTTCGCTGCCAGATATCGACTTGGACGGCAGAGGGTTCTACGCACCAGGAGACTCCTATATCCTTGAAAGCGCAGACAAGACACCTTACCTCCAAATATCGCAACCAACCTGGGCGGTCTTGGAAAAGGCATGGCCGCTTGGTTCCTTCGATCTCCACGACCAAACGTTCGTCACAAGGGACTGGAGCGATGAGGTCTACGCCATGGTGGAGCTCGAGACTGATGTCAACACAATGACGGGGATCAGGACCTTAACGGAGAAAACGGAGTTGCCCTTCGTGTTTCTCGCAATTGGCTCTGGCTCATATGATACTGAGAGCTGGGAATTCAGTCTTGTGGATGCCACCAAACATGCGGTTGGTCTGAAGAAAATGGAAGAATTTCTCCGGGAACCTCGCTGGAGCAGGATGAGACACCGCCTGGCCGGTGAAAACATTCCGAAGCTAACTGCAGACATTATCGAAGTCCCGGATACTGATCAAGTCGTGCTGGTCTCTTACACAGTAACCTTGGTTACCAACAAAAATCAGGTTTCCGTCTCGAAGGTCTCATTTACAAGAGAGCTTTATGACAAAACGAAAGTGCCTTGGTCTCGGAGAATAGAGCGGGAATGGGGGATTTAGGACAGTTTACTGAAGCCAGATACGTACGTACTTACCCATCCAGGACTAGGCTAAAAACAAACGTGATTTTCATTTCCACACCACCGTAATACGGATCAACGATAGTAGTGTACGGCGCTTTATTCTTGTGTTTCAATTTCTGCTCTATGTCTATTTCCATCTACTTCCTTGTGTTTCCCACTCTTTCCAAACACCCAATTGTGTTGAAATGCCAGGCACGGCATTGTGTATTTCCCGATAGAAGATAGCTTCCGTCAGGCCAAAAAAAAAAAAAAGAAAAAAAGAAATCTCTGTGGGAAGTCAGTGTGGTACTCTTCTGTGCTCTGCAGCATTATACCCTTGGCTGTCCATCCCCACGGCCATCAAATTCCCAGCTAATCTGGTTGGCAGCATAGATCTTGGTCCCCAGCTCCTCCGCCCAGCTCCAGACTAGGCCAGGATTCTTCACAAACATCCTTCCCGCCATGGCCGCGTCGAGAGGCTCATCGTCCGCCTCCTTTCCTCCCTGAAGCAGCTCCTCCGCTTGCTTCCCCTGTGTGATATTCCCCACCGTCGACACCAACATCTTGATCCTGTTTGCGAACGGCGCTTGATACCCTGGCCCGCCTTTGATCTTTTGGCCGGGGTGATTTCCTCCTGACGAAACGTCCAGCAAACCCACCCCCCTCTCAGACAACAGCACTGCTAACTTCGCGCTCTGCTCGACATCCTAACTACCCTCCGTCCTAAGCACCTCCTCTAGCTAATCCGTAGCACTGAGTCTCACAAACAGCGGCATCCCCTCCGGAATCGCCGCCCTCACCCCCTCCACAACCTCCAACAGCAACCGCACCCGATTCTCAAAGTTGGGTTAACTCACGTTGCGGTTTCGAGAGTCACAAAGCTTGAGGGCATCATGTTCGGCAACCCCTTTGATCTATAGAATCTACGCGCGCGGCCTGAGCGAGGCCAAGCAGAGAACAAGACTGTTCGCTCTCGCGCTGCGGATGCGCACCGGCGCCGTAACCAGTTTCTGTATCTAGAGGCTTGAGGTCAGTCGCTCTGGACTTCCTTTTAACTTTCTTGCTGACTCTATCTTCACAGTTTGATCGGACGATGCCCTCGTGTGTGTGACTCTACGGTGTGGAAAACTTTGTTTTGCAACGCCATACCCGGCGTTCGGTTATGAAAAATTGGCTTACGGAAGGATGTGTCATACAGGCCAGCCACGGCTCACAGAACGTTAAAAAAAAAAGGAATTAAAAGGAGAAACCTCCGCCGTCTTCATTCTCTCGCTCTTCCTCTCCATCACCCAACAACCACACACTGCACACGGCAAACAACCCTGCTCTTGGTTAGCCTGCCATTTGACAAACCAGCCCCCCCACTTGATTAAGATCCGTATACGAAGCTCCACCGAGTAAGGAAATACAGTATAATATCAGGATGATACCGGGGAAGAGCGAACTAGAAGAAGTGTGGGACATGAATATACTGTTAATTTATATCTGTGGACTCTGTGAACGCTTAGAAACGCTCCCTTTAGCTAACTGACTTCGTAGTACTTAGAGTTGTTGCTGATACTATCAGAAAGAAGAGTCTGGAAACCACCAGAACAATAGATTTGTAACCATTGCCACAGACGCGCAATTGTAGCCGCGCGGCTTTGCCACACGGCTTGCCACTATTCACAGTTATAAGGAAGGTTCTCTGGCTGAGCCAGAGAGCCGAACAAGCAAGACAATCACGCAGTTGCAACCCCTACAATTCCACAGAATCCAGAGTGCCGCGCTTCTAACAGATACAGATCTAAAATAACCTTAAGTCCTATGTTTGAGCGAAATGAGGAGCCCTTTGCAGGAACCCTGCTGGAGGTAAAAAAAGAAAGAAGAAGAAGGAGGAGGAGGAGTGGAGGAGAGGAGAGGAGGAGGCTGAGAGGCGTTTGGGAATAGCTTTAAGGAGAGGTCGCGCAGTACCCGATTTGGGCGTAGCGAGTGGTTTGGTACGCGACCTTGCCTTGGGCTATTTAATGATAACAAATACATTTTTATACTTTTATCTTACTAATGGTTTTATAAAATAAAAGAAAGTTGCCTTTAAACCTTATAAATAAGTGTTATTATAGCTTTATTATTACTTGTTGAATTATAGCCACTGCTGCCCTACAGGCGCCCTATATTACAGGGAGCTTACAGTAGGCAACCGCTTATAGCAGTTGCCTTGCAAGTGCTGCGTACCCCGCAGCCACACCTTCTAGAACTATATTAGTAATAGAAGGCTCCGGCTAGAGAGCGAACGAAGGGCAGGCTTCAATTGATTACTTACCCAACCCCCTACTATGCCCTCCACCATCTTGCAGTGCAACCCCCTATCCTCGTCCCCTTAACGCAGCCTGCATTACATGATCACTGTAATTACAGTTTCATATCGTGTCTTAAGCCAACGGGAACGTGTTTACTGTTGCAGACAGATCCAGTCCCTTGCCCGTCATGAGCCCCGAATAAGGATGTTTGTCAGTCAGGGGACTGCGATGACAACCCGGGCGAGTCGAGCATCATTCTGCAACGTTGTCTACAAACGTTATCTGCGTTGGGTTGGAAGTTTCGGAAATATGGCAACCCTTGCCCTTTCCAATGGCGCAGACTGTTTCCCGCCGCTAGCGGTAGGGCTGTTGATATTGGCTTGTGTGGGCTTGCAAGGGAGGGTGACACTTGCAGTGCTAGGGTAT
>Ga0247780_1001084_pt1 | contig 19285 bp, 20 predicted proteins | sample UWRJL079202R5_FD_179927 | JGI IMG/M metagenome (GOLD analysis project Ga0247780, IMG submission 179927) | Plant litter microbial communities from Arlington Agricultural Research Station in Wisconsin, United States - UWRJ-L079-202R-5 | ecosystem: Environmental > Terrestrial > Plant litter >... | reverse complement strand
GACCGAAGCCGGCTACGCGTTGGCGGTGAGAAACCCCCAGGCGGCGCTCGACGACCTCCTCGCGGCCAACCCCGCCCTCGACCCCGCCGAACAGCGGGCCCAGTTGCAGGCGCTCCTGCCCGATCTCCGTCCCGCCGGCTTCGACCCGGCCGTCCTCCGCGCCTGGGCCGCCTGGGACCTCGAGCACGGCCTGCTAACCCGCCCCCTGGACGTCGACGAGGCATTCCATCTGCCCTGACGGGCTCAGCCCCTAAGCAGGCGATCCGCCAGCGCCGGCAGCTCGCGCGCCATCCGCGATCGCGGCACGACCAGGTCGACGCCGGCGGCCTCGGCTGCCTCCCGGGTGGCGACGTCGACATGGGAGTAGTAGCCCAGGACCGGGAAGCCGAGGCCGATCAGCGCCTCGGCGGCGCCGGCGTCGAGGTCGGCGACCGCCAGCTCGATGCCGTTCAGCTCGGCCTCCTGAATCGACGGTGCGAGCGTGACCTCGTGGCCGGCGGCGGTGAGCATGCCCTCGACCTTGCTCCCGAGCAGGAGATCGGTCGAGATCGCGAGGATGCGGGCCATCGGGGCTAGAGCGAGCGGCGCTGGCGGAACTCTTCGCGCACGCTCTCCGGGCGCCCCCACATCTGGACCACCTCGGAGCGTCCCTCGCGCACCTCGGCGACCCGCAGCTCTCCCGTCACCCCGTCGTCGTCGAGCCTCCCCAGCACGCCCTTCACGGTCTCGGCGGCGGCGGCGTGGCCGAAGCTGTGGGCGACCAGCAGCCGCCAATGCCAGTCCGAGCGCGAGTAGGGCTGGGCGTTCACTTCGCTCAGCGCCACCGCGGTGTCGACGTACTGGGCGGCGTCGTCGATCTTCAGGTCGAGCTCGAGATCCGTCCAGTCGGGCGGCAGAGCGTCGAGCGCGCGCTGGAATTCGTCGGCCAGGGGCACCGCGCAAGCCTAGCGAGGCGAGGCGGCGCCCCGGGACGCTATCCCGACTTCGCCTCGCCGGCCGGCGGCAGCAGGTCTGGCCCGGGGATCGGGGTTCCGTGGGGGTCGTGGCTCGGTTCGCCGAGCTTGGCCGCGATCAGCAGCTCCAGGTCCTCGGAGATGTAGTGCTCGAGCACCTCGGCCTCCTCGTGGACGCGGTCGGCCGGCATGCCCAGGGCCTCCGAGAGGTAGGCCTCGATCAGGCGGTGGTGGCGGATCACCTCCAGCGCCACCTTCTCGCCCGCCGCGGTCAGCTCGGCGCCCTTGTAGGGCACGTACTCGACCAGGCCGAGGCCGGCCAGGCGCTTCAGCATCGAGGTCGCCGTCGCCGGCGTCACCCCCAGCCGCTGCGCGACCTCGCCGTTGAGCACGAGCCCCTCGCGCTGGCGCGAGATCGCGTAGATCGCCTTCGCGTAATCCTCGATCGCCTCCGTGCTGGGGGCGCGCTTCAGGGGCGCCTCGCCGGCGGCCATCAGACCGCCACCAGCAGTCCGGTCACGTACATCACCGCGATCCCCGCGAGCAGGCCCGCGACCGCGGTGGAGTTGAGCAGGCGGCCGCTGCCGTCGCGCATCGAGGGCGCGATCTGGACGATCACCCTGACGATCGCGCCGACGCCGACGCCGAACAGCAGCGCCGCCAGGCTCGGGTTGAAGGCGGAGGCGCCGATCCAGGCGCCGAGGATCGCCGGCGCCCCGGCGATCAGACCGAGGGCGACGAGGCGCGGGAGCGCCGGTCGCTCCCCGCCCCCATCGGCTCCCTCGCGCAGCGGCGCCACGATCGCCAGGCCCTCGGTGGTGTTGTGGATCGCGAAGCCGACGACGAGGAACGCCCCCAGCGCCAGCGCCCCGGTCGCGTAGGAGGAGCCGATCGCCAGCCCCTCGCCGAGGTTGTGAAGGCCGATCCCGATCGCGACCAGCAGGGCGAGATAGGCGCCGCCCGTCGCGGCGCCGGCCCCTTCCCTGCGCTGGGCCAGATGCGCGTCGACGCCCGCCAGGGCGAGGTAGGCCGCCAGCGCCCCGAGGAAGACGAGAGCGGCGCCGCCGAAAGCCGCCGGCGCCTCGGCGGCGATCTCCAGCCCCTCCAGCCCGGCGTCGACCGCGAGGAAGGCGAGCAGGCCGATCGTGAAGGCGATCACGGCGCCGATCCAGCGCCGCCCCAGCCTCCCGAGGAAGGGCAGCCAGAGCATCCCGAGGCTGACCGGGATGACGCCGACGTAGATGCCGAGCAGCGCCATCAGGGCGTAGAAGCCGGCGTCCGCCTCGGGGGTCTCGGCCGCGACCGGGATTTCGGCGTCGATGGTGCCGCCGGTCGCGGTGAGGACGAAGATCTCGTACGCCTCCCCCTCGATCCACGGATAGGCGATCGTCAGCGTGGTCGAGTCGAGCCGGCCGATCTCGTTGCCGTCCTCGGCGGCGAAGGGCGCGTAGGCGTCGTTGACGGCGACCTGAGCGATCCGTACCGCGTCGGGCCCGTCGTTGCGCAGGGTCAGCTCGATCTCGCCCGGTCGCAGCACCGTGCGCTCGACCGCGACCTCCTCCACGGGGGGCCCGGTCCGATCGCCGAGGCCGGGGCCGCCGAGCAGGGCGAAGACCCCGACAGCGACCGCGATCAGCGCCAGCGGGATCGCGCCCAGCGCCCAGGCCGGCAGACCGTCGCCCAGGCTCCGCTCGGCCCTCGCCTCCGCCTCCATCAGGACGGGCTCCCGCCGCCCCAGGGCAGCTTGCAGTAGGCCGCCGCGGCGGCGGTCCGGCTCATCGAGGAGGGATCTCCGACGCGGAAGAACCCGGTCCAGCCCAGCTCGGCGAACTCGCTGACGTGGGCGTGGAACATGTAGTCGCCGTCGAAGGGAAACTCGAGCTCGAGGATGCCGCGCTGGCCCTGCCCCTGGATCACGGTGTCGGTGAGCTCGCTCGGCTGCAGCGAGGTCCCGGTCGGGTAGTGCTGGAAGAAGTTGGCGTGGACGTGGAAGGAGTTGAGCGGGTCGTACTCGAGCACGTTGACGAGGTAGATGCGGACGAGCTCCCCGCGCTTGACCGCGATCGGCTCGTTGACGTAGTGGAAGCCGACGGTGTTGACCGCGTAGACCTCGTTGGCGAGGTCGAAGTTGGTGTCGAAGCCGTTCATCACCATCACCATCTCGTCGGCCTCGGGCCTCCCCTGTTTGGGATCGATCACGAAGGCCCCGTAGAGCCCGCGGGCGATGTGGGCGGCGAGCGGGGCGACGTGGCAGTGGTAGAGGTGGAGGCCGAAGGGCGAGGCGTCGAACTCGTAGATGAAGTCCTCGCCGGGCTGGACCTGCCCGCCGCCCTGCCGCTCGCCGATGCCCGGCATGCCGTCCACGGCGGCTCGGTGGATGCCGTGGAAATGCATCGTGTGCGGGTGCTGCGAGGCGTTGACGAAGCGGATCCGCAGGCTCTCGCCCTCGCGCGCCCTCAGGGTCGGCCCCGGGACACGCCCGTTGTAGGTCCAGGCCTCGTACCTGACCCCCGGCGCCACTTCGATCTCCTTGTCGTGGGCGACGATCTCCCACTCCCGCAGGACGCGGCCGCTGGCAAGGCGCCGGGTCTTGCCGTAGTCGAAGTCACGCAGGAGGTCGCTCGGGTCGAAGCCGTTGGCGCGATGGTCGACCGTGGCACCAGCCGCGAAAGCCGCGTGGGGAAACTCGGCATGGCCGGTATGGCCGCCCGTGGCCGGGGCGGCCGCCCGGGCGCGATCCGCCCCGTCACCGCCCCGCAGCAGGCTGCCGAGCCCGACCACCGCCGGCGCCGCCGCCGCGGCGCCGCCCAGCAGCCGCCTGCGGCTGATCCCCTCCTTGGCCGGCTTCGCGCTCACGCGATGATTTTGACACATCTAAAAGACGGTTTCGATTCATCTAAACCTCGGGGGGCGTCGTTTGTCGCCCAGAGGGCGACAAAAAGCAACTGCCTCCGGCTGCCGCGAGGGGCGGCTCGTAGAATCGGGTCGATGAGCGCGGAGACCTCGATCGAGCTGGATGCCCAGTACCGGCAGCTACGCGAGGAGTGCGGCCTGCTCGACCGCTCCGATCGCGGCAAGCTGCTCGTCACCGGGGCAGACGCGGCCGAGTACCTGCAGGGGCAGCTGACCAACGACATCGAGGCGCTCGCGCCGGGGGACGGTTGCTACGCGGCGCTGCTCGACCGCAAGGGCCACATGCAGGCCGACATGCGGGTCCTGCGCACGGGCGCCGACGAGATCTTCATCGACACCGAGCCGGGGGCGCTCGCCGTGAGCCGCCGCCACCTCGAGATGTACGCGATCGGGCGCGAGGTCGCCGTCACCGACGTCAGCGAGGAGCGAACCCTCCTCTCGCTGATCGGGCCCCGCAGCGTCGAGATCGGCGGCACGGCGGCGCTGCCTCCCAACGCCTGCGAAGACACCGCGGTGGCGGGGACCGAGTGTCTCGCGGCCGGCACCCGGGCCGGGATCGACCTGATCGGCCCGGCCGCCGAGGCCGAGCGCCTGCGAGGGGCGCTGCGGGAGGCTGGCGCAGTCGAGGTCTCCGCCGCGGCGGCCGAGATCGTCCGCATCGAGTCCGGGGTCCCCCGCTTCGGCGCCGAGATGGGGACCCAGACGATGCCGGCGGAGGCGGGGATCGTCGAGGACGCCGTCAGCTTCACCAAGGGCTGCTACATCGGCCAGGAGACGGTCGCCCGGCTCCACTACAAGGGGAAGCCGAACCGGCACCTGCGCGGCCTGCGGCTGAGCGCCCCGGCGGCGCCCGGAACCGTTCTGCGCCTCGGCGAGAAGGAGGTGGGCCGGCTCGGCAGCGCCGCCGTCTCCCCCGCCTTCGGTCTGGTCGGCCTGGCGATCCTGCGCCGTGAGGCCGAGCCCGGGGCCGAGCTCGACGCAGGTGAAGATGGCGTTACGGCTCGCGTCGTCGACCTGCCCTTCGGTTAGATTCCGCCGCGATGGGTCGTGGGAGAGCCAGAGCCGCAATCGTCGGCACGGTCGGCGTGCTGGCGCTCGCCGCGGGGTGCGGCGCCGAGACCCACTCCAACGACCCGCGCCCGCAGGTGGCCCTGCAGGTGAGCGTCACGATCGGCTCCGAGGAGATCCTGGTGCAGCCGCCCGCGGTGGGAGTCGACGCGGCCAGGACCCAGCAGATCCCCCAGAACCAGAACCACCCGCAGCCGCCGATCCGCACCAAGGCGCCGGCGACCGTGAAATTCATCGTCTCCAACCAGACCGGCGCCGACACCAGGCTGGAGATCCGCGGCCCGCGCGACGCCAGCTCCGGCCCGATCCCCGCCCACAGCCCCGGCACCCTGCAGACCGAGCTCCCCACCGGCACCTACGCGATCGCCGCCCAGGGCAGCCAGGGCGCCCGCATCGGCAAGCTCGTCGTCGGCCCGTACCGGGCGTCGTCGGAGAACGACGTCCTCCTCCCCTAACCCCGCTGCAAGCGGCATTTCAGGACGGCGATCGCGTCTGGCGCGGTTGCCACCATCGGCGGCGATGACCATCGTCCTCGCAATCGCCGTCCTCCTGCTCGCCGCCGGGCTCGTCTACGCACTCCTCGCGCGCAGGCCGGAGCCGCTCGAGCAGCCCGACCTGACGCCGGCGATCCAGGAAGCGACCTCGCAGGTCGCCTCCCGCGTGGTCGAGGACCTGCTGAGGGTCAACGAGGAGTCGCGCAAGCTCGACGCCAAGACCGCCGAGGCGGCGCTCGACAAGCGCCAGGCGGAGATCAAGGCGCTGACGGAGCGGATCGCGAAAGGGCAGGAGAAGATCGAGGCCGAGGTGCGCCGGCGCGGCGAGACGGACCTTCAAACCCGCACCCTGCTGGAGCAGATGGGACAGACGGTCGGCAACCTCAACTCCGAGACGGCGGGGCTGAAGAAGGCCCTGCGCCAGCCGCAGACGCGCGGGCAGTGGGGCGAGCTGCAGCTGCGCCGCTGCGTCGAGATCGCCGGCATGACCGAGCACGTCGACTTCGAGCTGCAGCAGACGCTGCGCACCGAAGACGGGCGGCTTCGCCCCGACGCGCTCTTCCGGCTGCCGGAAGAGCGCAGCTTCGTCGCCGACTCCAAGGTCCCGCTCGACGCCTTCCTCGACGCCCAGGAGTCCGAGGTGGACTCCGAGCGGCGGGTCCACCTCGAGCGCCACGCCCGGCAGGCGCGCGAGCACGTGCGGGCGCTCAGCTCGAAGGACTACCAGGGCCAGTTCAAGCCCGGCGAGATGCCGGACCTGGTGATCTGCTTCATCCCCAACGAGCCCGCCCTGCACGCCGCCTTCGCCGCCGACCCGGAACTGTTCGAATACGCGCTGGAGCGCAACGTCCTTCTGGTCAGCCCCACCTCGCTGATCGGGCTGCTGCGGACGATGGAGCTGGGCTGGCGCCAGGAGCGGATGGTCGCCGAGGCGGCCGAGATCGCCGAGGCGGCCGGGACCCTGCACGCCCGCTTCTCGAAGTTCCTCGGGGACTTCGACACGGTGGGCAGGCGGCTCGACTCCGCCACCAAGTCCTACAACTCCGCCGTCGCCTCGATGGAGGGACGGCTGCTGCCTCAGCTGCGCAAGGTCGAGGGCATGGGCGTCGCACCGGGCAAGGAGATCGAACCGCCCGAACCGGTCGAGCTCACCGTCCGCGAGATCACGGCCCCAGAGCTCCGCCACACGTCCGAAGCCGCGTAGCGCCGAGCGCCGCGCCTCTTAACTAGAGTTCGCATCCCGTCATCGAACGACCCGCGGAGGACCCTCTTGGCCGTTGACAGCAGTGCGATCGCGAAGCTTGACGTAGAGCCCGGCACCCTGCCCGAGACGATGGCCGCGTGGGTGATCCGCCAGGAGCGCGAGGGCGAACCGAAGGACGCCTTCCAGCTGGAGCAGATCGAGGTACCCGAGCCCGGCGCCTTCGAGGTGATCGTGCGGGTGATGGCCGCCGGCGTCAACTTCAACAACGTCTGGGCCTCGCTGGGCGAGCCCGTCTCGATCTTCGGCTACGGCGACCACCCCGAGTACGGCCACCACATCGGCGGCTCCGACGCCTCCGGCGTCGTCTGGAAGGTCGGCGAGGGCGTGACCCGCTGGAAAGTGGGCGACGAGGTCGTCATCCACTGCAATCAGGCCTCCTACGAGGACGTCGAGGTGCACGGGCTCGACCCGATGGCGGCGCCGAGCCAGCGGATCTGGGGCTACGAGACCACCTGGGGCTCCTTCGCCCAGTTCACCAAGGTGCAGGCCCAGCAACTGCTGCCGAAGCCTCGCAACCTCTCCTGGGTCGACTCCTCCTCCTACGGCCTCACCTACTTCACCGCCTACCGGATGCTGATGGACCAGTGCAGCCTGCAGGCCGGGCACAACGTCCTGATCTGGGGCGCGGCCGGCGGCCTCGGCGTCTTCGCCGTGCAGCTCTGCAAGGCGGCCGGCGCGAACGCGGTGGGGGTCGTCTCCTCCGACGAGAAGGGCGAGCTGATCAAGCAGCTCGGCGCCGTCGACTTCATCAACCGCCGCGAGTTCGGCGAGATGATGCGGACGGACGAGAACCTCGCCGACGCCGCCGCCGACAAGGAGCGCTTCAAGGCCTCACGCAGCTTCGCGAAGCGGGTCAAAGAGATCCTCGGCGATGCCCCCGACATCGTCTTCGAGCATGTCGGCCGCGCCACCTTCCCGACCTCGGTCTTCACCGTGAAGCCGTTCGGCAAGGTCGTGATCTGCGGCGCCACCTCCGGCTACCAGCTCGACTTCGACGTCCGCTACCTGTGGATGAAGCAGAAGCAGATCATCGGCTCGCACTTCGCCAACGCATACGAGTGCATGCGCGCCAACCAGCTGATGGCCGAGGGCAAGGTGCGGCCGGTGCTCTCGGAAACGATGGGCTTCGACGGCGTCCCGACCGCGCACCAGCTGATGCACGAAAACAAGCACCTCGGCAAGATCGCGATCATGGTCGGCGCCGAGTCCGAGGACGAGGGCCGGCACGAGGACGGCCCGGGCGCGATCCGAGCCGAGGTCGGAGCATGAGGCGAGCGCGAAGCGAAAGGGGCATCTGATGGCGGAGGTCTGCAGGCTCGACTGGCACATCGCCCCCTTCCGGGCCGACCGCTGGCTCGACCTCTGGGAACCGGCCGCGGCGAAGATGCCCGCCTACGGCGCCAAGAGCTGGTCGCTGACCCGTTCCCAGGACGACCCGCTGGCCTTCCAGCAGACCTCGATCTGGGAGAGCCGCTCGGACTTCGAGCGCTACTGGTACTCGGACGAGATCGCGACCGCGCGCGCGGCGATCATCGACCTCTACGACATTCCGCTGCTGCCCGCCTGGCACACGCTGGTCGCGGCCGAGTAGCCGCGCCTCAGCAGGGCTAGGCGCGCTCGAGCGGCGCCATCGTCAGGCCCGCGGTGTCGAGCTCGGCCCAGTAGTGCTCTGCCGGCTCGCGCGGGCCGGTCCAGACGATCGCCTGGCCGGTGTTGTGGATCTGGTCGGCGATCCGGTGCCCCTGGTCCAGGCTGATGCCCGGCAGCACCTTGGCCAGGGTCGTGGCCACGTGCTCGAACGTGTTGTGATCGTCGTTGCGGACGATCACCCGCCACTCACCCCCGAGCCCGGAGCCGGGACCGGCGCTGCGCGGTCGCTCGATCGTCGAGGTCGACATCGCCGCGGATTATGCAGCCCGCCCGTGCGGGCGGGGGCGACGCGGCCGGTCACTACTATCGGCCGCGATGAACGGCGACTTCGCCGACGCGTACGACGAGCAGGTCTGGAACGTCTTCGGCTTCTTCGCCTACCGGGTCGCGAGCAGGAGCGACGCGGAGGATCTGACGCAGCAGACGTTCGAACGGGCACTGCGGGCCTGGTCGCGCTTCGACCCGGCGCGCGCGCCCCTGGGCGTCTGGCTGATCTCGATCGCCCGCAACCTGCTGGTCGACCATTACCGGCGCAACGGCGCCGCTCCCCGCTCCGAGCCGCTCGACGCGGTCCCCGAGGAGCAGCTCGGCAGCGAGCCGCCGGCGCCCGACCTCGGGCTCGACCCCGCCTTGGCCGAGGCCCTCGCCACCCTCTCCCCGCGCGACCGCGAGATCGTCGCCCTGCGCTTCGGCGCCGACCTCACCGGCCCCGAGATCGCCGAGGCCACCGACCTCAACCTCGCCAACGTCCAACAGATCCTCTCCCGCTCGCTGCGCAAGCTGCGGGCCCACCTGGAGAGCGCCGCGAGCCGCTGAAGAATCCCGACCCGGGGCGGGAGGCTCAGCCGAACGGCGGCTGGCGAAAGTCCCGGACCGGCTTCATCGAGAACGGCATCGAGACCTCGCCGTTGAACACCGCTCGCGCCGCGCCCTTCACGTTCAAGCCGTAGCGGCCGCGCACCAAACCGGTGAAGATCCCGTAGGGGTTGGTGCTGACGGTTTTCATGTTGCGCCACTGGCCTTTGCGCAGCAACTGAATCGTGACCCGGCCGGCGGCGCTGGTCGGCGTGCGGCCCCAGACCGAGACGCCTTTGGCGGTCGGGTAGGCGACGAAGGGGAAGCGGAACGCGTACATCAGTTCCTTCGGCTGGTCGTGGCCGATCTCGGGCCCGCGGAAGTAGAGGCCGGACTCGAGCGTTTCAGAGAAGGGTCGGTGCGGCTCGGGACGCTGGTCACGCAGGCTGTACCAGGAGAAGTGGCTGACGCCGGCCCGCCAGGCGACGAAGAGAGCCTCGGCGACCCAGCGCGTGGCGATCTTCATCGGCAGCCCGCCCGGGTCGGGGGGATTCGAGTCCCAGGAGAACTCGTTGATCCACAACGGCGTCCGTCCGTACATCCCGTTGATGCGACCGGCGCGGTCGGCCGCGCGCAGCAGCCTCTGAAGCTGGACGAGATCGCCCAGCTGCACGTCGTCTTTGCCGCCTTCGTGAGTCGGCCCGCCGGTCGTGTACGGGTGGATGTCGAAGACGTCGAAGCTGACGCCGCCGCCGCAATCGCCGGGCAGCGGGCGGGGTTTCTCCCGTCCCCTCATGCAGAGCAGCTGACGCGTGAAGGCCATCGGCCCGATCGTGTATTTGGGCACCGCGATCGGACCGAGGCCGCCGGCGATGACCACATTCGCGGGGTTGACCGACTTGACGGCGGCGTAGAACGCGTTGATCAAGGCGCGGTAGAACTCCGGCGAGACCGCCTTGCCGTCGACGTACTGGGGATAGAAGAAGAGGCTGAGGTTGGGCTCGTTGAGCGCCTGCCAGTAGGTAACCTTGGGCAGGCCGGGGAAGGCGCCGCTGTAGCGGAGCGCCGCGGCCCGGGCGAACGACGCCAGGGCGGCGGGGTCGGGATTGCAGAGGTCCCCGGCGGCGCCCTCCGGCGGGGCTTTGCAGCGCTGGGCCCAGTGCGGCGCCCCGTCCACCTGCAGGATCGGCGTGAGGCCGGCCGCGACCGCGCCGGTCACTCCCTTGTCGAGATAAGACCAGTCGTATGCAGGGTCGGCCGGGTTCTCCGGCTGGAAGCCCGGCGGCGCGGGATCGGGCGCGATGTCGTACCACGGGACCCGCAGCTCCACCTGCGTGGCGCCGGTGGCCCGCGTCTCGCGAAACGCGGCCGGGTCGTGATCGTCGAAGCCGGTGACGCTGGTGACCAGAACCGGGGAGGCGGCTCCGGCCGGGGCCGCCGCCAACACCAGCAGGAAAAGCGAAAGCAGCAGGACCGCCAAGGGTCGCGCGGCCACCCGCCCGGGATATGGGCTACTGCGCCTCACGTTGACAGCAAACACCAACGAGCGCCGATCTATGCGCTCGGGCGGCGCCGCCGCAAGAAAAAGGCCAGGGCCCAGATCGCGCTGGCGAGCACGATCAGCGGCAGCAGCAGCCCGGTCCCGCCCGAGCTGCTGGACCCCGTGGCCTGCCCGAGGACCTCGCCGATTCCGGAGGAACCGTCGGTGTCCCCCGCGCCCGCCTTGCCGGCGCCGGGCTGGGCGCCTGGTCCCGCCTGAGAGGCGCCCTCGCCGCTCGCCGCGGCCGGGTCGTTCGCGCCTCCGCCGCCCGCGCCTCCACCCGCGGCCGAACCATCGCCTCCTCCGCTTTCTCCGGAGCCTCCGCCTTCGGAGGCGACCGGGGGCGGCGCGGTCTCGGCCACGACCGCAGCCGCTTCGCGGCCCTGCTTGCCCTGCGAGTCGAGCTTCTCGGCGTTGCGGGCGCCGAGCACGGCCCCCGGGGTCGCCTTCTTGCCCTTCGCTTCCGCGTTTCCGCCCGTCGTCGGGAAGGTCTCGGTGTACTGGTTGGCCGCCGAGTTCCCCGGCGGCACGAGGGCCGCGCCGGCCTCGGCCGGCAAAACGGTCGCCGCCATCAGAGCGGCGCCGACGAGCAGTGGGCGAAGTGCGTTCACGCCCCTCCATACGGACGGCGACGGCAAAAGCTGACAGAGGCGTCAGGATCGGCGAGGCCGACCCGTACCTACTGAGGAGATGGAGGCAGCGCACCCACTGACCCGTTCGGCGCCGCTGGATTACGCCAGGCGAGCCGACTGGAGCGTCGTTCCGGCCTGGCTGCTCGGCTTCGGCCTGGTCGCCTACCTCGGCCTCAAGGGCGGCGGCTACGACCCGCTGGTGCACGATCAGGTCGGGATCGCGGTCTGGTGGGTGGTCCTGGCCGGCGTCGTGGTCGGCGCGCTGCCGCGCCGGCAGCCAGGCGTTGTCGCCTGGGCGGCGCTGGGGCTGTTCGCGGCCTTCACGATCTGGACCGCGCTCAGCCTCGGCTGGAGCGAGAGCGCCGAGAAAACCTCGGCCGACCTCGCCCGCGTGGCCGCCTATCTCGGCGTCCTCCTCCTCGCCCTGCTCGCCCGCGGCCCCGACCACGCTCGCCGGCTGCTGAGCGCCATGGGGGCCGGCATCGCCCTCGTCGCCCTCGTCGGGCTGCTCTCGCGCCTGCATCCCGCCTGGTTCCCGGAGGCGGCCGACACGGCGCGCATCCTCGAAGCCCACGACCGCCTCGCCTTCCCGCTCAACTACTGGAACGGCCTCGCGGCCCTGGTCGCAATCGGCCTGCCGATCCTGCTGCAGCTCGCGTCCGGCCTCAGGCCGGTCGCGCTGCGGGCCCTCACCGCCGCCGCCCTGCCGGCCCTGCTGCTGACCGTCTACTTCACGATCTCGCGCGGCGGCATCGGGGCGTCCTTCCTCGCCGTCCTCGTCTACCTCGCCTTCGCCTCCGACCGCCTGCCGAAGATGCTGACGACGCTCGTCGCGGGCAGCGGCGGCGCGATCCTGATCGCCGCCGCCAGCCAGCGCGACGCGCTCCAGGAAGGCCTGCTGAACGCCGCCGCGCGCCAGCAGGGCGACGAGATACTGTGGATGACGATCGTCGTCTGCGCCGGCGTCGGCCTCGTCCAGGCGGGCATCTCCCTGGTCCTCGCGCACGACCTGCGGCCGCGCTGGACCCGGGTCTCGCGCGGTGGCGCGCTCGCCTGCACCGCCGTGGGGGCCGTCGCCCTGGTCGTCGCCCTGGCGGCCGTCGACGCGCCGGGACGAGCCTCGGACGCGTGGGAGGACTTCAAGCAGCCCAACTCCGGTCCCGGGGAAGGCCACCAGCGGCTGGACAGCGTCGCCGGCGAGAGCCGCTACCAGTTCTGGACCGCCGCGGTGGAGCAGGAGGAGACGGAGCCGTTGACCGGCACCGGCTCCGGCACCTTCGAGTACTGGTGGGCACGCGAGGGGACGACCGGCGAAACCGTCGACGATGCGCATTCCCTCTACATGCAGACGCTCGGAGAGCTGGGAATCGTCGGGGCGATGCTGCTCGGGGCCTTCCTGCTGGCGGTCCTCGCCACCGGCGTCGCCGGCGCCGTACGCGCCGGGCCCGAGGCGCGATCCTGGCTGGCGGCCGCCCTCGCCGGCTGCGTCGCCTTCTGCGTCACCGCCGGCTTCGACTGGATGTGGCAGCTGCCCGTGCTGCCCGTCGCCCTGATCCTGCTGGCCTCGCTGCTGCTCACCGCGGGCGACGGCGAGCGCGCCGGCCGGGCCGGGGCCAGGGGCTTGCCCCCGCCGCTGCGAATCGTCCCCGTCGCCGTCGCACTTGCCGCGATCGTCGTGATCGCGATCCCGCTCGCCTCCTCGACGCTGGTGCGCCAGAGCCAGGCGGACGCGCGCGAGGGCGACCTGAGCGCCGCGCTCGCGGCGGCGCGGAGCGCCGAGAACGCGCAGCCGGATGCGGCCTCGCCGCGGATCCAGGAGGCGCTACTGCTGGAAGCCGCCGGAGAGCTTCCCGCCGCCACCGCCGCGGCCCGTGCGGCCGTCGCCCGCGAGGAGACGAACTGGCGCAACTGGCTGGTGCTGGCGCGACTCGAGGCGAAGCAGGGGCACGCCGAGGCCGCCGTCCGCGCCTTCGCGCAGGCCAAGTCGCTCAACCCCCGCTCTCCCATCTTCGAACCATGACGCCCGCCGACCCGGACCAGATCCGCCGCGACCTCTCACCCGAGCTGGAGCCGGGCGAGGCGGAGCGGATGGTCGCCGTGGGGATGCGTCTCGCCGACGCGCGGCCGCTGCCGGAGCCGAACTTCCGTGGCGAGCTGCGGCGGCGGCTCGCCGGCGCCCAGGCAGGCGGGGCGGTGGCGCCGCGGCGCGTGCGTGCGCTCGCCGCCTCCTACGCGCTGTCCGGCCTACTGCTGCTTGCCGTTGCCGTTGCCGGGGTCGCCGGCGGCGGTCCGTTCGCCGCATGAACCAGCCGCCACGCGAGTGCGACGTCGCGGTCGTCGGCGGCGGGATCGTCGGCATGGCCGTCGCCCGTGAGGTGCTCGCCCGCCGCCCCGGCGCGCGGCTCTGCGTGCTCGAGGCCGAAGACCGGATCGGGCGGCACCAGACGGGCCGCTCCAGCGGCGTCGTCCACGCCGGCATCTACTACGAGCCCGGCTCGCTCAAGGCGCGCCTCTGCGTCGAAGGGGCCCGGGCCCTGTACTCCTACTGCGACGAACGGGAGATCCCGTATGAGAAATCGGGGAAGCTCGTGCTCGCGGTCGACGAGGGCGAGCTCGGCCGGCTCGACGAGCTCGAACGGCGCGGCCGCGCCAATGCCGTGCCCGGTCTGCTGCGCCTCGGCGCGGACGAGATCGCCGCGATCGAGCCCCATGCCCGCGGGGTCGCCGCCCTGCACTCGCCCCAGACCGGGGTGGTCGACTTCGTCGCCGTCGCCGAGGCCTTTGCCGCCGACGCGCGCGGCGCCGGCGGTTCGACCCACATGGGAGCGCGCCTGCAGGCCGCGGTCCCCGGCTCCGGGCGCATCGCGCTGCGTCACGGCCGGGGAACGACCGTCGCCGCCGCCGCGGTGTTCTGCGCCGGCCTCTGGTCGGACCGCCTGGCGGTCGCCTGCGGGGCTCCGGCGGACCCGCGGATCGTCCCCTTCCGCGGCGGCTACCTGCGACTCCCGGCAGCGGCCGCGGAGCTGGTGCGGGCGAACGTCTACCCCGTCCCGGAGCCGGATCTGCCCTTCCTCGGCGCCCACCTGACGCGCACGCTCTCCGGCGACGTCCTGATCGGCCCGAGCGCGCTGATGGCGCCGGCCCGCGACGCCTACGAGCTGCGCACGGTGCGCCCCCGGGACCTGGCGCAGACGTTCGCCTGGCCTGGAACCTGGCGGCTGATGGGTCGCCACTGGCGGGCGGGCCTGCAGGAAATGCGGCATGCCGCCAGCAGCCGCTCCTTCGTCGCGGCCGCCGCGAAACTCGTCCCGGAGCTGCGCGGCGTCAGGGCCGAGACCGGCCCGGCCGGGATCAGGGCGCAGGCGTTGGGCCGTGACGGAAAGCTGGTCGACGACTTCGTCGTCCACCGCACCGAGCGAGCGATCCACGTCCGCAACGCCCCCTCCCCCGCCGCCACCTCCTCGCTGGCGCTGGCGCGGCTGATCGCCGACGAGCTCGAAGCCGTCGACGGCGGCGGTTAGGCCGCTACTTGAAGAGGACGCGGGTGCGGACGACGACGTCGTCGACGCTGCCGACGACCCCGTTGCCGTTGCTCGGGGCGCCGATCGAGACCGCCGAGGCGCGGCCGCTCAGCTCCCCGGCCGCTTCGTCTTTGGCTTCGGCGACGAGCGTCCCCCCGACATAGGCCGAGAGGCGCGCCTTGCCGGGTTCGGCATTGACCGCCCTCAGCCGCAGGGCGTTGGCTTTGTTCACTCCCATCAGGCCTTTGACGTCCTTCTCGATCGCCAGGAACTCGCTGCCCGCGGCGGTCACCTTGACCAGCTGGACCTTGCGCTGCAGCGGGAACGCGAGCAGCTGGTACTTCGCTCCGCCCCCGGCCCGCAGCTCCAGCCCCAGGTAGGCCTTCTTCTGCAGCGCCCGCGGAGTGCCGCTGAGCAACCGCTCGGTGGCCGCGATCTCGAGGTCGCGGCCGAGCACCGGCGTCCGCAGCGAGCAGGCGTCGGTGCGTTTGCCGACCGATATCCGCAGCGCCCCCCCGGCCCCGGCCCGGTCGCAGCTCGCCCCAGAGAGCTTCACCATCTGCGAGCGCTGCCCGGTCGTCTCCATCACGTTGCGATAGATGCCGACCATCGCCGCCCCCACCGGTCCGGCGGTGAGCAGCCCGAGCAGCAAGGTGAGGCCGAAGATCGGCACAAGTCGAGTCCTCATCGTCGGCAACCTAAACACAGCTCGGCGAGAAAGCTGCGCGGTGCTACCCCCTGAACGGCGGATTTCGGGGCGCTGGGGGTGGGTCGTGGGTGTCCCCGCCTGCGCTGGGTTTTTCGCCCGGAGACCGGGCGGCTGCCGAGAGGGATGGCGGGGCGAAAAACAGGACGCCGCTTGGCGGGGACACCCACAACCCACCTTCAAGGTCCGGAACCTCCGGCGGCGGATGAAGCGCCGCGAAGCTGGCCGCCTCGTAGCTGATGGGAGGGTGGGGCGTGCCTGCCGCAAGCGGCGCTACGTTTTCGCTTTCCGCCACCTCGGACGGAGGCAGTGGTATTCGTGCGAAAACGACAGCGCAGCGGCAGGCGCGCCCCACTCCTCCCCCACACCACAAGGTGAAGCAGCCAAATACCATGTGCATCATGAGCAATCACCGACTTCCCGAGCGCGACCGCCCCTGGGTCATGCGCACCTACGCCGGCCATTCCGACGCCAAGCGCTCCAACGAGCTCTACCGCGGCAACCTTGCCAAGGGCCAGACCGGCCTCTCGATCGCCTTCGACCTGCCGACCCAGACCGGCTACGACCCCGACCACGTCCTCGCGCGGGGCGAGGTCGGGAAGGTCGGCGTATCGGTCGCCCACAAGGGCGACATGCACCAGCTGCTCGACGGCATCCCGCTCGACGAGATGAACACCTCGATGACGATCAACGCCACCGCCGCCTGGCTTCTCGGGCTCTACGTCACGGTCGCCGAGGAGAACGGGGTCGACCGCTCCCAGCTCAAGGGCACGACCCAGAACGACATCATCAAGGAGTACCTCTCGCGCGGCACCTACGCCTTCCCGCCCGAGCCCTCGATGCGGCTGATCGCCGACATGGTCGCCTTCAGCGTCAACGAGGTGCCGAGCTGGAACCCGACCAACATCTGCAGCTACCACCTGCAGGAGGCCGGAGCCACCCCGGTGCAGGAGATCGCCTACGCGCTCTCGACCGGGATCGCCGTCCTCGACGAGGTCAAGGCCCGGGGCCAGGTCGCCGAGGCCGATTTCCCCAAGGTCTTCGGCCGTATCTCCTTCTTCGTCAACGCCGGCATCCGCCTGGTCGAGGAGATCGCGAAGCTGCGGGCGATGAGCGCGCTCTGGCAGGAGATCGGCCGCGAGCGCTACGGGGTCAGCGACGAGAAGATGCTGCGCTTCCGCTACGGCGTCCAGGTCAACAGCCTCGGCCTGACCGAGGCCCAGCCGGAGAACAACATCCAGCGCATCGTCCTGGAGGCGCTCGCCGTCACCCTCAGCCGCGACGCCCGGGCCCGCGCGATCCAGCTGCCGGCCTGGAACGAGGCGATGGGCCTCCCCCGCCCCTGGGACCAGCAATGGAGCCTGCGCATCCAGCAGGTGCTGGCGAACGAGACCGACCTGCTCGAGTACCCGGACATCTTCGAGGGCTCGAGGGTCATGGACGGCCTGGTCGAGGAGCTGACCGAGGGCGCCCGGGCGGAGATGGCGGTGGTCGAGGAGCACGGCGGCGCCGTCAACGCCGTCTCCTACATGAAGGCCCGCCTGGTCGAGTCACACCGCGAGCGCGTGGCCCGGATCGAGAGCGGCGAGCAGAAGGTGATCGGGCAGAACAGCTTCACGGAGAGCGAGGACTCGCCCCTGACCGCCGGCGCCGACGGCGGCATCCTGACGCCGGACCCCGAGGTCGAGCGCGAGCGAGTCGAGGCGCTGGAGCAGTGGAAGGCCGGGCGCGACGAGGCAGCCGTCCGCGCCGCGCTCGAGGAGCTCGCCGAGGTCGCAGCCGACGAGAGCCGGAACATCATGCCCGCGACCATCGCGGCCGCCGGCGCGGGCGCCACGACCGGCGAGTGGTCCGCGGTGCTGCGCGAGGCCTTCGGCGCCTACCGCGCTCCGACCGGGGTCGACGGCGCGGCGCCGCCGGCCGACCGCGACCAGCTGCGGGCGATCCGGGCCAAGGTCGACGAGGTTTCGGAGCGGATCGGGCACCGGGTCAAGATCCTGGTCGGCAAGCCGGGGCTCGACGGCCACTCGAACGGCTCCGAGCAGATCGCCCTGCGCGCCCGCGACGCCGGCATGGAGGTGATCTACCAGGGCATCCGCCTGACCCCGGCCGAGATCGCCGAGTCCGCCCTGCAGGAGGACGTCGACGTGGTCGGTCTCTCGATCCTCTCCGGCTCCCACCTGGAGCTGATCCCCGAGGTGGTCGGGCTGCTGCGCGAGGAGGGGGTCGACGTCCCGGTAGTCGTCGGCGGCATCATCCCCGTCGCCGACGCCAAGCGGCTGCGCGAGGCCGGGGTCGCCGGCGTGTACACGCCGAAGGACTTCGACATCAACCGGATCATGGGCGAGATCGTCGAGCTGGTCGGCCAGCGGGCCGCCGCCCCCGCCTGAGCGACGGGCGAGCCGCGCCGAAGTCGCCGCCGCGCGACAATGGACGCATGAGCGAGCTGAACGGAGACCGGGCCGCCTGGCTGCGCTGCTATCGCTGCTGGTCTCAGAGCCTGGAGATCCAGATCCACTACGACGCGATCCGGCGCGTCGATCCGGATACCGGCGTCCTCGCCGAAGGGGTCGACGAGGTGCAGGAATCGGTCGTCCAGTGCCTCGACTGCATGCACGACCAGCCGCACCTGACCTTCCAGGACGACCGTGTGGCGCCGATCGAGGACCGCTGGCAGAGGATGGTCGCCGGCACGCCCTGGGTTGCTTCCTGCACCGTCACCGTCGACCAGGACCGGGTCGAGACCTGCTCCGGCCCGGAGGCGATCGAGTTCCTCACCTACGGCGCCTTCGGCGACGCCGGCGTCCGCGAGTTCTTCACCCATGTCCGCTTCCACAAGCACGACGACGAGAAGATCGTCGTCCACCTCCTGGTCGAGCTCTACGCCCGCTCGGCGCAGGAGGCGACGGAGGTGCTCGAAGACGCGGCGCAGGGCCAGCTCGAGATCACCTCGCTGGCCGAGGAGTCGAGACCGCCCGCCCACGCGTCCGACGAGGCGCACTGAAGAAACCGCTTGTCCGAGCGAGTGGATCGGCGCTGGCGCGTGTTGTTGTTGAAGTAGCAAATCCCGTTTCTCGCGGCAACCCTGGCATCGAACATATGTCCGCTAGTCTCGTCCCAGCCCGCTTCCCAAGGCCATTGGCTCAATTTTCCTCCGGATTTTTTCGTGCTGCCGCCCGCGCGGCTGTGGAGATTTGGGGCCAACCGGACTATTTTCAAGGAGCGTGCGCAGAAAATCATTCGTCTCCGCGGACGCTAAAGAAACGTCCCCCCGGCCTCGATAGGGGACTAGTCCCACCAATACGAGTCACGAGATACGTCCAGACAAATTGAGCCCGTCCTTCCTGCCAAGAACCCGCCACCCCAAGCCCGAACGCCAGCCTCCCCCAGCCTCGATGGAAAACCCGACCGCCACCCCCTCGGAATCCGAGTCGCCGATCTCGCTCGATCAGGTTCGCACGGAGCGACGCTCTGAGCCGATGAGCCGGGCCCGCCGTCGGGGCGCGGTGCTGGCGCGGATGCTCTACTCGGGCGACGCGCTGGCGGCGATGCTGGCGGCGGCGCTCGCCGTCGGGCTGCTCGCCAGCTTCTCCGCGGCCGGCCTCACCTTCGTCCTCTGCGCTGGTTTCCTCTGGCCGTTCTCGGCCTTCAGCATCGGCCTCTACCGCAGCGACCAGCTCGCCACCTGGGCCTCCGCCGTCTCCGAGATCCCGCGCGGCTTCGTCGCGGTCCTGCTGATCACCTGGCCC
>Ga0247780_1001083_pt1 | contig 19296 bp, 14 predicted proteins | sample UWRJL079202R5_FD_179927 | JGI IMG/M metagenome (GOLD analysis project Ga0247780, IMG submission 179927) | Plant litter microbial communities from Arlington Agricultural Research Station in Wisconsin, United States - UWRJ-L079-202R-5 | ecosystem: Environmental > Terrestrial > Plant litter >... | reverse complement strand
TTTAACACCCCTCCCCCCCCCCCCCCCCCTCCCGGATGACTTTGTGGCGTAGTTATTCTCAAACATCAGGATCCTTGATGAAATAGCGGTGTCAACTACCCGGCCCTTCAGGGGATGGATTGGCTCGCGGGACGTCCCGGAGCTAGTGAAAAAGCTAATGCAGAACTATTGAATACTGCTTCATTCTTGCAGCATCCGAATGCGTAGCGGTGTGAGACAGTGAGTGATATACATGCATCCGGATGTCATGGCTGGCCCGTGACTAATATTTAGTTAGTCATGGCAGTGTCCAGGAACCGAAGTTTGATGTCTCAGAAAGAGCAAATGTGACTACGCTCAAGCTGCAGCAAGCTAAACAAGATTTCAAAAGAGTGAACTGCTGCACTCCAAGCCCGCTCTGGATTGTGGCTTCCTGAGTGATCGTAAACGGTAACTGGAAATGCACCTAACCCACCGCAAACGGCGGCGTTCCCACTAATGTTCGCGACGGCGAAATCCCAAGGAATGTAGTTTAATACACTACTAAGTACAGATGTCATGGTACCACACTAGGTGCAGGGCAACAACGGTGCAGATGCTTAAGTGCATAACACTCTACTTTTAGTAGTGTACCGGTGTGGCTTGTTTGTTACGACCTGCACCTGGCACAGTCAAGACTGGACAGGTTAAGACAGAGCGTATGGCAGGACGCCAATTGAAAGAAGTGATCAGAAGACTGAATAAAGAGTTAGCACACTCAGACGGGGATTCAATGTCACTGTAGGTCGCTAAGCTATAATGCACAGGGTGTGAGTCTTAACAGTAGTAAATAAATGAATAATGTGATTACTAGCCTGAGAAACAAGAATTGTCAGATAGCACGGCACTCTTGGATTGCAATGGTGTGATTGTATTGCTTGCGTGGTTCTAGCTTCCAGCGATAACCTCCTTCTTTATAGACCATTCTGTAGGATTCAAGACTTCGTCACCACAGTGGCTGAGGCTCACAGGCGTTCTGGCAGTGCCAAGCACCCAGTCAGCTTCGCTAATTAGATGGCCAGGGACCCCTACTTTTTAACTGGGCTTGCTCACTCTACTACTTAGATCGAAGGCAAAATCAGCGAATATGACTTCCATCAGATGCCCAGACAGGATTTAGAATCCATCCGTGACAGATCCAGTCTGGTCCTGTTAAGTTCATGGGTGGTCGTCTCGATAGAGACGGCCTTGCCATTAGCGAACTATAACCTTTGACGAAGTGCGATCGGATCACGTAACCGTCGATAGAGGCCCACGACCAACTCGGGGTGCGGTAGGGCGTAGACCTCTCGCTCCGATGTGAATCGGAAACGCACTGGTGCAGGTTGTAAATGAGCGACTCTGTCCACAATCTGGCGTGATGAATTAACCCGGTGATTATCTTAGCGTGATGTGCCAGCGTTGATAGTGTAATCAGCTTGTCACTTCCTTTAGTAAGCGCGCGCTAAGTGTACCCTCCGACAATATTGAACCAATTTATGGTGGAGCTCGTGTAATTTTATGTTTAGACTGTCGGGTCGTACCGTCCGCTTTATCTTTCTGAAGCTTGCGATGTAAGGATTCTTACCCTTAATTTTGTCGTTAACCTCGTCTGCCCTACCGGATACCTAACTCCACCAGGGACTCTTGTTGCTGAAGTTTAAAGTGTGTGTAGACAGCATCTGCTCCTGTAAGACCCAGCCACGCCTAAACAGTGACTGCACTCTCCAGTCTGTGATGCCACTGTTAAAGATTGAAGCCGCTATGTCATCATCAAACAATCCAGTGATGATACACGGGTTAAGCGGGAGAAGATTGCGTCGGGAAAAATACCTGTGGTGAGGGTTGGAGGCGCCCGCCGCTGTTATTGTGCATGTCGAGTTTCGGTAAACCAGCGTCATCCGTGTCGACTCCCGGATCTAGTCTTCTTACTCAATTGGCGCGAAACCTCAGGTACCTTAGGTACCTACGTGGTGAGGCGAGGGATTGTTCAGAACAAAGAGCACGAGAATGTTCTATCAAGGTAGTAGCAACTACGTACCTACCTTGCTTTAGTATACAGCATACTAATAACGCGTACACAATGGACTCGTATGAAGACTCGGGAGTGTTGCGAAGGCGGCCCCAGGATTGCAACTTTTATGCCACGATGACGGATTACTTTGACTCGATCGGTGGGTGAGAAGGTAGACAGCGAGTAGGAGAAAGGGTTCGGATTGCATCGAGTTGCTTGAAAATGGAATGTTGATTTCTGGCGGCGAGGGAGAGTCAGTGAAGTCCGACGCAGGTTCTGAGACAGTATCCGACTGAAACTGGGAGCTGGCGTCCGACATCCGCCGCTGAGTTGAGGTACGACTTCCCGAATCTGATCTTATCATTAGCGCCAAGACTCTGGGAAAACGATAGTGAAGAGGGGTGGTGCCCGTGTGACTGAGGTTCGAAGACAAGGTAGGTACCCACCGCTTTGGGGACCAGGGCTAGGACTGCCAAGGCTCTTGTTGCTGAGCGCGATTTTGTTCAGGCTTCTTGTAGCCGCTACACGGATATCGAGCGCTGAGGACCAAACTGCCCGTGCGCATAATGTCTATCTCAATAGTTGCCGAGGCGAGAAACGTGTTCTTGGTGTGAGTCGCTGGCCGCAGGCCTATCGGCTCACCCGGAAGCATGGGTGGGCTACGGAGACCGACCGACTTCGGAGACCGACGGACTTCGGTGGTACGCACGGGCTCCGCCGAGAGCTCTCGCTGTATCTGTTCTAGTGAAATATCCTCCTGTCTCATGTCAAATCATCTATCTGCCCATTGCCCTCGGGAGCTCAAGATACTCAGATCAAGATGTTGTCACAAATCATCCGCTTCACCCTCCCCTCTTCCTGCACCGCATCCTCACTCGAATTTCTCAAAATTCGTCAGCGTGCCGCATCCGCGGGTGCTTTCGCTCAATATTTCGGTTACACCGTCGCGACAAAGGCCTTGGCTCTGCCACGAGAACGACACGAGATTTGCTGGGTAATACGTGGGTGCAGATTTACACGTCTAGAATCCATACTAGCTCTAACATGATCTGCTGAAATAGAATGGCCTGAGGATAGCAACCGAAACCGAATTATGACCGACCTAGACACGATCTCGACCGGAGACTCCAGATGGTTGACGCTGCGCTTCACGGATGATCAAATCCCAGAGCTGACAAAAGCCCTCGATGCGCCAGTTTGCGAGTTTGTAAGTCCTGGCATAAGCGGCCCCAATATCTTGAACCAAGCGCTTAACTGTACGAAAGGCCTGCATCAGGCTCTCAGACGACGCGCTGCTGTCTGACCCTGACCTGAAGGCTTCGATGAATAAAACGTACACCGATACGTACCAGATCAAGGGATTCACTGGTGGCCATTGGCAGTATGCGATCGATACTAACGAAACTCGCGGAGTGACGAGTAAGCAAGATCCGAACGAACCCATCCCGGAGGGTAACCAGAGGTTGGGGGTTTACTACCTTGGGTGGGAGAGCATTGAGGTTTGTGGTTGCTGCGCTGCATATAAGTATTGGAACGATCACTAAAGGCCGAATCCCCAGCTCCACGAAGACGCAACCAAGACCGCTGAGTTTGCAGAGGAGATAACCAAGTTGATGCCGTATTTTGGGCCAGGAACCGGAGCCTGGTACGCTCTGTTGAGGAAGCACCAGTGATATAGCCACCGGCGAATGCGCGCTTGGAAGGTGACTTTGGCCATCGTCGCAGATGAGGATGTTCCGACGATTGAAAAAACAGGAGCTGCGTACCTTAGTGAAAGTATCGCTGCAACTGTTTTCTTTTGCCGTGTCTTTAATGTTGAATATTTCTCTATTCTCGTTCCTCGCCGCAGGTGTCGCGGTTATGATTTGTTGCTGGTCTGACGGGTGTCAGTTAATTGGCAGGGAAATGATACACATCACGGACATGCTTCATCATTAAAGATCCTCTTTCTTAGGCAGAAGCAATTTGCCGTATGACATACGCAAGGGGCTGACCGCTGTCCGCGGGGAAGTGTCGCTGTGTAACAAGCCCGGAAATATGGACGGAGTGCTCCGGAGCTGCGCATAAATCCGGGCCTGGCGGAGTTGTGAGTTAGTTGCGACCAATAAGAACTTGGCATTTCTTCACACCGTCGGTTTGTCGTGATCGACGTGGTTGACCCTGAAATTTGGCCTTGGTAAGCTTACTTGCCTGATACCCACAGGTGTCTCTGCTGCGGGCGAGGCCGGCGTCACCGTCTCCAGGGCCAGAGATTGAGTGGCCATGCGAAAAATGGAATCACGACTGCCCGAATGAGAAAGAGTTGCGATACCTTCGCCGGCTTTTTCAATGGCAACTTGACATATAAGACAGACGTCCCGCTCCGATATTGAAGGAATATCACCCGCCTCGACACGTCCCATACACTTCATTCCAGCCTCGTCCAGCCCTCTAAATCTTCCAAGCTTTCTTTTTTCTGGACCTGAAAACCGGCGCAATGCTTCCCGCTCTGACAGCTCTGCTGGCCTGCCTTGCCATCGCGACCGCCACAGCCATTACAAAACCCGACCCGCCGTGCTCCAACATCCCCAAACCCCACATCCCCGGCGCCATCATCCTCTCCATCACCAGCACTCCCCTCAAAAACCACACCGTCGCCGCCGCCCCTCCCATCCTCAACACCAACATCACCGTCCATGACATCTGCTCTGTGTCCATCACCCTCCGCCACCCCCCCGCAAACGACACAGTCCACGTTCAAATCTGGCTCCCCTCTCCCTCCGCGTGGAACACCCGCCTCATCTCCCTCGGCGGCTCCGCCTGGGCCGCCGGCCACGGCCCCCTCACTCTGGCGCCCTACTCCGCCCAGGGCTTCGCAGCGGCATCCACCGACGCCGGTCTCGATGGCAACCTTTTATCTCCCGCCGGATGGGCACTCACCCCCTCTGGCGAGATCAACACCCCCCTGCTCACGAACTTCGCTTCTCACTCTATACTCGACATGTGGCTCGCCGCGAAGCAGGTCACCGCCTCTTACTACCGCACACCTGCAAGCTACTCTTACTTCGAGGGCTGCTCGACGGGGGGTCGCCAGGGACTGGTGGCCGCGCAGAAATATCCCGGGGCTTTTGATGGGATTTTGGCAGGCGCGCCGGCGATTTACTGGACGAAATATGTTGTTGCGGAGCTTTGGCCGCAGGTGGTGATGAAGGAGAGGGGGTATTTCCCCTCGGCCTGTGAGTTCCAGGTGGCGAGGCAGAAGGTGGTGGAGGCGTGTGATGGGCTGGATGGTGTGAAGGATGGGGTTGTTTCGGATGTGGAGGGGTGTGCTAGGAGATTTAGGGCGGAGGAGTTGGTTGGGAAGAGGGGGGTGTGTCCTGGGGGAGAGGAGGTTGTGTTGACGAGGGAGCTGGCGGATGTTGTGGAAAGGATTTGGGAGGGCCCGAAGAAGGCGGACGGGTCGAGGCTTTGGTATGGCTTGGGGGTTGGGTCGCCGCTGGAGAGTCTGGCGGCGACGGAGGTGGTGAATGGGACGAGGACCGGGGTTCCGTTTTCGGTTGCGGCGGACTGGGTGAGGTATTTTGTCAAGGCAAAAGGGGCTTTTGACGTAGGTGCGATTGATTCGGTGGTTTTGCGGGGGATCTTCGCCGAATCGGTTGAGAAATTCGAGGAAATTATCGACTCGTCAAATCCGGATCTTTCAGCTTTCAAGCGGTCTGGCGGCAAGCTCATGGTCTGGCACGGCGAGTCGGACAACATCATCTTCCCGCAGGATTCGGTTCAGTACCGCAAAGAGGTGCAGGAAAGGCTGGGCGCTGGATCCGACGTCGACAGCTTCTTTCGACTTTTCATGGCGCCCGGCGTGGACCACTGCGGCCTCGGGAGCATTGACGGTGCGGGCCCGACGAATCCGCTCGGATCGCTGATTGACTGGGTCGAAAAGGGGAAGGCCCCACGGGAGCTTGCTGCTGCGACGCTGCCGACAGCAAAATCTCAGTTTACGCGGAAAATATGCAGCTATCCTTTAGTGGCCAAGTTTGATGGGCGAGGAGACCCTGCTGCAGCTTCCAGCTATCGTTGTACAAAGAACTAGGACGCCGAGGACGTCCTCCTCTGTTTACAAACTGAGGGCGGGGCGAATGATGCCTACTTCGCTATGGGTCAACAGAAAGAGGGAAGGAACGCTGGGGGTTGAAGATGGTGGGACCGGTTGAGTGTCGAGTTTTGCGGGTTTGAACTGTAGGACATCTCAGTTATGCATATAGAACTAAATACAAGCAAGCCAATTTTTTTTTTTTCGTTTGCCGACATCCGTCTTGCTCGAGATTTGCCGTCCCAGTACGGAGATGAGAATCTGGTCCAATAGCAACGACCGCCGAACGGGCCATGGTACCTGGTGAATTACCTACAGGTCGGGTACATAGGTACTTGAGCCCATCTCGCCGTGCAATGGAGGGTTAGGGCTAGTCTCCCGCAGCTGAGCGCCAGAGCTGCTTGCTGCCTAATACTGCCAGCGCGCTAAAGAGGCGGTGGGGCAATTGCCCGCACCAAGCGGCGTCCACAACAACACCACGGTTGCCTTCACCACTTCCTGAACAACCATCACTTTTTAGAGAGCAGAACAAGGAAAAACTCGACCTATTACACCCAGGCTGGCAACATGGCCGACAGTCCCATCATCGGCAATCTCCAGATCACCAGCAGCAGGACTTCCTCAGCCGTCGCTCCGGCGCGAAATCTCATCACATCACTGCCGTTTGAACTGCTCTCGGCGATTGTTTGGGACGAACAACTCACAGAAGAAGACCTCCAGGCATTGCGACTCAGCTGTCGCACCCTCGCTCCCGCGGCCGCGTCTCGGCTTTTTTCCCGCATCTACGTCTCCAAGTTGGTTGCCGACCGCGACGCGTTTCTCGCCATTTGCAACACCCCGCACCTGGCACAGCACGTGCGGGAGATCGAGTGGCTTGAGATCTCCCACACCCTCGGCGACTTTGAGCATGTGGCAACCGACGTGCGCATTGAGGAGTGCGTCGATATTTGCCGCTACTTTGAAACGGCGTCCCAGTCGCTCTTTTGGCTTTTCAACGGGCCCACATGTCCACGAGACGATGAAGTTGACGTTCGGGCAATCGACGCTGCGCGGAGGGTCGCCATCGCCATTTTCCGTCCCGTATTTGAGTCGGCACTCGACAAACTGGCCAACCTCCACACCTTCGTGTCACGTCCCATGACATCAAATAGGGTCCTCTCTGATCTGGAATACCCAATTGAGGCCAGCCAGTTTCAATTCCTGAAGGAACCACCGGTGTTCAAGGATTTGTCGCAATCCCAAACGAACGACGGTCTGTTCCTCTTCCTTCTCCCCGCTATGAATCGCCCAACATCTACGGTGACACGGCTACGGTGGCTCGACGAATTCCCCGGTTGTGGCTATTGGCGCCAATACCCGGACTGGGCATTCAAGAACCTCAAATCGCTGGATATGTCCATCGGCCGCTGGATGAACGACCCTTTGGAACCTTTCGACTCGGGGGCAGGTACCCTACTCGATGGACTGATGAAAGCGTTCGTCAGTTCGATCCCCACCCTGCGTCATTTCAAGCTTGCTTTGGACTTCCCTTGGAGCTTCGGGGCCTGGCGAGATATACATCCAGGATGCATAATTCTCAGATGGCTCATCAACGGCTTCGCTTTGGAGTCTTTGAGCCTCTGCTCCATGGGTCTCGAGACAACTCTCCTACTTCGACTCATCGAGGGTAATGTCGCTTCGTTGCGTCGTCTCACCCTCGAGGACGTGCCCGTATTCTCTTTGCTGATAAAGAATATGGCTCAAATTCCGGGGCTTCAATTGGCATCCATTCAGATTCAAATTCACGAAGAACTGCTGTACAGCGAAGGAACATGGTACCACGACGAATTTGAGTCCGACGACGGTCTTTTGTCAGCGCACGAAGATTCATCATCCGTTGGGTCATGCCTGCCTAAAAACGAGTGGTCATACGTGAGGGTGACTGTCACCGAAACCGCTTTGCTGCGATACTTGAGAGGACAACCCCCCATCTGTGACATGGACCACAAACTACACGATGCACTGCTTCGCGAAGAAACGATCATTACCACCGAATCGGACAGCGAGGCAGACGTAGCGGCCGACTCCACGAGCGACACCAGCTCCGAAAATAGTCATCAGTACCTTCGGCGCACCGCGCCAAAGTGGGTTTGGGGACGATACTTCCACAAACCCGAGTTCAGCAAGGAGGGCCGAGTCTTTATCTACCAACTACCAGGCACGAGCGACGAGGGGTATGCGACAGTAACATGGAGGTTTACTTCCCGATATGGCGAGGTGACATACGGCGACGACCCGTTGGAATGGTTTGAGGAGTGGGATCCTGAGGCTGGGGACACAGAGGAACCTCTGCCATATTGCACTGCTCTCCGGGACTATGTTGCCATGGATCTACCAGCTCCAGATCTCGGCGGGTCAGGACCGGTTGCAGAGGCTTTGGACTCCGAGGGAAGGGTGAGGATCCCGCCTGAGGGCGCGTTTGAGTATGACATGGAGGATGACTGCTTTGCATTCATGTAGACGATTGGTGGTATGGGTTAGCTACGTCGGCTTGTCTACTGCTTCTGGGGGGCACTGGTGATGTCTCTTGTAGATGTAGAGATCGGTTCCGTTCACTCTTAGAACGTAGATGATAGGTATATAGGTAATTAGGTACTCCAGCAACTATCATTTCTGTTTGTTCCATGTAGTTCTTCAGCCTCCCTCTCTTTGATTGTCACATTGTGGGCGAGATACAGAGCACACAGCCACTCAGCACATCTAAAGACATGCCCACACACCCAACATCACCACCGCCAGCCAGCGCAACCCTCCACTCCCGATCTGCAGCGCCTTCATAAATCACCCCACTACAGTTATAAAACCCCCCCGACACCGGCGGACAGCCATTCCCATTACAGTACCGAATATACCACGTACATCCCTCACAAGCCGGATTCGCATCCCTACACCTGACACCTCGCCATGATGCCGTCTCAGTAGGCACATACGGCGCCACGGACGTGCGCCCTGGCTCAACACAGCGCGAAATCTCAGGGGGCTCGTTCCTGACTGACGCAGAGGAGAGGATGTCCGGGTCGACGGCCATGGGATTGAGCACGATGTTGAGAACAGGGGTTGTGGTAGTTCCAATGGTCATGTTTATGGTGCTTGAGACGAAGATGTCGAGGTCGTTGGTGTTGAGGGCGTTGATGCTGAGGAGGATGGTGGTGATGTACTCGAAGCTGGTGGTGGTGCAGGTCGGAAGGGGCGTGTAGGTCATTGGGGCGTAGTAGGCTGTCGAGAGGGACGAGAGGGAGGTTGCGGGGGCTGGGGTGTTGAAGGTGGTGTTGGTGCTGGTTTGGCGTTTCTTGAGAGGAGGACTCGCAGGCTCCGGTCGGGCAGCGGACTCTGTCGGGTCTTTCGCTATGATCACGTCATCTTTGTCCGGTGATATGGCATTTACCGTGACTGGCATGAGGAGGAATACTGCCCACACGAGAGCGCACAACATTTTAGTCCGTCGATCTGGAGAAGATGAAAATTGACGCATAGATCCAATAGAAAGCGATGAAAAATGGATAAAACCGTTGACAACTTGAAGTGGACATATAAACCCCGATTTCTATCAAATTGCGGGAAAAGATCTGTGGGCGATCTGATAAAATGAGTGCAATAATATTCAGACAACATGCGACGCATCGGTCAAAGGTGAGGGCTGAGCAACAGTAGCCAGCCTTATAGGTGGGGATCGGTTGAGTGTTTTCATTGCCTGTTGAAGGTGTTCTCGCCGCCTTGGCAGATCCTCTGGTTCAGACTGATAGGGCCACGCAAGCGCCGAAGCTATTCCGGGTCTGGGCAATCCCAGCAGCCAGTTGGCGTCTGGGAAAGACACCGCTCTGTGCCTGCTATTTCTTATTACAATATCAGCTCATGATATTAATGAAGGAGGCAGAGACTAATGTAGAGCCGATTTCGGCCCTGGTGTGTACCAGAGACTGCGCTGATCTGCTACCCACACAAACCCGAATCGTCAGGGTGCATCTTCCGAAATCGACAAAGACGACAATCGAACGGCACATCTGGTGCAACTCTATGCAGGTCGCTGAGCTTTCCCAAGACTTACATCTCTTATCACTGGTGCGTCGTCCCCTCGGCTACGGGAGAAGCCCATCTGCGTGGTAACACCGCAGCAGATATTGTCTGCAGCAGCCGAATATGGACATGACGGGATGCAATCGAACCCGGGTGACAAACTTGAACATTAAAAACGTCGAACTTCCCCTCCAGCTTTTGAGCGATCTCAAACCCCCTTTTCGCTTCGAATCACGCAGAGGGATACCTCCTTCTCTTTCTTTAGCTCGGGTACGGTCAAGTAACAGCTCAGCAAAATGAAGCCATCCCCGCTCACCATCCTCGCACTGCTCCTCCCTCCTCCCACCACAGCCAACACCTCCCCCCCTCCCCACAATAGCAACACCCCCTCCCTCCGCGCCATCGCCATTGAAGAACACTGGGCCTCCCCCGCCCTAGCCGACCTCTTCATCACAACCCCCCTCCGCCCCCCTTTCCCCAACCCCCAACAACTCATCGCCAACCTCCTCGAAGTCGGCCCCTCCCGCCTCGCCTCCATGGACGCCGGCGCCATCCACATCCAAGTAATCTCCCACGTCCCCACCGCCGCCGCCGCCATGTTCAACGCCTCCGCCACCCGCCTCGCCAACGCGCAACTCGCGGCGCGCATCGCGGCCACAAACCCCCTTCGCTTCCGCGGCTTCTGCGTCCTGCCTATGGCTTTACCTGCTGAGGCAGCCGCACAGCTGGAAATCTGCGTGCGCGACCACGGCTTCGTCGGGGCGTTGGTCGATGCGATCGTAGCCCATCCTAACGGAAGCGTCTCCTTCTTCGAGGGGAGGGAGTACGACGTCCTCTGGGCGGCGGCAGTGCGGCTCGATGTGCCGGTGTATCTGCACCCGGCGGCGCCGGCGGCAGCGGATGTCTTTGAGATAGGGGGGTTGTATGCCCCGGCTGCGTCGGGGAGTTATTCTACCGCTGTGGCGGCGTCGTTGGCGACTGCTGCGTGGGGATGGCATGAGCATGCGGGGTTAAGTTTCTTGCGGTTGTATGTTGGGGGCGTGTTTGAGCAGTTTCCGGGGCTGCAGGTTGTGCTGGGCCACATGGGCGAGATGGTCCCGTACTATTTGTGGCGCGCGGATGCGGTGCTAAGTAGGGGTCAGGCGGTGTCGTTGAGGGAAGTGTACAAACGGAATGTGTGGGTGGCGCCGAGTGGGATATTTAGCCTCGAGCCAATGGAGATGCTGCTGAAGGTGACGGATGTGCGTAGGGTTATGTATAGTGTGGATTGGCCTTTTGGGAGGAATGAGGATGGCAGGGCGTGGATGGAAGCGTTGCGGGGAAGTGGACTGGTGACGCCAGCTGAGTTTGGGGGTATTGCGTATGGGAATGCGAAACGATTGCTTAAATTGTAGATGAATGTACGAGCCTCAACTGGACGGCGTAAGCCATCACTACATAACTAAACCTGGTTAACAACATGAAAGACTGAAGAGATTGAGCTACCCCTATACCTATCCATTGTAGGTTTGTCGACACCCCCGTCCATACTGCTATCATTACCGGGGGGTGCTGACGTAGCTGGAATTTGCGAATATTACAGGTCCGATTGAGGCTTCCAGTTCGTGTGCTCAGACTCAAATATCTCACCGTCAGAGGAGGAGGATTACATGAGCTACGGCCGCTAGGGTAGGCTGGAAATCTTGGCGACAATAGGAACTTTTATGTTGAGACTGGGGGCGAATCCCACACATTAGAGTTGTGTCTTGTTAAGTCCGGGCATATGCCTCATTCTCACTCACTTGCACCTCTAATGGCCCCCAACACGCAGCCGTCCCGCTTGGCATATCACAGCATGTGGAATCACGCCCTAACCCCCATGCCCAAACTCAAGATTCAGCTCAGCCCATGACTCCGCGGATCACCCTAGCCCGGTTCTATTTCTGCAGCCGGATCTGTCATCCGCCAAGCCTTCTGGGCACGCACGCCACATGGCGACCTGAGACTCCAAGACGCAGCTAACCCATTTCGGGGGTCATTTTGCGGGGCGTGTGCAACACTGACGGAGCTCAAGAAGTAGGATATCGCGCTTATACGCAACTTGGAGCCAACATTCGAGTTCCAGTCCTCCTAGCCCGTTTCGGACTGATCTCGGGCTTGTGACACGAAGTGACTGCATGCAGGGACATGGGAACTAATGTAACCGCCGTACTAATCGTGAAAATATTATGGCTAGAAGAAGGAAATGGAGGGTGTGGGAGTCTTGGATTTGTGTGCAAAGTGTGGTTTTCGTCGTCAAGCGAGGCAGAACTTATGGGGGCATCGGGTCCCAGAGCATTCATAATAATGTACTTAAAGAGAATCTTCCTGCCAATTTAAGAGTTGATTTGTGTGAAGGTGTCTGTAACTCTGTGGTACTCATCTGATGGGATTAAAGTGTTTTTGGCGGAATCACGTGGGAAATGAAGGCTGTGGAGGTGAAAGTGCCAGGACTTTTTCCATTTTAGATGCAGTCTGACTTGGTGTATTCATGACCGTTCGTAGCTTGTCCTTGTGTAACATTTTGCTGTGCCCTAGCCCAGCCTTAGTTCGTCTAGGTGATTAATGGCTCTTGTGACCTCTGCGGCTCCTATCTCGACCCCGAGTACCCTAATATTGCTTATACTAGTGGATAAATATCGCGGACCCCACATCTCAGGGTAGGTATCTTGTGCTTCATGTCGTCAGGTCTCACAAACTATTCCTAGGAGCGCCTGCTGATAGGTGGCCTTGTCAACTACTTGCATATTTGCACGCACGAGGTCGCTTACTGATCGCCCCAACCCGTCCCCACCCCCACAAAGAACATCATCTTGAACACCACTCGGGCACGTCCCGATTCCACGCAATGCAGTAAGACGGCCCGTACACGAACCAAACCCGGCCGAGGTTTGAATGCGGAGTGCAGCCGCGCATGTGCATTTGACTGTAAGAAACTGTAGGTGCGTGGTGACAGGCATCTAGACGCCTTGGCGCCTTGGCTGCCAGAAGTCAGTACCACGAGTAGCACAAAAAAAAAAAAACGCCTTCCCCCGAGCTGAACTTAGACTTGCTTATCTCAGTCACGTCCGGACCTGAGTACGCGTGGACCTCAATGCAGAGATGAGGCGCCTAGTTGCCAACTGAGGGCTTGTCTGGCGCACAAAAATTTGGAATCCCCATGAGATCAGTATCACCGAGCGAGGCTTCCTTGTGGCAGATAAGTTCTCCGTCATGTATTTTACTGGTTGGACCTTGTACTACCACATGGTAGCTGTCGCGGCGAAGCATTGGCGACGAAAACATGCACCCGTATCGCTGCCTCCTGGCCCACCAATGCTCAATACAGTCTTATTTCCGTGATGGAACGGGTAAGTCTAGTGAAAAGCATATGGTGTGTACCTTATTTTATCCCGACCAAGTTGTCAGCCAGCTAATTCCCGGCGTATAAAGCCGTGGTACTTTCGCGACGGACAAACCAGCGCCTCATACTCTCCCATCACACAACCTTTTCCGCCAGAATCTCTAGCCATATTCACACATTTCACCAAGTCCCAACAAGCTGAATACATGTCCACCATGGGCTACTACCAAAGCCATGCCCCCTTGCCAATCCTGGCCGTTCTCATCGTGTGGGGAATCATGGCCCCGAAGTCGAAACTGGTATGCTTCACCACCGATAATCCCAATCACTCTATCCAGCTCTACTTAAAATCCACCTAGGTCAGCCTCCTCGCCAAAGTCCCCGTCGTTCAGTACCTGCAGCGCCGGTTCAATGCCTGGCGCTTTCTGGTTGATGCCCCCGCTATCATTCAAAAAGGATATGACAATGTACGTCCAAACTCTTCCGGCCTCCCCTCCGCCATTTCATGGCCTATCCTTTCTTCTTTCTACCCCCTGGGCGCACTAACCACCCCCACCCCAGGCAAACTCCCAGCCCTACGAAGTCTTCTGCCCCGACTCCCGGTACATCTTCGTCACGTCCCCAAAGCACATTGAGGAAGTCGTATCCGCCTCTGGCACTCAGCTCTCGTTGTACTTTGCCTCGAACCAAGTCCTACAGAACCAGTACACCATGCACCGATTTGGGTACTGCGACAAGCCACTCGAGGGCACGGGATTCGTGCGCGCGTTGCGGGTGCATCTGACGAATAGCTTGCCTAAGTCTGTGCCGTGGATGAGGGAGGTTGTGAGAGGGAAGTTTGAGGAGTTGCAGGGAGGAGGTAACAAGGTTGTGGCTGGTCAGTTTTCACGTTAGATCTGAAGAGGAACTGGGAGAGGAAACTGACTGTTTGGCTGTTTAGGGGTCACTCATACGCCGCTTGCGAGGACGATTATCAAGATTGTCGTGCTGGTGAATGCGTACGCGATTTTCGGGGAGGAGCTTGGTGAGTTTCATGCCTTGGCATAGTTCTAGTCTCATGTGTTGAAAGTCTCTAACGAAGTGCGTTTTCAGCCAAGGACAAGAAGTTCGTGGAAAAGGTGTTGCAATATGTTGAGCAGCTGGTGGTTAGCGCCGAGATAATTCGCGCGTCGCCAAGCTGGATTACGCCGTGGGTTTTTGCTTTCAACCTCGGATTGTTATCTCTCAAACGAATACGCTAACCGACTGGCAGTATCCTGGGTCCACTAATTGCGAGGCTGAACACGGCTCAGGAGTTTGTTTTCAAGACTGTATTGACCATCGTCACGGAGCGACACCAGGAGCGCACGTTGGCAGCAGCCGGTGGCGAGCCTGCACCCAAATATGTAAGAGCAAAGGAATCACTACTTATTTCTCAACCCACAACTCACACCGCTTTGCCAGAACGACTGCATCCAATGGCTCCTCGAGTCTTCAAACAGCAAAATCAAGAGAACTCCCGCGGGAGTTGTCCACGAGCTCATGGCCATTTGGTTCGCCTCGGTCCATTCAATATCAATCGTAGGTCCACCCCTTTCCCACCCCTGTCTTACCTCCACGCCAAGACTCTGAAAATACCCCAGACAATCATCTACGCCCTCGAAGACCTCTGCCTCCATCCCGAGTACCTCGCGCCCATTCGCGATGAGATTCACACCCAATACTCCCGATTCAACTCGACCGCGCAAGGCCTCCCCCTCCTGGACAGCTTCCTCAAGGAATCTGCCCGTTTAAGTCCCGCTGAGTCCCGTACGTTGAATCCTCGCTCCAACCGTCGCTCCCCTTTTCATTTCCTTTTTCCCTTTTCCCAACCCACAGAGAGCTAACCTACCCCCCGCTCAGTATCCATCCGCCGCCGCGCCACCACCCCCTTCACCTTCTCAGATGGAACCACGCTCGACGTAGGCGACTGGGCATGCGTCCCCGTGACAGCCACGATGCAAGACGGAAAGTTCTATCCCTCGCCGAAGCAATTCAGCGGATTTCGGTTCGCCCCGCCGGAGCTACTTGCGACGATCGATGACGATAGCAAGATCAAGGGGCCGAGGCAGAGCGTGTCGAGTCGGTTGGTGGACGTAGGTGAGAGTTTTTACATGTGGGGTGCTGGGACGCATACTTGGTGAGTACGAGCATCTAGTCATTTCTTGGGACGCCCTGGTGTTGGACGGGGCGTCAGTGACAGGAGGGAGACGGTGAGAGGGTGGGAAATTGGGCAGATGCTAACTTATGAAATCCTAGCCCAGGTCGGTTTTATGCGGCTGCGTTGGCGAAGGTGGTGGTTGCGTATTTGGTGGAGGAGTATGACTTTGAGTTGGTGAATCCGGATACCCCAAGGTGGTGGACTTGGAGGACTAGTCGGGTTCCGAGGGATGACACTATGGTTGCGTTTACACCAAGAGTGAAGTGAGTATCGTATAAGGGGTTGCTCAGGCGGAAGGGAACATAGAAGATCTTCGTTAAGCCTCTTCGAGAAACTCGTGTATTGGGACTCCTGTCGCAGATTCATGTTAGTAATATCTACAGGTAGGTAGGACTCTGTAGAGCGGTTTACCACTTGACGTCCGAACATCTCCTGAAATCGCCATCGTGTTTACAAGACTCAAGCAGGCCTTCAAAAAAAATATGTTGGTGAGTTGATGGTGGTTATGGTTGCACGGAGGGGTTCATCCCTCCCCGCTCCGGTCCTGAGGCCATCGACGACTAAGCTGTTGACGACTAAGCAGAAGCCCTGCGAACCTTTCTTCACCACTTGCCCCTCCTAGCCCTCCTCTCACTTTTTTTTACCCTCAGGTTCTCGATCACACAACAATCCTTTTCTCGACAAAAACAATAACGACAACAACAACAAAATGTCCTCCACACACACAGAACAGCGCTCCAAGCGCTTCAAGCGCGTCAAACTGGAAGAGGTCGTCGAGAACCCTCTCCCCTGCTGCTACTGCACGAGGCGCATGATCGCCAACGCTGGCCGCCCCTCCTCCAACCGGCTTGACCAGAAGTTTAGTGGCCGCGTCGTGTGCTGCTACCTCCCAGGTATGAACTGATGATTTCTGCACAAGTTCTTGGATTCACGGCTGACTTTCGCATAGGCGACAATAGCGCAACTGGCGCGTGTGAGGCGACCAGACTTGTCGGCAGGAGCAAGGTTGTTGGTATGTTATTTTTTTGTTCTTCTCACATTGCTTTCCGAGACTTGGGCGTGCTTTCCCCTCTCTTGAATCCTTGCCTAAGCGTATCGTGACCTCCGAACCAATTTTATTTGCCTGTTCAACGCTGACCTGCGGTGTGTAACACAGATTGACGAAGACTCTGTGCTCGCCGGCATCGTTGAGTATTTGGCGTACGGATACCCTCTGGCCTTCGGCAAGCCCGAGGACGACATGGTGAGTTTTTCCGGTGCGGATCCCCTCCGCTGCCATGGTTCATGTCACTGATGCTAACAGAATTCCCTAACAGAACAAGGTTGCTCTGCGCAACACCATCCGCCGCCCCACCATCAATGGTGATGGCAAGACCCCCATCGCGGAGTTGAAGGGCCCACAAGCCAGATAGAGGAGGAGAGAGATTTGGGTGCCCAGAGGGGCACCAAATTAATAATAAAAAAACCGCTGGCTGACGTCACTTGTTGGTCTGGTTCTTGCGCCTTTGGCGACTGACTCTTGTCGAACTTTTGCTCGTCCCCATTTTTTGTGAAATTGATGGATGCTTGAAGAGAGTCGCCAAATCATCGACCTTTCTCCCTTGTGATGTTTGATCACTAACTTACTGTGAGTGAATAGCGCGATTCAAAGGCGCACACAGTTTAACACAGGCTCGAGGCGCGCACTGCGGGTAATAACCTCCGGCTTGGTCGACCCGCAGGCTAGCAAAATGATGTTAAAACAGTGAATGTTGGATCGCCTAACGGGATTGTGGGGGTAGTGCAGCCAATTTCAGCTGACCCACTGTTACTGCAGCTAACAGGTCACTCGACGAACACTGTTTCAGGGGCAGGAAGGATCACCACATCAGACGACTCTCAGCCAGTGAAATCATTATGTGGTCTTGGCGCCCTTGTCGCACAATAACACAGCTCCTGGTTCAAATACACCTAATCCTGGTACCAGTCCGGGCCGAATGGCTTCTAGATTCCGTTTGTTTCATTTACCTTCTTTCCTCTTCGTCTTCATTTCTTTTCGGTTTTCATTTTCATTTTCCTAGATGGCTTCTCGCTCCGTCTCACTTTCCATTCATTTTTCAGAGGATCAGAGTCTTGACAAGGATGTACCGATTCCACTTCGTCGCTGGCAGCCCGGCGTGTGGGAGAGATTTCCGATTCTCGGCTTTGGGGCGCTCACACTCTCCCTCTCGTTCATAATCGCTGCGGCTGCAATCCTTGTCGTATCGGACGGACAAGAGGTCTCAACATGGACAATCTAGCCAACCGTCCTCCTCGCCGTTGTTTCGGCAGCCGCAACAGCCTGTTGGGCTTTCACGCAGACCGAAGGTGCTAGGGTGTCGTGGTGGACGACGGCTCTTCACGGCACGACTGTCGCAAATCTGCACAGGAACTGAGAGATGGGCAGCAGCCTGTGAGCGGCCTTGGTCGGCGTGCATCATGGGAGTTAGGTCTCGCTGGCGAGGATCTCGGTGGCTGTTTGTATCGCCATAGGACCTCTTCTCAAGCGTGCCACGTTAGTGGCTACAGTTACTCTTTCCGACCCCATCGCCCTCTTCGTTCCCGTAGCGACAGCTAATAGCACTTTCAAAGTCAGCCTCGGGAGCAACTACACGCTGGAGAACGACATTGACAGAATCTTCGCCACCCCGGAACTCCGCGCCGCTGTTGCCGACTACCAATCCAACAAGCCCATCAAGATTACCGGTGCCGAATCTTGTCGGGGAACCTGCCGTGGGAAAATCCGAATTCTCGGTATGGTTGGCGGCTGCAAGACCATGAGCGAGCCGAGATATTGGGCGAAAGAAAGTGCCCAGCGGCCGGAACCCCTGCAAGTCTTCAAAAACAACAGCATCACTGCCACATTCCTCAACGTCACCTTCAACGCCTACCGCTACCGCCGCGGCATATTCGACGATGTTCTAAATGCCGTCAACGACGTATTAGATGATGTCGAACACGCGGTCGATGAAATTTGGCTTAACCCGGATTTCCTCAAAAACCTGACCATCCGAAGCACATCCACCTCCACCACCACAAAAGCCCGCCTCCTCCGCTTCAACATCACCTACTTCAATGCCGACCCAACCCCCCCGATCCCCCAAACCTTCACCTTCGACGACGAACCCTTCACCTACTCCCCTTGCCCGGGAACTCTCTACACCCAAATCTGCGCCTTCGACCTCGCCCTTGTCGAATACCCCATCCTCCTCACCAATTCCACCATCACCCCCCTCTCGCTCCTCTCAACCACGCTCCGGCCCCCTCTGTCCAACAAAACTTTCCTCACCGCCAACATCTCCCACCCTAGCCCCGCCCGCCTCGCAGACAACCCCGTCCTTAGCCTCTTACGCGCCTTCTCCCAGCTGTTCTCGTCAACAGTCGCGTACCAGCTCGCCGACGAGTCGCTTGACTACGAGCAAGTTTTTAGCACGACGGTCAACAACACTACGGATAACACAACGACTGACAGCGAAGACGAAGACTCGCCCCCACCCACTTACAACCGCACGGTCGAGTGGAACTGGGTCCCAGCTGCGCTTGGAAACCAAGGGTATGCGCAGGATCTCTTTCTGATCGGGGATCCGTCGTGCTCGAAGTCG
>Ga0247780_1001082_pt1 | contig 19322 bp, 20 predicted proteins | sample UWRJL079202R5_FD_179927 | JGI IMG/M metagenome (GOLD analysis project Ga0247780, IMG submission 179927) | Plant litter microbial communities from Arlington Agricultural Research Station in Wisconsin, United States - UWRJ-L079-202R-5 | ecosystem: Environmental > Terrestrial > Plant litter >... | reverse complement strand
TGGCGAAGATGGCTGAAGAGGCGGAGAAGGGGATGAAGGAGATGGGGTTTGGCGGGATGGTGTGGATTTGGGCGCATATCGATGCGAACTATGAGGGGGGGAGGTGGTCGCACTGGCCGCCTGCGCCGGCGCCGGTGAAGTTTTTGATTGTGAACTTGTTTTGGAGGTTTCATGCGAGTATGGCGAAGTTTGGGGCTGTTGATAGGAATAACAGATTGAGGCCGCTCTATGCGTTGTCTAAGGGGGAAGAGCAGACGGAGAAATAGGAGTGGATGATACTGTTGTTCTGGAAGGCTTTCCTATCATCTCGGAGGCATGGCGGAGTTTCGTGCTATGGAGATCAATGATATCACTGTCGTTGTCACCGGGCATCCACGTGTGATGCAGGCAGGGGTCAGGTGTCAGGTGAGCCTCTAGCACCGAAAGACCCTAGATGCGGGCCGCTATCTTCGGCTTCAACAAAACGAGGGCTTAGCCTGCGGAGCTAGGCCTATTGCCGCTTGTTCCGTGATCGTTAGACAGCAATCGGCGGAAGTTCGAAAACCAGGCGATAGGTAGACACCCAACCCGCACCGGCGAAATTTCGACTGCCACGGAACCACTCGGTCAGCGGGAAGATGGCCCCCAACTCCAACGTCTTGGAGCGGGGTTTTCTCGTGACAAACGGAAACGGCCTGCACAGTAGCGTCGCAACACACCTCGACCACACCACCGAACTACCCCGTAACGATTGGGCGCTGCGTGCTGGACATAACTGGGGGTCGCTGCCGGCAGCAGTCTTCAACACGGGGTTAACTTCCAATTCGAGCATGGTTCGTCGCCGAGTGGGTATCAACACCGCCCACAGCACCACGCTTCATTGGTGCTCCCGCCACGCTAACCTCTTCCCCCTGGTAGCGTTCCCGTATCGCTTAGACGCCGGCGAGGGCCGCCCCCGCATGCGTCCCGCTGTCACTCAACAAGCGCTCTGTCAGGCCTTTTCCCTCAAGCCCCTCGCTGCGATTTCTCCTGAGACACACGTCATACCAGAACGACACCTCCCCACTCCCCGATAGTCATATCGACAACGCGACGATGCACGATAACGACGGCGACCGCGTCGAGGTAGACGACGCCGCCTCCACCTATGGCAGCGGGGCATCCTTAGCGAGCACCTCGATCACCAGCAGCGTCCTAAAGTACGAATGGAAGCATGGGCGACGGTACCACAGCTACCAATCCGGCGCGTACAACTTCCCCAACGACGAGAAGGAACAGGATCGCCTGGACATGATCCACCACGTCTACTACCGCCTGATGGGGGATCGGTTGTTTCTGGCGCCCATCAAGCCCGACGATGGATTGCGCGTGCTCGATCTCGGCGCTGGCACCGGGCTGTGGGCTATCCAGCTGGGCGACGAGCATCCAGGGGCAGCCCAGATTGTGGGTAACGACCTGAGCCCGATCCAGTCACAGTGGTGCCCCCCGAACGTCAAGTTTGTCGTTGATGATGTTGAGCTGGATTGGGCTGAGCCCGAGCCGTATGACTACATTCATTGCCGCTATATGGCAGGTTCCATCAAGGATTGGCCGCGGTTGGTGAAGCAGATCTACGCCAATCTGAAGCCCGGCGGTTGGGTAGAGTTTCAGGAGACAGCCAACACGCTGTATTCGCAGGACGGGACACTGAAGCCTGACAACGCCATGGTAAAGTTGATGGAGGGCCTCGTCGAGGCTTGCAACAAGATCGGCCGCACGCTCGACCCGGCGCCGTCGATGGAAGGATGGACGAAGGATGCCGGCTTTCAGAACGTCAAGGTCGACACGATGAGGTTACCTGTCGGTAGCTGGCCGCGCGATCCCCGCCTGAAGGAAGTCGGCACGCTGATGGATGTTAATTTCATTGAAGGCGTCGAGGCCTTCACGGCGGCATTGTTCAAGGATGTTCTGGGCTGGCCGCAAGACGATGTGACCGCGTTGAATGAGAACGTGCGCAGTGCGATTCGCAAGGGCGACGCCCATGCTATCTTTGACTACCACGTCATTACGGGCCAGAAGCCACTATAGTTACCAGACTAAGAGCTTCGGACAGAGGTATGGCGGATTAATGAGCCACGGCGTCTGGCGGTGGGATTGAAGGTTTACAGCAACTGGAGGTGTTGGACGTTAAGTCCTTCGGGAAATCCGAAATAATCGACAATCTTATTATGGCTCATTAGTTCGACAGGAATCTTGCAACGACTTGTGCGGAGTCTTATGGATACAAATACGGTAATCGATCTCAAAACGGTTGGTGACCTTTGGTTGCGGCCATTGGCGGCGACTCGATGACCGTGATTTCGTCCTTGTCGATGCTTGTACCCTTGTTGGCCGCCTCGAACTGTGGCCTGCTTTCCAAAACAATATGATCCTCGCTGCCGCTCGCCTCTGTGACTATCTGTGACTTTTCTTGGTTGTCGCTACTGCTACTGACCGAGAACATTTGCACTCCTTTTCTCCAGGGCGAATTGTCGGCGATGCTGCCGATGGAGTTGAGGAAGGGGGATGGCCCGATTGTCTTGGGCTTCTTGGCTGAGGCGGTATAACTGGAGCCGTTCGATCCGCCTTTCAGCCCTCCTTTCTTGAACACGTGGGCGTAGAGTGGGCGGACGGCGGGGATGCTCGAGAGTGAAATGGCCGAGCCCAACTCGGCGATAGTCCAGATGACGATGTTCACCACGCTCCCTGGAAGCAATTTGTCAATTTCTGTGTGAAATTTCACAGCGCTTTGCAAAACTCCGCCAACTTCCTGTCTGGACTCACATGTAGGATCCACTGATTGGTTCAGATCATGAAGGTAGGGTAATCTGAGAACGCTGGAGATCAAGGTACTGGAAAGAAAGTCAGGGTTGAAGCAGACAATCAGCAGCGGAAATACCACATACAAGACACCCAGCGAGCAGATAGCAACAACGGTATATCTTTGCCGCCTGGAAACGTTGAGCTCTATCAGGGATTAGCAAATTAACTGAGCGCGGTGTCTGGGAGACTCACTGCGGAAAAGCACCCAGGGAAGAGACAAAATGACCATGTCGGTCGCCATGTTGAAAGCAGCATCGGTGTAGTAGAAAGCCGGTTGGTTAAAGCAAGCTCCCTCAACAGTCTTGTCCCAGTAGAAGTTGAGGGGTCGGCATTGCAGGAAGAGTGCTATCGTGAAGGCGGCCTCTTCAGCGAAGATGAACCCGGCGAAACCGTACAGAAAGGGTTTTCTATCATGGACTTCCGGGAGGCAGCGGATGAAAAAGAAGACGATAGAAAGCTTGATCGCACACAGGGCCGGGGGGTAGAGGACCTGGGAGCTGAAGCCACACTATGATTTGTAGTTCTTAGCGAAGGGCTCGGGGCAGCATTCCGGACAAGTCGATCATACACGTACCTTTTGCATCAAAACGCCTCCCTCTTCGGTGATAGTCCAGATGTGGTGGCCGAGCCCAAACTTGGTTGCTTCTCCATATTAGCTACCGGTCTCGAATGTAAGGAGAAAAATTTCCCACCGAATACGGTTGCTACCACCAAGCCAATGTAGAGAATCTGCGATGGATAGTCAGCCGGATGGCACTGCCGGGGTCAGGAGCCATGGGCATACGAAGCTCATCGTGACGAGGACATCATCTTTGCCGATGCCTGTGAATCTCCAGCGGGAATAGAGGCGTAGGACAAGAATCACGAAGGCGACCGGCACGAATGATCCCATGAATCCATAGAGGAGGGGCACCCGAGACTCGCCAGCGGCAGCTGCAAGGTCTGGAGGCAGGTCCTGTACACTTGTTAGCGGGTAGTAAGGGGGTTGTTGGGGGGGATATTGGTGCCATTCTAGCGGGGGGAAACTCACCAGCGCTCTACCATATATCAACCACCCCGCAAATGCCATGGTGAGAGGCGGCCGACGCGACCCGGTGGGCGGGATTATCAAAGGCAGTTACAATGTCGCTTTCTACAAAAATTGGTGAGATGCAATGAACACGCGAACCCCGGCTCTGTGGTTCACGACTCTATTAAGGTCGCCGCTGGCAGCGGGATGCTGTGCACAGGCCCCGTTGCTTTCTGGTGGCGAGCCAGGGAGGCGGGTTGCAGATCGTGGGATCCTGACATCGCGGCCCTCGGACAGGGGAGGGAATGACGCCTGGTGGTCCCACCTCATGGAGGTTGCGGCCTGATAGCACCAAAAGAGCCAATTGCTGGGGGCGACGAATCTCCGACCTGGCCGGCAAGGTTAGCGCGGCGAGCAGCGGCGTCGAACGTGCGGGACAGCGTTGTCATTTGATTCGATGGGCGTGTGTTGGGCTGCAGCGCCCAGTCCGCTTCAGTCCGTGCGCGATGTGGATGTCAACCACGATCAAGGAACTTGCAAAACCGAGCCCGTGAATGGGTGCGAAAACGGTTCATCTTCCTTCGTGCAAAAAAAAATCTACTATAAGACACGATGTAGGAAATGGTAAGTAAGGTTGCGTGCCCGGGCCCCACTGAGAAAACCGAATTGACCACTATGGAAGGGGCGGCCCGCGTTCGGTCACACCTCACCATTTCGACGCCAAACCTGGGCTCGCCCCACAACTGCATCCGCGCCAGCCAGTATGGTTCCGTTGTGGCTCTCGGGGTCTTCAAGTTTCTGGTAATCTCCCTGGCCTGGGCTCCGACCCTTCGGACGACCCACCTTAATTTCAGCCTTCGGGAAGGCGTTGCTGGAGACTTTGATTGAAACTGCTTGCCCGTCACATCATGATGATGATGCAGAAGCTCCTTCCAGATATGCAGCCACTGTGTGTCCATCGCGGCTTCCAAGAACTCGCCAACTCGAGGACTATAAACTCCCCCCTCGCCTCAGGATTCGACCGTAATTTTGCCTTTGGCTACTCCGAACTTTCCCTCCTCGGCCAAACTAACAGATCGCGGGGAATGCTAGGTATTCGATCATGCGGTGTTGGCCGGGAGATGATAGTGTCTTCAAAGTCTGCAGGCCTGACTGCGCAGAATAATCTCGGGCTGTTGACGAAGAATTGGAAAATGAGTGCCCTGCAGCAGTTGCTTCTCTCTCAGGCCCCGATCGTCCGTTGTTCGCGTAGACCGCCCGCAATTTCTTCGGGCGATGCAGACATGCCAGTAGAATTAGCTGCGCCAGAAAGATGTGTCGTTGTTTCGCAGCACTAAATTTATTTACGACCGTGACAACTTGAAAGCTAAAAAGGAAGCCACCTAACTTCCATGGCCGGGAATCAATATGCGCACTCCTGAAGGAAAACCAGGGTCTTTGCCCCAGAACCTGGGCCTCGGGGCGAAGGCAATGCACATCATATTGCTCGCGTGCTCCTTCGTGGTACTTCGTACACTGCGTCCGGCAACTGGCACATGCTGGAAACTTGTCGTCGAGACTAACCGTCTGTCCAGTGTGTCCAGCTGGCCGCTCGATGGAATATAAAGGCCTGAGTGGTGAGATTCTGCCTGCTAATTCCGGCTTAGCCCCGCATGCCGGCAGTTGTCAATATACTGAAGATCTTATATAGTCTTGGTATCACGGGGCGAGATGCCATCTATTTTCCCGAACTCTAAGCACAGCCAACGGCCAGCTGCCCATCCCCGCAATCTCCGTCCTACGAGACACTGCTTTCCGTGCCCCTCATGCAGCGCCCAACATAGCCGGATAACAGTCGCCTGCCCGATATGGACAGCCAATGTGCCTCCCCGCATCTCGCAAAGGGCCGACGCCGGCCGCTGGCCGTTGCACGGGAGCGGAGAAGAAGCCGTACATAAGGTTATTGTTCTGTCCGCGCCCCGCGCCACAGAGTTGGACATGTCGCCACCGTCTCCTCCCGATCGCCAGGGGCTCTCCTAAACTCGACATAGCCGTCTTCGATTCACCAGATTGGCACCATGGCGGAAAAGACTGGGGTCACCGTTGTCGACGGCGACGACATCAACCATGATGTCTCGGATCGCGATGCCGAAAAGACACAGGCGCGGTCAGGGGCGCACGAGGGCTATGCCGACCAGATCCCCGACGACCTGCTCAAGGTGATAGCACCAAATGGCGAGGGAGAGTACATCCTCGACAAAATCAACAATATGACCGAAGAAGAGGCCATCGCCATCATCACGGAGTCTCACAACTTCCACGCCGATGATTGGAATTTCCCCTCCGGTTCGTGAATCCTATCTCCAATTACCCCTCCTAGAGCATTGACTGATAGAAGCTTCTGCCAGACATGCGTGATCGCATGGGCCGGCTGCTGAAGGGCCCGAAACAGTATGGCGAGTTCTACGACCGAGACCTGCGAATCGACGCCGTGATGATGCGATACTCATCGCCGTATCCTGGAGTTCGTGCCGTGGCCGATCCTATCGATGACCAAAATGTCCCCATTGAGACGATACGTGCCTACTTTCTAGGAATCTCAGTGAGTACAATGACAACCACAATGTCCCGTCGTCATGATAAGCTAACAAGTCAAGTTTGCGGTCATAGGGAAGTCCAAGTCGAACAGCTCGAACTTCGAACTTTCAAGCTAACCCCGACAAGGGACCTTCGTCAGCACCTTCTTCAACAGTCGGTTCCCGTCAATCAGTCAGTAGATCGTTCAGTTTCGCCCCATCCCGTGTGTCTGCAGCTGTCTTACTCTCCGTCGACAGGTCTCAGCGGGTCCGTGATCCAGATCCTCCTGTTCCCATGCGCCAAATTCCTCGAGTACACCCTCCCCGACTGGGGTGTTACCGTCTTCGGCAGCCGCCATTCTCTCAACCCAGGTCCTTGGACATTCAAGGAACAGATGTTTGCGACTATCACTTTCAACATTGCTATTTACACCACGAACTCGTACGGAATGGTAGGGCCCTCCGAATGCGGTTTTGCGAAGTGTGAGACGCTGACATCAAAGCAGATCCTCGTTCAGAAGCTCGACCTTTTCTACGGCTTGAAGTTTGTCAACTTTGGATACCAGCTCATGTTGACTCTCTTTGTTCAGTTGATGGGTAGGGTCCCTGTTTCTTTGATTCATTGGATTGAAAAACTTCAAAATGCTGACTCTGTATTGACAGGAATGGGATTTGCAGGGTGAGACCCGTTGATGCTTGGATTCCGAAGACTCTGTTACTAACCCTCTACGAAGATATCTCCGCAGATTCAGTGTCTATCCGGTCAAAGCGCTATGGCCTACAGTGCTTCCAATCGTGGCCATGAATCGCGCGCTGACTCGCCCAGAAGCCAAAGTCAACATTTACGGCTGGACCATCTCGCGGTATCGGTTCTTCTACATCTCCTGTTTGGCGATGATAGTGTACTACTGGCTCCCCGGTTACCTCTTCACCGCCCTAGCAACGTTCAACTGGATGACATGGATTGCACCCGAGAACTTCACTCTCGCTATTCTGACGGGATCTTCGATGGGGCTTGGTCTGTTTAACCCCATCACGACGTTTGACTGGAACGTTGCCACGAGCTCGTACGCCGCGCTGGCACAGCCGTTCTTTGCCACCTGCACCATGTGGATCTCGGCGATATTTGGCGGATGCATCATTCTCGCCATCTTTTACACCAATATGAACTACACCGCGTACCTCCCAATCAACTCCAGCTCCGCGTTTGCCAACGACGGGACAATCTACGATGTGAAGAAGGTAGTCCGGAACAACAAACTTGTGGAGGAACTCTACCAGAATTACTCGATGCCTTACTACTCGGCGGGATACATCCTGACAGTGGGCGCCAACTTCGTGTTTTACGTATATCCCCTTATTCCTTCTTCAGTCTTGGTGAAATGAATGTTTGTTGACATGTGACGATGCAGCCTGTATACTTCTTTTACATCATGGTAAACCAATGGACGACTGTTGGCAACGCCTATGTCGACTTCTACAAGGGACTTCGACATGGAAAAGGCAACTATGAGGGGGCCATGGATATCCACAACAGGTTGATGTCCAAGTACCCTGAGGTGCCGGACTGGTGGTTTGTATGTGCAATTCACTTTGGGTCTTATTCCAACCCCCCGATGAGTGTTAACTGACTCATAATACAGATCGGAATCCTTCTCGGAGCTATTGGTGTCTCCGTAGCATTCCTGACTTATTATCCGCTTGACACACCCTGGTGGTTGGTGTTCCTCATGATAGGCATCAACCTCATCTTCGCCGTTCCGCTGTCCTTCCTCTCGGCCACGACCGGAACAAACCTAGGCCTCGGCGCCCTGATCCAGGTCATTACCGGCTACATGCTTCCAGGCAATCCCAATGCCTTCCTCTTCAGTCAAACACTTGGCAGTTGGGCTCTTGCAGGATACGGCGACAACTACGTGCAGGATCAGAAGATGGCACACTACGTCAAGATTCCCCCGCGTGCCGTTTTCCGCAGCCAAATAGGCACCATCGTCATCACTTGTTTTGTTGCCGTTGCTACCCAGAACTTCATTCTCGAGAATGTCCAGGGGCTCTGTACACCCCTTCAGCCGAGTCGCTTTACCTGCGCGAACGATGGCCATCCACTCTACGCCAGCTCCCTAATGTGGGGTCTTTTGGGGTCTGAACGCATGTTCAATCACCTCTACCCGCTCTTCAAGGTGAGACCTGCCCTGACTGACTCTAGGCTTTTTCGGAGATGGATTTGCTGACAGGGTCTCAACCCTGAACAGTGGTGCTTCCTGATCGGAGTCGGTATCAGTTTCGTCTTCCTGTTCTGCCAGGGCCTCGGACCGAAGTATCTCCCTGGAGTACGAGAGAAACTTCGTGCCCGGCTCAGCGCACGAACCTTTGCCCTATGCGAAAAGACCCTCTTCCCCTTCGTTGCGTCGCTGCTGTGGCTGAACCCCATCCTCATCATCCAAGGCGTGCAGCACTGGGCACCATCGAACTTGTCTTACAAGACGCCGGGCTTCATACTGTCGTTTATTTTCATGTATTGGCTCCCGCGCCACCGTCTGGCATGGTGGGAGAAGTACAACTACGTGCTTTCGGCGGCGTTGACGGCAGGGGTGGCTATCAGCGCCCTGATCATGTTCTTTGCTGTGGTATGTGTGATTTCCTCGAGTATGTCTGGCAGTTGACTGACATTTACCAGGGGTATAACCCGATCAAGCTTGAGTGGTGGGGTAATACGGTCAGTTATGCTGGAGTTGATGGGAAGGGCGTTGGGCTTTTGCCGATTCCGGAAAGGGGGTACTTTGGATTGGAAAAGGGGGAGTTTCCGTAGGAGATCAAGTGATGTACGAAGGCTCTGGCCAAAAGAAAGAGTCTCTAATCTCCGTGTGAGAATGCGTTCTTGAAATCCTCACACACAGTCTTGTTCAGGGACGGTAAGGCCTTGGCTTGTTACACCACAAGCCATTTTAACATACAGGAAGGCCTTTCTAGAATGCAGGAAGGCCTTTTCAGTATTACTGTAGATGCTTTCGGAATGGGAAATGGCCTGTAGTGTAATAACGACAGCTATAGGCGGTCCTTACAGTAACAAACACTTTTCGCACTGGCTAAGGGGACCCTTTCTTTTGGCCCGAGCCTTCGTACAGCAGTGAGTTGATGGTCCTTGGTGTCTGCCTGCTGAGCTTCCATCATCACTGCTTCACACTTAGCCCATAACTATGTATTCGACGCGGCAAAGGGCTTCTGACACCGCATGGTTGGGTTGACCTGAATTGTTATTTTCAGCTTGAAAAAGACCTTGTGTTGTAGTGGTTACCACACCACAGCCATAGCCATAGCCATGACATCTCAAGGACCAATTCGGGAACTAGACTGGGACCATACGGTGCGGACAGACAGATTCAGAACCTCCCCCCAACCAAGGATCTCTCTATTGATTTCCCCACCTTCACATCTTTGATGACCAGCTCATGCCTTGATTACGCTCAAGCGGACCTCCACCACTTACATCTTGATTGACAGCGCCGGTCAACCGAGTCCAAGAAGCATTATTGCGCTCTCCGGCAAAAATTACCCTATCCGTGACCGACGCCTCAAGTTGCCAACGCCATCAAGTGCCCCAAGCTCACCAAGGATTCAAGCAGCTCGACACTGTGCTTGAACGCCCACCCCCCCTCGTGACCGCCAGATCCGCTTACCGGACATAATCATCCGCGATCGATGGGCGCTTCTTTCTCGTCGGCTTCTTCTCAGTCACCGTGACCTCGGCCCTCTCATTGACAGCTCCGTTCATTGCACGCACAGACAGGGGGAATCACTGTGACATCCCGCCCCCGCGATGCGCTCTTATCGTACTGCGAGCCCGTCTTGCACTGTATCATCTTGGACTGTAGTAGGCGACCATATCTGTGACAAGTTGTACTAGCCCTTGCATTATCATGCGGCTCGGCCGTGTTATGACCGGCCAAGCTCTGTTAGTTCTACCGTAGCACCAACTTCCATGCATCGCGCTAGGTCTTGAGTGCATTGAAATATGCCCGACTTTTTTCCATCAACTGGTTCTAGAATTGTGGTGGTTGGGTTGCCTAACGCAATGTGTCACGAAAAAAGAGGGAGAAGGGTGGTGTCCGTGATGGTCTTGCATGTCTGCCCATGGTGGTCCGGCACGTTTGGTCGTCACAGTGGCTTGGGCTGGCAAACTTGTTTGTCACACACGCCGGTCTTGCATCTTTCGTACATGCGCAGTAATGTGTCATGAGAAGAAGGGGCAGGATGATGGTCCGTGATGGTCTCGCTCCTCATTCCGGATCCGGCCGTCCACGTGGGAAGCAAGGCATTGCGAGACCGTACCTCCCTGTCTTGGGCACTCTCACGCATCGCAGTAACGCTGTTCCCGGCAAGGGCGGCAAGTGAGATTGTCCCCAGAGTTTTATCACGTCAAGGGAGGAGCACAATGCCTACCTACCTAGGAAGCGCAAGGAATCTACTCTCACGGCTTCCTTTTCAGAAAATTGTGGCTTGTGGGGGGTCTCCCGAACGACCTTCCTCTTTCGTCTCATAGGGCTGCATGCTATCTTCGTTGTGGAATCCGCATTAGATATGACGATTTTCTTTGCGATTCTCACATGGAAAATGGGCTCTGGCCGTTCTTCGAGAAGCACACTTGGATCAGTGGAGTTGTCGTGATGGGTGCCGAATTTCCGAGCCGCGGCACGTGGAATCCCGTTTCCTTGCAACCAGACGTCGCCCAGACTTCTTCAAGTTGGCCGGTGTGGTGCAGTTGCGCGGTGTCCTGATCGCGACAAGGGGATCGCACGTCCCATCCCGGTCTGGGCTCCAAACACAAGTTAATTGCCGTCAACCTTGCAGCGCATCAAATGCCCGTGCAAATGAACGACCAGACTAGACAGAATTCCCGTTTCTGATGAGGTACATCGTACCCACATTCCGGCGTCCGCTCGACCGACCTCGGCGTCCCGCGGGCAGCAGCTGCCTTGCCTCCTGATAGCACCGGCCGGGCCTGGCCCGCCTGCATGTGAACGCTGACAGGGGAGGGATGCGGAGCGCTCCAAGTCTTGGCTCGGCCCCTGTTCCTCGCCCCTCCCCCTTTTTACCACTCTGGAGACAGCCAGCCTACCACGTTACCAGGGCTACTACAATATAGAAGCGTTTGTTGCTAACCTTTCGTTCACCGGTCCCCCTTTCCGGGTAAATCCTTCCACCTTCGATGCTGCACCGGGTTGAGCCTCACCACGTCGCCTCTTGAGACAGTTTGCTTCTCCACATTGGTGCTCTCGTAAGCGCACTGGTAAGTGTTCCTGGGAACCGGCTCGGGGGCTGGAACCACGCTTGGTTTGATTATTCGGGCCTTTAATTGCACTCGCGGGACGCGCTGTGGCTCGTGTCCGCGAGCTGACAAGTTGGGCTCACCCCTCCTGACACCTTGGTGCGATGCTGCGAACCACTTTGGCTGCGACGAAGTATTGAACGAGACGTGTGAGCGTGTTCGACCACGCATCCCACACATACGACACAGACGGCGGTACCAAGTAAAGTTAGGTCCATGTGAGCCCGGACGGTCTTGACACACGATATCGCAGCCACTTTGGGGTGCGGGAGAGGAGCTGCCAATAGCAGCGTTGGGCTGTCGAGCCACCATGGAAGCTGCATAGAAGCTTTCCATCAAAGCCTGTGCTGCTTGTGGAAGCTGCATGCGCGGGTGTGCAGAAGGAACAGATCGGTGTCTCTGAAGGTGGAAGCCGCCAATCTGCGGCGAGATAAAGGAAGAAGGGCGAGAGAGATGGCGGGAAAAAATAACGCAGCGCAAGCCACATTGCCACTCATCGCCACCCCCCTGGCGTACGATGTTCGAAGTTCGAGTGTCCCGAAGAGCGGTTTCGACAGGGGCACCCCTTGTCGGCCAGACCACTTACACTAGCGCGAAGGGGTCCACCGTACACCGCGGAATGGCGGAGAGGATGTGAGCTACTAACGTCCAATGAGCTCGGAATCCTTTATCCATCCGCTTGGTATGCTTGTCTGAAACCCAAGCACCGTACACGCATGTCCCCGTTCGTCACAACACTGTCGGCAGCCACCGCCAGATATATCGACCGGAAACACACTCCGTGCTGTGGGGCCTGAGAACGAGAACCGCCCGTCGCCCCGACTTGCAGCTGCCGATAGTGTCCATGGGAGCCGGTTCTCGTCCGGTTGTTCGTCAAAGGCATCCATGACCGCGATCAAAATCTCTTCACATGTCAGCACCCTCGAAGCTCTTCAACCTCCAAGGGTGAGCGGGAAATCATCACCATGAGTCTGTATACTCCCGCGCCGCCTGCGCGGCCCTTCAGTGACGACAAACCAACACTGCTCGTAGCATGGTGGATCGCAGGCCTATGCTCCATCGTCGTCGGCCTCCGTCTCGCAGGTCGTTACATCCGAGTCGAGAAGCTCTTCCTGGAAGACAAGATCGCAGCCATCTTTCTCATCCCGCTATTTGTACGCACGGCAGTCTTGCACGTCGTTCTCTTATACGGCACGAACAATGTCCTTGTCGATGGCGACACCGCACTCCGTTTCTCGCAGGAGGAAATACAACGTCGCTCCATCGGCAGTGGTTTGGTCCTCCTCACACGCATCCTCCATCCAGCAGCGTAAAGCCCCCTTTTCTGCCCTCACCAAATTCAAAGGCATGTGACTGACAGCAACGGCAGCCTATGGACGCTGAAGTTTGTGAACCTCGAGTTCTTCGGTCGCCTCGTTGCCGGTAGCCATAGGCGCTACATAATCACTCTCTGGTCGCTCCGCGGCGCATTGTTCGCAAGCTTCGTCGCCATCATCATCAGCAACCTTGCGGAGTGCCGGCCCTTCGCAAACTACTGGGCCGTTGTGCCCGATCCAGGCGGCCAGTGCCGTCAGGGCTACGCACAGCTATTCACCACGTCCGTCTGCAGCGTGCTGACTGACTTGATGCTCGTCGTTTTCCCGGTACCCATCATCGCGTCTAGCCGGCTCAAACTCAGCCGAAAGATTATCTTGGTCCTACTATTCTGCTTGGGACTTTGCAACGTCGCTGTGACGTTGTACGGGGTGCCGAGAGTGCTGTCTGAGCATGGCTATCAAGGGACGCGCTCGACGTGGGCATCTGCCGAGATCCTCGTCGCAACCTTTGTTGCCAACGCGCTGGCTTTGGGGTCCTTTATGCGTGACGCAGGTGCAAAAAAGCCCAGATTCCGCCACTATGAGCAAGGCAGCTCTGGGCCGCGAAGCGGACTCAGCGGAGACCGGGGGACACTGGACCCGGAAAGGGGCAGGGGGAAGGTGATGGTAGGTATGGCGGCGAAGCGGGCCGCGTCAGGGGAGACAACGGACTCGGGGTCGCTGGCGAAAGGTGGAAGAATAGGTATGAGTCGGACGGCGAGTCGAGATTCGTTGATTCCGAGGGGACATGCGCCTACACCTTCAGACGGGGCGGGCGTGATGAAGACTACAACGATCCAGGTTACGGTTTCCGAGTCAGCGGAGAAGACGGGCCGGAACCACACAAGAGGGACTATGGCGCCCCCTGTGATGCCTCAAGCTGTGTCGCGAAGCATTCCGGCAAGTGATAGGGGCCTGGAACGAGGATCCACTGCCATCCTGCAACAGATGGAGACGTTGCCTGGGCCGGGCTCACGAAATTGACAAGATGACGAGGCTGGTTAATGTCGTTAATGTTGTGTATCTTAATGTCTACCTACCAATGTGACATCAGAGCGTTGATTTGTTTGTTCAATTTGGGCCCTTGCTACCGCCTACCTGTGTTGGTGCGAGACGCTTGATACTTCGAAATCGCAAGTACACAAGCATGGATATTCAACACAATACGGCAGAGCTTTTGCCCGAACTGCCGAGATCCCAAGCAGCAACTGCAAGCAGGTCTGCACAGAGGACCGTCATTGCTTGCTGCATGTGTCGCTGTCGACTGTCAATGGTGTCGAAATTAGCGTCAAAAGACAAACGTGGGGGATGCTCAACGCATAACACACCAAGGCAATGCCAAGACTATGCACTGCGGCATGCTACTCAACGGATCTCAAACAGGGCGAGGTCTGTGTGCTGGAAAGCCGCTGGCATCAATTTGTGCTCAGAGTCGATCCATCGTGGCCGGCTTGCTAGTGAGTCATGTGACGCGGGGAGGTCTGTTCTGGATTTTTGCTCACCTCCTAGTGCTTCCCCGCACTATGTGAACAAAAGGGGAGCGGTGACAGATGTAGGTACCAAACCATTCGGACCGGTGGCGTGCGCGCTTGCATTTTCTGGGAGTAGGCGAGCGAGCGGATAGAGGCGAGCCGAATTGGCCGAGCAAGCGTGGAATCTCGGGCGCATCACGGCGTGTTTGGCGATGGCGCAAGCTTGATCTTGTTATCGCAGCGCTTGAGGGCGCCCGTCTGTTTGAGCAGCCCCTGCATTGCTGCGACAGACTACGGCCGCAGTGTGGACTCAAATCCAGAAGTTCGGACAAAGTTGTGAGATGCGCTGCAAATGAAATGCTGTTGATGGATGTCTCGGGTGGAGACGGCCAGCCATTTTCGGTGGGTGCCCGGCGCGCCGTTGAACGTCCCTTCCCTTGCACCTCACTGCAATTTGAGCAGTCGGTGGGGGGGCGGGCAGATCCACATCCCTGGTTTATCGCTTTTCGAAGTCAGCGTCTATCTGGGACCGGAAGGTGCGACGTCAGGCCATCCCGCGCCGTGCTCCCGCCAGGTTTGTTGCACGCCGGGCATGCAGATGCTAGGTGATGTCGGCCGCACGTGCTGCCGGCCATGTCTTCCAACCTTCTCGAAGGCGGCCTCGGTGGCTCGTGAGGGTCAGATGTCTCAGACGGCCGCACTTCTTTGCCAACTTCGAGCAGCCACCACGCGGCAGCCACCCACGCACCCACGCGACCAGTCGCGGCCCTGACCAGTGGTGATGGGGCCCCAATGTGCGCTGTGCGCAGCGGCGTTTCCTCGCAAGCCCACCAGAAGTCGCAATCGATTCTTGAACACACCAATCTCACAGCGGCCGGGCTAATGCAGCTCACTGCTGGACCCCTGCAACGGAGCTCTTCGCAGAATTATGGGGGTGGAGGGCCGGCCCACCAATGGAGAACCCCTGTTTCCGCTTCGCCGAGGACGCCGTTGCCACTTTTCGATTTGCCGTTCGCCTTTTTTGGGGACTTACCGACCCGGGGCCTTCCATCCTTATCACAGCAATTGTCCTGAAGCGACCAACAAGGGGCATTTCGATCCACCGCGTGCGCACACCCCTAACCTTGTGCGGCAGGCCTGTTGCGATATGCCTCGACGGCAGACCACCTCTCGACACTGGACGCACTGGACACTGCACTGGACGCACTCGACGTACACCACGCGTGGTCTCAGATATATCGACGAGGGATCGGAGCGCTAACCCGCAGGGCGGCCCAGGGCCCCAGCGAGATCACATCCCGCCATTCTCATCTCTCTTGCGCCCCCCTCTGTGCGGGGTGGCCAGTACCAGCGAAATCACTCTCAGGGTCGGGTCACGCCTAGTCCCGGCTCATTGTCATTGCTACTACTGCGTACCTGGTATTGTCTTATTTACGGAGCAGTCACTACGACCCGGGGCTTATAAGCTCGCTTCAATTGCCTGCCTCTCGCCTCGCCCCTTCTGCACCCACGAACGGTAAGCGGCAAGCGGCACACGTCCCCAGGGCCCGGATCCCCATCGCACTGGCCAGGCAGCGCCGCAGGTGCCCGGCGCACGCAGTACATCCATACATCACACCAGCGCCAAACGCTTCTCTTCAGCATAAGACGCAAAATCCGTCCCTAATGAACACCGCGCGATGACAGTCGGTCGCGATCTTGAGCTGAATGACCTGCAGCGTGGCGGGAGCCACGCCGAAGGCAGCAGCTTCACCGTCTATGGCCAGCCCGGGTACGCTGTGGGGAAAGGGGCAGATGCCCGGGGTGCCTTCGGCCGCTTTGTCGACTCGTTCCGCCGCGACGAGAGTACCGGCACTGGTGACGACGACGACCAGCCACCCTCGCCCGCCGCCGCCGATGGCTTCGGCACACCTGGCGTGCAGGTGGCACGCGACCACCGCGGCGGGCGCTACTACGATATACGCACGGCCACCGCCAAAACGGCCAACTCGTTGTTGACGCGCGAGCTCAAAGGTCGTCATCTCCAGATGATCGCCATCGGAGGGTCCATCGGTACCGGTCTCTTCGTTGCCTCGGGCAAGACGCTCGGCCAAGGAGGTCCTGCTTCGGTTCTGTTGGCCTACCTCACCATCGGCATCATGCTGTACTGCACCGTGCAGGCTCTTGGCGAGATGGCCGTCGTCTTTCCCGTGGCCGGTTCCTTTTCTGCCTTCTCAACCCGCTTCCTGGACCCTTCATGGGGGTTCGCAATGGGCTGGAAGTGAGTTTGTCCTTTTTTCCATGTACAAGAGAGTAAGCTGACAGTATGCGTTCAAGTTATGCCCTGCAATGGATAGTAGTGCTTCCACTGGAGATCATCGCTGGTGCCTACACCATTGGGTATTGGAACCCAAATCTGAACCAGGCCATATTTGTCACCCTGTTCCTTTTCGTCATTGTGGTTATCAACCTCTTTGGCGTGAAGGGGTATGGTGAGGCCGAGTTTGTGTTTGCAATCCTCAAGGTGACGGCCGTCATCGGCTTCATGTGAGTAACTTGCGAACTTGCTGGCCCTCGGGCTTCGCTGACAACCACGCAGCCTTCTAGGCATTGTCATCAATATCGGTGGCACACCTACGGGTGGCTATATCGGTGGAAAGTACTGGTCTGATCCCGGTGCCTTCAACAATGGTTTCAAGGGTTTCGTCAGTGTGTTTGTTACGGCCGCTTTTGCCTTTGCCGGCACCGAGCTGGTCGGGTTAGCAGCGGCTGAGACAGCCAACCCCCGCAAGTCCCTCCCCAAAGCCATCAAGCAGGTGTTCTGGCGTATCAGTCTGTTCTACATTGTTGCATTGACGCTTGTCGGCCTGTTGGTGCCCTACAACGAGCCACGGCTGATGGGGGCGTCCAACATTGCTGATGCATCGGCAAGTCCATTCGTCATCGCCATTGAAAGTGCTGGCGCGACGGTTCTGCCAAGCGTCATGAATGGTGTTATCCTTGTCTCGGTCGTTAGCGTGGGTAACTCGGCCGTTTTTGGATCGTCACGCACCCTTGCTGCGCTGGCGGATCAGGGACAAGCACCCAAGATTCTCTCGTACGTGGACCGCAGCGGCCGCCCTCTGGTGGCCATCCTCGTCAGCTCCGCCGTCGGGTTCCTCGCATACCTATCCGACACCGAGATACAGGGCCACGTCTTCGACTGGTTGCTGGCCATCAGCGGGCTGAGTACTATCTTTACCTGGGCTAGTATTTGTCTTTCCCACATCCGTCTGCGAAAGGCCTGGGAATACCACCACCGCTCACTACGTGATATGGCCTTTCGCGCCCAGGCCGGTGTCGTTGGGTCATGGATTGGATTTGGTCTGAACGTGTTCATTCTTATTATGCAGATATGGGTGGCTATCGACCCCATTGCTTCCACGGTGGATACGCCAAAAGAGGCAGCGCGAAATTTCTTTGTGCAGTGCGCCGCCATCCCTGTAGTTCTAGTGTTCTACCTAGGGCACAAACTGTGGTGTAAGACAGTGCCGGTCAGGGTGGAGGACATGGATATCGATACAGGGAGGAGAGATTTTGGACGACTGGGTATCATCAAGGCTCAGGAGGAGGAGGAACGTCAAGCCTGGCCAAAGTGGAAAAGGGTATATAGGTACATCTGCTGAATTGGTAGTACTGAGATACGTACCTAGTACTGTTGAATATGATCGTTTTTGTTTCTTTGGTTTGGGGCCTAGTTTGGTTTCACTCTCTTCCGGCACTAGTATGCCCATGGCGGTTCCGTGAAAGTCGGGTCGTTGTGAATGGGGAAGGCTCTCGTGAAGACTACTTCTTCCCTAGCAGACCCTACTTGTACGTGCCCCTTATAAATTCCGAGATCTAGTTGCGAGATATTCGGGGAAGCATCTTCACAATTGACAGCGCCCGGTGAAGGGCCCAAGGTTTTACTGGAATCAAATGCAAAATTTCTGGCTGCGTCAGATCTGACTGCAATCAGTATAACCCAGGTACGTAGCTATACCGGGTGTGGAGGACAGTAGATGTCTCCCTACTCTTTGGTGGATGATAATGCGTTCTACTTAGCACGAATAGCAGCGACAATCCGTTCCTGAACTGAGCAGTTCGTTAACGAGGAGATATTTATCGTATCCTGAAACACATCGGAACTGACCGTGGCGTCACTGTCCCCAGTTCAGTACTGAGTATCGATGTTGCAGGGTATGCCAGAGTGGCAACGCCACATTGAGTCAGCTCTCAGAATCTCTTACCCACCGTTTTGACAAGAGAAAGATTCGGAACGACAACCTCGGTTTGAGAGTGGCGTGATTTTCCCAGGCTAGACGGATCAGCTCTCCAATGCAACACGAACTGAAGTTGTGGAGACAGCAGCGGTGCATGTGTGCGGTTTGAAAACGGGACATAACACTCAGATCAGCGCGCTACCAGAAAAGTCAACTGGACTGCAACTACTTTCGGCTTCTACAGCTATGGCTCGCGATAACTAGGGTTTGCCTATTACTATACAATTTTGAGAGAGAACTAGAAGTAAACAGAGCTGATAGAAAAAAAGTGGAGCATGATTCAGGGGTTGGCCACCGTTCCCCACACGGGGTTCCGGACCTCGGCGATTCGGTCAGGTCACGGTCTCGAAATGGCCACCCAGCCCGCCACATGGCGTTAATCCTGCCGACATTTCCCTTTCGTGGTGTCGGCTGAGTTTGCGATGCAGGAAATGTTTGTCCCAAAGACATGAAATTGACTCAACGCTGTGCCAACTCTCGTGGCGCTTCGGATTTATCCACCGTT
>Ga0247780_1001081_pt1 | contig 19323 bp, 14 predicted proteins | sample UWRJL079202R5_FD_179927 | JGI IMG/M metagenome (GOLD analysis project Ga0247780, IMG submission 179927) | Plant litter microbial communities from Arlington Agricultural Research Station in Wisconsin, United States - UWRJ-L079-202R-5 | ecosystem: Environmental > Terrestrial > Plant litter >... | reverse complement strand
ATGCCGGCGAGGATGGTTAGCATGCCTTCGATCTGGGGGTGGTGGTTAGTGAGGGGGAGGTTTGAGGGGGAGGGGGGGGAGAGGCTTACGAGGAAGAGCCATTGCCAGCCGCCGAGACCGCAGATGCCGCGCATGTGGAGGCTGGTGTTGGTGGTGTTAGTTTTGTTGGTATTCGAGAGATGGGTTGGTGGAAATAACTTACATGCCGTAGGCGATGAGACCTGAGCAGGCTCCGGCTGACATGTTGCCGATGAAGAACTAGGAGAAGCGCTTGCTGGTTTCGTCGCGCTTGTACCATCGATTGATGGTGAAGAGGCCGGTGGGGATGAAGTCTGACTCGCAGAATCTAGGAGTTTGTGTTTAAAAGGGGAAGATAGCTAGAGGGGGAGGTAGAGCGCGCACCCTAGGAGTAGTCTGGTGACTAAGAAGGGGGCGAGGCCTTTTTGGAAGGCTTGGAATGTTGCGATGAAGCCCCTAGAGTGTTGTGTTAGAATCGGGGTGGTGATAGTCTTCCGGTTGTTTTCCTACCATGCAATGATCTGTGTTCCAATCCAGATGGTCGGGCCCGTTCGGTATAGAATCATGTTGCTGGGAACCTGACATCGGGGGTAAGCAGGGTATCACTCCACAGAGGGGAAAGGTGAGTAAATACTTCTAGCAGAACAATGTCGAGGGAAAGCAACTGCTGGCCAACATTGAACTGGCTCTGCGTGATGCCGACCTCCTGTAGGAAAAAATCCGTCATGGCATTGCCGCTGTGCGGATTGTTAGTTTTTCTTTTGACCGGTCAGATGGCAACGAAGGGGCCATACATGTTTCCTCGGTCGAGCTGCAGCACGAAGAATCCCATGATCAAAAGGGGCACGACAAGGAGGTCGATTCTATCCACACGACCAGCACTGTCCACACCTCAGTCAGGGGTAAACACTCATCTCCGAACCAGCGCCTTCTCTTCCTCCTCCGTCCAAGTAAACTCCTCCTCATCACTGGAGCCATCCCTACTCTCCACCAGAGTCGTCTGCTTCTCCGCCATTCCGATCTCTGACTTGTGTTGCTGTATGACGCCAAGGTATGCGAGAAATTCTAGGGGGTCGGCAACGAGCATGTGCGCAAACAATGCAAGGGACCTGAAGGAAGAAGAGATAATGGGTGGAGTTTTGGCTGAAAATACTGGCATTGAGCTTCTTAACTACCTAGCACTTGGGAGCTGTCTTGTCATATGTAACCCTGCCCGTTGCACGTGGCAAACTTGCGTCCTCCTGCCCCATCACGTCTACTTCGACGCATACCCTGTCTTGCAGCAGCTGTAAATGTCGAACAACGTGGGCATTAGCCATGGTGAGCACAGAAGAATGCAGCAACTTCGCATGCCTCGGATACCCAGAGAGGTCTGGCCCCAGAGCCCCGCGTTGGTGGTGTTGATGTGATGTGACTGGGCCGGCACGCCATTCTCTAGCACAAAAGAAGAACAGACGTCGAATCATCGTCGCCACTCGACGGATAGTTGGACGTGGGCTGTCGATGCAAATGCGCTGCATTGATTGCGACATGGAATTGACCAGTCAAAAGCTTCGCAGACCCTTGAAATGAAGGGGGGGAGGTCGGATTTAAGTACAGGTAGGCCGACCCAAAGCTGCGGGACACCTCTACACTTTCTGCTTCAAACCTGTTATCGCCGTCAGCGGGATAGAAAAAGAGGCATGTTCGGTGCCGGAAGGTTGGGGAGCTTGTGACATCGCGTCGCGGCAGCAGCTGACTTGAGTCGATAACCTCATTGTGTAAGTCGATGGCGCCACCGCATACCTGCCGCGCCGCGCTTCGGATTGGACAATCCCCTCCGTGAGCGTCCCATCCTTGCAACCATCCCGCACGGATTCTCGGTAGGGTGACCCGAATCGCCGGAGACGGCACCGGGCTCGGCTGCTGCTCGGATGCATGAATGCTTTATAAACTGGGTATCCCAAATGCCTGCTGTAAGGGGTCAGCAGCTAACAAAACACCACAACAAAACGAAGACAGCAAAATCCCAACCCTAACAAGACATACGCCATGGCCCACCTCGAAGCCCGCAAACACATATCCCCCGACTCCGGCTTCCCCATCACCATCCACCCCCAATTCAACCCCAAAATCGCCTCCCACGTCCCTCCCGAGCCCATCCGCACCGAAATCATCCCCCTCCCCGACCGCGCCCTCTCCGCCGACCCCAACTTCTCCTCCCTCCTCTCCGTCGCCACGCGCACCGACCTGACCGAATCCCTCGGCACCGTCCTCTCCAACATCCAGCTCTCCACCCTCACCCCCACCCAGCTCGACGAGCTCGCCCTCCTCGTCTCCACGCGCGGCGTCGTCTTCTTCCGCAACCAAGACCTCACCACCGAGCAGCAAGTCGCCCTCTTCTCGCACTACGGCACCCTCGACAAGCACCCCGCGCAAAAGGACCAAAAACACGTCATCATCCGCGGTTCGCGCGAAGACCACCGCGAAATCGCAAAATACACCCCCTGGCCCTCAGGCGACTTCCACGCCGACACCTCCTTCGAGATCAACCCCCCCTCCTACTCGATGCTGCGCATGGAAGAGCACCCCCCGGTCGGCGGCGACACGGCATGGGTATCCACCTACGGCCTGTACGACGCACTCAGCACGGTCATGCAGCGCTTCATCGACGGCCTGCACGCCGTGCACACCTCCCGGCTGCAATACGACACCATCATCGACCTCTGGGGCGTAGGCCCCAACCGGCCCCCGGTTGATTCTCATCACCCGGCGGTGAGGACGCATCCCGTGACGGGACTCAAGGCGCTGAATGTGAACCCGGGGTTCGTGACGGGGTTCGCCGAGCTGAAAAAGGTGGAGTCGGATAAGCTGTTGGATTTCTTTGCGTATCATATCCATTCAGCAGATGACCATGCGGTGCGGTGGAAATAGGAGGTAGGGAGTGTGGCGATGTGGGATAATCGGTGCACGAATCATCGGGCGATTCCGGGGAGTTATGAGGCGCCGCGGAGGGGGATTAGGACGACAGTGTTCGGGGAGAAGCGTAAGTCTTTCTTTTTCCCGTTGTTGTTGGTTTGATTTTGGTGCAGTTGATGCTGACAAGTTGGACGTGTTTAGCGTACTTTGACCCAGAGAGTGAAGGGAGGTTGGAGCGACAGCAAAGACTCAATGAAGAGAGTCTGAACTCGAGGGTTGACCAGCTAAAGCTTGATGAAAATACACCCACCCCTGCTTAAAAAGTGTCATAGTCGTGAGTTGGACGAGGCTTCGGCAGTGGTGTCGGCAGTTGGTGATGGCTGCGGCAGTCAGTGCGCACCCCCTGTGCGGGAAGGGTTGAGGCTCAACGGGGGACGCGGCTCAGGGGCACAGAATGCAAGTGCGGCAGAACCAAACCGTTTCCCGTTGTAATTCGACTTCATGGTTACATTGTGGTATCTTCATACATCGTATATATAATCCGTACAAATGCTTGTTGCCAGACGGAAAGAGACCTTTGTACTTTAGATCGTGCCTTTTGTGATGACGAAGTCCGTCTTGACCTCGATGCCTCTGTCGCCTCTCATAATCGACGCCCGTGAAACCCCAGTTGCGATTTTGGTCCGAACTTCTTGCTGTAGTCCGAGCTTGTTGGGGCCGTAGACCCCACCGTGTTGGTATCCATTGGATATTCGATTATCCTCTGGTCGAACACCTTTGTCCGAGTCACTGTCTCCCTGGAGCTCAATGTTCTCAGGGTAGACAATCCCCCGACTGCTCGACGTCTCATCGTTTTTTCCCGTCCTATTCCGGAGTGGCCCGTTCCGGAATTCCCTGTTCCAGATATACCGTCACGCCCCGAGTCGTACTGCTTGTAGTTGCTGCTCTTATTGCGCGAGCCCATCGAGGGCACAATCTTGATTAAGAGTGGGCGCAAAGTCGGGAGGCAGGCAAAAATGATGCCTGAGCACAGCTTGCTGATGGACCAGCATGATGACTCCACATTGTCCCAGGTGACGTCTGGACTGAGTTTGAGATACTGAATGCGAATACCAACGGAAAATTATCGTTAGCTGTTTGCCTTCCAGCGAGACTTCGTGGCGGGGAATAAACACGAAGATCAACATACATGGAGATGGCACAGGTAAAGAAACCCAAACTGAAGATTCCCAAGAGCATCAGCTTCTGTGATCGCGCCAGATTCAAGCTTCCCAGTGCTGGCAAGGGCACCACGAAGACAATAACGTCGGTCAAAATGTTTCCGGCTGCGTTGATGTACCAAAACGGCAAGTTGGGGACGCATGTGCCATCGACCTCTGGCTTCCAGAAATTCTCAATCGGTGTGCAGGTAAAGGTGGTGACGAGGAGCTGTGAGATGGACCACAAGCCGACGAAAGCCAGGGCACCGAGGATGACCCTTCGCCCTTCGCATCTTCTGCGTGCTCAGGATTCGGCGGTATTGTAGGAGGAACGCGGTCTTGATGGCTGTCAACGAGCCGTTGTAGAGGACAATGGAGAAATAAAAGGTCCGGAAGTACTTCCAGATGAGCTCTGGATCCACGACCGCAATGTGGCGGTCAGCCCCATAGATGGTATCTGGTAGAGGTAAGCATGCTGAAGGAGTAGGCGCTAAAAGAACATGAGCTTACTGGAAGCAGCCATGATACCGCTCCCCATGGCCAGGACGAGGGCGAGGATTGCAGTCACATCGTCAATGCCGAACTGGCGAAGCAAGACGGCTCTGGTGTAGGTTCGTAGTCCCACAGCGGTAGAGGCCAGTGTAAGAACCACCGCCACTACAGTAATGGGAATATGTGCCCGCGGCTCATAGAGGGCCAGATCCAGCGGTTCATGGGGGGCTGACATGTTGGGGAACGGCGAGCGACGACGGTGTGAAGACGCGACAACAGCAACGGGAGCCACCTCCGTCACTGCGGCGGGCGGAGAATGAGGGCGCCAGAGTAATATACAAGTCGCGGCACCGGGAAGTCGATCAGCTAAGACGACTTCAGGGAAGCGACCGATTAGGGGTTAGGGAGAGCCCGTGGGCGATGGCACCTAAGCCGGCGCGAGAACACCATGCTGCGTAAGGAAAGTGATCTCCGTCAGAGGTGGTTCCAATGTGGTGGGGAACCATGGCGAGTTTGGGATCGCCATCGTCGAACCACAAGAAGCAGTGAGATGTGTCTGCGTTCACTGGAGGGCTCTCAGCAGGGAATCCCATGCAGGTTCGCGGAGCGATCCACCAGCGAGCCAGCACCGTGACGACGATGCATTTGTGAATTGGTGTTTTCAGCCATATTACATGGACATTAAGACCTTTTAAACCATAGATAAGGCGTTCTAAGTATTCTGATAGGTATATCGCTGATCACCTAAGGTCTAAAGTGAATGCAAGAAGGCCTCAGAGGAGTATATGAAGGCCCGGAGAGGATGCAGTTAGGTGCGACCGAAATCATGTTTAGGCCTTTTCGCACTGTCTGAATGGCCACTTTATTCTCGCCGGAGCCTTCGTACCTAGACGAGAACCATCGGTGGTCATCCTAAAAAGACATGTCGTCCTCCACCCAGCCATTACGCAACAGAAAACTTACCAAGTGAAGTGGCGATTGCGCTTCTCAAGAGACTGTCCACAATGAAAAGAGCCACTGAGTATGAGCCAAACACATTGCAAGACAAAGCTTCAGGTGGAATTGGCTACTAGGTATGGTCCTTAGGTACCCCCCAGTTCTGAACAACGCACTAGCTTGAAGGATACCTTAGATAATTCAATGCGGAAACTCGCCTCTGGCTCGGTAGACTCTAAAATGCCCGGTAAACCACCGGGTCCGACTATTCAGAGATAAGATAGTTTGTTATTTCTTATACGGATCAGCTATGGCTTACGCCTAACGTGCGCCACGTATCGAGACCCTTTGTTTTTGACAGCTAAAACGTAATTTTTCCGTGTAGCCGTCATCCCTACCGTATAACCTCCACCATCTCCAGCCAGTTAACGAACCCATCGCGTTATACGTTGTGATGTTTTGTTTTACAGGGGGGGGGGGGGTTAACTGTCAGATACATATATACCTGTAAAGGCTATATCTTTGTAGAAATCCATTGATTAAACTATATTATCCTGATCTAGTCTATATTATCCTGATCTAGTCAGCGCTAGCCACGAACGACACTCTTATTTGGAGCCACGCGCCTAGAAATCAAGCTATCAGGGTAAATCACTTGGGGCACGTGTGTGTCATACGAAGACGTGTGTGGACCAGTATATGTGCGGGTATGTATGTAGGTGTGTATGTGTGGGTGTACCACGGTATATCTGTCCAAAGTTTTCGTCTCATCATAATGTCAAGCATTGCAAGAAAAAACAAAACGCCATAAATAATAACTAGTGACACAAGGCTAGCAACAACAACTTCCCACATAGTTTTTACCCCAGCTATACCCAGCCATGCCCCCAACCTCCCTCAGTCATGATGAATCCCCACCACCTCATTCTCAAACCCCGTAACCATGGTATACCCCTTCGCCGCCGCTTCTCGACACCACTGGCCCATCTTCTTCCTCCCCGTCTCTTCATACGCTTGCGCCAGCCTCCTCAGCGCCGCCACAGCATGATTCGTCATAAGCGAATGCTTCGAATCCCAAATCCGCCTGGGATCCCACCCCGCGCCCTCTTCCAGGGGAACATCAAACCCAAAGTTCCGCAACACCCTCACACCGTACTTTAGTGCCCTCGGCCAGTTCTTCCGCCCTCTGAATGCCTCCACGAGCCAGTTGCAAGGGTGAATCAGCATCAGCCTCGGCATGCCATCATACACCTCAGACTCATGCAGGTCTTCCAGCTGCTTCTGAAGCCTCTCGATCTTGCGAATCGTCGCATCGGGAATGATGCCCTTGGATGAGTCCCTCTTGTTGCAGGCCTTCTCGACCTGAGCAAACGCCTCCCTCCGCTTCGCCAACATCGACGGGGAGCTGGTCCGCTCGATCGTGCACAGCGGGCAGTTGCACCCAAATCCCCAGGCGGACTGGTAACCCTCGTTGCGAAGGTTGGGGAGCGGCTTCACCGGGATGTACGTCTGGAAGAGTTCCTCGCCCTTTGCGATATCCTTGGTTGTGCGGCTGATGAACATGTCGCCGAGGAAAGAGCGCATGGTATTGGGCACACAGCTGTGGTTCATGCAGGCGGCGTGAACCCAGAGACCCTTGGCGAGACGGCCGTCGGGACTGCTGAGCTTGGAGTCATCGAGGGTGGACAAGGGGGTGCTGAAGCAATTTTTGATGCGGATGTCTTCGACGAGGAAGACGTCCAGAACCGGAACACCGTCGACGGTGGTGCCTTCGAGACCGCTGCGTTCGTAATCGCCCGGGTGCATCTGGAGGACGGAGTTGCCCAGTGACGGATTGTCGCAGAGCTGGCGCACCATCATGGCATAGAGGGCTGCCGATGCACGACTTGGTATGTATTGATTTGGCATGAAGGTAGCCTTTTCCACAAAGACAAGCTCGCCAACTTTGATGTCTTGAGCGGCGAAAAGGCCTCGGCCATGGTGCTCCGAGTTGGCGATGAAGGTGCGGCGAAGGAAAGAACCCCTGTCGAGGTAGACGTTCTGCGCATTGAGCATTTCGTGCATTTCCTTGAAGTCGTAGTCCCCATGCTCCTCCTCCTCGAGACGAGCGAGACAGCGGTCGTATTCTTTCCTTACACCACTTCCGTTTGCGTTCAGCTCCAGTGCCTTCTCGAGATATTCGTGGCTGGTCTTGTACTCGCAAAAGCCATATACAGCGCGGCCGGCGTTGTAATATGCCTTCCAGTCAGAAGCAGCACCCGTTCTGGAAGCGAGGGAGTCGGCCATGGCCCCGTCATAGCGGCCCAGGAGCAAGTTTGTTCCCGCTCGTTTGGTGTAGATTGGGGCTTTGAAAGTGTCGTCTGTAGCCTGCTCGATGGCCTCGGAATAGCAGAACACAGCAGTCGGAAAATCCTTCTGCAAAAAGGCAGTGTCGCCCGCCTTCTTCCAGTCTTCGGCCGACTTCAGCACAGGCTCAAGCCGTAGGGACTCCGGAATGATGGGATCCGTAAATCTCAGCAGGATGACGTCGGAGGGATGGTCCACGCAAATCATGTAGTCACCCTCGGCCCCGTTGAACCTGTAATAAGGCTCTTTGACCGCTACCACACAACCTTCGGGGACACCGGATAAGATGGACGTCTCAGCTTGGCTATAGACGGCCAACTTGTCGGCATTCCCGAACTCGTCCTCGACGATGCTGACGGCGCCGGCACCACCAACATACGGCGGACTGGCCGCCTTGACAATAATGCCCTATCCACGGTGGTGAGTCTCAACCCGGAGCTGAGATAGCGGGATCTGGCACGAGGATTATCAGCTGTCGGTTCTCGCCAATGCTTACAGGTAGATCTTTACTATCTCCACATCGTGAATAGATTTTGTGGACGGCAGGTACACCTCCGCCAGGTTAAGCTACTTGACCTGTTTCGGCGCATCTTCTGGCGTTTGGTGCTTTTGGAGATAGGCCATGTGCGTTTTCACCAGCTGCTCCTTGGAGAGCCGCTTGGTAGGCAGGTTTCCAACCAAGTCATTGGGGGCAACGGCCGGGTTCCTGGGAGCGACAGCCATCGGTCCTGAGCGAAAAGTAAATAAAAGGGGCAAATCTGTGTTGATTTAGGGCTGCAGCAATCACCTCATCACCCTGGAACATGCACAAACACGACTAAGGAGCTCAAATGCGGGATTGATGTTGAGCGAGCTCGTCGAAGTTTTGAGCAATGTGGCATTCTCGGAGGCCGACAGCCGCATCCCACCGTTTTCAACCTAGCGGGTCGGTCTTGGTGCAGGATATAGCCGGGTAGCCCGTCTTGGTGGAGTTGAGGCATTGACGGACGGACCCCAGCCGGAAATTGTTCCCGTCCCAACCTCTGGAGATTGATCGCCCTCTTGGGTCCTTGGCGATGCAACTGACAGGTCACGGTACCTGTCCAATAATTGTTAGCCGTCTCAACACCGAATCTCAGTTGCGAAGTGGGGAAGTTTTTACATCCAGGCTTGTTCCCAGATTCACACGTTGGGGACTCGGGATGGGGTCGCAAGCAATGGGGCGGCGCCAGTTTTATCGCGGGACGGGTTCGGATGACAAAATTAAATCCCGGAAGAAGTGACATGGTGGTGCTGCAGTGGCGAAAACAGAAGGGCGGTTCTAATTGATCTGTTGGAGGTGTCAGATGCATCGGAGGTTGAGTGGAATGCGCTTGGACACTCAATCACAATCCGGGGCGCTGTTTGGCAGTTGTTGGGGCTCTTCCCTGAGTTTTGGGGTGTTGAGCGGGGCTGCAGTGTCATCTTGAAAGAAGGCTCCTTCCACCTTTCATCCCACATGTGACATGACAAGAGCAAAGAACGCTGACATGGGCGCTGAGTGTGGCAGTGTTTCGTCAGTGACTCAAGTGTGGAGTGGGGATACGAGTACGGGCAGTTTTGTGGCCGACCTCCTTCAATAAGATGACAGCAGACATTGTCTTTTGAGATGGCAGAAGACTGACTGGGGGGGATTTGTTTTGTGGCGTTGTAGTGTGTGGTAGGCGTCCCTCCAAATGGTGCGCCCTTGTGAGCTGCCTGGATTTCATTGATTCGATGCCAGATGTTCATGTGTGCAACAATCAATTCTCCAACAAAGATATCACCAAGCACCAAGTCCAAGGGGAACAAGGAAGTTATTTAGGCAGGCACGGACAGCGCTGTTGGTCGATCATGCACGAATCTTGTCATTTCCAGGGTCAGAGGGATTACTTACATATTTGGGCGGCTGCAGAGTTCTTTCATGTAAGTTGTTGGTCATGCATGCCCCGTCAGCTTGGATGGAACTCGAGACAAGGGCTGCAAAGGGTCAGCGATAAATACCGGCCACCTCCTCAGCATTTAAAGTTGGCAGTAACATCCACCCTAGGTGGCCACACTTGAACTCCGTCTTCCCTCCTCGCAACGTCGAATCTTCGCATAACGCGCATCTGCAAACATTTGCATTCCGAACAAATACCAAATACACTCTGCTCATCACAGCATCCTATCGTTGGGTCCGATCGTCTACTGGTAGGAGCCGCACTTCCAAGGTGCGTATTAAGAGGCCACGTGCTGACAATTGAATACGCAGACAGAATGTTATCCACGATTAACGATGAGGATCTCAAATCCGGGATTACAGTCATCGACGACTTTGTCAACAACGTCCAAGAGGCAGCCGAGGAGCTATCCAAATCCGCCCCGGATCTCAAGCAGTGGAAAAAGCATCGAGTCCAGATTTCCATCACCAACTTTCAAAACACGAAACCAGACAACTTGTGGTTGAACAACATGGCGAAGAGATGCCCCCACATCGAGCCTGTCGACATGTCCTCGGAAGGGAAGGGGGAATTCGAGATTCCTGTTCTCCGTGTGAGATTACCGAAAGCGATTTGGGACTCGAAACAAATGCTGAAGGACGACAACCACTACATATTGGACACAGACTACGACCCTGAGAAAGAAACTCTCTGGTCGCTCAAATGTAAATGAGGCCTGGATCTCTGTATTTACAGAGCTTACGCCGCAGAACGTATCGCTGGGAAACTTGCGGTGGTGTACTAGTATGTCGGGTCAATTGTGTCGTGCGAGCTGATCGATAGGAATTAAGATGGTTTCATGCTACAACTCTGAAGTGAATGCTGGATTCTAAGTATCATTTTAGCCATCCAAGAGGAGACCAGTCACGGATTTGGAATACAAGACGACAGCGGAACATGACAAGGAAGAAGCCACCACTGGAAGGGAAGAGATAACATGAACAGTGTGACTAGGTATCAAGTGTCCAGGCTGGCGCTAGGTCACTCTGTGCACCTACTTACAGGTACTGTAACGGCCTGGTTATCTGAGACGAATCTGGAGTCACAAATTTCCTTTTCTGTTCGTGGTCCTGAGCTGGGGTGAGCTGTGGCTGATTTACCCTGACCTTTCCCTGATTCTTCCTTGAGCTAGGATGATCCCGCACGTAGCCGCTGCACCTTAGAAGCCCGCTTTCAGTCCCCCGGCTATAGTTTCCTTTCCATGGAACGTAAATGACGCGTGATCTATAGGTATAGCTCCCAGGTAACATCTAGTTACAAATCTACACGCATGCTGCTGTCTTAAACGGTCCATATTTCGGGACTACTAGGACTGGTCCGTACACCAGGGACTAGTTCTGGGCTACGAAGTTAAGGTGTCGGCTTAGCTGAACATGTCGAGGACGGTGGACCGGTTTATTATTAGCTATTTCTAAGTTTGGTGGGTTTTGGCAAAGCAGGTGGCGTGGGCAAGGAGGTGGTGGATTACGTTACGTTATTAGTTGGGGCTGGTTAGGTAATCTGACAGATAGCTCGGCTAAAACCACAAAGGAGATATTGTTGGATGACGCGTTGTGAAGTGAGGCCTCCTAGCTCCTTATTGGTGAAACGGAATTTGTCTGTATTATATATTAAACCAGTGTCCTTCTTAAAATATCGCCAAATGGTTGTCATCAAGAAGCTGACCTTACCCATAGAAGCCCTGGTCCCTCAGCCAATTAAGAATGAGCTGCATCGCCAACTCAGCAGAGGGCTGTAGCATCTGTGTGACCTTTGTGTCCTCCTTACAGGCATTCTGCGCCAGAGATGAGGGTCTACATTGGCCCTTCCCTGACGACCACCACCATGTTCTTTGGACATTTACAGACCGATTGCCGGCTTTGCCGGGCCTTGCCAACAGCGCTAGCAAGGGCTGCTCGTGGTGTGCCATTTTGAACCACGTAGTCGCCACCCCCAGAATCCGACCAGACAGTTATGCACTCGAAAATGAGGAGGAGACGATCACCATAAAATTCAATTTAGTCGGGGATTATCAGTGCCAGGGGCCGTTAGGAGAAATAACCAACATTTGCGCGGGCCCGAAAGACGACGTCTGGCCAAAAGACAATCATCCAAAAATTGGCCCCTACACGGTTAGCAGCTGGAGCATGTATGTTTTAAATAGCGATGGTAAGATAACTATCACTTCTAACTTGCAGGTCCGGCTTAAACTAACCTCTTCGGGTATCCTTAGACTTCTCCCCGGTATCGGTGAATAATATCAGGAACATGCGCCGCGCGATCGACAGCTGCGTTCGGCGCCACAGCTCTCATTGTCCAGGATCGGACCCGGGAGAAAACCCGCTGAGACTGCTCAACGTCATGGATGGTAATTTCGTCAAGCTGGAGGACACCGAGAGCGAAAAATATAACTACGCAGCGTTGAGTTATTGTTGGGGTGCGTCAGATGCGATGCATGTCGCACAAACTACAAGGGCAAACGTCAAGGAGAGATTGATAGGGTTCCCTCTCGCTGGCCTCCCCAAGACCCTCCGAGACGCTGTTAGTGTCACCCGTGCGTTGGAAATCCGGTACATCTGGATAGATGCGCTCTGCATTGTGCAAGACTGCAATACCGAATGGACCAGGGAAGCGCAGAAAATGATGCAGTACTATGGGAACGCCCGCGTCACCATCGTTCCGATCCTGTCAGATTCGGCAGATTCCGGGATGGGGATGGAAGGGGAGGCCAGTGAACGGCCCTTCTCCCGCAAGTTCCCCGGACTGTGGAGAGGAAAACAGAGCTCCGACCTGATCTTGTCAGACAAACCAACTGGTTATAGGGACAAGGATTTGGTATCCAAGTCCGTGTGGAATAGCCGAGGGTGGACATACCAGGAGAGGCTCAACTCCGCCCGAATTCTCTTTGTATTTGATCGCAGCCTAACGCTAGAATGTCGGGAGGGAGCCTGGGACACGCTGACGGGGTGGCAGAGCAGCAACAGGGGCTCCTTGGCACCTGGCCGGCCTTACCATCTGTTTCTGCCAATCAGCAAGGAGATTGTGGTAAAGCTTAGGGATGGGCACTACGATTGGGGTGCGTACTACGATTGGGGGTTCATCGTGCGCAACTATACAAGCCGGCGCCTGACGCACTCGACGGATCGGTGGTTTGCGTTTTCCGGCATCGCCGAGACATATTCCAGAATGACAGGCCACAAGATCGTCGCCGGTCTGCTCAAGAACAGAATCCTCGAAGACATGGTTTCTTGGGCAGTCCCAAAGTCGTCCCCATCGTCCGGCGGCAGCGCTTCCAGAAAAGCTTCCCCTGACCCACATGACCATACTGGAGTTAATATTCCATCTTGGAGCTGGCTTGGAGCAGACTGGTGTGGTAGAGAAGCAGGCGTGATGTTTGACATCACGCAGATCGGGGTTTTAAAGAATGACTGGGAGCCTTCGTCCAAGGTACAGTCCATCGTCGACGAAAGCGGACAGGACGGGCCCATCAAAGTTCAAGTTGCCGGCCCAGCGCTCCACAAAGACGCCCTCTTGAGTCTCTTAGCAAGTTTCCGAAGCCGCACCGGCAGCTTCTTTGGAGGCATGCCCTGCCCTGCGCGCGGACCTGGCATCGCCTTTTTCGACCATGAGTACGATGATGCATCGTATGGCTGTTCTTGCACCATCCAACATCCCCCTCACCGCAAGATCACGCACGTTGTTGAGCATTGCAAGGCATACAACATCATCGGCGCACTCTCGCCTCCTGCCTCGGCGCTGCTCGTCGGAGTTGCAAGTCTGAGCTGGGAAGGCCGACTACACTGGCACTTCATATTCATACAACCTACAGACAGTCAGCCGATTGAGCCGGGCGGCTTGTGTCACTATCGCCGCATTGGTACAATGCACATACGGGATGAGGAGATTGGCCATGAAGTCAAGATGGAGCTATGTCAGAAAGAACCGGATAGAATCATTCTTGTCTGATCAAGGTAGTATTGCCCTTGCAGATACCTGGAGCGAAATATGACACATATGTGGAAGTTCAGTCATAGTTCTTACATTCCTATTATACATCTTTCGCAAAGATTATCAATTTGGGAGGAGTTAGAACACAACGTTCGGTTCTGGAAGACGGACGGACTCCAGCAACATATGTACCGAAGGACTGAAGCGCGTCTACTAGCACCTTGGAAATGCAGTGCTTGTCGAACCGTAAACAATCAACCCATTAACTTTGCTAAGGCTTTCTTACACAAATCCGACTGATGCAGCTTCTCCCTCCGGCCTCCAGCGTCGCGGCCAGTCCTCGCGTAGAATGCCGGCTTTTCTCCGCTTCCTTACCCAACCCGCCGCTTTTACAAGCTCATTCCTACACCTAGGATGGCGGCAGCTACGATAGTGATCTTTTCGTCCAGCCCGTCGGTGGCAGGAGTGCCACTCCAGACTCATCCGACCACGTTATATCCTACCAGCTCAGCAAAAGTAGCATCCCTCGCATCTTTCTCTGTACACTTGGAGCCGACCACCACTTATGGCAAACGCCAACATCCATCAATAAGCTAAAGCATCTCAGCCGACAACAGCGGACAAAGCTGTTGGAGCACAAGCATATGGCATTGCAGAGGGAAACACAGAAGCTGCAGGCAAATATTGGCCAGTTGAGGAAAGCCTTTACGCAAGAAACCAGACAGTTGAAGGTTGCGCTGGCAAAAGCAGAGAAGTTGAGTTATAGTTCTTTGCATTAGTTTGACTCTGGTAGGAAGGACTAGACTAGATTCCGTGGCTCGTTAGATAAGCAACTGGGTAAACTATCACTAGAGTCCTAGGCGTGTCAGGGTGGAGGAAAGGAAACCAACGATCCTTTCCATCAATCGCTTCTGCTTCGCAATTCATTTTGCACACCACCTGCTCATCCCTTTATCGCCCATTCAGCGCCCGAAACTCGCAAAGTGCAACATCAGGGTCCCCCAGTTATCACCCAAGCAGACAACTGACATCTGCAAGTCGTCAACAACCCCGCTTTCCGACTCCACACCTGCAAGTCCTTGAGTCTCCTATTCGCTAACCTCTCACGTCCAGCAAGCCCCGACGCGGGGTCATCTAACGTCAGGCGAATCACAGTCCAACGTGGTCGATAAAAGCTGGCAAGGCTGCGCCGTGCAACCACACCCGCAGACTCCTGTTGATGAATGCGGCTCTCCGTGAAGGCGGACAGGCTCGCAAGCTGAGCCGAGCTGCATCTCTGGACGGCGCACATAGCGGAGGCTTTGCCTGCCGCATTGTGTGTGTTCTATGGACGCCACAGCAGATACCACTGGTCCTTGTCTTGAAGCTGCCATGGCTTGAAGTGTCGCAAACCTGAAAGCTCAATCTTCACCATGGCGCCACACGCGGGCACCAATGGACCAACAGACCCTCCCGACTCCCTGGTACGATATGCCCGCGGCACCATCGAATGGCGAATCCTCCACCGAGGCCTCGGCGAACCCCCTCTCCGCGTTCGAAGAGCCAATACACACCATCCCACAACCATCGAGCTCTTCAAGCGAGCCATCGAGAAGAGCGGAAAGGCCGTTCCCAACGTTGACTTGAGCTCGCGCTTCCGATACTCAAAGCTCGGCGAGAACGAGATCCGAATTCTGCGGCTGTACCCAAGCAAGCACCCGGAAGACGTGCTCAAGGCCGATCTGTTTAAACGGAGGCTGGACAGTGTCAAGGGCCAGTACGAGGCGCTCTCGTACTGCTGGGGCACGGGGGCCCCCAACCACGAGATCCAGATGCGTGATCTGAATGCGACGAGGCCGGTGATGAAGACCAAGTCGCAGCTCGATGACTCGTCGTACAAATGGTGGGAGACCCTCGGAGCCATCAGCCACACCGAGTTCAGGATCCGCAAAAATCTCCACGACGCCCTCAGACGATTGCGACGAAGACATGGCGATGTGCATCTCTGGATGGACGCAATCTGCATCGATCAAAGCCCCGAAGGGGCGGAAGAGAAAGAGGGACAACTTGCCATGGAGGATCTCAAGCGCGAGGAGACATCCCATGCGGGCGTCGAGTCACGATTTTGACTGCTCGAGGAGATGAAATTAAAGAGAGCCGAAGCAAAGACCAACGGACAAGAAAAAGAAGTTGACCGACTTACGTCAGAACTTGTGGAACACAAAACAGAGCGGTTTTCTGGCCGTTCGGCAAAAGAGTGATGGAATTGCTTATTCTAGATAAAAAGGAGATGGTGGCAGAGAGCCAGTAATATAGTGGTGGAAGGTGGCGAGTCACGTGGCCAACCAGGTGACCATATTGTATCACAGAACTTGAGGAGATGGATGAAGAGACCTTGCTCATTCTTCGCAACGATCACTCGGAGCTCGAAGACCTGCTCCGGAAATGCGAAGTTCATATCAAACAGCTCGAGCTCAAGCACAACAGAACCAGCAAGGAGGTCCAGGATAACCCCATCACTTTGCTGCCGAATTACAAGTTCAGTCCCAGGGATCTCTTCATCGTATTTGTCACCCGCTCCATTCATTCACCAGACAAAGCCGCTGGATGTTATATGCCGGCACTGGGCTCCTGATTTAGTACGCACAGAGGACGGGGCAGGACAGATGCCCTCGTGGATATCCAGTCGGTCCAGAGCCGCCTTTGGGCTTCCCGGGACCGCCCGCGGTAGACAGAACGAGGAAAATCTCGTCGCCCACTTGCCTCACGACGAGCGCTGGAGATCTGCCGCGTCCGGGTCGACAGAGGCTGTCATTCACAGGTTGCTCATCCTCGCCTTACTAGCATCGACGACAGCGGCATTCCGGTGTCCATGGAGGAGACACATCTCGACCGAACGTCAACCTCCTTCCAACGGCCTGCTAGGGTAGACTCACTGGGCGCCGACACAATGATGAGCCGGGAGGCGCCCAACGGAGTGCCATCGAGGCGACCAGAAACGCCCAGCAGGGGCGAAGCGCAGCATTCGTCAGCACCAGACGACGCCAATTCCCGGCCACCGAGTGTCATTAACCCACAACGGTTTATGCCATCCATGGGAAGATGGAAGCGGACCGTCTCAAGAAGGTTGAGGGGGGCTCAAGGCAATGCCCCGGTTTGTCTGTGTTTGGGAGCGTCAAGTGATCCTCGGGCGAGTATCTAGTCACTCTGTCACAGGACGCCAAGCAACTTCCCGCGCGTACAATTACCGCATGTGACTAATGCTAAAATATGAAGGAGAAGTGCGTCTACGACTCGACGATGGGTGTCGCTCGGAGCCCGACATACTCCCGATGCACAAAACTCGGGAAACTATGTACCACATCTCGCACAAAAAAAAAAAAAAACTCCGTAGGACGTCAGCGCAAAGCAGACAAGACCTCTCTCCTCCCTCTCCCCTGTAAATAGTTTGTATAGGCCGCCGCCGGACCACCTCCCAAGCTCCCGCAACCCGACCTCGGCCCGTGGCCTACAAACCGGCTTCTCGCTCATCGATCCTCTGCCGAGATTTCTCTCCTGCAGGCCATGGTCAATAAAGCATCTGGGAGGCGTCCAACCTTTATTCAGCGCTTCATATTAGGGCCGTCGTTCGCTGAGGCCGAGCTGGTGCGTCCCGTCCCGACCTTGACCGCGTTTCCGGAGGCTGCGGATTCGTTGCTGAGTGGGTTTTTTTGCGTGTTCGGTCCGGCTTTTTTTCTCTTTTGGTGGGGTCGGAGATGGCCCGGGGTAAAGGAGCAGAGAGGGAGGGGATGGAGAACAAGTATGGTGCTAGGGCAGGCAGTAAAGGAGCTGCGGGACGGATCTAGTGTTAGTATGGTGCTTGGGCTGGGGATCGTCACGTTTGATCTGCTTGATTTGAGGCTGCATGCGTATTCTATTCGTCGGTATACGCCTGGATTATTAAGCGGTGCATTAGAGGGTGGGGAGGTGGAGATAGGTGAGCTAGAAAAGCAGATATTGTCGCTAATATTTATGGATAGGTGCAACTGTCTTGTTCGTTAGCAGGTGCCTATCTTTCAGCTACAATCGTCGCAGACACCTAGGGGTGGCGACGATCGCTACATCAGTCTCTCCGCGTCTCTTTTCTTACTTCTTTATAATGTCTCTTAAGCCGGAGGACTAGGAGGAACTTACAGGGGCCGAAATCACTGTTCGGAATTAAAGGCCCGATATAGACAGAGAAGATGCGGCGAGGCTGGCACGGCGAAAGATATAGGTTATTACAGCGCAGGCTGCAATCTACCAAAGAGCTACCCTCCTCCTGTTCCGCTGACTCCGCTTTCACTTTAGCGTCGAAGACGAAGTCACGACCAGTATGGCAGCGTCGGTTCTGGACGGCATTTAAGGCCTTTATCGCACACCCGAGGACGAAAGACGACCCCACTTTGAAAACCGAATGGCTTTCCCGTTCGTTATCGCTCTGGCTAAGCTGCAGGGCAAGACCTAAAGGGCGGACGCGCTGGATTTACTAGGGTGGATTGTATGCAAGAGGATGTATCTAAGAGCTAGAGAGCAGCTGCGCCTGTTTGTTTCTCTACATTTAGGACGCTCACAATGGCGGTTAGAGAGGACATTAGGTTGACCTGACGGAACACTGGCGGTCGTTTAAGTTGGCCTTAATAGCCGTGCACTAATGCAACCTCAAACTCGAACACCCATTGGGCCGATAACAGGACGCCCTGGGCTATGCGGACACCCTCCCGGAGGTTTTCATGATGAGAGGCTGCCACACACTGTTCTCAGCGGTCCTCCGTGTTCCTGCCATCAACCCAACATCTCAACCTCCTGTCCCAAGAAAACCAACATCTCAGCCTCCCCTTAACACACAACCGGAACCTCACACTCGATAATTCCCTCCACCCCATTCCCCGGATTCCACACCTTCATCACCCTGAGCCCGCACTTCTCCTCCAACAACACCCGCAACTCCTCCTCAGTTCTCTCTGCCGCCCCAAACATCGTCATCATATACAGATCCAAATATGTCGCCTCCCAACCCACCCCCATCGCAGGAATCACATGCTCATTCACCAACAACCGACTGTAACCCGGTTTCATAACCTCCTTAATCCTCCCCACAATCTCCACGCAACGCTCATCCTGCCAGTCATGCAAGATATGATGCAAATAGTACCCCCTCGCCCCCTTGACTGGCTGTTTCGTGAAGAAATCATGCACCATGGCTTCAATGCCTGCCGCTTTCAACTCATCCGTGGGCGCGGACTTGATAACGGCGGGTACATCCTGGAGTATCAACCTCCCTTTCAACTGTTGCTCGAACGCCGCGTGGAAGGACAATAGGTCGTGTCCCATATTTCCGCCCACGTCAACCAGTAGAGCTTCCCCATCTGTATCCTCATACCCGTCTAACAGCCGTTCCTGCACGGGGTAGATGGATGTGTGAAACCAATCAGGTCTTCCTAGCCGGTACCCACCCATGTGGTGGTTGAATTGTTCGGCGATACGCGGGTGGGTCGCCAGGTAGGAGAACGCGGAGAGGGAGGTTTGGT